>Ga0265297_10000252_pt1 | contig 179896 bp, 153 predicted proteins | sample Munlanlwell13791_FD_192502 | JGI IMG/M metagenome (GOLD analysis project Ga0265297, IMG submission 192502) | Leachate microbial communities from a municipal landfill in Southern Ontario, Canada - Leachate well 137-91 | ecosystem: Engineered > Solid waste > Landfill > Unclassified | place...
TGAAACAATGAATAAAGGCGTAACCCAGATAAAGCCGATAGATAAACCTACTGCTAAGCCGATACCTGACCAAACCACAGCTACGGCTAAGGCGTCAAGGGCGCGGCGAGATAATGGCTTGCCATGTTTAACAGATTTGATTAATCCTTCAATAAAATTAACCGCCTTTGTGCGGAAAGAAGTTGTAATAGAGAAATTTACATGTATGAGAGAAATTAACTGATTTAATCTTTGAGTTATTATTGAACGCACGAGCCTTATTATCATCAGGCCGTCACTAACCGATTCTCCCTTTATTGTTATAAGCTGTTCCTGTTTAAAGCCTATAGAGGCATGCACCCCAAAAACACGCGCAACAACATAGTGGCCTAATTCATGAATTATAATGGAAGGCAAAAGGAAAATGAAAGTTGCTTTATTTAAGTTAATAATGAATTTATTGGTAAGTGTTGAGGCTTTTACTTTTTGTGGAATTAAGTTAGATACGGCTGCAAGATTGCTTATAGCCAGATAGGAAAGTATAGCCAGGATTACTTTGGTTATAAATCCCTCATTAAATCCATACTCGTTTATTAATGCGGCGGCAAATTTAAAGAGCTCAGAAGCCAATAAATTAGCGGCTGCTCCGCCTAAATAAACTAAAAGTTTTACCAAGCTGTTTACATTTTCAAAGTTTTCTAACCTGGTATGCGGGGATATTCCTGAATCGAGGATGAAAAGGGCATTTTCCGGAGACACGCTGTTTTTCTGCTCGCCAAGAGAAGGTTCAACAGATCCTCTCACCGGAGGAGCGCGAATACTGCTTACTCCCAAACCGGAATGACGAGGTGCTGCTTGAACACTATCAGCCGCTATTCCAGCTGCATTTAAATTTAAGGTATCGGCATAAACCGGCAGATCTCCACTATTATTGCCCAAGCCTTCATCAGAATTATCATTGCCGCCCCGGCTTCTATCTGTTCCCTTATCGCTATCACTCTTTGCAGGATTATTGGCATCGGCTTTCTGGGCATGAGAAGAAACTGACTCGCCTTCAAACGGATTGCTATTTAGTTCGACCTTAAACTGAGCATTTTCAGATAATCTTTCACGGGCTTGAATATAATTTGCATCTTTCTCCTGAATTATGACTATAATGCCGTAATCGGTAAAATGTAAATCCCTTAAATTAACCTCTCTTGTCTCATCCGATTCGGCAAAATTGCCATTAACAGCTTCGATAAATACATCTCCATTGTCTCTGGTCCCAAAACCTAAAGGAGCAATGGCGTGCAAATTGCCATTCGCCAATTTCTCCACAATTCTTAATATAACTTCATTTTCAAACAGCTCTACCAGCCTATCCGCGCTGACTTCGGCCATAAATAAATGGTTCAGTTTATTTTCATGAACTGCATTATATTGGTCAACTAATTTATTAAATGCCTTAAGCGCCACATAAACGCTCCAAACCCTGCCCGCTGCCTCAACCTTTTCTTTTGCTCTCTCTAAAGCTTCTCTTATCGGCTCAGGAGCTGTAGTAATAAAGCAATTTTCGCCTTTCATATACCTTAAATTACCTTCGGATAATTTTACTCTCTTGTGCAGATCAGCTTCCTGCTTGCGTAGATCTTCTTCCTGCTTGCGTAGATCTTCTTCCTGCTTGCGTAGATCTTCTGCTAATTCATTCATTCTTTGTTCCATCCTAGCCAAAGCTTCAGCCGTAGGATCGGCTTCAGATAATAACCAGGCAAAATGTTCTTCAATCTGAGGCCTAATAAGATTATTGCGCATAGCCAGACCAACTTGCATAACATCGGGATCCTCAACTGTCTTTCCGCTGTTAACTGATCTTAATAAAGAATGTACCTGACGCTCGGCAGTTAACCAGTCATTAACCATTTCCATAGCCCTTTGCCTGTGAGCCTCACGCGTAGTTCCAGGATTAGCAGTAACGAGTTCATCAACCTTAGATTCGATGAGTTTATTTATAACAATTACCTGTTCGATACTAAGGGTGACTTTAACCTTATTACCCCAACGTTTTTTGCTTTCTTCCTCGGCAAACCGCTTTACTAACTCATGCACGCCATCTTTAATGGCCTGGATTGAATCCGTGCGGCCGAATAAATGGGCTAAATCATTACCCCAGATACCAGCAAAGAATCCCAAGCGAGTTGGTTTTAAATAAACAGGGAGCTTTTTACCGGCCTGGAAGTCTTCTAATATTTTATGTCTTAAGTGGATATCTTTGTGGGCAGGAATAACACCGTTATACTTAATTAAAACTTTTACAATGAGGTCATCTAAGCTAAACGCACGAATAGAATCCCTGGTTTCGGCAATTTTTGCCTCACCTGCGATTCTAATTAAACTAATACTTGCAGCTATAATTGTTAATCTTCTTGCAGCTGCTGCCTTGCTGCGCGCTACAAACTCATTTATTCTTGCTACTAATACTTCTGCGCCTACTTTGTTTTCCGCTTCGGCGCTTGCACCTCTGGAACCTGTGATTCTGACGATTATTCTGGCAATCTTATTACCTATACTATTGCCAGGGATAACCCTGGAATCAGTGTTGCTTACGCCTTCTACAGGCGTATTACCTCTACTGCTTAAACCACCTTCTGCATTCGGCCCTTCTGCTCCATTTCTGAAGCTTACACTCTGGGCACCTGACAGTTTCCTAACTACTAGAACTGTGTTTCTTGCTGCATTTACCGCACTGCTTAATACATTTGCAACTAATGCACCTACTAAATGAGAGATTTTGGCGAGGGCTGCGGGCGGAGCCAGGCCACTGGTAAAACTGGTCAAAACACCGTTAAGCTTAAGTATTATAGCCGGGATAAGCCTGGCTTCCTTATCATTAATATTAGGTAATACAGCTCCACCGCTTCCAGCCAACCCTAACGTACTGAACCCTACTACACCAAAGCTGCCTGTTGAATTGTTACTGGAGACTGGCTGTTGTCCACCAGCATTAGAAACAGGCGTTATTGGCCCAACCGGAGGAACATTTGCCGGAGAAGATGCGCCTGAAGGCCTGGAAACAGGGATACTTAATGGAGCTAAAGGATCGCTATTGCTCATTTGAATAGCTTTTATCTCCTGTGTCAATTGCCTGTCTGCCTCTCCAAACATTTGTCTTTGTAAAGCCCTCAAAAGATAATGTGGATTATTCGGGTTCTTTTGGGCAATAGCTAATGTCTCGCCCTGCAGAGGCAAACTTAACACGTCTCCATTCAAAGAAACAACTAAGTTATTACCTTCTAATTTTAGAGTTAAACTCTTGGCTTGAATTAAGTATTCCGCTAATTCATGAAATAAAGCTATAGGATTATCGGAAAAATTTTGATGTAAGGCGATAAAATTATTCTCCGGCTTGGCAAAGCCAAGAAGATCTCCGATCAAAGTATCGAAAGTCTGCAATTGCACAGGCAATGCCTCAAAAGCGCTTAATATAGCCAGAACCATCTGCTTCGGAGCTTTTGCCAAGCCTTTTATGCCTTCTATTTTAAGTTTTAATGCCGGGACATCTACGGCCGCAGAAGGAGCGTTAGAATTAAATGAGTGCGCTTGACCTAAAGAATCTACTACAGTAACCTTAACTTCGCCTCCGGAAACCGGCTCTACGCCAGTTACTCTTTCTCTTTTCCCGATTTGCGCAGTCCCTTTACCTGAATCTGCCTTATTAGCTGCTGCTTCAGCTGCCCCTTCACCTGTGTCAGGTATTAATCTTTCTTCATCTGTTCTTAATCTAGGAGCACTTGCCGGCGGCTCAGGCGGCTGGACACTATTTGGAGCTAACGAACCCCGGCTGGAAGAAACAGCTGCAGGATCTGGCCGCACTGCAGTTGTAAGAAGTTCTTCTAATCTCGGTAAGGCGTTTAAATCACCTATCGCAACTCTTATAGCATTACTTATATCCCCATTATTACTAACTCCATCATCGATAACCGCGGCGCGGATTAATAATGAACGATACATAGGATCAAGCATCATCCAATGTATATTAAGAACACCGTTTTCATTGCTATAAAGCGCCTGATCGCCTAAATTAGGAGTTTCTGCCTCCGGAGCTAAATTTCTATCGCCAATAATATTAACGGTATGTATTCCTAAACTGCCGTTACCGCTTATCGCAGTTGCTATAGCCAGAGAATCTTCGGGGGTTCCTCCATTAACAATAACCGTGCGGTCACCAATCTGGATTCTTCTAGGCTCTGCTGGCTGCGGCTGGACGGCTGCTGGGACGGATTGCCTTTCCTGAACAAGCTGTTGAGGAACCTGTGCAGCTTCCGGAGCTTGAGCAGGTGCAGGCGCCTGCGCAGCAACTTCAGGAGCTTGAGCAACTTCTGATTCAGACACAGCAACAACAGGAGAAATAACACGATCTGCTATTGTTTGTATGGTCAATTTCTCAGGTTTTACAACTCCCGGGAACCTCATTGCTGAAGCCACAAGCTTATTAAATTCATTTATGTCTCTAGGAGTATCCAAGCCTGATAACCTTAAAGGGACGGTTAAATGATATATGGTTTCGCCGCTAAAATTAGGCAAATTACTGAATTGCGAAAGAGGAGTAGAATCGAGAGCACCTAATAATTGCTTTCTTGCTGCTTCATAATCCCTTCTTGCTCTAAATCCGGCCGCAGACCAAGGAGTGCCGGTTAAATCCTTCACGCTGATCCCCTGCAACTTCTCTATGCTATCAACCAGCGCACCATACATCTGCCTTAATTGCCTAAACAGCTCCCTGCCTTGCGCTGTATCGGTGTTTTCTTTGGCTTTATCCAATAACACCTGGGCAGGAATAACTATCGGGGTCAACAATAATACTGATAAATTTTGCTGCGCTCTATCTAAATCAAGCCTTGCGGCAGTAACTGCTTCTGCGGCCTTTACACTATCTGCTTTTTGCGCAGAGGCCTTTGCTGCCCTTGCTGCTTTAAGCGCCTCTTCTTTTGCAGCTATTTCGGCAACCGTATCCTTAACTCTCTGCAATGTTCCGATATTAACCATATTCTCAAGATCAGATAAAGTTATTTGGAGAGAAGCAGAATTTAACCCCTGGCTTACGCCTAAATTCAAGTGCACCATTTCTTCTAAGGCCTGAAGTAACGAGTCATCCAAAGGAAGCCCTGCTTTCCTGATCTGGTAAACTGCGTCAAATGCCTGTTGAGACCTTGTCTTAGCACCTATTAATGCTGCTGCTAATCCAGCTACTGCTTTAGCTTCGTCAGCTGCCGACTCTGCTACTACGGGAGTTTCTGGCGATACCGCGGGAGTTTCTGCTGTTATCGGCGTAACAGTAACAGGAACACTCATCTCACCTAACCCCTGGAGAATTGGGCTAGAAAGAGTTTCAGCTACAGCAACAGCCGCGGCAAATTTCTTACCCTCTGGGGTTAATTTACCGTTTTCAAAACTTAGAGGATTTTCTTGTTCCGATCTTAATAAAACCTCTGAAGCTGCATCTACAGGATGGTCTGCTACAAAGCTGCTCACATCTCCGGGCTTAATATTCCAACCCAAGCTTTGCTCAAATTTTGATAAAATTCTTGATGCTTCTACCTGGCTGGCCACGCTTTGTGGTCCGATTAGCCTCCCCACGCCTTCGGCATTGGCTTCATACAAAAGCCTATTATTAACCTCTAAAACTGCCAAGCGTAACGCTGCTTCATCGCCCCTTCTATAAGCCGCCTCTATCTTATTAGCTTCTTCAGTAAATATGCGCGGATCATCTATGGAAATTGACTGCGCAAGCTCTCCGCCAATTCTTCTTTCAGCTAACTTTGCGGATATGCCGTCAATACTAAACCTGCCGCCAGCCTGAACAATATCAGTAGTTAAAGCAACATTTGAAACAGTCATTACGCCCCTAATTGAGGTATCCGGATTTACCTTCGCTCCTACATTTGAAGCATCATAGAGTCCGCGCGCAAATACCAATAATCTACCCTGACCCACATTAACCTGTCTGTCGGATATTGCTTTTCCAATATCTTCTAATGTAAATGTGGGCTTCTGGCTTCCCTCATCAACAAACATCACATCAACATCTGTGCCGGCAAACTTCTTTTGAGCAGTAAGATAAGCCGCTTCCAAGCTTTCAGGGCTGTTACCGCTATAAACGAGTACGCGCACATCATCTTGGGCATTGAGCACTCTTGCAATAGCATCTTCGGCCATAGCTTCAGCGCGTGGTTTAAGAGAAACCCGGACATCCATGCCAGATAATATTCTAGCTGTAGGATCCTGGTCTACAATATATAAATCGGCTTTTAAGCCGGCCTTAAAAGTAGGCATAAAACCATCCGGGCTTGCAGTCAATAAAACGTACCCTCTGGCTGCGCTTAAGGCATCGGTATAACTTACGGAATTATTAGCCTCGCTTAACAGAGAATTTAACCAAACCTCATTTGGAGCTTCATGCTTTAATGAAACCATAACCGCGCGGGCGTTTAATCTTCTCCCATCAACCAGCCCATCGCTAAATATAGTCCTCTCTAAAGGGTCTCCTGTTTCAGGGTTACGCGTAAAATATTCGGCCATGGAACCATCATCATTTGTTTTAATTCCATAGAATTCAATACCCTGTTTTCCCGTAACAAAGGTATAGGCTGCGCCACGGAAATATTCCCTTAACTGCGCATCTGTATATCTTACGTCTGCATCCGGCAATGAGCCAGCCCTCTCTAAATTCCGGAAGTCCGCTATTAAGGCACTTTCCGCAGCCGGCATAAATTCAAACCTATCGGCTAATTTTTTTCCGTCAGGGCCTCTCTGATGCCGTATAATATCCCGCCAGTTCAACTTGCCAAACTCATCAACTCCAACTTCGGCTGCTCTTGCCTGAGCCAAATCATACATAATTTGATGGACACCCCTTAAAGCTTGGTAAGATTCCTGTTTGCTTCTGGCTAAATCATCCCACAGTATACGCCCAATGCCGTGAACCAATGCCGGAGCAGCCATGCCTGCTTGAGGCTCATCACCGATAACCAATACATCGCTTATCTTTTTAGTTTCGCTCAACAACTCAAATCCATGAACATCAGTGATATTTATTCTCCCTGCCTGAACATCGCCAATACCTGCGCTATCAGGATCCGCCCGCAGCACATTTACCTCTCTTCCTGCAAAGGCAGGATTGGCGGCAATAGCAGGTAAACCCGATTTTTGGGAAGTAACATACAAAATTTTTGTATCCGGATGCCTGGTTGTTAACACATCCTGAACAATGGCAGCCATTTGGGTTTTTCCGGCAGCAAAATTTGCGCCGATAACAGCGCGCAGGGCATGGGATGAAGGATTCTGGATCTGGTTTTCAACTAAATTTAACATTAAAACACCCATGCCAAGTTGCAGTTGTTCTCCCTGAATATTCCATGGCCGGGCATTCGGCCCCGCTGGAGTATTTCTTGCGCGCATCATGGAACCTAACGCCAAATCCCCATAAGGCCTTAATGCTGGGGAAAGTTGAGCAATTATAGCTGTTCTATTTTCTCTAGATAATCCGGAAAGATTAGTGCTTGCTTGATATACTTCATCTAGGCTAGTATTGCTCTTAAAAAGCTCTGTCAAAGATTGAACCGTTTCTATAACCTTATCTCCGTGAGGAGTAAGTTTTTCCTGTATATAACCACCAAGGTCAACGTTATCTATTTTAACTGTCTCAAACGGCGAAGGAGAAACACCTTCAGCAATCATGCTAGTAACAAATTTTAACGTCGCAGGAGCGACTCTGCCGCCTAACAAAGGCATTAAAGCCGCATACATTATGGCTCCTGTAATCGGCTCGGCAACGCCTTCATCAAGGATTCCTCCTACAACCGTTATCAAGCCAAATTTCAGCGCATTAGTTACCCTTAATTTTAAGAAATCAGTGGACAACCTGGAAAGGTTGGATATTGATAAATCATTGGACTTGACTACTCCGCCTTTTATGCCAAAATCAAATGCCTGAATTGCCCGAACTGATCTTCCTATGCCAAGAGGTAAATTCGGAGTAAGCGATGAGAATATAGGTAAAGCATAATAAAAAATCGGGCCAAAAAATACTGCTGTTGTAGCTGAATTAATAATACTATTCTCAATATCAGACCAATTTATATTCCATAAAGACCTTGACCCATCCTTATTAATCCATCCTCCGGCGCCCCAAGTACCAAAGATCTCTCTTCCTATAGCATCAATAGCTTGGTTTGTAATATTCCCGTTAACAAACGTATTATAGGTTCTACCCACAACATCAAGGGTCATGCCGAATTTAAACATTCTTACGCTTGATCTTGCCATAGCCTGAATTTGCCCCCCAAAAGTCTTAGCCATATTTGCTTCATACTCAGACCTAATTAATCCCGGAAGTTTATCAAGGCGTGCTGGATCAGCTTTAACAAAGGCTGTGGATGTAACAACACTTAGGCCTACTAAGCTGGCGAAACCGGTAGCAATGGTCAAATATTTTAACTCCAAATCTTTTTTCCCGAAAATATTGAATTTAATACTATCAGCCCAACTCTTATACTGAGGATTATTGGGATCCGTCAAATCAACTTCAGGGTTGGTCCACGGAGCCCATATTCTCCAATAGTTCCTAGCTTCATATCCGGCTTTGCCAAAATCAATTTTACCGTTATTTGCATATTCAGATGCCGCACCTATGCCCATATAAGTTAAGAATGTTAAAAGTTGGCTTGCCCCTAGATTTGCGGCAAATCTGGCGTGAGGAAGAAGCTTGGGATGTTGAGTAAATAATTTAGCTTGTTCCAGATTTCTAGCCCAAGATACATATTTAGGAAGGGCTGTTACAAGCGCTCCCGCAAAAACACCAATTCCTAAATCAACTACTAATTGTTTTTCGGTATAAGGAACCTTTGTAACAAAGCTATCTATAAAACCTCCGGAAACTGAAATAGCCGAAGTTAAACCTGTGTTAATAAACCACCTGGCAAAGCCGTGGGCTTTCGGGAAAAACTTGGCTGCTCCTGATCCAAACAATCCTCCGGTTACTACGCCCACCCCAAAATCAATTCCTGCCTGTTCAAAAGTATATGGAACATGTGTAAAGAGCGCGCTATCTATTACTCCTCTTGCTACATTAAGCGGGCCGCCAATAGCAGCCCATTTTAAACCTTGGGCAACAATAGGATTAATTTTCATGTTGGACAAAGCCGGAAGGACTGCTGGCGATACAGCCTTAAAGACTCCAAATGCCCCGCCAAAAAGCATACCTGAAGCATAATTTCTAAGGGTTGATCCAAAAGTCGGAGCCTGCTGAGCAAGAAGACTCTCGCCGGCGGTGCCCATTAAAAGAAAAGCCCGTCCGCCTGAGATAGCATTTGATAAAATAGTCGCGCCGGCTAACTTTAGTTGCGGCAAGGTGTTGGCCATAAAAACAGCTGCTTTACTGCTGACACCAGGTAGAAGCATTTGAGTGCCATTTACAGTGGATTTTACGCCTCCGGCTATTGATGGTGCCCATGCTGAAAGTCCCGCGCTTGCCAACATAAGCCCATGCATGCCGATTTCATTAAGATTACTAAACCCGATGCCGCGCCCGGTAGCAATAAAACTTGAACCCTGTAGAACAGCTTCATTTAAAGCGAAATTTAAAACCGTTCTGCCAACTATTGCCTGAGTAGCAGGAGAAGCTACCTTGCCTAAAGTAAGAAGCCTTCCTAAACTTTGAGCAACAGGCCTTCCTGCGATTTTAGTTATAGATAAGGCTTGAGATACAGATTGAAATCCGGCATTTAATGCATAGCTGGAACCTATATTGACTACGCTTTCCCCGATATTCATTGCCCTGCCTTGGCTATTAGCAGTAACTATGTGCCCCCTTGCTAAATTTGCATTAATTAAAACCGGGGAAGTATTTAACGTGCTAGCAACAACTCTTGGCACATAAGAGAGCCCTTCTTTTATTCCTGTGACAGCAGTGCTCGTGCTTGCTGTCTGCAATACACCTCTTGCCGTCCCAATGCTCTTTGCGGCCTGCGATATAACGCGGCCGGTTACAAAACTAAGCGCTATATTAGTTTCATCGCCTCCTGAAAGATAATGACCGGTACTACTATGAGATACTTCATTAGCAACAAAGCTTGTAGCAGGCGCCCAAAGATAAGGAGAAGTCGCTATGCGGCCAATTGTGGCAACAGTAGATGTTGTTGTAGAAGCTGCGGAACCAAGTAAACCCACTCCGCCCAAAATCGCTTCTCCAGCTGCGACATTTAATACAACATAGGAAGCCTTGCCTGCATACCCAAGCCCTTTTAAAAGATAGTAAGTAGGCTGGTCTATGTTTCCGCTTGCCTGGTAAATATCAGCCTGCTCAAGAGCATAGTTAAATAGATCTACGGTTCCGCCCTGATAGGTAGAAAACAATCCACCGGAGAAAATGGGGTTGTTGCCGGGAGCTACTTCCACTGTAAAGTTACTATGGGTATCCGGAAAATCGGTGTGCATCAGCGTTTCGAATTCTTCGGCATAATTACCATAGCTTTCAGCCGACTCAAACCACTTTAATCCTCCACCTTGTAACCTGGTTTTAAAACCAAATTCTACAAGTCCGGCTGCATAGTCTTTAGCTCCCCCGGCAAACGATTGTGCCTCTGTAGGATTAATATTATAACCTAATAAAGTCTGTCCTATGAAACCCTTTAAACCCGGCTCTTCTGCCATTAAAGCTGTTGAAGTCACAGCCTTAGAATATAAATCCACTCCTCCGCCAATTCCTTGGACTACAGCCCCAAAAAATGTATTCCATGTTTGATGTATGCCGGTTCCAACCGGGGCCAGCACACTTCCAACAACGCCTAAGGCATCACCGGCTGTTTTAACCGCTGGCAGCTCAAAGAACTGTGCTTCTGCAATAGCTAATTCCTGCCTTACGGCAGAACCGGGAGTCATTAACTGCTGCTGCATCTCTAATCTTTCTTTGTTACGCTGGCGTGCTCCATCGGTAAACTCAAGCTCATAGCTGCCATATGCCTGCATAGCGAAACCAAGAAGCAAACTCCCATCCCTTGCTTGCCTTATCTTCCCATCTGAAAATACATTTACCGAACCGTTCTGATTAAGCATGCCGTTTAAGACATTGCCAGTAGAATCAAAAGAAATACTGTTAGAATTCTTATCAAATATCAATTGGTTAGTCCCGGTGATATTCCCGCCGTCGTTTATTGCCTGATAATCTATATTTCCGGAATAACCGTTAGAGTTAATCGTATAATTTCTTAAATCCGAGGCGATAGTGCCGGTAAAGTTATAATTTAAATTGGAAACAAAGTTGGATGATTTGCCAAGTAATCTACCGTCGGATGTTAACGTTAAGGTATCGGGACCGTGGCCGGCGCCGAAAATGGGCTGAGCAACCGCTGGTTGTCCGGGCTGGGGCGGCGTAGTACTAGAGAGATAAACAGGTTGAGTGCCGACGGCATCCTTAAAGGTAAAATTAAGGTCGCTATAATAACCCTGGGCACCTTTTGGAATACCGTAGACAGCGTCTACATCCCTCCAAACACCATTCTCTGTCATAAAACGAGCGGTGTTATCAATGCCTGCAATGTTACCTGCAGCATCCCAGCTTATGCGTGTACCGAATTCTCCTAGGGCAGTCCTGGTGTTACCAAGCTTGTCTGCAGCATCCTGCAAGGTAACAGTATATCTATTGCCGCCTACAGGCTGCAGATACCCGGCATGAGTGCCGATAAGCTGACCGGACTTATTAAAAGAAATTGTCTGGCAAACATTGCCATTAAAAATCAAACCCCCTTCTCCTACAATTGTTTCATTGCGGGACTGCATAACCATACCAAAATCACCGTTGTAAATATCGTTATAAATACTGTAGCCCCTTAAATCTTGAGCAACTGTACCGGAGAAATTGTAGTTAAAATTGGAAAGGTAATTAGATGCCGGCCCGGCAAGCAAACCATTACTACCCAGGTACATAGTAGATTGTTCGGCGCGCAAGGTATCGGGTGTTGGCTTAGAATCAGGAGAAGTTAACATCTCTTGCCCCTGAGAAAGCGATCTATAAAATGGCTGGGTACCATCTGATAATGTAACGCTCAAGGGTTCATCAATATTTCCGCCTTCGATAAAAGTTACTTTTCTCCAATCTCCGGAGTCACCGGTCATAAATTTCGCGCCATAACCAACTCCATAGATATTGCCGGCTGCATCCCAGCTGACACGCGTATCAAATTCACCTAACGTAGCCCTGCTTATACCATATTTATCCGGAGCATCCTGAAAGAGGACAGTGTATCTATTGCCGCCTACAGGCTGCCAATATCCGGCATGAGCTTCTTTTAATTGGCCAACAGCATCAAAGGAGACTAAATCACCCGGCTTAAAAATAAGCCCGGCATCAGCTGCAGCATAGGCGCCTGCGCCTTGGCCTCTAAATTGCCTTACTAAATTATAATCCCCATTATTAGCAGTGTATCCGTCGATTGTAGGATTATAAATAGTAGCGCCCCTTAAATCCGAAGCAATTGATCCGGAGAAGTTATAATTCAAATTAGATAAATAGTTGGCAGCTTGGCCGGTTACCATGCTATCTGCGCCTAAAGTAAGGAATAAACCATTGAAGTTTGTAGCAACAGGAGCTGGGCCCGAGACAGGATTATTGGTTTCGCTGCCCTGGCTAAAATCACCATAGATAAATTGCTTGCCATGCTCTAACTGAACACTTAAACGCTGGCCTCTTGTATCAATATCAATAACTTTACGCCAAGTTAAACCATCAGTCATAAACCTGGCATCTTTATCTATACCTGTGATATTGCCGGCTGCATCCCAGCTGACACGTTTATTAAATGCCCCTACGGCGGTTTGTCCAAAAGCATCCGAGAACTGTACGGTAAAAGTACGATTGTTAATGGGCTGCCAATAACCAGCAGTATTAGGCGTGCTTACTCCGCCATTTCTATCCAATAAAACAATATCCCTATTCGATACGCTTAATCCGCCGGCGGCAGTAAAATCTCCGCCTAATCTCTGGATCCCTAAAGCGTAATCACCGGTGCTGCCAAACTCTATTCTTGCATTGCGATGGGTAAAATCAATACTTGCGTAAGACTGCGGATTTTTCCAGATTTCTTCTGCGGCAATTAAGCCTAAAGTTAAATTAGCCGTATAAGCTGCATGGGGATTCAAATTTACCTTCGGCTCCATCCTATATATAGTTTCAGCTCCGGCTACTTTAGTCAGGCTATATTCTGAATAGGGTGAATCTGGGGCTTTCCCGGAAACTCCCTGTTCATCATAAACTGTCGGGCGTGAAAAAATGCTGCCGTATGTCTTAAAAGATAATGAACGGTCATCTAACATGGCTACCGTACCCGACAAATCGGTGACACTATCAATTAAAGTCCCGGCACTATTGGTTATGCTTTGATTTATTTTTACATTCTCGTCTAAAACTGCGATACTAAAAGCAGGATTAACATTTCCTCCGGTCTGTCCGACAGCTAATCTTCCCAAAGCTAAAGAACCAAACCCTAAAGATCCGGGCGAAGCAGTAATTACGCTTTCCAGGATGCGGTCTCTAAATGGGTCTGTAAAGACGTCATAAGCGAATGTTTTATTATAAATGGCAGTATTAAAATTATTGCTACCCACAGAGGCTTTCTGCATATCAAAACTTAAACGGCCATCTTCAATTCTATTACCCTGCAAATTCCAGGCATAATCATTGCCTATCTGCACATACTGGTCTTTATATTTCGGAACATCTAAGGCGGTGCTTATCCTTACTTCCGGGCTCCAGAACCTGGTGCCTTCCCCAAAAGGCAAGCTGGCTTTAATACCGTCGGTTGAAAACTGTATTGGAAGACCGATCACACCGCCAATATTATTAGGAGTAGTGATTTTATGGATTTCAGCGGCTGCCTCTATGCCTCTTTCTATAAAGACGCGTGAGCCGCTTTCTAAAGTAGGCATGGCATCTAAACCTGCTGCTCCTCCTAACGGGGCAATCATAGGAGAAGCATGCAATTTTAACGGTGCATTTAAAGTAAAACCGATATTCCGGACACCCGATTCGGTAAGCGCAGAAGCCATCCTTATATCTAGGCGCTCAGCCGGTCCGACTTTATTGCCATTAATATCTATCTGTTGCAAAAGCGCCCCGGCAGAACTTAATGCTTTGTGATCAACCAATTCACCGAAATTCGGTTGATAAATATTAGTAGTAGCGGGAGTTGAGAGGTTTGCAAGAGAAACTTGGTGCCACGCCTGGCCCATTCCGTTAAAAGTATGTTCTTGCCCGCTTAAAGTATTATTTAAAGTAATATTTACATTAAGAAGGTCCAGGCTTGAAGCATTGGTAGTAAAGCTCATTTGCGCGCCGCCGGCTAAACCAATATAATTTGCGCTTCCGTAGCGCTCAAAATGCGATTGTGTAGGAGTAGCGTAGATGGCCACATTCGCAGGCATGAAGACATCTTTAGCAAATGGCAGATTGGAACCTTTTGGCCCGGCTACCAAATGGACATTTTGCATATTTAAGGTCAGCTCCGTTTGTTTAGGCTCAAGCGACCACTGGGCTAAATCTATTATCCCTGACCAGGAACGTATATTGGAAAATCCGGTAATTCTGGTATCCTCAACTTTCCAGTAACGGGTTCCTTGGCTGTTAAGATCGGTACTCAACATACCCGAAGTCTCTAAGCCTGAATACATATTTAAGGCAACAGGCACATTCCTTAAAGATGCCTCATCCGGAGCAAAATCCGGGATAAAACCGGTTATGGTGTTTGAACTTAACCCGACATGAAACTGGGTAGGGCTTTTTGTTAAATCAACCTGTGTCAAGTCTACGCCCACCCTTAAGGTGCCGAAGCCTGCGGGGTTTAAAGCATCTCCGACGACACTAAAGCGGGCATTTTCAAATACCGGCTGTAAGCCACCGCGCTCAGACCAATCCAAATTGACGAATGGCGAAACCAATCCTAAACCATGTCCATTTATAGTAGCAGAGTACATAAGTTTATCGGGGCCAGTATAGCCTAAGAGCTGTTGGTTGCCGTCTAAAATAACAGCTGGCTCCATAATTTTCGTTAAAGAAGGCACTTGGCGTAAATCGGCAAAACCTGTATATGATGGCACTATACCGCGCTGATTTGTCTGAACCACATAAAGTATAGGCTGTAAATCCTGGAGCGAAGAAGGCTGTAAGCTCTGGAACGATGCCATGGATAAGGTAGGCGAAGCCGCAATAGAAATACTTGCTCCCATATTGTTATATGAAGAATGAACGGCCCAATATGCCTGCGATCCGGAAGCTGCTAATCTGGAGTTAATTTCTCTGGCAGCCTGATACATCTGTGCTTGAGGAATATGCTTTATCAATACGTTGTTATTTATTGCCCTGTCTATAACACGGGCAGGGCTTCCTGATGATCGATTGACGTAAAATTGCCCGGGAATAAAGTATGAACTTAATCCAAGACTTAAAGTGTTGGAACTGGCATTAAAATTCGGAAAGACGGTAAGAAGAAAAGGTGCCCTGTTTGAATAGCCGCTGCTGGAAGTACCGCTAATAAGAGTCGCATATAGCCTGTCACTATACCCCAATGTTCCGGTAGGATTAATATTACGCACAGTCTCAGCGTGTGCTCCGGGGGTACGGTTCCCAATTAATTCAGAAATCGAATGGGAACTGGGCAAAGGAACCCATTTCCCTGTTTCAACGCTTCTAATTTGATAATCCAAAACCGTCCCCGGATCCTCTCCAAACCTCCTAGAAGTATCTACAACACGAACCTGTGTTTGGCCCAAATCCTGCCCTGCAACAACCGAACCTGATCTTCTGGACGCATCAGAGAGATAGAGCTGGAAAGCCTTACCAAATCTATCCGTGCCATTTACGTAAAGCCTGTCATTAGCATCTCTCTGGACTACGCCACCGTATGTAAAAGTATAATTCACCGGTGCGTTGCCTGCAGGTGTACGGAACTGTATAGTGACCCCTGAACCTGATCCTGCCGGTGGAACCCAAGCCCCCGCGCCTGATGAAGTATCCATAGTGGTCGGCCGAACAGTTGTTACCTGCCTGACAGAGGTTTGCGGGCCATAGGTCTGCCTGGAAGGCAGATAACTAACCCAGCTATTAGTGCGAGTAGTGGGTGGCGGAGCAGAAGGAGTACGCGATGGATATCTTCCGGATCCATCATCTAACCTGGCGCCCAAGATCTTTTTGCTTTCAGCCGGGGATAAAACTTTCAGATTTGCCGGTAATATATTAGTTAAAGCATAACCGCTAAACTTGGCTAAAAATGTATCTTTTGGTAAAAATTCCTCACGGTGATCCTGATTATAATAAATCTTATCTTCGCTTACGCGCGTAACTAAAACATAATGTTCATTTTTAAAATGCGCGATAAATGGGGTGAGGCTGGAAAGATCAATGCTAGAATCAACCTTAACCGGAAATAAATTGACTTTGAAAAATTTAGCTGCTTCAGAAAGGGCATACAAAGAGCTTTTAATGACTTCAGGCCTACCTTCCGGTCTGACCACATCATTGAGGATATCAACAGTTAAAGCCATAATTGCGATATCCCCTTCAGCAGCTTTAACCCCGGAATGGTTCAAATAGTCATAAAGAGCTTTTGATCCGCAAGGCCTTCCTTTTAGCCACTCAGTAATTTCATTAATTCTCTGATTGGACATTCTCAAAGGCTTATCTAGATTTATAGTCAGATTGGACGAAACCTTGATTGCGTTTATTGGTTTATTGGCTATATCTTTAAGAATGTTACGGATAGTTAAAGCAGTATCAATATTGTTAATATCCTTGAGGTACCTGGGAGCGATACTGCCTGCAGCAGGCTTATTCCAAATAACGCTCCAGTCATATTCAGCAGCTTGGGCAACCTGTTCTGGCAAAAAGACAGCTAAAAGAATAAAAGCAACCACGCGAATCCAAGTCTTAAAATTTGACTTGAACTCTTTTTTTGGTTGCTCAATCCTGGCTTCTGTCTGTTGCTCTTGTATATTCATTTTTTATCTAATTAAGTTAAGTAAAAAATAAATACTTCCCCTTGCCCCAAGATCTTCTAGATTTTTAATCATTCTTTTCATAAGGGTCTTTTTAAAATCTTTTTAAAAACTCTTATTAAGATTATAAATAAAAACCGAGTCGTCAATTCCAACTCTCGTCGGTTCTGGCAACCCGGCTATCCTTAGAAACTCCTTTTGATTTTAGGACCCGTGGCTTTGTGTCCTTAGATTACTCTAAGTTTACCTTTTCTTTGCTTCAACTTACAATCAAATATACCACCTGAGATAGACGCTGTCAAGTAAAATATTGTCTATTTTGTTAACGCTTTCTTTCTCTAAAAATACTTCAAATATCGGCCCCCTTTCCACACATAAGAACAGTACTATTTTTAACCAGAAAATGCGTTAATTTTAGAAAAGGGAACGTTTTCCTCCTATTTTCACAGACAAATGATCCACTATCCTTTCATATTATTTATTTTGAATCTGTTTGGACAAATCTCCAATCAGAGTGGACAATAATAATAGACCAGCTTATAGATTGGACAATAATTAGATTGCAGAAAATGGGGTCAGAATTATTTTCCGCTCCTTGGTCTACCAATCGGCCCAATCGAAACCTTCCTAAGAGTAAGGTGTTCTATGTAGGCTTTAAAATCAACATCTCCCACTATACCATTTTTATTAGTCATTTCTCTGATAAGTTTCAACGTGGCTTCTGGTAATAAGCTCTGGAAAAATTGACGATATTTAACCTGCCGCTCCTCAAGGCTATAACCCAGACTATCGTACCAAGGATCCAGTTCAAGGATGTTGCTTTTTTGACCAAAAGCCCTAAACCTATAGCTTGACCAAGGGTATAATTCTGGAAGGCAAGAGATATTTGCCCTTACAGGATTCATTTCGATATATCGTAGACAAATTAGAAAATATGCTTCTTTATCAACCAAAGAGCCCCTAAAACGCCCCTCCCAAAGTGTACCTGAACGCTTATACCTTTTGTTAAAATAGCGCACGTATTTTGCTCCCAGCAGCTTTATTAATAGGCTAATATTTTCTTTTTTCTGTATCGGCTCAATAAGCAGGTGGAAATGGTTAGCCATCAGGCAATAGCCATAAATCCGGCAGGGGTACTTAATCTTTGCTTCCCGAAGAACCTCTAAGAAGAAAGAGTAATCGTCTCCATTTAAAAAAACGGGGATTCTATTATTGCCCCGCTGAATAATATGATACGGCATGCCGGCTATAAATAAGCGCAGTCTTCGAGCCACAGAACATCCCTCCTTATTACAAGAGACGTAAAAGGAGGAGATTTCTAACGAAAAATAATTCTGACCCCATTTTCTGATAATTTTGTTATTAATAGGAAAACATTGCACCTTAAAATCCCAAAAAATCAAAATAGGACGTTAAAGACAAAAAGGGGCGTTTCCCTGATTTCAAGAGGGAAACGCCCCTTTTTAGCCTTGCAATTTATTTAGAAACCGGTAAGGCCGCCTTTCATAAAAGTAAGCAATATGGGGCCACCGACAATAATACCAATTACTGGCATAATAAAGAAAATGAGAGGCAGGAGGATTTTGATAGGCGCCTGTAAAGCGGTCCTCTCGCCGCGGTGAAACCTTTGAGCACGTGCATCTTCGGAAAGTATAGCAAATGCCTCAGCTACCGGAGTACCCATGCGTTCTGCTTGGATAATCGTCTGAACAAAAGAGGTTATCTCGGATATCTCCAGCCTCCGCGACATATCTTTTAACGCCTGGATACGCGGTTTACCCCATTTTATCTCTTCAACAACAAAAGCAAGTTCCTCGGTCATCGGGGTATGAGGAGTCCTGTCAATTACCCATTTCACGGCATTTACAAAATCTAGCCCTGCTTCTATACACAGACCCAAAAGGTCTACTGTTTCCGGAAGCCTGCGCGCAATAAGGTATTTACGCCTGGCAACTTTACGTTTTAAATAAAAATCCGGGATAATATACCCTAGTATAATAAAAATTATTACTATTAGGGGATTGACTGTACCGGTCAATGATATTACCAGAACCACCAGTAAACCGCATAAAAGCAGCTTTAGGTTAAAAAATGCGCCGGGAGACATATTGATATGCGCAGTATCCAGGGACTTCTTAAGGCTACTTGCCATACCGGACTTTTCCAAAAATGCCCCAGTCGGGAAAAGATCAGCAAAATCAAATTTTGGTTTTTGGAATTTAACGTCTGTAGCATCCTTGGGGATACGCGAAAGCGAACTGGCTTGCGTAAAAACAATCCCCCAGAGTACCAGGATAATTGAACCAATGGCAAAACCGTATATAGCTATTTCCATATTATATTTCGATTGTACTAAATATTTTAATCAACAGCATGCCGACAGCCTGCAGTATCACTGCTATAATTAAAAGCATCCTGCCAAAATCATCGGTGAGCATAATATCAAAATGATGCTTATTCACCGAGAGGACCCAAGCCACAAATACAATCGGCAAAAATGACATAATTACGCCCTGCATTCTACCCTGCAAAGTAAGTGTCTTGATACTCTCCCTTAATTTGCGATTATCTCTAATCGTAACGGTTAGGCGGCTAAAAACTTTAGGCAGTTCACCGCCTGTTTCGCGGGCAACCATAAGGGCATTAACCACCAAACTAAGCTCATCAAGAGCCATACGTTTATCCAAGCGGTTCAGGCACTCTTCTAACGGAATGCCCATTCTATTCTCCCTAACCACCAAACCCAGCTCCTGGCTCATTGGCGCAGGCATCTCCTCAACCAGCACTTCTAGCCCCTGCAAAAGGCTTAAACCCCCTTTTATACAGCTGGAAAGCATATTAATGGCGTCCAAAAGCTGGTCATTGAACTTGCGGATCCTGGTTTTATAGCGGGCCTTTAAAATAAAATTAGGGATAGCTACGCCAATAAACGCACCGATAATCATAACGATATGGGATTGTGTAAGAAAATAACCAGCTGGGCCAAAAATCAAGGGAAGGATAAAATAGAGCATAACAATGCTTTTAGGGCTTTTGTCATAGAACATCTTATCCATTTCTTTAGCAAATACAGCCTCTTTCTTCTGCTGCCAGGACTGAATCTTCTGCATAATAACAGGCAAAAGGCTGAAAGAGAGCAGGATAACTGAACATAAAAGAAGGATATTAAGCAAGATAATCATATTTCTCCGTTATTGTTTAACGAGGAGTGTACTGTTCGCCACCGCCGATAGCATCGCCTGCCTGACGGTACTTACCCTGCAGGCTACGCTGATAATAAACTCCGGCAAAGATAAAAACGGCAATAATCACGATGATTACCGCAATATATTCTATTGTCGATTGGGCCTTATGGCCTGTTACTTTTATACGCATGATAGCTAGTGAGAATAGTGGTTTTCCTCGGTGAATCCGTAATCTTCGTTTTAGCGGTTTTGCCCTGTTGCGATGAAACTTCGGTTACGGTAATTACGCAAGTTTCTGATTTCTTTCTACGGAAAATCAAGGTAATTTTTCTTGTTTTACTGGTTATTTTCGGCTTATTCGCGACGTTTAAGAAGCCGGGCAATTTCCGGCAACTTGGGCAATCAACGGGCTCATCCTTGCTCTGAACAAACTTCTCATTATCAAAGGTCCAGCCATAATTTAGCATACCAGTTTTATAGAAAAAAACAACATCTTCGATGCTATTTTCTGTTTCATAAGCGCCGGCTATTCCTGCGGGCAGGTTTACAATAGAAAGCTGCACGCTGCCCGGGTAAATAGGCATATAACTTAATTTATCAGGCTTCTCCTTGCGCATCAACAAAAATTCTTCCTTGGAAGGGATATTGCTGATTGTAACTGTAAACTCTACCTGGCCCTGTTTGTCCTTTGAGGAGCGGCAAACAACAACTGCAATAAATTTATCTTTTATAAAAATCCCTTCCTCTTTTTGCTTCCATCCTGACCTGGCCATCTCTTTCTTATAAAACGAAATGACCTTGGCTTTATTCAAAGAAGTTTTATAAACTTCCGTAAATGATTTCACCGGACCAAAATTACTGGTTTTTTCCAGGATCTTTACGGCGTCTTTCGGTAAGGGTACGCCTAAATCAGAGGCGCAAAGAACGGAGATAAGACCAAATGTTGCAAAAAACAGCACAGAGGATATGGTTTTTATTTTAAAAATCATACTCACAGCCTTTTTAGTATTATTTTAGAAATGTTTAAATAAATTCTTATTCTTTAAAATATTCTTGCTTCTTTAATTTGTGTATCAAACAAATCTGTAAAAGTCCTCAATACCCCGAGATTATCGACATTAAATTCAGCCTGGCTAAAAGCGGTAACCTTGTTAACAGTAACCCTGCCTGTACGTTCATCTGTATGCCTGCAAAATACTACTACCGTACAATTAGTAACCCAGTCCGCCCAGGTAAGCTTAACCTCGTCAATTTTGGTAATCATCAGCCCCGGCCAAGGCCCAGCTTCGTCTTGGTCACCGGGGACTTTAACATCCTCGCAGGTTTTACTTGAGAACAATGAAGCCGATATGCTTTTCCAAACATTATTATAAATAGCAAAATTGAGCTCCTTTAAATTATGGATCGATAAAACTCCCCCGCCACCAGAGTTAAGATTATTTAATGCATTAATTAGGCATGATTGGTATGAACGCAAAGGTTCCACTAAAGAACGCGCGGTGGCAATATCCTCCTCCTTATTACAATGTTCATTGCAGTTATAAGGATTACCAAATTCATCATGGCAGGTATCATGCACCATGCGGGCACCGTCAGTATAGTTATAAATGACCATGCCATTGGCTGCGGCTGTTTTTAAAGCCAGATAAAAAAGCTTATAGATTTCTTTTAAACGGTATGCGCCTTCAACGTTAAAAGGATCATTTGGAAAAGAATAGCTTGGAATTTCAAGATCCGGGTCACAAGTAACACCGGCATAAGTAAGGGTCTTTATATGGGGATAATTCCATAAAGTATGCTCAACCTCGAAAGACTTTAACGCCGGTAAGTCTACGGTAACAGTAATACCGCAGCCGTTCGGGCTGGTATCGGCCCCGGGAGGCCAAGTTGTGCCGTCTTTAAATCCGCCGGTTCCCAACCAAAAACTTAGGGCATCGCTGCCTTGACAGCTGTTATTAAAAGCATATTTTAAGCCTACCGACTTAGCGTCTGTAAAATAATCATTCATAGTAAAAACTGAATTCATAAAATCAAGGGCGCGGCAATAATTTTCAGTCTGATTATATTTATAATTATCCGTAAGGAACAGCATATAGAGATTAAGGACTTCGACAGCCCCGACGCATTTTGCCGCCTCAAGGGCATATTCCGCAGCTGAATTAATTTCTCCGTCGGGATTATAATTCTGCAGGGAAGCATCTTTCTGCCAGGTCCATGTTTCGCACCCTCCGTCACGAATATTGGGTAATGCGGCTGACGCTGTATTTTTTGCAGCCACGCTAAAGGTATCTGCGTCGGTTAAATAAGTATCTGCCAAGGCGTACATGGTCCGGTAATACTCTAGGTCCAACTCGTAATAATCCCACATTTCTTCATTCCTTAAGCATAATTCATTAAAAGCTCCGGCGAGAATGGAGGCAGTAGCTAAAGACCCGGCGTCCGCGGCATTATCCGCGCAGGTTCTGGTTTTCGCAGAACTAAACATACCTTGGGCAGAAAGGGCAACGGCAAGTAAAGCAACTATGCCCACGAGTAAAAAAGGGAAAATCTGTCCGGAGAGCTTTTTTCTTACTTTGGAATGAATATTTTTATTACGATGGCACAAAGGCAATTTATCTCCTCAACTATTTTCTAAATAAATAGATCCAATCAGCCGAATCAGCAAAAACTGAAGCTTCATAAACTCTTTCAGGCTGGCCCGGAGAAGATTTCTGCCCTGCGTCTTTCCGGCTAAGATCATATGAATCTTGGCGGTTAGGGATATGCCCAGCTACCCATCTGGCCATGACATAAAACCCCGCAATTAGGCCTACAGCTATGATTAAAACCAAAGAAAATTCTAATGTTGCCTGGGCTTTCTTTATCATTCTAAAGTCTTTGTACGCTTTATACCACCGCTTTTATAAAAACCACCCTCGCCTAATTCATCGTGGAATGGATCCGAACTTAACGAAACAGTTGTGCCGGCAAAAGGCATACTGGCAGTAATAGTATCTGTGGCATCCATCCATTTAGTACTGCTGCTACGGCCCGCCTCTGTGTCTTTATAATACCGGGTTTCATTATGCGGAGAGGTAGTAACATGGGAGCTAAGCGTTACAGATGTATTGTATGGGGCTGGGCCCAAAGCAACTTCAAGTATTGCACCCCGGTTAAACCGGTAATAACCTTTTGCCTCATAGGGCTCATCAGTAGCCGGGTCTTTTTTGCCATGCGTCCAAAGCACCTGATTAGAGCTGCCGAATTGCTGTAACTCCCCTAATTCCATAGGATCAATCATGTTAGAACTTCTGCGAAAATCCGTGGTCCCATAGGAAGTAGAGCCCAAGGCTTTTCTTGCCATCTTCAAATTACCGCGGAAAGTCTGCTGCATATAAGATTGCTCGCGGTTATACTGTTCGCCGTATTTTATCGCGATAGAGAACGCCATAATAAGCAAAGAGCCCAATATAGCTAATTCTAAAACTGCTTGGGCTTTGCGGTCTCTTAACATTTCTCAATATCTCCTTACTAATCTGCTCTGCCTTAGAAAATAATACCTCCTAAGCTAACCTTATCAGATCCTACTCGCTGCGCTGATTATAAACAGAAACCGAATCCTCCCTGCCCTTTAAACTTCTTGCGCCCTTAGTAAGCTCTTTATACTCCATCGATGAATCTAAGTTAAGCGTGGTTGAACTGACCATCTTAGGATCTTCTACCGCCTGGCGCGTGGTTTCCGTAATATAATCGGTAACATCTTTAATCTTGCCCTGCACACCGCGCCTGACATAAACTTCCATCCCGATAACTACCAGCCCCACCAAGCCGATAAGCAAGGCTAAATCTATTAAATTTTGCCCTCTGCGTAATGTCATTTTATCAAAGTGCCTATAGCTTCATCAATTTGCCATTTAGAATCTGATTTTGTACCTTCTTCCTTGCTAAAGCTATGCGTTTCACCTGTAACATCTGGAGTAATTTTCCTTTTCTTCCAGGCTTCTTCCAATAAATCTGCCTCTTCAAGCAGTTCCCCTAATTCCTCGTTTGCCTTCTGCAGCTCTTTGGTTACAATTGCGAACTCTCCGTCTTCAGGAGGGCCGGGCCAGTCCAAATCGCCATCCCTGACAGATTTCGCTTCGCTTTTAGCTTCTTTAACCAGTGTTTCTTCCCACTCCTTTTTAAGCTCTATTATTTCTTTCTGTTTTTCTTCAATCTCTTCTAATATTTCTTCTAAAGCTGTATTCGGTTCATTTAAATTACCATAAGTAACAGTAGTACTGCTGCCGGATTCAGAATCAGAATCTGCTATTTTAGTCTGCCTGTTATGTATGGTCGTATTGCCCGGTTCATACTGCCAAGCGCTTAGCTGGTCGGCTTTATCGCGCACACTCCCTTGAAGCCCGCGGCTGACATAGACTAGCATAACAATAAGTCCAGCAGCCGCTACTCCAATCAAAAAAACATAATCTAGGGTCGATTGCCCTCGCCTCATTAGTACCCCGGAGTAAAATCCGATACGGTTTCAGAACCGGTTTTTGTCTGCCTATTACGGGTAATATTTGTCTCAATAGCACCACCCGCACTCATGTTTTCAACTTGGGTCATTTCAGTCTTTGTCGTATATGTTCCGGTAGTATACCCCGCAGAATATTGTTCCCCGATCTGGTCCGTCGAATCCCTAAGCCTTCCCTGAATACCTCTTTTCATATACACGCCCATAGCAATTAACGCCGCTACAACAAAACCGATCAAAATAACTACTTCAAGGGTAGTCTGCCCTCTTGATCTTGCGCGCAACATATTCACCTCCTGATTTAAATAAACTTATCGCTACTTTAACCTACTAATTAGCTGCTGAAATATTTGTTTTACCTGTTCTACTGCTTATATCCTGCCCGCTAATTTGCCTGGTTACGCCTCCGCCCTGTTTAGTCGTGGCTACTTCAGTACCGTCTCTGGTTGATGTCATATTAGTTGTGGTCTGATATAGCGGTTCATACTGTTGGGTTACCAAAAATGTTGCGGCAGGATCATTAGTGTCTACGGCATCTTTCATTTTGCCCTGAATACTGCGCTTCACATAAACCTGCATCGCCACCGCCGCGGCAATAACTAAACCAATCACAATTGCGTACTCTGCTGTGCTCTGTCCTTTTCTCAATAGCCTTAACATTCTTTCACCTCCTTAAAAAGTAACTTCGCCTACTTTATTTTGCATTGTAGTAGATAAATTATCGTATGAGTTTATCAACTTCGGTTTAAGCATTATCCCCACAGCAATAATCGCACCCACTACCGCCGCCAAAATTATTACATACTCCAGTGTACTCTGCCCCTTCCTGAACTTTTTCATCTTCCCCTCCTTCTAGTGTTAATCTGATCTGTAATAATTTAATTCATCTATGCTGCGCCTAACGCGGGCGTTTGATGAACGGTACAAATAAACAGTCATCGCAATAAGCGCCGCAGTGACGATAAGTACCAATATCCCATATTCAATTAAACTTTGCCCTTTTGCGGATCTTAAAATCATTTTAATAAAACTCTTTTTCTTGCCGGAACAATTATCAAAAATACTCTAACCCACATAGGCATGCATCGCGCGCTGAATATAAACAGTCATCGCAACAAGCGCCGCAGTGACGACGAGAACCAACATGGTATATTCCAGAAAGCTTTGTCCTTTAATGTATCCGGCCCTTAAAATCATTTTATCCAGAATTCTTTTTATCCTGCCAGCGCAAAAAATAAATTACTCTTACCTGCATGAGCCGGCTATCTGCAGTTTTAATCAATTTGCAATACTAAAATTATCGCTCATAATCTACCTAAATATACCATTTGAAAATAAAACAATCAAGGTTAATTACTCGCTATTTGAAAGCGTTTTCAAAACATAGGCGCCTGCTATTAGTTAATCTTATCTGCCTTTCATTCAAGCGGCAGATAAGATATTCCAGATCCTTTAAAAACTGGTATTCTTTAGCCACCTCAACCTTAACAACTACTCCGCTTTGCCCAACTTCAAGCTTTAACGGAAGGCCGTAAAATAAGTCGCTAGTTGCAAGATTATCTTTTTCCCTATACTCTGCCGGGAAAAAATGCCAGCGCAGATAAGTTTCCAGCATTTTAATATAAGTTACGAAGATCTTCTCCAATTCCACGCCCGGCTCCATTAATTTAGCCTCAAAGCTGTCTTTAGGAAAAAACTTTTGCGTGTTGTTATTATAGGCAAAAAGCTCGATTTTACGGCTAAAATCATGAAATGCCTCCTCAAAATTAGGCCAGCACCCCAGATATGCCTCTGCCAGTTGAGCCAAATCCAGCGGCTGTGGATCACTGCTAAGTATGACCATACGAATCTTCTCAGCCTGAGCTGTTTTTACGGCACAGCCTTTTAAAGTTATAGATTGATTTAAAGCCGCCCGTAAAAGGTCAATTTCGACTTCCGCCAGGTACAGATCCTGATTTATCGCCTCTATGTGTTTTAACTCAAAATCTCCGATCTTTTTTACCTTCCTGCTGCTTGTAAACTGCCAAGGCCAAAGCCCAAAAATTAGTGATAATTTTTTTCTATCATTTAAGGGCATGCTTTGGAGCTCCTCTAAGTTATTGCCGAACAAAGTTACGTTGGCCGGGCATTTACCTGCTGAACTGCCATTTAAAAGCAGGCCAAAGAAATCTTTTGAAGGTATATCATAGCCTCCGGCAGAAAATAAAACTAAAGGCTGGCCAAGGGTAAAATATTTGTTTAAGTTGTTCTTCAGTTCATATATAGAGCTTGAAAAATCATACGGGATATTCTCGGTAGGCCATGTAGAATGTAATTGTCCGTCCAAATTAATAATATCTCCGTCGGCAAGATGCACTTTTGCCCCCCGGGCTTCGGTAAAAGCAGCAGAGATAATTTTTACAATATCCGGTTGTATATTCTTAATTTGCCGGACTTGCGCAGAATAATTATCAAGTTTTTCCCGGGGGTATGGCTTAGCGATTAGGCCCCAAAACTCGGGGATATTATCATTATCGAATAAAGACCTGAATATTAACGTCTCCGTAAGATTTAAAAAATCATCCGGGGGCTGGCCCAACTCTTTACAAATTGCCGCATTAATTTCTTTACTGCATCCCATTAAACAATCGAGCGCTTTAAAAAATATTAAACCTGAACAAAGCTTATTCTGGCTGAATTGGCCAGAAGGAGCAAAATCCTCTTTCTTTAAAACCACTTCTTCTTTTTCCTGTTTCTGCCTAGCCTTAAGCTCTTCCTCCGCGAGCCTGGCCCATCTTTCTTTTTCAGCTCTTAACGCTGCTTCCTGAGCAGCATTCTCTTCATCAGGTTCTCTGGCGTCATCTTCGGAAACATTTGCCAGCCTTTCCTGCTCTGCTTTTCGCTGAACTTCCTCGGCGGCTTTTGCTTCTGCAAGTTTTTCAGCTTCCTCGGCGGCTTTTGCTTCTGCAAGTTTTTCAGCTTCCTCGGCGGCAAGCTTAGCCAGCCTTTCCTGCTCTGCTTTTCGCTGAACTTCCTCGGCGGCTTTTGCTTCTGCAAGTTTTTCAGCTTCCTTTTGCGCATTAAGCTTAGCAGCTTCTTCCATAAGAAACCTTAATTCTGCTTCTTCAGCCTTCTTCTTGATATCTTCATTTTCAGATTTTTGTTTTTGCAGCCTCAATCTTTCTTCAGCTTTAGCCCTTTCATCGATCTGTAATTTCATAGCCCATTCCTCTGCTTCTTTAATCCGTTTCTCCTCGGAAGCACTCTCCGCTTTCACTTTTCCCTCCCCAGCAACCAAGGTGATTGCTTTAGTTCCTTCAATAACCGGTAAAATAGGCATATTGAATTTCTTTTTTTTATGCTTTTGCCTTCTGCCAATAGGCATGCTCAAATTATTTTCCTTAATAATAGCGTTGGCGCTTGATTTTGAAAGCTTGATTTGAAGTTTATCGAAAACTAGCTGCGTTAAAGCACGGCAGCTCAAGGAAGGATCATTCTGCTTGTTCTCAACAATAAACTTAATAACTTCGGGCTTGAGTTTATGAACTACCCCCATGAAACCTCCAGATTGGACATTTCTACGTATAAATATAACTCTTATTCATTATTTTGTCAAGTCAGATTGGACAGAAAAGTAAAATTACTTTATTAACTGCAGTTGATCTTGATCTTGGGTATTGGTGAGGCTTAAGCTTCCGGCAGGTAATTCAATAACCTTACTAGAATGCCAATATACGGAAGTTATCCTATTTGGGCTAAGCTTGGGCAATATCTTAACAACCTTATAATTCCTATCCACGAAAATCACATCTATCGCAAAATGCATAAAAAAAGTATGCACCGAATTACAAGGATCAAGGATTATCGCTTGATCAGGCAAAAAAACCTTTTTCCCCAGCAAACCCTTAATCCTTGATAAGGACTTATTTGCCAGAAATACGTTTTCTGCCAAGACAGTATTCTTAGTTGTATTGATTAAACGCATTTTTTAAGTTTCTTACGGCTTGGTGGGTATAAATATATCTTCTGAAAGGGATATTCCGCGCACGCGGATTTCATCCAAAAATGAAGGCTTATAACCGGTAGCAGTAAAATACCCCTGAACCTTGCCTTTAGGATCTACTCCGGTTTGCTTAAAAATGAATACTTCGTTTAAATTTATATGCATCTCATCTTTCATCCCTGATATTTCCGCGATGGACATAATTTTTCGCGAACCGTCGGAAAGCCTTGCGGTGTGCACAATTATATCAACTGCGGAAGCAACCATCTCACGAATAGCCCTGGCAGGAAGCTCAATTCCGGACATAAGAATCATCGAATCAAGCCGGGATAAAACATCCGTGGTAGAATTTGCATGAACGGTGGTCATAGAGCCGTCATGCCCGGTATTCATGGCTTGAAGCATATCTAAAGATTCGGTACCGCGGCATTCTCCGACGATAATTCTATCCGGGCGCATGCGCAGGGTATTACGGAAAAGGTCCCTGATCATAAGGCTGCCTTTACCTTCTATATTCGGAGGACGGGATTCTAACCTTATCCAATGCCTTTGGTTCAATTTCAATTCCGCGGCATCCTCTAAGGTTATAATCCTTTCTCCTTCAGGAATATATTCTGAAAGCGCGTTTAACATCGTGGTTTTTCCTGAACCTGTGCCACCGGAAACAATCATATTTTTGCGGCACAACACACAAGCCCTAATAAAATCGGATATCCCCTGAGTTAAGGCGCCTAAATTAAGCAAATCATTTGTTTTGTATCTTTCTTTGCGGAATTTTCTGATAGTTAAAGTCGGCCCGGTTAACGATACAGGAGATATAATTGCGTTGACGCGCGATCCGTCGCCAAGACGGGCATCAACCATAGGCACGGATTCATCAATACGCCTTCCGATAGGAGCGATAATGCGTTCGATTATCGTGCGGACCTGATCATTAGAAATGAATTTCTTGCTGGTAAGCTCGATTAGTCCAAACCGCTCAACATAAATTTCATCTTTATTATTAACCATGATATCGGTAATATCCGGGTCTGCCAATAAATCCTCTAAAGGCCCAAGGCCCAAAGCTTCATCCAGGATTTCTTTGATTAGCTTTCTTCTTATTTCCTGGGAAGGAATAAAGCTCCCTGCCTCCTCCACTAAAAGATTGCTTACAATAACTCCCGCCCTTTCTTTTAGATCCCTGGCTTTTTTGCGGTCGCTGAATATTTTAAGGTCCAACCTCTTTATGTTCATGCTATCCAAAAGGCGGCTGTGTATTCGGCGCTTGAGTATCAATATCTCGTCTTTATCTTCTGAACTGTCAGGCTCAAGCACGGATTCTTTTAAATCCTGAGACTCCCAGAACTGCCCGGATTTCTCAAGTGCCACCTCTTTAATCTTGATCTGATCGATATTCTTGCGTTCCATATAAAGCGCCTTACCTTCGATTAAAAGGGCTGCAAGCTCAGATAGAACTAAGGCGATCTTAGAGCGAGGGGCATTAATAGCTATGGGCACACCAAGATTAACCGCCTGATTAACCAACTTGCCTTCAGAAGGGACCTTGGCAATTATATCCACGGGAAGATTTACCCTAATCTCCTGCCAACTGATACTGGATAAGGATTCCGCCCTGTTAAGCACAAGCTTAATCATATTCAGGGGAAAATGCAGAAACAGTAAAGTATCTAAAGCCCACTTAGTTTGATACACGGAAAGCACATCCGGGGTAGCGACCAAAAGTATGAGGTTAGCCTGGCTTAATGCAGCAAGAAATATATCGCTAAAACTCTTGCCCACATCCACAACAATATAATCATAGTCTTTATCTAAGAAGGCAAATATTTCGGGGAGTTTTTCCGCGTAGAGATACCCGGATTGCTGCGGCTTAAGTACGCCGGCGAGGAAATCTACATTATTAAATTTGGTTTGAATTATAAAATCTTGCTTCTTAGTCAACTGGGGCTGCTTGCTCATAAAACTCATCAAGTCCGCTATACACTTCTGCGGGCTCAAACCCAGCATATGCGCCATATCTCCTACTACCTGCGTATCTAAATCTACTACACAGACGCGCTTGCCTTCTCTGGTCAAAGATACGGCTAAATTAGCAGCAATAAGCGTTTTTCCGACACCGCCTTTTGTGCTAAATATTACTATTATTTTTGCCATCTTATTCCAATTGATAAGTTATAGGAATATCCACCCAAATTTCTTGCTCCTTTATGTCAGGAGGAAAAGGCGGATAAGGGGAAGTGTCTTGGGCTTTTTGGAGCGCAGCATCATCCAGCACCCGGTAACTTGAAGTTTCCTTTAATTTCGATTCCAAAAGTTCACCTTGCGGCGAAAGCTTAAGGCTTAGTTTCACGGTTCCCTGAAATCCGGCGGCCTTTGCGGCCGGAGGATAAACAAGCGCATTTAGAACTTTTTGCTGCACCAGTTTTGAATACCTCAAAACCGGATCCTTGATATTATCATAGTTTGGAGCAGTAATTTTGGCAATCTTAGGCCTTGATTCCTCCTGCGGTTTTATCTGGCTGACCACGCGCGGAGTCAATGTAATAAAAAGCTCAATATCATTGATTTCGCTAAGATCTGAATCCCACCCGGAAGCCTTAGTCCTCTGCTTAAATATTGCACCCACAACTGGGATATTGGAAAGCCACGGCACTCTTCTTACATCCTCCGATTTCTTCTGTTTAATTAAACCGCCTATGGCCATAGTCTGCCCATCATCAAGTAAAAGTTCGGTTGTAGCCGTACGCTTAGTCATTCTATATGCCAAGGCATAATCCGTCTGCACTTGATCACCGACTTCACTGACTGTAACATCAAGTCCGAGATGAATACGTCCGTTATCTTCAAGCAGTGGTTTAACATTCAAAATAATACCATATTCTTTATATTCAACTGAGCCGCTCGTAGTCGCGCCGGGGGTACCCGTAGTTCCTCCGGGGCTTACTGTCCCGCTTAAAACCGGGACCTCTCCTCCGACGACAAGTTTAGCTTCTTTACCGCTCTGACAGGAGACTCGCGGACGAGAAAGAATACGCGCTTTGCCTTCCTGTATTAAGGCATCTAATTTTAAAGTAAAAGCGGCGCGGGTTTCATTAGCTACCTTAAATAACTTACCCCATGTAGTACCTGCGGCTTGAATCCCGGGGGAACCGACTTCGGTTAAATTCACTGAACCGGGCCAGGTAAAACCCAAAACATCCTGGGAACCTTTATTAATCTCAATAACCTGAACATCGATCTCTATAAGCGACTCTTCTTCTTTTACCATAACCAGGTCTATTATTTTATCCTTTATCTGATCCAAAGCGGCAGTAATTCTGCCTTTATCTTTTGCGGATTTAACGGTCCCTAAAAGCAACACCTTAGCCTCTTCATCCTCTGCTTTGGTATAAACTCCCGGTAGATTTAATGAAGAAAGCATGTTATCGACGCGCCGCTTAATAATGCTCATATCTTCGGTAAATACATTCAGGCGATAAGATTGCTCGCCGAAATTATCCCAAATGATCAGCGTCGTGCTTCCTGCCGCCTTGGGGTCAATTGACAGTTCGGTTTTACTGATATTAACGACATCGGCCACCAGAGGATTTCCAACTGCGACTCTTTTTGGAGAATTTATGGAAATCGTTTGTGGATGTCCGACATAAAGCCTCATCTCTTCTGCAAGATCTTCAATGGAATAACCCTTAAAAGGCAGGGTAATTATGAAAGTAGCAATACATATTAGGCCAAAAAATAACTTTCTCATTTTTCTCCTTAGGCTTTGGCAATCGAAGGCTAAACCCCCGCGGCCTCAACTCTTGCCTGTTTATTTTGATAAAGGAACCTTTGCCTTATTTAATCCGCGTAAAACCTCTACATATTCCGTTGTATCTACCGGCGTAACATCCGGCCCAACATCGTCCTTCTGCGGCATAATATACTGGAATAGATTATCCCAACTGACCGGAGCCATCGGCTCAACCTTGGCATCGGCCGGAGAACGCATAACCAAACGCATTCTACCCTGTTCCTGGACAAAAGCAATTAAATTTGATTCATTTGGACCTAATGCTAAAGTAATAAGATTGTTCTCGTTATTGCTGCTAGGGGAAGGCTCTGAATACCTGCCTGACACACCGGCTAAGGCGCCGGTGTTTTGCCCTACAGCCAAAACTAAAACATTCTGAAACAAAGGCACAACCGCAGTTTGATTGATTAATTTCCCGTCCTGATTTTGCGCGGGGACCTGAATAATGGCAAGCACGTCTACATAATCCCCAGGCCTGACCATCCCGGACAAAGAAGCAATGCTATCTGCAATAATAGTAATCGCCCGCTTGCCGGAAGGGGTCACTCCGGCAAGATTCCCGCCGGCTGCCCTTTGATCGCTAACAAGCTTTGAGAGGCTTATCTGCTCGCCTTTTGCAATAGGGGCAACCGTAATCATGCCGGCAATCCTATCTAAAGATGTTACTGCCTGCGGTTGAACAAATTTATTCGGGACAATCGATGTTTCAAACATTTCCGGCTCAATAAGCAAGCCCTGCGGTATATCTTGTTTGGCTACCAAGACAGCTGTCTGGTTAGACTGCAAATTAGCAATCGCCGCCCTGGCCTTCTCATTAGCAAGCTGCTGCTGCTGTTTAATGAACATTTGCAGCATTATAGCGGCCATTATAGCTAAAAATATTCCTGCTCCTAAAATAAGTTTCTGCTTGTCGATAACCATTATTTTATCTCCCCTTCAAATACCTCGATTTTAGCATCCCGGGAAAGCTTACCAATCAGGTCTTCAACTGCCTGCTGCTGCTTTAAGAAAACAAGCCCTCGATTAATGTCATCCCACATTTCGCTTAACGGCTTTTGCTTACCGCCACGCTTAGATTCAAGTTTAATTATGCTATAACCGTCGGGGGTTTTAAATACACTGCTAATCTTTCCCACATCTAAAGTTTCAGAAAAAGCTGCGGCATCAAATTGCGCAGATTTCTTACCCTTCTGCATGAAACCCAGCTTACCCCCATCCTTAGCGCTGGAAACTTTAGAGCTAGATCTGGCCAGAGTAGCAAAATCCGCGCCCTGCAAAAGCTGAATTAATATATCCCTTGCCTCCTGCTCGCTGCCAACGACAATCTCGGAAATCTCCCTCTCTTCAGGCTCCTTAAGCTGTTCTTTATAAGTATTGTAATAATCTTCGACCTCTTTAGAGCTCACGGTAATGCCTTTGGTAATATCCTTGATATCCTGTATAACCATTAAGTCCCGTTTGTTTTTTTCAATTGCCTGCTTAACTTCATCATTACGGTCCAAACCTTTATCCAGGGCATGCTGGTAAAGCAGAGCCCGACGGATAGTTTCGTTTTTCAGGTAATTTACCTTTTGCTCCTTAGTAACAATTTTTAGTTCAGGCCGCTCTTCAGGTACGTTGGCGTTATAAATAGCTATATCTTCATTCAGGTCCTCCAAGCCAATAGAAATATTGTTGACCTTGGCAATCAGGGCCCCTTTTGCAGGAAGGTTTGTAACAGCGGGTTTTGCCTCTGATACCTTTTTGCTCCCGGCAACAGGGAAGAATTTATCACATCCTAAAATGCCGCCAAAAAACAAACTTGCAATAATAAGCAAAATTAATTTACTCTTCACTGTTGCCTCCTTGGCTGCATGGAAAATCAATCTTTATGCGTTTCGTTAATTATCTGAATTAAAATATCGGATATTTTGGCGACCAGAAAGAAAAAGAAAAACATAAAAGAATAAAACAGCAGAACGACAAGCCCCGCCCAACGCGGATTATTCGGGACCCTACCTAACAATAAGGGGACCGAGCCGACAATGCCAAAAAATAAAGAAATCCAGGCAGCAACCTTAATCACTAAGCTGGAACCTTTTAAGAAATTTAAATATTTTCGCATCCTATCCTCCTTGTTTTTTTTATAATATTATAAAGATACCCAAAATGCAAGGAAAATTTTATTAACCCGCTTTCTAAACATTGTGCGCGACAACAACATAAGCTGTTAATATTTATAGCATCCTTGTGCTGGGGAGTCAATACCATTTTAAGGTAAATATGCGCGCCTATTCTTTAAAAACTTCTTTGATCGCCAGGCCAACCAACAGATGGTCCCAGTTATGCCTGATAAGCTCATTCTTTATAGATTCGATAGAACAACCTTGGGATCTTTTTGCCGATACAAATGTAACCAGCACGCCAAGGTTATATACTTGAACCTCATCCAGGGTATTGCGGAGCGGTTTATCTATCTGGCTTTTGTTGGTAAAATATGCGAGGATGGCTAAAAATAAGGGGATAGCCAATAACCCCACTGAAGTATAGAATAAATACAGGCTGCTTTTGCCTAAAAGATAAGCGGCGCTGCACAAAAATACGTCGAACAAATAATGCGCGACAAGTAAAGGTATGATCCCGAAACGTATAAATATGAATCCATAAAATAATCCGATTAAGCTAATTTCGACTATGCGAAACCATACCGGGAATATTGCATACATCGTATGGCCCATCCCCCAGACTACCGAAGCCAATATAACCGCTAAAATTGAATTCCTAAGATATTTTTTAGCTAAACTGATCCCAAAGAGCCTAAAATTAATCTCTTCATTTAAGCTGGCGCTGGCGCCAATGACAAAAGCGCTGAATAAAGGCACATAAGAAGAAGAGAAATAAGTCATGGTATACCATTCCCGCCAGACGCCTAAATACTTTTGCCCGTTGTAAAATACAACTGCCTGCAGCCCCAGCATAATTACCCAAATCAGGTAACCCAATATTACAGAGCGGGTTAAAGTCCGGTTAAAAAAACTAGATTTGATATAAGACAGAAAAGTATTGTATTTTTTTTCCGGAAAAACCTCACTGCAAAGAGTTTCTCCGGCAATACCAGGCATGATAAAACCGATTATCAAAAACCCCGTATTAAATAACCACCTGGTAAATGCCAGGCCGATAAAAGAACTTAATCGCGCGCTAGTCGGATAAGCCATAAATACATTCTGTAAATTATTAATAAAATCTGCCGTATTAATAACCAGCAGAAAACAAGCGGCATAATAAAACCATTTTTTGGTCAGGCGCGGAACAATATCCTGCCTTCTTCTTAATACAATATTAACTGACCAGGCTAACAATATAAAAATGATAATGTAAAAAATGCTGTAGAGATATGCTCCTAAGACAAATTGTTTTTCCACATACCTTACGAAACCCTCCGGTAAATCAAATTTGTTTTTGTAAAATTCCCTGATCTTGTGTCCGGAAACCGTAACTTCCGTAAGCAGCTTTGCCCCTCCCTGATGCGCCTTCCAGGGGATATACACGCCTTTCTTCTCCCAAGAGAAAACATACTCTATCCTATTCTCATAGCGTTTGATTTTTTCTTCATGAAAATCATAATTCTTTAAATCAGCTCCGAAATTGTCTCTTAAAAACGATTCCGCTGTCTGTCTAGAGGCCTCCTTCCCTAAATCGGCCCTGGGCTCAACATCCTCAATCAAATGCATAAACCTAATAACCTTGCCCGTCCGGGGGCTGAGGTAAACCAGATATTCCTCCTTCTGGGATTCTTTAAAAAACCTAACCATCCAACGAAATAGATCAAAATCATGCTGTTTAATAAATTCTTCTTCTGCCTTTAACCCCGCGGTATGCTGAAAATACCGGTTAAATCTTTCATCTGAATCAAAAATAACTGCCCGGGCGTATTTATTTGTATCCACGCCTTTGGACTTAAGGTAATTTTCGGATTCTGATAATGCTTGTTGTTTATTAAAGGAAAGGTCTACGAAAGCAAAACGGGGATACTCCAGCTTGTACCAAAGGCCAAAACAGAGTATGGCAAGGATTATAAATGTGCACCAATCCTTAAATTTTATTTTCATTTTAGCGGGTAATTATAGCCGTACGCCCTTAATCAAGTTACGACGTTCAACTTAACTTCTGCTGCAAGTTAATATCCCTCTAAAATCAGTAGCCCCAACCGGATTTTCCGCCACAGTTCTTGACGGACCCGCCACGTTTTGTGGCGGGGAACCGAAGGACTTAATAGCCCCAACGAGATTTGAACTCGTGTTTACAGGCTGAGAACCTGACGTCCTGGACCAGGCTAGACGATGGGGCCGGATGATTTGAATGTTATTCTACTATATAAGCCTTTTTAGTCAATAAAATTATTGACCCTCGTATATTTGCGTTATATACTGGCGTACATGAATGTAAGTTTTGGTTTTAGCCAAATCAAAGAGCATGTTCAAGCCGCTAATGAAGCAGTAGGCCAGGCTATAATCGGATTAAGAAGCGCACCTGCCAGCCTCGCGCTGATATTCACTTCCGCAGAATTTGCACATTCTTTGGTTCTAAAAACTGCCAATAATCTTCTGGGAGAAGTCCCCGTACTCGGCTGTAATAGTTCGGGGATTATTACCAGCGGCGGCATATTCAAATACGGAATCTCCGTGCTTTTGCTAAGTTTAAGTCAGCAAACTTTTTTTAATACCGCGGCGGTTAAAGATATAAACAGGGAGAATTCATTTTTGTCCGGAAAAGAACTGGGCAGAAAATTACTGTATGGTTTTAAAGAAGTACACAGAAGCCTGACCATAATTCTTTCAGATAGATTAATTACCGAGGGAGTTAATCTAATCAACGGGATCCAGGAGGACTTGGGGAAAAGCTTTCCTTTAATTGGAGCCAGCGGCGGAGATAATTTCGTCAACCAAAAGGCTTTTCAATATTTTAACAATGAGCTGCTGAATGATTCTTGTTGCGGAATACTTTTTGGGGGGAAATTTAATTTCGGGTTCGGAACAAAACACGGGTGGAAACCTTTGGGCAAAATGCGCTTGGCTACCGAATCCAATAGCAATGTTATTCAAGAGATCGATGGCGAACCTGCGGTGAAACTTTATGAAGATTATTTTGCCAAAGGCACACTTGAATTAGCCAAAGAATTGCGGCGCATATCCATATTTTACCCTATAGGGATTTATCTGCAGGGGGAAAAAGAATACCTGCTGCGTAATATTGTTTCCATAAAAGACGACGGGGCGCTTGTTACCCAAGGGGATGTTCCCCGGGGCAGCAAAATCAGATTGATGATCAGTACCGAAGAATCCCGGTTAGCCGCAGCAATCAGCGCCTGCCAAGAAGCGAAACGCAACATGAGAAATCAAAAAATAAAGTTTGTTTTGGTTTTCAATTCAGCTGCAAGATTTTTTCTTCTGGGCAGGCAGTATGAAAGGGAACTTGCCGTAATCAAAGATGCCTTTGGAGAGAATACCCCGATAATAGGCATATACACTAACGGTGAACAGGCCCCCCTTACATCCATAAATTACTTGGGCCAAACCTATTTTCACAACCAAAGCATTAACATCTTAGCCATAGGAGACCAATAAATGTTTCCCTTTATATTTCTCGGCACCTGCACAATTATAATTGTATTGGCTTTATCCTTATTTTATAAAATGCAGCGTTTAAAAGAATTGGGCGGGAAAATAGCGGCATTAAACTTTTCGCTTGAAGAAATGGATGAACAGGCAAAACTAATCATGCGCACGGATATAGAGCTAAACAAAACCCAGGAAGAGCTGGATAAAAAAATCGCCGGGCTTGATGCCCTGCAAAAATTATCACAAGAGATCAACACCACCCTAGAAGAAAAACAAATATTCAATAAAATAGACTATAAATACCTGGAGGAACTGGGATTTGAAAAATCGCTGGCATTTTTGTGGAAGAACTTTGAAAGAGAATTCCGCCTGTATTTAAGCGTCGGGTATAACCAAGACACATCTGAAAAGATAAGGATCGAAATCAACACCAAGAAAGATTATTTCTTGGATTTAATTGAAAACGGCCGGACCGCCTCCTCCGCGAGCCTGCCGGAAAGCTTTCTGCCAAAAGACAAAGTTGACCAGCTCTTTCAGACGCATTCATTTATTATCTGTCCGGTATTGACTCAAGAAGGGGATAAAGGTTTTATTTTCGTCGGCACGCAAAACATTGAAACCCCGGTAACCAAGGGAGACCAGGAATTCATCAGTATCCTTTCTAATCAAATTGCTCAAACCTTAGACAATGCCCGGCTTTTTGAAAAAACATGGAAATCACAGCAGGAGTTGGAAATGAAGGTTGAAGAAAGAACCCGCCAGTTAACCGGAGCGCTTGAAGAAGTAAAAAAAATGAGCAAACGTAAAAGCGATTTTATTTCAAGCGTATCGCATGAATTAAGGACCCCTCTTACATCAATTAAAGGTTATGCCGCAATACTGCTTAGCGAGAAACTTGGAGCGCTACCTGATGACGTAAGGAATAAACTTGAAAAAATAAACCGGCATAGCGATGAACTCGTTCATATGATAAACGACCTTCTGGATATTTCACGCATCGAAAGCGGCAAAGTAGATATGAAATTAGAAAGCCTAGATTTAAAAGCTATTATCGATAAAATATTTGACTTGCTCTTTGAGCAATTAAAAACAAAAAATATAAGCTATGGGCATAATATACCGGATAACTGCCAGAAAATACTGGCTGACCGCAGCCAGATTGAAAGAGTATTTATCAATCTGCTCAGTAACGCACTTAAATTTACGCCTCAAAACGGGAAAATTAATATAAATGCAAACTGTTTAAATAAAATAATCCAGATCGATGTCAAAGACAGCGGTTTTGGGATCCCTGAAGAAGCGCAAGGACATTTATTTGAAGAATTTTATCGCGTAGATAACACAATTAACCAGGAGGTAAAAGGCACCGGGCTTGGACTTGCCCTGATTAAACATATTATCGAAGCACACGGGGGAAGGATATGGGTAAAGAGCAAGCTGGGCGAAGGCTCAACTTTTAGTTTTACCCTTAAGGCTGCTTAAATAAAACTATGGGCATAAAAATACTGATTGCTGATGATGATGCTGATATAAGAGAAATCCTCAAACTTACCCTCTCCGAAGAAAACTATGAAACGATTGAAGCTTCTAACGGAGAGGAAGCCCTGGAAATCATTCGATCTAAGGCGCTAGATCTTGCGCTCCTTGACTACAAAATGCCAAAGATGGACGGCAGACAGGTATGCAATCTGGTTAAAAAAGATTTACTATTACAGCATTTGCCCGTAATTATGGTTACCGGAAAAGGAGAGGTCAGCGATAAAATAAGCGGGATTGACTCAGGCGCAGATGATTATGTAGTCAAGCCGTTTGAACCAAAAGAACTCCTGGCGAGGATACGCATGGTATTAAGGCGCACACAAAGAGACCTTGAAGCAAACCCGCTTACCCGATTGCCGGGAAACGTAGCAATACTCAACGAATTTTCAAATTGCGTTGAAAGCAAAAAACCTTATGCAGTTTGTTATGCTGACCTGGATAAATTCAAGGCTTATAATGATAAATACGGTTTTGAACGCGGGGATAACGTTATCCGTGAAACTGCCCGCATATTGCTTAGCGCTGTAAAAGAATACGGTTCAAGCAATGATTTCGTTGGGCATATCGGAGGAGACGACTTTGTTGTCGTCACCACCCCGGAGACAACAGACAAGATATGCGAAAAGATAATCCGTGATTTTGACAAAATCTCTCCATCATTCTACAACCAAGAAGACAGGGAAAACGGTTTTATCGTAGGATACGACCGCCAAAGTAAAATTCATAGAATCCCCCTTCTTTCAATATCCATAGGCGTCGTGAGCAACGAAATGCGCAGTATTACACATGTCGCTCAAATTGGCGAGATCGGAGCAGAATTAAAGAAGCTTGCCAAAAGCATGGAGAAGAGTAACTACGTCAAAGATAAAAGGCAGGAAAAACCTTAAAATATTTTATGCGCGAGGGGGGAGTTGAACCCCCAAGCCTTTCGGCACAAGCCCCTCATGCTTGCGTGTCTGCCATTTCACCACCCGCGCGTAAATTACAACTGCTATTCTAAAGTATAACTTAAAATTGTCAAAAGCTTTTCTTACGCTCACTCAGTATTTTCTTTAAATTACCGAAAACAACCTTTATGAGCTTGGGCTGAAAAAATAAAATATAGGCCCAAAGATGCAGTTCGTAAATTAAAACCGGTAGAAGATGCAGGATAAAACCAGAAAAAGTTTCATTTTTTAATATAGTTAAATACCTGTTCTTGATTAACTCATAGTGCAGGTGTTCATCCAGGTACCTGCGTGCCACAGCCTTATCTATACCGCAATCGGGCCGGAATGATCCGCCGCGCACATGGCGCGCTACTGCAGACGGAAAATAGTAAGCACGCCATCCTTTCTTATTCGCCCGCCAGGAGATATCCATGTCCTCATAAAACATGCGGAACCGTGAATCAAAATAATCTGCCCCTTCTTTAATCTCTTCCAGCATTTTCCTGCGATAAAAAGCAGCCGCTCCATTTACCCCAAAAATAAAACCGGGCTCATCAAATACATTTAATGAAGCCATACCATAACCTCTGTCTTTTGCCGAACGCCAAGGGGTTAGAAATAAACCGGTTGAATCCAGGATTTCCCCTTTGCTGCGCAACATCCTGCCGCCTACCAAACCTATCTTATTATTTACAAGAAAAGCTTTTAGCGCTTCCTGAATGAAATCTCTCTCTAAAACTACATCATCGTTGAGGCAGAGGACAAATTCTCCGCGGGTCAAATCTATCCCCTTATTCAAGCTAAGGGAATAAAATAAATTTTCTTTCTCAGAATGCACTTTAACCAAAGGATATAATTTATTAATCTGCAACCCTAACTCCGGTTTCAGGGAATTATCAATAACAATAACCTCCTGCGGAAGGAATGTTTGTTTGAAAACGGAGTCAAGGGAAGATTTAATATAGTCTTTTGCTCCAATCGTTACGATTATTACGCTAACCTTGAACATGATATAAATTGTAGAATTTCTTAAAGTTAAACCTGAATTTCGCAAGCAAAACCAAAAATCTCGGGATATCGTAAATAAAATATGCCGGCAGCATTAAAAGGACAAATACGGGATTTTGATTTTTTAATATTGCCAGATGGCGGTTGCGAAAACTAAATAACTGCCTGGTTAGCCCGTCCGTAGAAGAACTGTTTCCGCCATGGAAACATTTTGTTTTAGGATAAAACATGCATACCCAGCCTTTTTTCTGGGCGCGCCATGATAAATCCGCATCCTCAAAAAGGAAAAAAAATCTTTCGTCAAAATAACCATACCTGTCTTTTAAGTCATCCAGCATTTTACGCCTATATAAGGCAGCTGCGCAACAGGCCCCAAAAACGGGAAAGGATAGGCCAAATATCTTGCCATCGGATAAATTTCGGCCGATGTCATAGAACCTTTTTAACCAATAGACGCCTATACCGCAAGAATATATTTTTTCTTTGCTTTTAGATAAAATCTTCGGCTGGATAATTCCTAATCTTCCCCTCGGGCTGCCCGCAAGCTCCATGGCCTCTTTGATAAAACCGTCTTCTAATATCACATCGCAATCTAGAGTTAAGATCCATTCGCCCGAAGCAGCCTCAATTCCTTGGTTCCTGCCTCTTGATGCCCCCAGATTGCCCTTGTTTGCGATTATCCTTAAACCGGGGTAATTACCTCTAATTAAATCTAAGGTACTGTCGTTTGACCCATTATCAACAACAATCACTTCAACATCCTCATGCCTTTGACCAAATAAAGAATCCAGGCAGGGTTTAATGCAGCCCCGGGAGTTATAAGTTAAAATAATAACGGAAATTTTTGGCATTAGATTTTCCTTATAATCTCCGCCAGTTCTTTACCCAAAACAGACAAGGAATATTTTTCCTCTATGCTTTCACGCGCCGCAACACCCATTTGATTCCTTAAGGCAGGCTCATTAATTAACCTTTCAATTTTGGCAATAAACTCTTCCCTGTCCCCGGCTAAAAAACCGTTTTTGTTATCCTGGATAATTCTCGGTGCTTCTCCTATATCACTTGAAACAGTAGGTTTTGCCATGGACATATACTCAAAAAGCTTAGTCGGGCTTTTGGCTATATTAAATTTGGTATTTTGGATCAATGGCAGAAGCCCGACATCAATCCTGGAGAGATAATCGGGGATTTTCTGAGGAGGTATCCACCCTTCGTTTATAACCCTATCCTTATATTTAAAATTACCTAACTGCCCCATAACCGCGTTAAAATATTTTCCCTCTCCGGCAAAACTTAAAAAAATATTACTGTGCTTCTGCATAAGAGATGAGAAGATATCGATAAGAAACTTCAGGTTTTCTCCCATTGGAGCATGATAAGCCGTGCCTATCCATGAAAATACCAATTGAGAACTTTTTTTATCTGCTTCCGGCGGCCTAAACAAACGGGTATCAACCCCGGTAGGCAGATAATGCACATTTTTACTAAATCTTGATAGATATTCTTTTAGGAATACGCTTGACGCGATACAGGCATGCGCATAGCCGGCCAGCCTTCCGGTAAAATATTCCATTTTTGAAGAAGGATAAAACCCAAAGCGGTAAACAGGGTCTTCGCGGATATTCCAATCATCGCAGTCAAAAATAAATTTTCTTTTCCCCAGCCAGGAAATAAGAAACGGGGCAAGGGTGTGGTAATTAAGCCGCTGCATAAAGATCACTGTATCGCTATCTATTTTTTTTCTTAAACTGCAAAATGCTCGCAGGTTATAATTTAATTTTGTTCCCAGGCCCATCTCGGATTCTCTTTCGGCGCATTTAGCTCCAAGATCTTCGGCAAAAGAAAAAACCTCGGAGTATATCCCGGTTTTATTCAATTCCGATGATAAGCCATAACACCTCAGGCGCGCTCCGGATAAATTCTTATCTTCGCGTGTAAAAAATAATACTTTCATTTTAAATCAAATTTGAAACGCCTTTTACTTAAAGCTGAAGGGTCAAAAAGGCTTTGGCGGCCTGACGATAATGTTAAAAGCTACTTTAATGCCATTATGAACTAAATATGTCACTTCAATTATATCCTTGGGCTGAACGATATTAATTGTTTTAGGGACTTTATCGTCCTTATAAAAAGTGCAGCGCGGGTCTACCGTTAAAGAGTCTGGCCGCTCTCCGATAAGTTTTCTAAGCTTAACCTCAATAGTATAAGGGGCAGGCGCATGGCTGGTTATCGAAAAAACCCTTGCCGTAAGAAGATCAAAACCATGCTCTGTTTTCTCTAAATACGCCATATTCCTCCACCCATTAAGCTGGATAGAACCGCTGCAATCTCCGTTTGCCCTAATTGCTTCTGTATATGCGCTCAGGATATTATCTGCCGTAACCAGCCAATTATATTTTCTTTCAGCCCTCAAGCGGGCATAATGGCCTAATCTGTCCCTTAACGCCTTGTTATCCAATAAGCTCTTTATCCCCTCAGATAATGAAGAAACATTACCGGGTTCAGTTAATACTCCCACCCCGCCTGCCATATTCCGGACCTCTCCCACATTGCTGGCAACTATAGCTTTAGCGCAAGCTAAATATTCAGCGATTTTTAAAGGGCTTTTACACCTGGTTATAGCATTGTCTTCAAAACAAGCCACACAGATATCGGCATCGTTAATATAAGAAGGCACCTTTTCATGAGGGATGAACCCGGAAAAAATAAAACGAGGTCCCAGCCCCATATCCGAAGCTATGCGCTTTAATTCATTCAAGCGGTAGCCGTCGCCAACAATCATAAAATATATATCCCGCTTATTTTCTTTAAGAATATCCGCTGCTGCGGCTATAAAAAGTTCGGCATATTGACCGCCATGAAGCTGGCCTACGTACAAAACAAGCTGGCCATTTATTCCATATTTTCCCTTTACCTTGCCCTTAGAATCCGGATCCGGAAAAAACTCTTCCAAGTTTGCGCCTACCGGAGCAGAAAAGATATTTTTATTAAGCACGCCCCTTAAAAGGCAGATTTGGCGAAGATAACCGCTAGAAACAGATACTGTATCCACCGCCATGGGGACTAATTTCTCGAACAAATTGATAAACCCGCCAACAAGAAATTGGGAAGGATTTGAATAATAAAATATCTTTGTCTCCCAATCGTCCCAATCGTAATGCACCGGTTTATTTTTAATCCATGCGGCAATCAGCGCCGGAAGCGCTACATAATAATAACATTTCTGAAAATGTATTATATCGCATGAAGCGGATAGCCTCATCACGGACAGGATATTTCTAAACAGCCTGAATATGCCTAACCTTCTGTCTAAAGCAATAAGTTCAATATTATCGCTTAAAAAACTGTGTCCGATATCCCGTTTATCAAGAGGGAAATAAACCAACTTCAGCGAATGCCCTTTGGCTTCAAACTGGCAAGCTATATTTTTTATGCGCACCGTCCAAGGCTCGGAGGAAGAATATAAATCATGAGGATGCATTAATAATATATTCAAATTTTATCCTCCCGGGAAAAAACGGATGCCTTTTGCCTTCTTTAATACAAACAGTAAAGTATCCATGACGGCCGCAACCAACAAAAGTAATAATATGATGCCTGCTCTTCTTATTTTTTTCATAACTTAATTAAATACTTGACCAATCTTCCGGCATGCTCATTGCTAAATATATTATCACATGAGCGCCTGCAACCGATACCTGCGGAATTTCCGTTGCCAAAAACTTTGAAATATTCTTTATCTTTCGGAAGGGCTAAACACTTCCTTCTAAACTCCTGCTGCGATGCATTGTTCCAGATAGACAGAAAACTTTCATTATAGATATTCCCGATGGGAATTTTATGAGATTTAAGGCACGAGTTCAGGTCTCCGTTTGCCCGTAGCCTTAAAAAAACCCAGCCTGAATAACAGGGTATCCTATCGACAAAAGCATCATATTCTCCGCAGCTTGCCCCGGGGCAAGACAACCTTCTAAGAAATAATTCTTTGTTAATTATTTTAAATGCCTTGCCAAAATCTTCTGCCTGCCTGATTAATCCGAGAAAATCACTTTTTAGGTAACTCAACTGATTTTCATTAAGCAGCAGTGAATCTGTGTTTGCGGGTATAGCATCAATAAGCGCAAACTCTATGCCGCTACAACCCGTTTCCCTGGCTAAATTCGTCAAAGCCTTTGAAGCAAAATAATTCATACTGGTCATCACGGAATAAACAATCACATTTAATCTGGGGGTTTTAAGTTTATTAAGAAACCGCAAGTTAGAAATCAGGCTGTCGAAAGATTCCTTATTTCTTCCGTGTAATTCTGAATACAAGCCGGCGTCAGGAGCCCAAATGCTTACCGTCAAAGATGCCAGCTTATTATAAGAAAGCAGCCTTTTTATATCCCTTTTGCTTAATAAAGTAAAGTTTGTATTTATACGAAAAGGCATGCTGTTTTTTTGCGTAAACTCTAAAATCTCCCAAATATGTTCATATAAAAACGGCTCCCCTCCTCCGGAGAAACAAACCTCCCTTGTCCCGGATTTCTTAGCCTCCCTTATAAAACGTTTTAATATTGATGGCTCTATATCAAGAAAATCTTTATTTTCTTTACTATTAAGTAACGGAGAATGCACCCAGCAGGCAAGGCAGCGGCTATTGCACTTATCCGTACAATCGATCTGAACCAAATCGGGGCCTTTATAAGCGTAACACTTAGTGGATATGCCTTTTAAATTCAAAACCCAAGCCTTAACTTTTTTAAAAGAAAACAAACCTTTTATCATATTAAGATATTTTCTTTAAATTCATCAGTTTATGCATTGGCATATTCTGCCAAAGATTGTCACAATTATAGCAGCCTGTCTTAGCCGTAGCGGAATTGCCGATCACGGAAAAATAAGGATGATTTTTAGAAAGCTTTAAACCATTATTCCTGAATTCATCGTAAACGGGAGAAAGCCAAATCTCCTTAAATCTGTTTTTATAGATATTGCCCATAGTCATCCTATGGCCCTTACAACAAGGAACAACATTTCCCGTAGCCATAATTCTCGCAAATAACCAGCCTACATAACATGGAATTTCTTCAACAACCTGCTCATCATACACTCCGCTTGCAATATTGAGCCTCTCAACGCGGCGTATAAAACTGTTAAAATCGCATAAAACTACAGACCTTTTATCCTGAGTAATATAACGGAATGTCTTTGGGTCATAATACCTGTTAATCCTGTTAATAATCTCAAGAAGCTCTTTTCTTTGTGTGCCGCTTAACAATAGGCTCTCGGTCCTGTCTTTTACAGGATCCACAGGGACAACCTGGACAGAATCAGCTCCTGTATCTAAAGCGAATTCAATCATATTTTCTAAATCTTTATAATTCAAATTGAAAATCACATCATGAATTATAATTCTTGGGGCAGACAGCCCTTTTGCTTTCTTTCTTTCATATATAAACCGCATAATATCTTTAATCCTATAGAAAGTTTCTTCTTTCTGATTGGGGTGCACCGATGCATAAACCGGAGCGCTCCCGGCCCAGATACTTATAGTTAAAGAATCCACCCCTATATGCAATAATTTCTCTGCGGTTTCTTTATCAACAAGGCTAAAATTAGTATTTATATCTATTTCAATTTCTTTATCTTTGCTTTTTATATATTCGACTATCTCTAATACGTTAGGATGCATAAAAGGCTCTCCTCCGCCCACTAATTTAACCTGCCTAAGCCCCCCTATTTGTTCTAAATCGTCAATAACCCCTTTTATGATATCAAGAGGTAAGGTTAATTTTTTTTCCCAATCCGGCATGGCTTTGTCGGTTAACAGAGGAGACCGGCACCAGCAGGCAATACAGTTAAAATTGCACTGATTAGTTAAATCAATATGCAATACTTCCGGGCCGATAAAGGCTGATTTGGAAGACAAAACTCCGTCGATCAGCAATTTATTAAGCGCAGTTTTATCTTTTTTAAGCGGAATTGTCATCTTTTTGCAATAATCCGGCGTATTTAGCGTGCATCTCCTGATTAATCTGAATATTATCGCAGCTTTTAATACATCCAAAATTTATATTAGCGTCGTTACCGATTAAATTGAAATATGGGTCATTTGGGTTGTGTGTAAACGCCTTTTCCCTAAATAGTTGTTCCTCAGTGCTATTCCAGATTTCCTTAAAAGATTTTTCGTGGATATTCCCGATGGATATCCTGTGGGCTTTTAAACAGGGGTTCACGCTGCCATCCGCCTTAATCCTGGCAAATACCCACCCCACATAACAAGGCTGATTTATAACTTTATCCGATTCGTATTTCCCCAACAAGGCTTCTTGCGAACTGATCCTTTTTATAAAACTTTCCTTTTGGGTAATACTGATCTTAACCGGCTCGTGAATATTATACTGCTCTATTCTTAAAGACTGCTTATCCAGCATGTTTAAAGCATGCTCTGACTCTTTTTTGCCCAATAACAGTGAATCGGTGTAACCCGGGATGACATCGACAGGCGTAAATTCAACACTATCGGCCTTAGTTTCTATAGCCACATCAATCATTTTATCTATCTCTTTATAATTTTTACTGAAGATTACATAATATAAATTAATATGAGGCAAGGGATTATAAAGATGCTGTCCGGATTGCTCTTTGAGCGAAGAAATATACTTCAGTAAATTTACAATTTGATGGAACGTTTCTTCTGTTTTGTTGGGATGAATCCCCGCATAAGTCTTGGCTGTACCGGCCAGAAGGCTTACGTGAATATGGTCGATCTTTAGTTTGGTTATCTGGTTTGCTATTTCCTTGTTTATGAGAGTAAAGTTGGTATTAATAAAAGTGCGCATGTTGTTTTCTTTAATACACCTTAATACTTTCAAAATGTCCGGATGCGCAAAAGGCTCTCCTCCGCCTGCCAGAAAAATAGTTTTCGTCCCCATCTGACGCAATTCTTCCAATGTCTTTCTTATGACTTCAAATTTAAGCTCCTCGTTATTTTCTTTTTTTCTCTCCATAGAAAGCTCCCCTAATAAAGGAGACCTATTCCAGCAGCATAAACAATTATTATTACACTTGTTGGTAATATCAAATTGAACAATCTGCGGCCCCATAGAGGCACGGAAACCGTTTTTAATATCCTTTAACAAATAATCGTCTGGACCGATATTAGGCATTGTAATGAATTTATATGGTTAAAGTTTCATATTTCAGTCCGATTTCATTGGCCATGGACAAAATCCGTTCAGCCCTTTGCCGCCTTAACTGATAGGTGCTCAAATTGTCGCTGCTCCTCCACTCCTTCGCCCTGATCCTGGTATCGCCTGGCAGGATCAGGTTGTAACGCTGATGATTATTCTCTAAATCACTGTTGTGGTTAACCAGGCATACGCTAATTGCCCCAATTTGTCCGATATACTGCCTGTTTTCTTTTATCGCCTTTAATGTGCTTTGAAAATCTTCATCTGTCTCGCCCGGAAAACCCACAATGATATTAATACAGCTTTTGATCCCCGCCCTCCAGGTATCCTTAAGCACGTCTTCGGCAACAGAAGAAGTAAATATCTTGCGCATAAGTTTTAGGACATTATCGGAAAAACTTTCTATGCCATATATCAAAGTGCTGCAGCCTGATTGCTTTAATTTTAAGAGTAGCTCATAGGTCATTTCTTTGCGGGGGATTGCCTGAGAATCCCAGTTAATTTTTATCCCCGAGGCGATAATTAAATCGGCTAATTTATTAAGGTTACCAATATCGCCGTTACATAACAAATCTTTAAAACTAAATGTTTTTGTATGGTTATTCTTTATATGATAAATAATTTCATCCATTATAGAACGCGCACTGCGGCTTCGGTAAGGCGTAGAATTCGGCCAGTCGTTGCAAAAACTACACCTGCCAATACATCCCCTGCTTGTAAAAATCGGCAGGCTCCTGGATCCGTAACAGTGCAGATTAAATTCCTTAAAAGTCGGCCAGGGGATAACATTTAAATCCATGATTGGCTCCCGGGGAGAATAATCAGCTAAAATTCTGTGATTAAATATTGCTCCGCGGACATCGCTCTCTTTTTTGAGGCCCCTAAATACTTCAATTACCTCTAACAGCGTAGCTTCGCCTTCACCCACGACAAAAACATCGACTAATCCGGCGGGGAAAAGGCCGCGCATGTGTTCATTAATACACCCCCATCCACCCAGAATTATCTTAGAGCTGGGTTTCTGCAATTTTATTATCTTAATAAGCCCCGCGGCCATACTGATTCCGGCTAGATTTACGGAAAGGCCGATATATTCGATATCCGCTTTGGCTAATAATTTGGTAAGCAGGATACCCGCCTCGTCTTTTAGCCGGTTATTTGCGTTTTCCAGAGAATCGGTATTCATCCACTTGTCATAATTCTTTTGCTCCCAGAGCCGCTTTGCGTTATCGCCTGCTAAATTATACAAAGCTATGTTCAGGTCAAATACAGAAGCATTGTATCCGTGTTCTTTTAAATAACTGGACAGGTAGGCAACCCCTAAAGGCGGCATTGAGATATCCCATGGCGGACACTGTATAAGAAGTATATCCGTAAAACCAAAGTTTACTTTCTTGATCAGATCATCATAGCTCATCGGATGCAGGCAATCTTTGTCAGTAGCAGGATAAGGAAACAGAAAGTTTCTAAAATACCTCAAACCTTTACCTAGCGCATAAGATAAGCCTTTTTCTTTTGCCAAAGAATAAAGCTTTATCAGGTTATTGCGCCATAAGTCCTTTCTCCTTAAATGATCCTGCCAGGCCTGCGTTGCCTTATCTTTGCCCTTTTCTAACTCCGCAGCGCTTAAATTCTCTAATTTAATTACGCTTTTAAATTGGCCGTCGTAATCGGAGAAATCTTTAGAAAGGATCATCCCCCGGCCGTCTAAGGATTTATAGTATTCTGTCCCGGGAAACGGTGTTGTGATAGAAAACTGGGCCGAATATGGATCAGCCTTTTTAACATAATCTATTGTTTCCTGAATGGTTTCCATTGTTTCCTGCGGAAGGCCGAAAGTAAAAGTAAGATGGACCTTAAGACCGATTTTTTTAGAAAACTCAATCATTCTTTTTGCTTTTTCTAAATCCATATCTTTATCTATATTATCCAATAAACTTTGCACGGCTGACTCGACGCCATATTTAACAGCCCACAAACCGGCATCCTTCATATTCTGCAGTATTTCTTCATCCATAAGGTCGGGCCGGGCCATTATTGCCCATTTCACTTTATTTAATTTACGCTCTTTAATCTGACGGCAAAAATCCAGCATCCGTTGTTTACCTATATTAAAGGTATCATCATCAAAATAGACGGATCTAAAACCTTTTTCCTCAACCAAATATTGCATTTCGCTAACAACGTCTTGTACGCTCCTTACGCGGTAATCATGCCCTTGATAGACAACCTGCGGCCAGAGGCAAAATTTACACCTAAAAGGGCATCCCCGGGAAGCGATCATCTGAACGCTAGGCAAAGGCATTCGACCGGGGGCATCCAGATATTTATCCATAGGCAGGCCTTCCCTATAAGGCCAAGGCAAAAGATCCAACGGAAACGGTTCTCTTTTTGAGTTAACCTGAACCGAGCCATTGTCTCTGTAAATCAACCCGGCCACCGAAGAAAGGGTTTTTTTATCCCTTAATGACTCAACCAGCTCTAATAGCGTAAATTCATACTCACCGTATAAAACAAATTGGATAAAAGTATGGTTTTTTAAAAACTCCGGTTTATATATTTCGTAATTCGGACCGCATAAAATTATATTAGCCCCTGCTTTAGCTATTTTCTCTAGGAGGCACAGATCATCATTAAAAGACGGAACCGATGTTTCAGTTACCAGATAATCAAACTTAGTTGATAAAACTATTTCCAGGAATTTTTCTTCACTTAGGCCTTCTGCTATAGCATCAATCATCACTGCTTCAATATCCCGGCTACGTAATAAAGCGGTAGCGTAGGCTAAAAAGAAGGGAAATGGCAAATAGCTATCTTCGGGCCGGCCTTTTATGTGCGGCCAGCGCGATCCTGCGCGCACGCCTGAAACACCATTCTTCTGCCAGGGTAAATTGACGAGCAAAATCCTGGTTTTTCTTTTTTGATTGTCAAGCTCCGTGCCGAGGATAGGCGCCAAAGAAGTTCGCCTTATGCTTTCTACCTTAATATCCAAGTCTTGGCCATCTTTGGACAAATCAAGGCCGGATGATATTATCTGATAGCAGATACCCGGGCGCAGGATATTTTCTCCGGGATATACTCTCCTTACGCCGACTAGGCGGGCGTCAGTAAATGAGGGTGGATTTTGGATTACGGCAAACCAATCCTTATCGTCACAGTCAAAACTAAAAGCATTTAAAAAGCCCGGTTCTCCTAAAGGAAACCTTACCCCGATTAGCCTGGCCGGAGAATTCCCAAAATATACATCAGAAAATTTATCATCCAGGCGGCTAAAATCCCCCTGCTTATAATCACAGAACCAGCTTTTATATTTATTACTAACCAAACCCATAACGCGCAGTTCATCAATATTTAATTCCTCTTCAACCTCAAGAGCTATATCCAGCGATATCCTTTCCTGCTTTTCAATTTTAATCTTCCAGATCTGGTTTAAGGGCAGAGCCTTAAAAACAACCTTGAGAATAAAATAATCGGGCCCTCTTTCGATAATCTGCCAGCTGGCTGTAACGGAATCCGTCCACAGGCCCAGAGTATTTACTAGCGAATGCAGCCCAATACCGGAAGTTAATTCCTTATTTCCCCAGAAAATCTTAAGACCTGACGCCGTACAGATAATACTGGTTTTGCCTTTGGCGATAAAATTAAAATTTACTTTGTTTTTTCTACAAGAGCTCCTTAAGAGAAAAATAAAATATTTCAGCCCTCTTAAAAAGGCATAAAGCAGCCCTTTACGTCTCAGGTGTTCTTTAAATTTATAATAATTATTTATCATTGCCGATTTTTATTATGCCGTCAAAGTAAGGATACGACCCTGCGGGTAATTTACTGGTGCCGGTTTTTTGATATTGCATGAGCCGGGCATGATAGAGGTAGTCAGTGTTCTCGATAATTCCCCTAATTGCCTCATCGGATGTCTGCGATAAAAATTTAACCTGCGGCACGCCGTTACCAATCAAGATAAGCCCGGCTTCTGCCGGCTTGCCATACCAGAGACGAAAAGGCAAAATATCATAATCTTGAGTATACTCTTCCGGAAAAATATTCGGGGATTGCCCGGCAGCTACCTGCCAGTTTTTGTATTCGCAGGAAAGCATCAAATTTGCCTGCATTATTTCCAGATTAACCGGCTGGTGGACATCTAACTGCACTTTCCAATGCAATACATTATCTTCTATATAAACCTGCCAAAGCTGCGAAACCGGAATATATGGCCAGGCTCCGTAAACCTCAAAATACCTATCTTCCGATTTATTTATACTCCATAAGGCCTGATAAGAATCATACCAAATCCCCGAATGGCGCAGGCTTGTATAAAGGCTTAAGCCCCTGGTCAGCTCTTTTTGGGCCCAAAAAATCCTGCCCCTGCCCCGGTCGAAAACCAGCTTCAGCTCTTTACTTTTTACTTTAACCTGCTCTGACAAAATATTCTTTTCTGCCTCAACAATATCCTTATTCAATAAAATTTCGCCTTCAAAATAAAGATAATCACCGGCAGGCAAAGAAATTTGGCCGTTAGGAATAATTCTGGAAAAATTAAGGTTAACCGAGATATCTTTGACGGATTTACTTTTATAAAGGCTCAAAATGCCGTCATCTTTATGCCCGGATGATTTAAAGGATAATTTGGGTAAAATGTTTCCCGAAGGGCTCAAAATAACCTGACAAGTTTTGCTATCTTTCAACCTTATCGGCGCAATACCATCAATATACCTTTCAATTAAAAATACCCCCTCTTCATAAGGAGTCCGCCAGCTTTCATATTTATCCTCCAGCTCCAATTTCAAAAACTGTTCTCTCAAAAAAATTTCTTTATCGCTTCTTACCTTTACCTGTATATTTAATGAATTCTCGTTATTGCACCGCAACAACCAAACCTGAGAGAGCGATAAAATGTGACAATTTAAATTTAGGATCATTTCATTATCGGATATTTTATCTACCTGCCATTGGCTATTTTTAAAAATAAATTGCCCTTCTGCGGTATCAAACACCGCATGTAGACCGTTACCGTAAGTTATCTCTTTGTCTTTAAAATAAATCCTGATGGTTTTCCCCCCAAGATCACAAAAAATGCGTAAACGCCCCGAAGATATTGTCTGCCCTAATTGAAGGCGCTCTGCTTCTGCCTGATGAGTCAAAGCCAGCTGGGCTTTAATCCGATTAAGAGATGCCCTAAATCCATCTTCTTGCGGAAAAAAATTAATCGTCATGGAATAAGTATCCGCTGCCAAGGGGACTTGGATAACCCGTGCCTCCTGCTCATAACCGGTATTAAAAAGCTTAAAAAAACGGCCGTTTTCTCCAAATTCAAATAATAAAAACGGCAGACTAGTTTTATCCTCGGCAGGCCTCAGCCCTATAAGGCCAAGCTCTGCATTATTAGTATGCACCTCCTGCCAGCTTGACTTATGATTAAAGGAGCCAAAATTTTCCTGCCGGGACAGATCCGACCAGCCGATGTAATCCTGGATTAAAAATAAGTCTGTACGCAATGATTTAACATTTCCGCCCACCTTAACCTGACAACGGAGATTATCTTCGCCAATATCAAAACTCCATAATTGAGAAATATTAATTTCTTTATTTCTCCCCTCTACAATCAGGGCATCTTCGGACATATTTCTTACAACCCATTCAAGATTAAACGAAGGGAGCCAAAGCCCAGAATCTGCTAACAGGGCAGCCATATAAATACTTATACCCCTTGTAAGCATAATATTGCCGTAACTAAAAGATAGCTTGCCATTATTAAACGCCATGCGCAACGGGCCTTTATTCAAGGATGCTATTCCTTTAGCATCTCCTAAACTATCCAGATAACAAGGAATTATATTATCCGGCTCCCCTATATTGATAACTTTTCCATTTTTTAAGAAAATGACCCTGTCGCAAATTTTTCTTATCATATCCATATCATGGCTCACCAAAATTATGGTTTTACCTTTCTCTTTCAGGGTGAATATCTTTTTTAAGCAACGCAACCTTGCCTCTTCATCCCCAACGGCGAGGATATCGTCAATAAGAAGGATGTCCGGCTCGACATATATGGCTAAAGCAAATGCCAGCCTCATATACATCCCTTGCGAATAATATTTTATAGGAGCGTCGATAAACCTGCCTAACCCGGCAAATTCTACAATTTCGGGCAGCCGGCTATCCAGTAATTTCTCATCCAATCCGTAAATCTTTGAATTAACAATAACGTTTTCTCTTCCGGTCAATTCCGGATTAAAACCTGCTCCCAGCTCCATAAGGGTAGAAACCTTGCCGGTCAAAGAAACCTTTCCCTTATCGGGGATAAGCATGCCGGCAATTAATTTTAGGACAGTGCTTTTACCTGCCCCGTTTTGGCCGACTATCCCGAGCACTTGCCCGCTTTCAACCTGAAAACTTATATCTTCTAAAGCCCAAAACTCTTCCCATGATACCTTGCCTGCGTTTATGAATTTAATCCGGTATTTCTCCCAGACATTGTCGAATTTTATTGCGATCATATTCTTTTCAGTAGTTCCGGCTCATTTTTAATAAAAATTAAATACCCGGCCAGGCAAGAAACGGCCGCAATAACAAACATAGCCCATAAAGCCGCAGGCAGTGGGGCTTTTGCCTCGAATAAAATACTTTGATAGGAAGAAACAAAGTATGACATCGGGTTTAAAAAGCAAACCCAACGGTAAGATAAATCGATCATATCCAAAGAATAAAAGATTGGAGTAATCCAGAACCAGACGGTAAAACCGATAGATAGAAAATGAGAGAGATCCCTGAAAAATACATTAAGGGTCGCAAAAATTAACCCTAATCCGATTATAAAAAAAGTCTCAAGCAGTATAATTAGAAACAAATAAGCAACCACGAGCAAAATCGCCGGCTTAATCACCATAAACAGCGGTAAGATAAAAATAAATCCGATTAAGAAATTAAGCAGGTTGGCCAAAATAAGGGAAAGTGGTATAAATTCATGCGGGCACCTACTCTGTTTTAATATGGAAGCGCTGGCTATAAATGAATTGTTCACCTCGGTCAGGGCACCGGTAAAGAAAAGCCACGGCATAATTCCGGATAATACAAAAAAAGCGTAATTCGGTATTGCTATTTTAGAAATTACCTGAAAGACAAAATTTATGCTTAAAGCAAGCAACAACGGGACGATTACCGCCCACCAGATGCCAAAACGCGAACCGGCATACTTAGCTTTTAATTGATTGATAGCCATATCAAAAAGGATGTGGCGAAAATAATAGATATTCTTTATTCTTTTAAGCATCTCCTTAAAAAACCTCCGCTGCTTCTTTGCCATCAAGAATAGAGTCTTCCATCGACATATATTTCCATGAACCATAACGGCCGCAGGTAATCACGCCGTTAGAATACAAAAAATCCTTAATTACGCTGGTTGCCCTTATATAATTACGATTATAAACCGGATAACCGTATTTTATGTCATTTTCATCTGTCACTAATATTTTATTTTTCTTTGTGATGACTCCGAGTTTATACAAATCCCTTAAAACATGTTTTACGATATTCTTTCTATTAATCGGCTTATTTCTTGAATACGAAACTTCCGCATATAAAGAGCTCTTCCCTTTTGGCGCAAGGTCATGGGAAAAATTATGAAAGAATCCTGCCCTAAAGAAAACAGTTTCCTTGTGCGGGAAATATACCCAGTGCTTGTCAGGCTGACAGGTTCCTTCTACGCCAAGGTTCAAGTTATAAATAGAATTCCATTGCAGCTTATTAAGGCAGGCCAGTATTTTATGCGGTAAAGGCCGGGCTATTTTAATCAATTCAGGCAAAGGTATTGTTAAAATTAAGGAATCGTATTTTTCTTTATCTTTCCCGTTTATGGTTATCTCTTTCTTTTCAAGGTCTATGCGGTTGATACGGCTGTTTTTAAAGATTTTTCCTATGCTTTCTTCAAAAGCCAATGGCAGCTGCATTATCCCGCCCTTTTTAGGATACCAAAAAAAGGCATTATAACCAAAATGATCGCAGCTGCCCTCAAGGAATCCATTAACTATATCAGAGAGATATACCCGGGGAATAAATTTCTCGACCCACAGAGAACAAACCATCTGGTTTAAAGGGACTGCCCAGAATTTTTCATTATAAGGGACCATAAAATGTTTGGCTATGCCCAGGCCGAACGTGGCATTTATCCACTTTAGAAAATTCTCTCCGGGCATAGCGGGTTTAGCATTACATACCCGCACAAAACCCCACAAGCACTCTTCGGCCACCGGCTTAGGTAAAGCGTTAAGATTAGCCTGAAACGGATAGCGGCTAAAAATACCGAAATTGCTGACCCATGCTTTTCTTTCATGCCGGATCAAATTACCTTTCAATAATCTCTTTGACAACTTCAATGCATAATTGTTTTGAAAATGCAAAAGGTGGCCGTCATAATCAAAAACAAAGCCATTGACCTTCTTAGTCCGGCACAACCCCCCGACAATGGCTTCTTTCTCAAAGACAGTCGCTTGTATCCCTTTCTTTTTAAGGTGCCAGGCGGCGCTTAAGCCGGCGAGCCCGGCCCCTAAAATAATAATTTTCTTAGCCATTTGTCTCTATCTTTACAAGTCTAAAGAATATGCCTATGCTTAATAAAAAAATTGAGGTGGTGATAACTGCACCAAAGATATTATTTACCCGGGTCAAAATAATCCCACATGAAGCAAAAATAGCCCCTAATAAATACATAATCAAAATTGTCTTAACCGGCGAAAAACCCAAGGCTCCGATTTTTAAAGCAAGATGATCCCTGCTCTTATTAAAGGGGGGCTTATTTTTAATCATCCTGAAGATTATAAGCAATATTGTATCCATTACCGGCAGGCCGACAATCATTATTGGGCTAAACAGGGCAAATACATTACTACTGGATGCATAATGCGTAATCAAAGCAAGCGAAGCAATGAGTAAGCCAAGAAAATGGCTGCCTGAATTACCTAAATATACCTTTGCCGGTGGCATATTAAAAATGAGGAAACCTGCGCTAAGAGCACAGAGAATAAGGCTTAAAACCTGCACCTGCAGGTCTGCGTTAAATAAACCTATCCATAGGAATGCGCTGCTTATAATAAGAGATACCCCCGCGGCCAAACCATCCATAATATCAAGCAGGTTAAATGCATTAGTTATGCCCAATATCCAGAAGAAAGTAATTACGGCATTCGGCCAAAAACCAAAATACATAATTTCCGTCCTTACCCCGGAGATGATCAATAAAACCGCGCAGCATGATTGCACAAAGAATTTCTGCGCTACCGATAATTCTTTTAAATCATCGATTACCCCCAGGGCCAACATAAGCAGGCCTGCGCCTGCTATCGCCAACATCTTGGCTGTAGCCAGATTGAATACATATATGCCTAAACCTAAAGAAAAAATAAAAGCCATACCTATTCCCAAACCTCCGACCGACGGAATAGACTCGATTTTAAGTATCTTATGTTTTAAAGAATACCTTGCCAATAAGAATGTAAAAACTATGCCAAAGATCAAAGCGGCGGTAAAAACAATTCCATATTTAAGCATGTTTAAGCCCCTCCACTTAAATTAAGGTATAATTCTTGAGTATCTTTGGCCATCTTACTTATCAAAAATTCTTCGGCATTGACCCTTTTTTCCGCCAGCTTTATAAATTCATCCCGTCTGGCTTTATTGCTAAGCAATTCTTTTATCCGGTTTTGCAAGGCGGGCTTATCGGCCGGTGCAACCAAATAACCCGTTCTGCCGTTTTCGATAACCTCTCTTATCCCTCCAGTATCAGTGGCAACCACCGGGATCCTTGCGGCCATAGCCTCCAAAACTGCTATCGGTAAACCTTCCCACAATGAAGTCAAAACAAAAACATCTAAAGCTGACAAAATCGAGGCTACATCATGGCGCCAGCCGGTTAAAATAAACTCCCTTTCCAAATTAAGCTTTTTTAAAAGGAGCAACGCATCCTTATGCAACAGCCCATCCCCTACCATGATAAATTTAATATTCGGTAAATCTTTTTTAATACCAGCCGCTATATTAATAAAGTCTAAAGGTGATTTTTGAGGCTTAAAACAAGCAACCGTTCCCGCCACAAGGTCGGTTTCATTCAGCCCTAAAGCCCGTCTGGCTGAAATGCGCCCAATATCGGGCTTGAATTCTTTAATATTTATTCCATACCTGATTATAATGTACTGGCCTTCTGATCCAACCAGGTTCTTTAACCCCTTCTCCTTATCGTGCTTTGAGACAACAATTATTTTATTGCTAAACTTAGCACAAATCTTTTCTAAGAATATATAAAAATTTTTAACCATCCTTGGCTGATAATCATGAAAGCTCCAGCCATGAACAGTATGAATAATGACCGCCGCATTAGCTGCTTTAGCGGCAAAACGACCAACAATTCCTGCTTTAGAACTGTGAGTATGGACTATGAGGATTCTGTTTTTTTTAATGAAACCGTAAATTTCAAAGAAAACGAGAATGTCTTTCAGAAAATTAACCGGTCCGCAGAGAAATTTTGATCTTTTTAAAACTGGTCCCTTTATTCTTAAAGCCTCTTCAATCAATAATCCGTCTTTGGCGGTAAATAAAAAAATATTGAACCTGTCTCTATCTAAATTGGCAATTAAGCTTAATAATTGCTTTTGGGCACCCCCTAATTCCAATTTAGTAATGAGGTAAAGGATGTTAATTCTGGGCATTATTTCAATGGGCTCATTAAGAATAAATCTTGGATAATTTTATCATACTTATGCGGCTAAAGAAATCCTTTACTTCTGCCCTAATTTATTGCTGTCTCTTGAAACGATTAACCCTAAAATCACCCACCAAACAAAGGATACCTCAGGCAGAAAAAAAGTAAAATCCACAAAATTATGCGTTAAAAACACAAGGCTCGCTGCAAACAGCGCCAAATATTTAATCCTGTTAAGCGATTGTTTTAAATTACGCAACCCGGTCTTCATCGCGGCATACACAAGCCAGGCAAAAGCAAGCAAACCGAATATTCCCATTTCAGCCCAAATTTGCAGATAAGAATTATGTGCATAGCGGCTGGCCCTTAAATCAAAATTTCCCAGCCCTACGCCTACCCAGGGATGGGTTTTAATAAGCTCCAAGGTATCCCTCCAATAACTAAATCTCATTACTGCGGAAAAAATAGGCTGCGTGTTGTCTCTTCCTGTCATAGAGCGTAAAATTAAGATGCCCGCCAAAAATATTAATATGACTAAAAGGCAGATAATATTTCTTTTCTTAAACCTGCCCTGCAGATAGAAATAAACCATTAGTGCGAGAAATAAACTCAGGAATGCCCCGATAGATTTAGTAAGAATTAGAGCCAAGCATAGCGGAAGGACAAGCCAAATACGGTTTTTATTAATAAAAAACAGCGGCAGTATTGTCGCAAGGTATCCGCCAAGTATACTGGGCATAAGAAAAGGAAAGAAAACCCTCCTGCTTTCTATGTAACCTAAAGCAAAGGGAAATGAAATATTGCCATTTGAGAGATAGGCCGCAAGATGGCTGAATCCAAATAAATATTGATATATTGCTAAAAGGCTGATAACTAAGCCGCAAAGGGTAATCGCCTGGACAGTAAATAGCTGCTCTTCTTCGGACAAAGAAGCGGCTGCCAAAAACAAAAGCAGCCCGCTTATATACATATAAAAACAGGATAAACTATTGGCGTGATTTTGAGAAAAAATCAACGATATCAATAATGTTGTAACGAATAAGGCTGCGGGAAATATTAGGTTTTTTATTATTACAAAGGACAGTTTTTTATAAATAACGTATGCTAATAGAAAAACTAACAATCCTCCGGAATAAAGAAGATTTAGGTAGGCAAATGCCAGCGAAGAAATAAGCGGTCGGATAAAAATCAGTATAATAAGAATAAAAAACATCAGGTATCCTTTCGGCAGGTGCTGTAGGGATCCTCCGGATTAAATCATTTATATATTATTTTCTGCTAGTTATGCGCTCAATATCGTCTTTTGCAAATGTGACGCTGCCTGTGGAATCGCCTATATTCATTTCCAATGTCAGCCTCTCCGGGGTTTGGGATACAATAATACCCTCAAGAATCCGTCCTGCTTTCAGGTATACCGTATGCACAGGAGGCAGCTTCATTTCCCTGCTGATAGCCTTAAATTCTTCCTTTATGTCCTCGGCTTTTTGTTCGATAAAAATCTGCCTTAGATTTGATAGCCCTTTAGCCTCCTCCAGGCTTGCCAGCGCGCTTTGATATTCACCAAGGCTCTTTTGTATGGTTGCTAGAGTTAAATACGCCTCGCGGTAATCCGGTTTGGCCTCTAGGGCTTTATTTATAAGCTCTTTTGCCTTTTCGCATTGGCCAATACCGCAATAGGCATAAGCGATGCTATTTAAAATGATCGGGTCTTCGGCGGATTTAAGAAGCTTTGCCTGGCAAAAATCAATTTCTTTTTTATATTCCTGAAACGCCTCATTATGCTGCCCATTTTTCTTATAAATATCCGCTAAATCATTATGCACATTAAGAAAATCCGGCTGCACTGCAATTATTTTTTTATATTCTGACACGCTCTCCTGCAGCCTTCCGGCATCCCTGTATACGCTGGCCAGGCTATAGCGAAAATTTATGTTCTGAGGAGATAGCTCTACGGCCTTTTCTAAAAATCGCGCCGCCTGAGCATAATCTTCTATGTTCATAAAAGACAAGCCCAAATTATTCAGGATAACCGGATCATCTTTACTAATTAATAACGCCTTTTTATATTCATCAACGGCTTTATTGAACTCTTTTTTTGCGAAATATATATCCCCCAAAAGCTTATGCGTCAAGAGGAATTCCCCGTCTAGGACACTGGCTTTATTTAACATATGTAATGCTTCATCATATCTGCGCTCGGTATAATAAAAATACCCCAAAGTGTAGCAGGTAACGGCAAAATCCGGATTAATCGCTAATGCCTTATTTAATAATTCATACCCCTCGGATTTCTTGCCGGAAGAAAATGCATCAACCCCGTTTTTTATAAAAAAGGCGACCTGTTTAAAGGAAGTAAGATTTATTAAATCTTTTATCGCGCGGCTATCCGGAAGCCTCTGTTTTGCCTCTTTTAGCAAAGCAATTGCTTTTTGATAAGATCCTTGTTTCAGATAGGCGTCAACTAATGCTTCATACCCCCAGATAAAAGCAGTATCAAGCTCAATTGACTTCCTATACTCCTCAATTGCCATAGACGGCTGGTTATCCGCATCATAAGCATTGCCAAGGCTATAATGGGTTTTACTAACTCCGGGCTTAAGCTTGAGCGAAGTATTAAAAGAATCTATGGCCATTTTGTATGAATTGGCTTCATAATAGCTAGACCCGCGATTATAGTAAAATGCGGCGAGTTTATCCTTGCCAAGAAATGTGAGGAATATTAACAGGATCGAAAGGATTAAAAATTGGATTATTTTTTTTATTGTAGAAGGCTGCATCACAGAGTTATTATACAGTACGGGTCTCTAATATCAATCAAATTGGCCGGTTGATAGGTTTGTTACTTACCTGCTTTTTAAGCGCCTTAAAAACTTCGAACCACAACAGGCTAATTGTACCGCAAAGAAAAGCAATAAATAAATCAAACACGGATAAAACCGAGAAATGAAAAAGATTCCGCAGCGCCGGAAGATATACAACTAAAAACAAGGCACCTACAGCTGCTGCGGCTACCAGCCATAATGCTTTATTCTTCAGTTTAATAATGCCTGTTAAATTCTTAGACCATGAAAGATTGGTTACAATTAACATTAGATTCGCAAACACAAGAGTTGCAAAAGACAGTGTGCGCGCCTCCAGCTCCCCCTTCTTGAAATATAACGCTATTACAAATACCAAAAAGACAGCCGTCAATATGCCCAACCCTTGGAAAAGGCTAAAAATAAAAGTTTTCTTCCCGAACAAAGATTCGGCTAAATTACGCGGAGGGCGGTTCATAATGTTTTTTTCTTCCGGACAGGCCTCAAAAACCGTAGAACACGCAGGGTCGATAATTAATTCTAGAAAAGCAATATGCGCAGGCAACAACGCAATCGGTAAATTAAATAAAACCGGTAAAAATGACATCCCAGCTATCGGTACATGTATCGCAAAAATATAAGCGATTGCCTTTTTTAAGTTATCAAAGATCCTCCTTCCGATTTTTACCGCCTGCACTATAGAAGAAAAATCATCATTGAGCAAAACCAGCGCCGATGCCTCACGCGCAACATCTGTCCCCCGCTCTCCCATAGCAATACCGATATTGGCTGATTTTAACGCCGGGGCGTCATTAACCCCGTCTCCGGTCATCGCTACAACTTCTCTATTAGCCTTAAGCGCATCAACAATAAACAGCTTCTGCTCAGGAACCACGCGGGCAAATATATTGATTGTTTTTATTTTTTCTCTTAGCAAGGCATGGCTCATATTTTCCAGCTCCGGACCGGTAATACAAGCATCTGGATTTTTCAAACCGATCTCTCTTGCAATATTAATAGCGGTGCCCGGGTAATCTCCGGTGACCATAACTACGCGAATACCTGCTTCATAAGCCTCTTTAATAGCGGAGGAAACATCTGGCCGCACCGGATCGACAAATCCCAGCAAACCCACAAACTTAAATATAAAATCATGCTGTAAATCCGGCAATTCCTTTCTCCGGAAAGTCGCCCTGGCCACTCCTAAAACACGCAAACCCTTCCTGGTCATCCCTTCGATGCATTCAATCAATTCAAGATGCTGCTCCTTATTAAAATGACAGAGATCAGCAATTGCTTCAGGTGCCCCTTTAGCCGCAATAACGTAATTAAGTTTATCCGGTGACTCCCAAACATGAGACAAAGCAAGCAGCTGCCTTGATAATGGATACTCCTTAATAATCTTCCAGTTATTATGGATATGTTCAGAACCCAGCAGATAAAATTCGCCCAGGCGTTTTACTTCTTTTTCTATCGGGTCAAATGGATCCTTCTGGCTGGCTAAAATACCGTATTCAATAAGATCATGCACTGCCTCGGGTAAAATATCGCAGCCTTCTGCCTCAAGATCATAAAAACTTCCGTCGACACAAAGAGAAACTAAACGCATAGCATTTAAAGTAAGCGTACCTGTCTTATCTGTACACAAAACGGTGGCAGCACCCAAAGTCTCTACAGCCGGTGTAGACCTGGCAAGAACATGGCTCTTAGAAATCCTCCAAGCCCCTAAAGTGAGGAATATAATTAAAACTAAGGGAAATTCTTCTGGCAGCATAGCCATACTCAAAGTTAGGCCGGCGAGTATCCCGTTTAACCAGTCGCTCCGGGATAAACCGTAAATTACCGTAACCAGCAAACAAAGCGTCAGCCCAAAAATAGAAAAATTACGCACAATTTTTCTTATTTCCTTCTGTAGCAGAGTATCCTCTTGGCAGATACCCTTCAAGGCGCGTCCGATTTTGCCCATTTCAGTTTGTGAGCCCACAGAAATTACTCTTGCTGTACCCCAGCCCTGCACAACCAATGTCCCTGAATAAACAAAGGGCAGATCATCCCCTCCGGGCCTATTATCCGGATCATCCTTACTTGATTCAGATTTGCGCACGGGCATAGACTCACCAGTTAATAAAGATTCGTCCACTAATAAATTAGAGCAGGATAAAACTAAGGCGTCGGCGGGAATACGGTCCCCTTCTTTAAGGATAATAATATCATCCTTGGCCACCTGGCGGCCGGCAATCCTTTTTTGTATGCCGTCACGGATAACCAAAGCCCTGGGGCTAGAAAGTTCGCTTAAGGCCTCAAGAGTCCTTTCGGTTTTTCTTTCCTGGTAAAAAGTAATGCCAACTACAACCAAAACAAAAGCAAGCAGCATCAGGGCATCTGAGGCTTCCCCTAAAAATAAGTAAATTAAACCGGCTGCGATTAATAAAAGCAGCATCGGTTCTTTGACTACGCCCAAGAATATGAAAATGATATTGCGTTTCTTTTGGGAAGGAATTTCGTTGTAGCCGTATTTCTTTAAATTCTCTAAAGCTTCTTTTTCACTAAGCCACTGGATGTTGGCGGGATTTGTTTCATTTGACATCTTAAAATTTCCCTCTACCTCTATTATTTATCCCCAAAAATCAGTTTAATGGGCATGGTGCCGATCTGCCAGATTCCTTTTGAACCAATTTTAGCTGTACTCCAAGCCGCGTCCACGGTATCGTTTATGGCTGAAAAAACAGGGGTTACAGTCAGATTAATGAGTTTACCGATATCTGTATTCTGGATGGCTTTATAAACAATCATCTTCACAACCGCATTTTCATCTTTCAGGCCGACGAACGCGGCTTCTTTTATACCGATATTATATTTAGTTACCTTTTTAACCGGGGCGCTATAGTCTATATACTGCACTTCGCCGACATTTAAAACCACAACATCAAAATAAAAAGGCACCTGTGAATTCTCGGCAGAAGAGCTCCCTTTAACAGGAGTAAGCTCTTTTAAGTTTATCTTCCCGGATTTATTTTTTATAATATTCAGGCGTTTTAAATCAATGGCCGTAAGGTAAATATTAGGCCTTGGCCTGCTAAGGACTTCTATGGGGTCAAAAACAAAATGCAGGTATTCTATATAAGCCAGTTCGTCCTCAATAAAGCCTTCGGGGTTATGAATAATAACGCTTTTTAACCCAATATGCACCAAAAGCGGAGAAAATGAAATTTCCCCAATCGTAACATTAATACCAAGGCTGCGCTCAATTTCATTTTCCACTATATCCTTTATCCTGATATGTTTGGCTACAAAAAAAACAGCAGACACCAAAACAACAATAACTAGGGACAAAATACCAAGGATAAAGATTATACGCTTTATAATTTTCATAGTAATTTTAATTTTATGTAATATAATATTATTATGAAGAAAAGGTGTGCTGCCTTATTACTGATAATTTTATTTTTTGCCGCCTCTTTAACCGCGCAGGTAACGCAGGAAAAAACTGTATCCGGCATTGTTGTAGACATAGACTGGGTCAGCTCAACCCTTACCGTGCGTTTCTATCCCGACTTTAGCATTAATGCCGATGAAATAAACCTGAAGGTTACCAGTGATTCAATTATGCGCAAAGGAACTCACTCAATTTCTCTATCCGACATCCTGCAATCAGACCCGGTTACAGTCACTTACTATGACGACGGAACAAGCGGCTTAAAAATCAAGCGCCTTGCTGATTTAAATTTAGCCGGCAGCTAAGGCTATTCTTGCACAGCCGCGATATTAAGCCTGGTTATACCCAGACCGCTTAAAATATCCAGAATATTTACTACCTGCTTAAAACGTACAAGCCTGTCTGCACGCAATACCACGCTAAGCCGTGGGTTATTTTTATACCTTAGGGAAATTCTGTTTTGAAGGTCTTTGACAGTAATTAATTCTTTGCCAAGATAAAGTGCCCCTTCGTTAGTAAGAGTAACAGATAGCTGTTCCTCTTCTCCTATAGGAGTAGTATTTGACGCCTTCGGCAATTTTATTTCCAATTTTTGCGCCCGGAAAGGTTCAAAGGTATAAAGCAAGCTGAAAGAAATAAAAAAGAAAATAAACATGTTCAGCACAATATCCGTCATTACTACGGATTCAAGGCTTAGCATATAATTACGCTTACCGGAAATTTTCATTGTTTTATTTATTAGTTTCTGCCTGTTTCCCTTCGGAAATAATCTCTATTAACTGGATAGAATAATTATTAAGATCATTGGCAATATATTTTATATGGTTAATAAAATAATTATAAAAAAGATAAAGCGGAATAGCCACGGTAAGCCCTGCGGCAGTAGTAATCATTGCCTCATAAATACCTCCGGCAAGCGCGTTAACGGTGATATTGGCTCCGGCGTGCTCCCAGGACATAAAGGCCCGGATAAGCCCGGTGATCGTACCCAGAAAACCCAACAAAGGCTCTATAGCAATGATGGTAGCCAGAAACCCAAGGTATCTTTCCAGCCTATGAATTTGGTTGTTCCCCACCTGCTCTAACACTTTTTCCAATCTTTCCGGAGACAAGGATCTCCTTTCAATCCCTATTTTAAGGATTACAGCTAGAGGCGAAAAAATATTCTTTTCGCACATCTGGAGCGCTTCGGAAAGCTTATTGCCTTTTATCGCCCTAAAGATTTTCTGTGTAAATTCATGGTTATCAATAGATTTCAAGCTTTTAAAAACCCAAAGCCTCTCTAATACTATCGCCAGGCCAAAAATTGACCCTAAGGTTATCGGGATCATGACCAATCCGCCCTTTATTAATAAATTAAACATATCTAAAACCTCCTGTCTATTATGCTGATAAGTTATTATAGCCCATAATGAAATACCTTCAATAGTATTTTAATATCGCAACGAGCAAACCCTGTTCTTTAATAAAACGCCATCCCGCTTTCTTTAGCAAGATGGCTTGCAAATGCTTGAGGCGCAACAAAATGCCTATGGATAAAACCTTTACTAAATTAAACTAGTATAGATAAACGACGTCTTCCGGGTAATATAAAGAAAGAAATAATAACATATAATCCCTTAAATGCCGCGTGATTAGAAAATTATTTTTTATATGTTCTCTGCCGTTCTCTCCCAGCCTTTTGGCATACCCTGGGCTGTTTAAAAGCTGCTTAATCGCAAAACTCGCTCCTTCTACAGAATGGCACAATAACCCCGAATATTTATGTTTTATCTGCAGGGGAATGCCCCCGACATTTGAAGCTACAACGGGCTTTGCTTTCCAGAGCGCCTCTGAAACCGTCAAACCAAACCCCTCCCTAAGAGATTTCTGGATGATTACATCCGATGCCCTTTGTAAAGCATTGACCTCTATATCGTTTTGAGATAACAGCAAAATATGCACATCGGGGTCATCCTTGGCTTTCTCCTTTACCTCTCCAAGAACCTTAAACCCTTCAGGGTCATCCTCAGCAGTGCCTCCGGCCAAAATCAACTGGCAATCGCTATATTTTTTTACCTTCTGATAAGCCTCGATTACGCCTACGGGATCTTTAAGGCGGTCAAAACGGGAGATCTGGGTGATTATCGGTTTATCTTTCTTAATGTCATATTTTCTTAAAACCGAATCTATTATTTCTTCGGGCAATTCTTTATTTTTATCGCTAAGAGGATCTATGGACGGAGAAATTAAAAACTGCCTGATAGGCAATTTACGCGAAAAAGCAGGAGCAGAAAATACCGCCGAATCGTATTTAACGATAAAATCCATAAGGAAACCCCAGACTTTCTCATTCGGGTTAGATACATCAATATGGCATCTCCAAAGCCATTTATTGCCTGCTTTCTTTTTTATTAAAGCTATCGGCTGGGGGTCATGGACAAAAACAATATCTCCGTAAGTATCAACATCTTCAATATTCTGCTGGCTTGTTTCCATGAATACTTCAAAATCCCTTCTGCTTATTTCTTCAGTTCTGCCGTGCAGGGCATTATGGAATTTCTTTGTCACTTCAAAAAATTGCTCGCCGCCTTTTATTACATCCCATTTAGTATCTACCCCGAGCTCCCTTAACATCGGAACCATGCGGTTTAATATCTCCGCTACCCCTCCGCCTACGGGGGTAGAATTTATATGCTGCACAACTTTTCCTTTTAATTTATCGCCAAGCAACCTTAAATCATCAACAATAGGTTGGCCCACGATAGGGATATATTCTTCTATTTTTGCCATTTAGCCAGCTATCTTTCTTTCAATCATACGCACAAGCTTATTCCTTAGATCCTCTAAGGCGTGCGTGTATGGGTCAAAACCGGAAATCTTGCCCGCTAACTCTTTGTCCCCCAAAGAATTTTCTATCCAGTATGAAAAATCATTTGTCTGTTTCTCAAGCCTAAGGCGCGCTTCAAAAATATGAAAATAAATGGAGTCTATGGTCACTTTTTTTAAAATCTGCGCAAATTCATTTAAATCATGCGCAATATAATTTGTTGATAAAACAAAACTAACCGATTTGATAAAATGAAACTCCTCCCCGGAACGGGCAAATTTCAATTTAGCCAGCGGGTTATCTTTCAGATAGTTCTCGATGGTAGATGCAATCTTCTCCCGTAAATCACGAATAGCCGAATATTGCATTGTATCGATACTAACCAGCATTTCTCCAAGTTCGTCCTCTCCGAGAATATCGGTCACCCAGTAGGCAAAGTCATTAGGAGGCTCCGGAGAAAGATACTGATGTTGCTGTAGAAATCTATGCGTATGGTGGTAAATGCAAGAACCCGGCACACTCCTGATAATGTCCAGAAGCTGGCCTAAGGTAGTCGCCCGCAAACCGGTCAGCTCCGATAAATGCAGTCTGGTACGAAAAGTAAACGGTTCTTTTGCTTTTATTAATTCCGGCATGATTTATCTTTTCTTAAGTTTAAGCATTAGATACAAAAACTCCAATACTTCTTTTGTGTTTTTTAAGTAATAATCCGCTGCGGAATTTCTCGGCTTTCCGACAAATATCGTTAGGCCTTTTCCGCTTAAGGCTTTAAACGCATCTTCATCGGTTAGGTCATCTCCGATATAAACAAGTAAAACCCTATTTTCCCCTGAAGCAAATTGCCGCCTGGACGCAAGCCACAAAACAATTTTTCCTTTGTCCCATTTAACCGGCGGCTTTATTTCATAAACCTTCTTGCCGGAATTTAACTTAATTTTTCCGGCACGAATATAAGGGTTGCTTGTCTTGAAAAAAATTTTCTTAAAAACCGGCAGATCATTCTTCTTAACCAAACGATAGTGAATACTTAAGGTCAGCCCTTTATCTTCTATCAAAACCCCTTTTACGGGTAAAAGCCGCCTTCTCAATTCTGCGGCGATATCGCGCATAACCGGCTTTATCCGTAAAGACACCTGGCGCTGCGCTCTAATATCCGGGCCTTGTATTTCCAAGCCATGGTTACCGGCATAAATAATACTTTTTATCCCTACGGCTCTCTTTATGTCCCCAAGCGCCCTACCGCTAATAATGCCAATTGCACGATCTTGCCTCTTGGATAGTTTCCGTAACAACTCTTTGGTCCCTTCCGGAATAACTGCCTTTTGGGGAGTTTTTGCGATAGGAACCAATGTCCCGTCATAATCCAGTAAAATAAAAACAAACCTGCCATTTAACAGTTTTTCTATTCTCGCAGGTTGGCCAAACAGGTACTTCATAATCAGACAGCCTTCTTTATCGAGGTTAATTCCGTAATTATATCCCCGGCCCAGCGGTAAATATTATTTTCTGTGATTATCTTGCGCATATTCTCCATGCGTCTTTTTCTTTCTTCATGCGGCATTTCAACGGCAAACTTTATTGCATCGGCAAATTCTTCTATTGAATACGGATTTATCTGCACGGCATCGGTTAATTCCTTGGCGGCACCTGTAAAACGGCTGAGCAATAATACGCCGTTTAAAGCGCTATTTGAAGCAACATATTCTTTAGCCACCAAGTTCATCCCGTCGTGTAAGGAACTGACAATGCATAAATCCGCAAGCAAATAATACGGGCTTATATCCTCCGGAGAAAAATGCCTCTTTAAATAAATTATCGGTTTCCAAGCCCCTTCGGAATGCTTCCAGTTCTTTTTTTCTATCAGCTCATCAAGTTCGCCGATTAGATCATGATAGCGTTTTATATGCGTCCGGCTGGGGGCGGCTAACTGAATAAATACAAATTTATTCTTGTATTCAGGGTATTTCTCTAAAAATCTATCAACGGCAAGGACCCGTTCAATGAGCCCTTTTGTATAATCGATTCTGTCTACTCCAACCGCCACTATTTTATCCTCTAACTGGAATTCCTGCTTAATCTTATCTACCTGCATAAATTCGGATTGTATTGTTTTATCTTTCATATAACCATCAACGCTGATCGGAAAAGCCTTGATGGATGTTTCCTTATTGGCCCTAACTACGCTGAATTTTTCCGTATCAACGCGGCATTCAATCAGCCGGTTTGCGGTATCGAGAAAATTATTGCAATGTACCTGAACATGAAATCCGATTAAGTCGCAAGCAAGCATTCCGTTGAGTATCTCCTGCTGATAAGGGCAAATCGCAAAAACTTCCGGGTTAGGCCAAGGAATATGCCAGAATAAAGCTATTCTCGCATCGGGCCTTTGTTCTTTAATCATTGCGGCAAGCAGGGTAAAATGATAGTCTTGGATAAAAATAAACGGATCTTTGGCCGGAAGCTCTTCTAATACGCTATCGGCAAATTTCTGATTAACTTTTTTATACATCTGCCAGTCAGTTTCCCTGAATATTGGGCGGGTATGTGTTACATGGCAAAGCGGCCAGAGGCCTTCGTTGGAAAAACCATAGTAATAACCGTCCTCTTCTTCTTTCGTGAGCCATACTCTTTTAAGGATATAACGGTTATCTTCTGGCGGAACGCCAAGCTTGTTCTTGGAATTAACAAACTTCTTATCCGCTGCAGTGCTTCCATGCGCAATCCATGTCCCGCCACAAGCGCGCAGAATCGGGTCTATCGCGGTAACAACTCCGCTTGCCGGGCGCGTACATTTAGGTAAACCGGTTACCTCATCTAAAACATGCATATAAGGCTCCCGGTTAGAGACCACAAAAAAAGCATTTTCACCTAATTTGGCGCGGATAAGATCGCGCAGTTTATTCTCCGTCCAGAGTTCTTCTTTAATACGCACATGCGCCTCTTCAGTAACAACTTTTCTGGCGACCCTTAACCCTAAAGCGACCTGCTCAACCTCGCTTATGAACTTGCCAAACTCCCCTTTCTCTTCAAATGGCCTCAGTTTTTCAATTTCCCCTTTTTGAAAATGCGTAAACCATTGGGTAAGCCGGCGTACAGGCAGGATAAAAATCTGCCTTTGGATTAATAAAGCAACTGTAGCTATAAACACTATTAAAGCAATTAATGTTATGCTTATCCTTTTCCATAGCTCGGCTAAAGTAGTAAACAGATAGGAGGTATCATAGATAATTTCTACCATGCCCAACACGGCGCCATCCTCTCCTGGAACCGGAAGGATATAACTGTATACCGAATAATCACCAAATTTCTCTATTGCCCCGCGGGGATTCTTAGAATTTAAAACTTCTTTTAGATAAGGCCTGTCCTTCTGAATCAAATCTGATATGCGTTCCGTAATGGCCAGAACCTGGCCGTCTTGGCCGTAAAGAACACACCCCTGCATCCGTTCTCTTTTTTGAAAACTCTCAACCAGCCTTTTGGCTAATTTTAAATCGTTATTAATAAACACATATCTTGCAGATAATTCGACGCTTTCTGCAACCGTCCTCGCCTTTCTTTTAAGGTCATCCATAAGGTTTTCTTCTTCGGAACGTATTTGGATAATCCCAAATACCGTAAAAGCAACGGAGACAATGATTAAAATCGGCAGAATAAACAAAAGCAGTCTTTTCATCTACTTCCCCCTTAAAAATAAAATGCCATCCTGCGTCACTCTTGCAAGATGGCGGCCCGGTCATCTAAATAATCCACTGGAAATGCTTATGGATCCCAGGCCGCTTATTGACCTAATGTTTTTATTATACTACTTTTCATTAATACCTCAAGTGATACTCTTCGGGGAACCTGCGGAGAATACCTCTAATCTTCCTTGTTCTTAAGCTGGGAGACTGTTTGTTGGAAAGCAGAAAAATCGGCTTCATTGGCAAGAACCAATAAAACATCCCCGCCCTCTATAATAGTAGAGCCTGATGGTATAACAAATCTACCTTCGCGGGAAATAAGCACAATCAGGCACTTCTGGGGAACGCTTAAAGCGCCTAAGCTTTTCCCCACAGCCACAGAATCATAAGGCACAATAATATCTGCCAAATCCGCATCGACAGCCTTTGTTTTTTCAAATTCAATGGGATAATTTATCTTATTGGTCCAGGGAATATCCAGTTTTAATATTCTCGAGACTATCGGGATAGATGTTCCTTGAATAAAAACTGATGCAATAACGACAAAAAATACGATATTAAAAATCGTGCCTGCTTGCGGTATACCTGCCATAAAAGGAAACGTCGCCAGGATAATAGGGACCGAGCCCCTAAGGCCAACCCAGGCAACCATTGCCTTTTTCTGAATGGTCATATTAAACGGCAGAAGGCATAAGAATACGCTAACCGGCCGGGCAACCACCATGAGAAGAAGCGTAAGCAACAAACCTGATCCTATAAACGGGACAATATGCGAAGGAAAAACCAATAAACCTAATGTCACAAACATGACAATCTGCATGAGCCAGGCCAGGCCGTCATGAAACCTCATAATCATCCTTTTATTCGGAAAATCCACCTGCCCCAGCATTAATCCGGTAATATACACCGCAAGAATCCCGTTGCCTTTTAAAAAAACGGCTACAGTGTAAGTCATCAGGACAAAGGAAAGCATTATTACAGGATACAGGCCTTCATATTCCAGCTTGAGGCGCTTGATAAAGAAAAGTATAAATTTCGCCATTAGATACCCCGTCAAAGCCCCCATCCCCATGTCCAATATGAATCTGGGAATTAAAGCCAGAATAGTCATGTTTTTTACCGTCAAGACGCTGATAAAACCGACGGTCAAAAATACCGCCATGGGATCGTTGCTGCCAGATTCAAGCTCAAGCAACTGTTTCAGGGGTTTTTTTAGGCTTATTCTTTTAGATCTCAAAATACTGAATACGGCTGCGGCGTCGGTTGAGGAAACTATCGAACCTAAAAGCAAGCCCTGCAATAAAGAAAATTTTAAAATATAGACGGCAAAAAAACCGGTTATTATTGCGGTCAGTAAAACTCCTGCTGTTGAAAGGATAATTCCCGGCCAGACAACCGACCTTGTCTCCTTCCAGTTTGTATCGAAACCTCCGGAGAAAATAATAAAAATAAGGGCAACGATCCCGATAGACTTGGCTAATTGTGCATTGTTAAAATAAAGCCCTCCCAGCCCTTCTGAACCGGCGAGTATCCCAATTGTTAAAAAGATCAGCAATACGGGAATGGCAAACTTATCGGAAAGCTTGCTTGAAATAACGCTTAAGAAAATCAATATAGCGACCAAAAATAAAATATTCTCAACCGGTATCATATAAGACTATCCTCACCTAATAATACATATAAATATGATTAAACTGGAGAACCTATAATTTTAATTATACAAGCAACTTCAAATTAAACAAGCTTTCTAATCTGGGCAAAATAGCTCTGGGGGCGGGAATTAAACAACGAAGCAGCAATGAATATGGGGTTTATTTATAATAACTACCCGCCTCACTTGATCAAAGCGAGTTTATCCTTTCTTGTCAACTTTTTGATCCGGGCTTCCTGCATAAGTGCCTCTTGTTTGGTAGGATATTTCTTCCGGTAAACAATACCAAGCACTCCAAAGGAATTTGTGTATTTTGCACCTTTACCCTGACGATGAACGTTTAACCTGCGCTGTAAATTATTGGTTATACCGGTGTAAAGGCTGCTATTCTTACACTTAAGAATATATACATACCAGGATTGAACTTTCTTGGATTGCGCCATATATTTTACTAGATATAAATTTCTTTAACTTAAAATATAGTCCTATTGATACCGTTTCATAGCTTCGATTGCGCCGCCATGTTCCGGATAATAGCCTAAAGACTTCTGATAAAAAATTTTTGCCTGGTTTTTGTTACTATAGGCGTAAAAATAGATGTCTCCGATCAAAAAATAACATTGGCTTATGAGCATAAAGTCATTGGTTTTAAATAGGTCTACCGCTAACAACAGCTCTTCTTCCGCCTCTTTTAATACGCCATCGGCATCTTGTTTATTGCCGGATTGAAAAATTTGCTGGCCTTTTGTAAAAAGCATGCTTCCGTAATTCATATGCCAGGAAGCGTCGTCGGGAGAGATTTGAGTGGCCTGCTTCATCAAATCCAGGCCTGCATCAATTTTTCCTTTCTGGATCAGTAGAATGCCTTCATTTCCTAATTTATTAGCTTCTTCATTGGCCATGGATAATGAAGTGTTGAATAAAAGAGCGTAAAGCAATAAAATCAAGATTATTCTCATAACCACTCCTTTCCTGCTACCCGGTTTTATGCAAAAATTCTCTGGATGCATTGCTGCAAATGACTAAAAAAATTAACTGCCCCGCATGGACTCGAACCAGTCGTCACTATCGCTCCTCCCCAAAGGGGCTCTGCCCCTATGGCCCCGCCAAAAAGCGTGGCGGGTGTCACCCCGAAAGCGCGGGCGGCCCCCGCACCCCCTTTGGTTCTAGTCCATGCGTAAACAAATAAGCCTGGCGCAGGCCCCTTAGGGCCGCATCAGGCTTAACTGCCCCGCATGGACTCGAACCATGATAACAAGATCCAGAATCTTGTGTCCTACCATTAGACGACAGGGCAATAGCAGGCAATTTGCGAATAATTATATCTGATTTTAGAAAACCTGTAAAGCCTAATACATCGCTAGAATAAAAGCCGGGGCAAGCCCGGCTTAACTCTGCTAAAGAAAACTAATCAATTATTAATTGGCTCCTAATCTGGTATTACCAAAGATTGTCTTTCGTCCACCTATCAGCCTTTTTGATAAAGTTTGCGTCATCATTGAATCCTTCCGCTACCCCCTTGCCTAATCCACAGGCAGCGCCTCCTATACCCTTAACAACAGTACATCCGCTGGCTGAAAGAATAAAAACAAAAAGAAAAATTGCTAAAAGAGTTCTCTTGGACATCAGCCCCCCTTTGTTACATAGGTTATAACTGTTACTATAGTATCAAAAAAATAAAAAGGCAAGGGGAAATTTTATTGGCTTTTATTGCTGGGCATTGCCTGCCCGCTGGTAGTTTACCCCTTGCCTTTTAACTTAACACTTCTAAATAAATATAACATATAGTCACTGCTAATATCAAGGGGCCAAAAAAATAATTTTCGGTTAATTTTTCTCTTCTTGCAGCTTAAGGCCATCTAATCCCAAGATAGCCGCCTTAACCATCTCCTGATAATTCCCGGATGAAGCTAAACCTTCGATTTGCACAGGGATAGCAGGCTGATTATTAGCAACTGCCTGTGTAATAGGCTCCGGTACATTCTGATACCTTTTCCCGCCGTATTTAGGGTTAGGTTCTTTTGGCTTATTGACAGAAACATTAAGCTGGCCGGGATATGCCTTATAAAGAGCCCGGGCCTGCGCAGGATCATTTGAAGCTGCCGGGCTGATATTAAGGATTTCATCCTTTAAATATATTATCCGGGCACCTTCAAAATCCAATTTAACATATTTATCTGTTTGCTCAACAATCTTACCCTCTATCCTCTCCCCTGATTTAAGGGTTATAACTTCGCTCTGGCATAAACTTTGCATGAAGAAGGAAAAAATGCAACAAAGGAGATAAATTCTTATTTTACCCATTTTAACAGCCTCTTTTTACTAGTTTCTTTCCCCAGATAATAAATTACTTCAAATAATCCCGGCCCGATAGTCTTGCCGGTAAGGGCAACGCGTATGGGATGAATTAGTTGTTTAGCCTCGATACCTAGCTCGGCCACTAATTCCCTGAAGCTGGATTCAATATTCGCAACATTAAACTCAACCAGATTATCGAGCCTTTTAACAAAAACCCCGAGCTCTCCTGGTAAGTCCCTTCCGGCAGGCAGGCCGGAAGGATCCAGATATTTTCTTACCGCTGCCTCATCCATTACCGGCTCATCAAGGAAGAAAAAATCCGCCCAATCTACAAAATCATTCAGGCGCGCAAGGCGGGCCTGGAATAATTTTACCAAACTCAGAAGATACCTGCGGTCAAAATTATCCTTCTTTATGTAATTTCTTGCCTCAAGCAGCGGAATAAGCTCATCCGCCAATTGCTCCGGATCTGCGTTTTTAAGATATTGGTTATTTATCCAGTCCAGTTTTTTTAAATCGAACGTTGCTGATGTCTTATTTATATTTTTTATATCAAATAATTTCACCGCATCTTTTACCGGAATAAGCTCGCGGTTTTCTCCCGGAGACCAGCTAAGAAGCAGGAGATAATTTAATAAAGCCTCGGGTAAATAGCCCATTTTTCGGTAATCACTTATCGCGGTTGCCCCTGTTCTTTTAGAAAGCCTTCCTCCGTCTACACCCATAATCAAGGGGAGATGGGCAAAAAGCGGAAGTTCAAACCCCAGGGCTTTATACAAAAGAACCTGTTTTGGAGTATTAGAGATATGGTCATCCCCTCGAATAATATGCGTAATATTCATCTGGGCGTCATCAACAACACAGGCAAAATTATATGTGGGTGTGCCGTCGGATTTAATCAAAACCTGGTCCTTAATTAAACTGGAGTCAAATTCAATCTCCCCGCGTATCAAATCATCGACTTTTATCTTCTGTGCGGGGACTTTATAAATTATTGCCTCTTTGCCCTCGGGAGATTTCTCAATATAAGCCAGGCCCGCTTCAAGCAATTTATCTGCAAACATGCGGTAGGCCTCGAAACGTTCACTTTGATAATATATTTCATCCCAGTTAAACCCAAGCCATTGAAGGCTGCCGAGTATTTCATCGACAAATTCTTTCTTAGAACGTTCTTTATCTGTATCCTCAATCCTTAGAATAAATTTCCCTTTTTGCGACTGGGAAAAAAGCCAATTAAACAATGCGGTGCGGCCGCCGCCAATATGCAAATTACCCGTCGGACTTGGCGCAAATCTTACCCTAACCATTATTTAATCCTATCCCTTCTTTTAATGCCCGTTGATTTATTTCTAAAATTTTCAAGTTGCCCTCCGGCGCCATAAATTTAAACACCTTGAGCACATCATCGGCCTTGATAACTTTTTTAGCAGACAAATAACACCCCAATGCCACCATATTAGCTACCTTTATATTGCCTAATTTTATAGCGATATCGGTAAACGGAAAACTGAATATTTTTATCTTAGCATAATCGTGGATTTCGGCTAAAGAAGAATTAAGGATTAATAAGCCGTCACTCCTCACCTTGTCCTTAAATCTTTCTAACGAGGGGTTGTTTAAAATTATAAGCGTGTCCGCTTTGCTTATATAAGGCGAGCCGATTTCCTTGTCCGAAATATTTACCATGCAATGGCTTGTACCTCCGCGTACCTCTGGCCCATAGGCAGGCAAATAAGCAACATGCTTACCTTCGAACATGGCTGTCTCAGCCAAAACCTTGCCCAAAAGCATTACCCCTTGGCCGCCGCTGCCGGCAATAATTATTTGCTCGGTCATTTAATCTTTCCTAAAGGAAATTCTTTTTGCATAACAAGCTTTACCCACTCCAGCGCCTCCTTGGGAGTTTTTCCAAAATAAGTCGGACAGGGAGAAAGCACCTCAACCAAAGAAAACCCTAAATTGTTTATCTGGTTATTGAATGCCTGTCTAATTGCGCGCTTAGCTTTTAACACTTCACTAGCCGAGTCTAAAGAAACTCTTTCTATATAATACACCCCGGGTAAAATAGCCAGCATCTCGGATATCTTTAATGGGTAACCGTGTTTTTCTTTTACCCGGCCTTCAAGCGAAGTAGAGGTTTTCTGGCCCAAGAGTGTAGTAGGAGCCATCTGCCCTCCGGTCATGCCATAAACCGCATTATTAATAAAAATTACAGTCAGATTTTCCCCGCGGTTTGCCGCATGGATAGTCTCATTTGTGCCGATTGCCGCCAGGTCTCCATCGCCCTGATAAGTAAAAACTACGTTTTCCGGGCGCACTCTTTTTATGCCCGTAGCGACTGCCAACGCGCGGCCGTGCGCGGCCTCCGAGCAATCAAAATTCCAGTAATCATAGGCAACCACGGCGCAGCCTACCGGAGCAACACCGATAGTCTTTTCCCTAATACCTAACTCATCAACCACCTCGGCAATAAGCCTATGCGCAATACCATGCCCGCAACCCGGGCAATAATGCGTAGGCACATCATATAAGGATTCGGGTTTAGTAAATATTTTTTCCATTATAATATTTTTTTAATCTTATTAATGATTTCTTCTTCGCCGGGAACCCCGCCGCCTGAGCGTCCAAGAAACTCCACAGGATTCCGGCCGCTAACTGCTAATTGTACATCTTCAAGCATCTGCCCGTATGACATTTCAACCACCAAATATTTTAATTTTTTATTTTTTATTTTAAAAGGCTCTTGCGGAAACGGCCAAAGGCTGATAGGGCGGATTAATCCTATTTTCTTCTCGGCATCCCTTAATTGACTAACAGCGCTTTTAGCAATACGCGCCATAGTTCCGTAAGCCACCAGGATGACTTTTGCGTCGAGCAAATTAAGGCCTTCGTAACGGGCCTCTTTCTTACTGATAAGTTGGTAATTTTTCTGTAAACTTATGTTAAATTCCTCAAGCGCCCCTTCACGCAAGAAAAATGACTTCACAATATTTGGCTTTCTACCCCGGCATCCAGATAACGCCCAGGGCTTTCTAAGGCCGGCTTTATTTTTTTTTGCAGTCAGTTTTACTGGTTCCATCATCTGGCCGAGAATCCCGTCTCCTAAGATCATAACCGGAATGCGGTATTTATCCGCCAGCCTGAATCCGGTTTGCGTAAGGTCATAAGCCTCCTGTACTGATCCCGGAGCAAATACTATCAAACGGTAATCTCCGTGGCCCCCTCCGCGCGTAGCCTGAAAATAATCCGATTGCGCAGGCGCAATATTGCCCAAGCCCGGCCCTCCGCGCATGATATTAACAATAACCGCGGGAAGCCGCGAACCGGCAATATAAGATATCCCTTCTTGTTTTAAACTTATTCCCGGACTTGATGACGAAGTCATGCTCCTCGCCCCTGCGGCGGAAGCCCCATAAACCATATTAATCGCGGCTATCTCCGACTCTGCCTGAATAAATACGCCGCCGGATTTATCCATATACTTAGACATATAAGCAATAATTTCGTTTTGCGGAGTAATCGGATAGCCGGCATAAAAATTACAACCGGCGCAAATTGCGCCCTGCGCAATTGCCTCATTACCGGAAATTAAGATTCTCTTTCTTTGCATATTTATTTATATACCTCTATACAGCAATCCGGGCACATTACCGCACACTGCATGCAACCAATGCATCCGCCGGTAAAGTCGAATTCTACAAAATTTAAACCCTTTTTATTCAATTTTGCGCTTTTTTTAATCAACCCCTTAGGGCAGGCGCTTATACACAAAAGGCAGCCTTTACACCTATCTTGATTAATTATGATCTTAGCCATTATTTTTTAAGGCCCGGCGGATATTAGCAGCAATCCCGGCGGCAGTTAAACCGTATTTTTCTAAAAGTACGCTCCTGGAACCGTGCTGGATGAATTTAGAAGGTAAACCAAAACGCACCATGCGGCTGTTTAATTCCTGAGCAACTGCACTGCCAAAACCATTATCCTTTATTCCTTCTTCAACAGTAAAAACAAGTTTTGTCTTAGCACAAACATTTTCAATCAACTCCATATCAACCGGCGCGGCAAACCGGCCGTTTATTAAAGAACCGGGTATTCCTTCTTTATCCAATATTTCCATGGCTTCCTGTGCCACTGAAACCATACTCCCTAAAGCGATAATTGTAAAATACTTCCCTTCTCTGATTAGCTCTGCTTTGCCTAATTTCAGAGGAACCGGCAAACTACTTTTAGAGGGGCAATTGGCACGCGGATACCTTATGGCCACCGGTTTATTCAAATCTAGAGCAAACTCCAGCATCTGCTCTAATTCTCTTGCGTCCTTAGGCGCCATCACCACTAAATCCGGGATAGTTCTTAAATAAGCAATATCAAAAATTCCCTGGTGCGTAAACCCGTCTTCTCCTACAATCCCAGCCCGGTCAATGGCAAATATTACCGGCAAAGCCTGTAATGCAACTTCCTCGATAATCTGGTCGTATGCGCGCTGGAGAAAAGTTGAGTATACGGCAACTACCGGCCTAAACCCCTGCTTGGCAAGGCCTGCGGCAAAACAAACTGCATGAGCCTCGGCAATCCCTACGTCAAAAAATCTTTCGCTGAATTTATCCCGGAATTTATCCAAACCGGTCCCCTCCGGCATAGCCGCAGTAATCGCCACAATCCTTTTATCCGTTTCAGCTAACCTGGTAATTTTATCGCTAAATACATTGGTATAACTTTTTAAGCCTGATGAAGATTTGTCGGTTTCGGCTTCCCCTGTGTCTATATTAAAACAGCCAACCCCGTGAAATTTTACCGGGTCGCTCTCGGCAAACCGGCAGCCCTTGCCTTTTTTGGTTACTACATGTAAAATTCTGGGGCCTCTAATTTCCGCAATATTCTTTAATGTAGGAATTAATTTATTTAAATCATGGCCGTCGATAGGGCCAAAATAGCGGAACCCCAGTTCCTCAAATAACATCCCCGGAACAAATAATCCTTTTATCCCTTCTTCAAACTTAGCCATAAGTTTTAACAGGCGGTTGCCGCGCGGGACGCGGTTTCTTAAAAAATTCCCTACGTTTTCATGAAAACGGTTATAGACCGGAAGAGAAATAATTTTATTTAAATAATTGCTGATTGCACCCACATTGGGGGCAATGCTTAATTCATTTGTATTTAAAACTACCAAAATATCTTTTTTTAAGTGCCCAGCATTATTTAAACCTTCAAAACAAAGCCCTCCACTTAAAGAGCCGTCGCCGATTACTGATACAACTTTAAACTGTTCTTCTTTGGGTAAAAAATCCCTGGCAGAAGCAAGCCCCATACCCAAAGAAACTGCGTCTGAGCTATGCCCGCTGGTAAAAGGGTCATAAACCGATTCGTCTTTCGAAGGGAAACCACTTAGCCCTTGATATTGCCTAAGGGTAGAAAATTGAGAATTACGGCCGGTCAATATTTTATGCGCGTATGCTTGATGCCCTACATCGAAAATAATTTTATCCTTGGGAGTATTTAAACAATAGTGCAAGGCAATAATCAATTCTACCGCCCCCAGACTTGATGCAAGATGTCCTCCGGTACGGGATACAACCTCGATTAACCTTTGACGTATTTCCTGAGCAAGCACGCAGAGCTCTTCTGCATTTAATTTTTTCAGGTCAACGGGGGAATTTATTCTTTCTAAAAACATTTTTTATTTTTCTTCGATATCTGAATCATCGAATTTCTCCAAAGCAAGCTTGCCGTCTTTTTTCATAAGTAGCTCTACTTTACGCTGCGCCTCAGCCAAAGCAAATGAACAAGACTGGGCGATTTTTACCCCTTCTTCATACTTCTTAAGAGACTCCCCTAAAGTTATTTTGCCGCTAGAAAGCTCTTCAACAATTTTCTGCAGTTTTTTCAAATCTTCTTCAAATTCCGGCTTTTCCTTCGTCATTAAAAACCTCCTGGACTAAGCTGATAAATGCTCCTTTATGTAAGACTGTTTTTATTTTATCCCCTAATTTTATTTGGGAGATATCCTTGGCGATTCTGCCTTCGGGAATAAGCATGCTCAAGCTGTACCCGCGCGATAATATAGATAACGGGCTTAACGCCTCAAGCCGGTGAACCAATGAATTTCTTCGCTCAAGCGCAAATTCAAGAAGGTGCCTCATATTATAATTCAATTCTTCAAACAATTCATCCGCCTGCTGCTGTTTCTCACGCAGGCGGTCAAGCGGGCTTTTTAGCATATGCGTAAAAGCGGTAAGCCTGTTCTCTAAATCACTTATTGTGTTATTCATGGAAAAATCGAGCTCATGTTTAAAACCGGCAAGTTGAGCGATTAAAGCATTTTTTTTATCAACGATGATTTTTGCAGCAGCCGACGGAGTTTCTACAAAGACATCTGCAACCAGATCCGATAAAGTAGTATTAATCTGATGGCCTACCGCAGATACTACCGGAAGTTTAGAATTATAAATTGCGCGGGCAACGATCTCTTCGTTAAATGACCAAAGGTCCTCTGTACTTCCCCCGCCGCGGCTGACAATAATTAAATCCAGTTTGCCAAAATTATTTAAATCCTCTATGGCTTGGGCAATTTCAACGGCGGCAGTTTCCCCTTGCACGCGCACAGAACGTAAAACTAGGTCTACGCAGGGCGCACCTTTTTTAAGGATTTGCATAATATCGCGCACTGCGGCGCCTTTAACAGAAGTAACTATGCCGGCGGAAAAAGGCATCTGGGGTAACGGCCTTTTATGGCCCAGGTCAAACAGCCCCTCCTGGGCTAACTTTTTCTTTAATTGCTCAAAGGCCAGCTGCCGTGCGCCAAGGCCTTTTGGTTCAATTTGTTCGACGATAATCTGATACTGGCCGCGCGGCCCGTAAACATCGACCTTACCAAAACAAATAACCGCTAGGCCATCCTCAAGTTTAAACTTTAACCCCTTATTTGCGCCGGCAAACATCGCTGCCAGAATTATCGAATTTTGATCTTTAAGCGAAAAGTAAAAATGCCCGCTAGCGGCAGCTTTAAAATTAGAAATTTCACCTTCAAGCCAAATTTCCCCGATACTACTCTCAAGTAATCCCTTAATCGCCTGAGTAATTTCAGATACAGTGTAAATATGCCTATTTGCTTTCTGCACCCTTATCCTCTTTAAGAATAGCCTTAGCCTCTGGCTTTATTTCGGGTTTTGCCTCAACCTTTGATTCTGTCTTAGCCTCTGGCTTTATTTCGGGTTTTGCCTCAACCTTTGATTCTGTCTTAGCCTCTGGCTTTATTTCGGGTTTTGCCTCAACCTTTGATTCTGTCTTAGCCTCTGGCTTTATTTCCGGCTTTTTCTCTGGCTTGGCTTCAAGTTTTACCTCCGGCTGGACAGTTTCAGGCTTACTTCCAACGGAAGAAGTCAGAAGAGGGGTCTCAATTACATGTGGTTTCTTCTTAAAAACCAAAAGCTGCACAGAATAAGGGCTAAGCTCAATGCTTTCATTATAACCCTGACTAAAATCTACTTCTTTCTCAGGCGCCGGCTTAAATTCGCAATCACGGCTACAATTACTATCAACCGTATACCTAGTAAGAAGATAGATATCTTTTGGCCCTTTAAGAGAAACCTTTATTTTGCGTTTTTCCTTTGAAAATCTTTTCACCAGGGAATTTAAATCAACTGCACGGCTAAACATACCTTTAGACTTAGCGCTAAGGCGCAAAGGCGCTATATCCAAAGTGCCGGAAATGATTTTTTCCATTCTATCCGATTTAATTATATTAAGAACCGCCTTTCGTTCTGCACTATTAAGATACACTATATTGCGGGATAAATAATTCATCGCTGCCTGCGGGTCTATGTAATTATAAATAAGTATTGCGTAATACTCCTGGCTCTTTGTGGCAATTACGCCAACAAACTCATCGCTAATCCCGGTAGTAAATAACTCCTGCCCCAGCAGCCCGAGCATCCGAAAAACATTATAACCTGCCTTAGCGTAACTTTTAGAATCCGGCCGCAGGATATCAAAAGAGAAAACACCAAGATTTCTATTTGCCCCGGCTTTGTTGCCCCCGAAATCTTCAAGGCAAAAATAAGTTTGGTAATCTATTTTTGCCTCGTACATATGCTTAAGCCTGGCGGGAATATAACTGGCGGCAATATAAGCATTCTTGCCCCTTTCCGATAATATATTAGCCGGGCCGTCGAAATTCCATTCATCAATTACGAGAGGAATATTTTTGTCAAAACGAAAATAGCTTAACCATTCCCGGATAAGTTTAGCGGGAGGCTTATTGTAAATAGTATCCTGTTTTTCCTCCTGCGGGTCGCTTGAATAGGCATGCCATGAAATAAAATCCAAAGGGAGCCGGTAACTATAACAATATTTTATCAGCTCATAAATCAGGGAGCGTTCGGGAGAAAGCATATTATTGGGCTCAATGTTCCTAAACCAGCTGCTTACAGAAGGGCCGCCCAAAGGTATGTGCATTTTAGCCTCCTGGCGTAATTCTTTTACCGCTTCCCCGACAATACGGTATAGACCAAGATACTCCGACCTCTGGCCTAAAAAGAAATCCTCTTCGTCCGGGGCATTCCACACTTCATACCAGACATTATATTTCTTTTCGCAGCTTAATTTACGGATCGTACTTTTGACAAGCTCTTTATAAGCTTTCAAATTATGCGGAGGGCTGTTTTTATCCAGGACCCTCCCCATTCCGTCTGGCGTACCGAATAAATCAAGGATGACTGTTCCGCCGCTGTCGCTTATTTTCTTAATAATTTCTTCATAAGAACTCTCTAGAAGTTTTCCCTGCGTAGGCTTATCATTAGCTAATTGCTGGATCTCCCAGAGGTTGTATTGAATACGGTAAAAATTACCAAAACCCAAATCTGCCTGCCAATTATCCAAAGCAGCTTTCGCCGCCAATGTCTGCGGTTTAGTTACATCGCGATGCATTCCTCTGCCGCTTAAATCAATGCTTGGTTTATATATTCTGGGGATGCTGACTGTGGGGGAATTAAGGTCTAATCTATATTCCAACTCCTCGGGGGTCTGAGCAAGGCAGGGAATATTTAAAGAGAATATTAAAGAGATGCAGTATAATAAAATTCGATATCTCATAATTATCTTTCTTTTTTCATTCTAAGCTATAGCTTTTTTTGTATTCTAAGAATTGAGAGGGCACGACCCGTGTTCTCATCTATCTCGACAAGTGCCCCATGCAACTGGACATCCCCTTCGGCAACTTCAAATTTAACAGGAATAGAACTTAAAAAACGGGTAAGCACGTCTTCTTTTCTTCTGCCGATGACCGAATCATACGGCCCGGTCATGCCTACGTCAGTTATATAGGCAGTGCCTTTAGGCAGTATTTTCTCATCGGCAGTCTGAATATGCGTATGCGTACCAAAAATAGCAGAAACTTTACCATCCAAGTACCAGCCTAAAGCCACCTTTTCAGAAGTAGCTTCCGCATGTATATCCAATATGATAATTTTAGTTTCTTCCGCCAGTTTCTCGCAGGCGCTAAGCGCGGTTTTAAAGGGACACTCAAGAGCATCCATAAATACCCGGCCGTTAACGTTAACTACTCCGACCTTGCCTGCGTTTTTGGTTTTAAAAACAGCGGCCCCGCGTCCGGGTGCGCCGCTTGGAAAGTTTAACGGCCTAAGGATTCTTTCCTCACGGTTAATCAGTTCAAAAATCTCAGGCCTTTTCCAGATATGGTCTCCGGAGGTAAGGACATCCGCGCCCGAAGCAAACAACTCGCTTGCAACCTTTTGGGTAATCCCTGAGCCGCCGGAGGAATTTTCACCATTAGCAATAACAAAATCTACGCTGTACTCCTGCCTTAACGGCTGGACTAATTTTTTAATTGCTTCCCTTCCGGGTGCGCCGACGATATCTCCGATAAATAATATATTCATAGTTTTGGGTCGATGGACGATAGTCGATGGACGATAAGTAAAAGATTTGGGCTACCGGCCATAGGCTATAGACTATCGACTATTTGGCATATTCAATGGTACGCATTTCGCGGATTACCGTAACTTTTATCTGTCCGGGATACTCCATCCCCTCTTCAATTTTTTTACGTATATCCCTGCACATTGTAACGGCTTCATTATCATTTATTTTTTCCGGCTGCACAATCACGCGAATTTCACGGCCTGCCTGAATAGCAAATGATTTTTCTACTCCTTTAAAAAGGTTCGCGATTGATTCTAATTTATCAAGGCGCTTAACATATACCTCAAGCGTCTCCCTTCTGGCCCCGGGGCGTGCTGCGCTTACCGCATCGGCAGCTACGGCTAAGACCGCATAAAAACTTTGGGGCTGGGCTTCTTCATGGTGCGACTCAATCGCCGAGACAACCTCGGTGCTTTCATTGTATTTTTTCGCCAGGTCCGCTCCAAGTTTAGCATGAGTGCCTTCTACCTGGTGGTCAACGGCTTTACCGATATCATGCAAGAGTCCAATCCTGCGGCCTAATTTGAAATCAAGCCCTAACTCCGAAGCCATTATCCCTAATAAGAACGAAACTTCTTTTGAATGCTGTAAAGCATTCTGGCCATAACTGGTGCGGTACTTAAGCCGGCCCAATAACTTAATTATTTCAGGGTGGAGCCCGTTGACCCCCGCTTCAAAAGCTGCCCGCTCACCCTCTTCTTTGATCTTCTCATCCATTTCTTTTTTTGTTTTTTCCACAATTTCTTCGATTCTACCCGGGTGTATCCTTCCGTCGGAAATAAGTTTCTCCAAACTTAATCGTGCGATTTCCCGGCGCACTGCATCAAATCCCGACAAAGTAACCGCCCCGGGGGTATCATCAATAATGACATCGACTCCGGTTGCCATCTCCAGCGCACGGATATTCCTGCCTTCCCTACCAATAATCCTGCCCTTCATTTCATCGTTAGGCAGGGTCACGACGCTAACAGTTGATTCCACAGTATGCTCTGCTGCGCAGCGCTGGATAGCCAGGCTCAAAATCTCGCGGGCTTTCTTATCCGCAATATTACGCACCTCTTCTTCCTGACGCCTGATAAATACTGCTTTTTCATTATTTAATTCTTCGTTAAGGCGGGCCAGGAGGATCTGCTTTGCCTCTTCGGCCGACAAAGAAGAAATCTTCTGCAGCCTTTCTTTCTCTTCGCTGACTAAGGCATGCAGCTGATTATCTTTTAACTTTAAAGACTCTTCTTGTTTTTTAAGGCCGTCATTACGCAGATCGATCTCCTTTTCCTTCTTTTCTAAAAGATCTATCCTGCGGTCGATATTTTCTTCTTTTTGCGATAGTCTCTTTTCAAGGTTTCCAATCTCAACCTTACGGTCTTTGACTTCACGTTCAAAATCCTGGCGCATACGGTAAAGAAGGTCCTTGGCCTCAAGCTCTGCTTCACGGCGTTTATCCAGGACCTCTTTCTTCGCTACCTCTAAAATATGCTCTGCTTCGGCTTCTGCGCTTTTTAGTTTTTTCTCAGCGATATATTTTCTTAAAAAATAACCACTGTAGCCGCAAGCTAAAGCGGTGAATACAAGCACTAATATATTAAGAATCATTTCTCTTCCTCCGTGTTAACCTTGCTGTTAAGCTCTGGGAGTATTTAAGAGAAGATAACGTGATTGACACTCACATCGTGTTTGGCGGTGGGGACTAGGGGCAAAACCTGGAAATCAAAGGCCAGGCCTATAGAAGATGTGTTTTCAGAAAGTGTATTCAAGAAACGGTCATAACAGCCTTTACCGCGCCCCAGGCGCCTTCCTTCTCTATCAAATGCGAGCCCGGGGACGATAATAAGATCCAGGTCATCTGGCTTAATAAAAAATTCTGTTACGGGTTCTAAAACGCCATAAGGCCCTTTTTTTAATTTAGCATGATCTTCAAATATAGCTGGCTGCATAGTTTCTTTATCTTTTCTGTAAACTGGCACGCAAATAAGTTTGCCAGCTTCTTGTGCTTCCCTAATCATTGCTTTAGTATTTACTTCTCCGCCAAAAGCGACGTAGAACATCACAATCTTCGCTTTTCTAAAAACCTTATTCCTTAAAAGTTCATCTTTGATCAGTGTACTTTTCCGGCTTCGGTCTTCCTCCTTCTGAGTTTTTAATCTTATAAGAATTTTACTACGTATTTGATCCTTTGTCAACATAACTGGCCTTACAAACAAGTTTCCCCTTCATGAGTATGTTCCTTGTCTTCAAACGGGATAGCTTTACCTTGCTTTTTATAATAATCTTTTAAAGCCGAACGTAAGGCTTCTTCGGCAAGAACCGAACAATGCATTTTCACCGGTGGCAGCCCGCCCAAAGCTTCGGCAACCGCCTTATTAGTAATCTTTAATGCTTCAGGAATCGACTTTCCCTTAACCATCTCTGTAACCATGGAGCTAGTTGCAACAGCTGCGCCACAGCCAAAAGTTTTGAATTTAACGTCCGTGATTATTTCATTATCTATTTTTAAATACATCTTCATTACGTCGCCACACACAGGATTTCCAACGGTTCCTATCCCGCTGGCATCAGCAATTTCTCCGACATTGCGCGGATTAGTAAAATGATCCATAACTTTTTCGCTATAAGGGTGTTGGCCTGCCATATTACCTCATTATTAATTTGTGCGGTTTGGTTGTTTTTCTGAAATCTTTGGGACCACGTATTTCTTTTAACGACTCTAACCGTTTATTTTTTTCTAACTCTTTATATATGAGCACCCAGGCACAATCTCTCTCGTTGTCTACTTCGCATTTTCCCTTATTTACTCCGCCGCACGGCCCGTTAAGCAGCCCCTTAGGGCAAAGCGTAATCGGGCAAATGCCCGCGGTTTCATCAAGGACGCACTCTGCGCACATTGAACATTTCTCAAAAAAATTACCCCGGGCGTCCATTACCGCTCCGAACAAAGTATCGCAGGCGCTAAATACTGGCAAATTCAAGCGGTCATTTTCCTTAAAGGACTGGACACCTAACCCGCAGGCCAAAACCAAAACTGCTTCTGACTGGCTTAATGCCTTTATGTTTTTAGCTGTTTCAGTTTTAAGCTTAGCTGCTATGCAGGGGGCAGAAGGTATGCAATATCCGGTAATGATTTTACCGGCAGACTCAAGGTCCTCTTTCATTTTAAGAACTTCAGGCTCTCCGCCGCTCTTACAAGCTGTCGCGCACTCGCCGCAACCCACTAAGAATATCTTTTTATATCCTTTAAGGCTAAGCAATAATTCTTCTTGTGGCTTCTTTTGACTGATAATCATTATAAAAATTTTATCACAATTTCATGCCTATCTCAAGATAAAAGCTCATAGCTCTTGGCTTACAGGCCTCATTGAACTGGTTTCCTAAAAACTAAAGCCTGGTACCTAACAGTTAAATGGCGGTTTTCTTACAATTTTTATTCATCGCGAAAATATTCTTCCATAGTCTCAAAAAAAGCCTTATTCCTGGTTCTTTTTTCACCGATTATATCTTCTAACTCCGCATCTGCAAATTCATCGACGCCTGCGCTCTGGACATCTACAAACTTTTTAAGCAAACCGCCGTCTTCTAAGAAACGCGAAACCTGCGTAAATACCGAACCTCCCCCATCCATAAAACTTCGGGCAGAGCGGTCTACATGCGGCTTTAGTAGAAATAAATTTACTTTGGCGCGCGTAGAGGCGACGTAAAATAGTCTACGCTCCTCTTCCACCTCATCCTCGGTCTCTAGGGACAAGTATGAAGGCAGGTGCCCTTCAGCAACATAGATTAAAAATACCGTATGCCATTCCAGGCCTTTTGCCGAATGTATTGTTGACAGGGTAAGCGGCGTATCAAACCTGTCTTTTCTACCCGGCTCAACAATCATTCTTTCCGGTGGCTCTAAAGCTATATCTACTAAAAACTGCTCGACTGATTTATACCGCTCGGCAATCCTTAATAATGAATCCAAGTCGGCGAGGCGCTTATTAAAATCATCATATTTTATTTTAAGCAGAGGCTGATAAAATTTAAGGAATTTTTCGATAATTTTAGCCGGCGCCTGCGCCTGGCAATCTACATCTTTTAATAACTCAAACATCTCTTTAACCTCTTGGCTCTTAGCTAAAAGCTCTTGAAGCTTGGAATTATCTACAATCGCTTCTATGATTCTTGAGGCGGTCCTTGGGCCTATTCTGGGAATTAACAAAAGGGCGCGCAGCCAGCTAACTTGATCAGCCCTGTTATAGGCAATACGTAAATAGCTGACCACATCTTTTATGTGCGCTGCTTCTACAAATTTATTTCCGCCGTATTTTGCAAAAGGGATATTCCTGCTGGCAAGTTCAATCTCTAGATCATTAGAGTGCCAGCCTGAACGAAAAAGCACTGCGATATCGCTTAAGGCTACCCCTTCTTCGCGCAATTCTAATATTTTTTCTGCTACAAAAACAGACTGCGAATTCTCGTCGGGACAATCAATAAAAATCGGAGTATTGCCGTCTTTTTTCTTAGTATAAAGGTTCTTTTCAAATTTTTCTTTTGCCCGGGCGATAACCGCATTGGTCAGGTTTAAAATCGGCTGGGTAGAACGATAATTCTCTTCCAGAGTGATGATCTTGGTTCCTTTGAAAATCTTTGGAAAGTCGATAATATTCTTGAAATTCGCGCCCCGGAAAGAATAAATACTCTGGGCATCATCGCCAACCACCATAATATTGGCATGATCTGCAGCTAAAAGGCAGGCAATGTGCGCCTGGAGTTTATTCGTATCCTGATATTCATCCACCATAATGTATTTATATTTAGAGGATATGTTCAGGCGGATATCTTCGTTTTTACTTAACAGGTTTTTTAAGAAAACCAGCAGGTCATCATAGTCTAGAAGCGATTTTTGGCGTTTATATTTGTTATATTCGTCGCGGATTTTCTCAACCTCTTTGGTAAATTCCATAAATTGAGGGTATTCATCATAAAGCACATCTCTAATTTCTTCGGATTTATTCACGCTTTTAGAGATTGCCTCTAAGAGGGCGTGCTTGCGCGGGAAGCGCTTGTCTGTTTTATGAAAACCCAGCTGCGTGCGCACTAAATTAACCGCGTCCTCGGCATCAGCTTGGTCAAGAATAGTAAAATTGTTGCTGATTTCTAAAAATTTGGCGTATTTTCTTAAGACCATGTTGGCAAAGGAATGGAATGTGCCTCCGGAAACATTTTTGCAACGCTCATCCAAAAGCAGGCTTGCGCGGCGCAGCATCTCCTCGGCTGCCCTGCGCGTAAAAGTAAGCAGCAGGATCTGCTCCGGCTTAACCCCTTGCTCAACCAGATAGGCAACCCGATGCACCAAAACACGCGTTTTCCCGCTACCTGCTCCGGCAATAACCAGATGCGGGCCTTTAACGGACTCAACTGCCTTAAGCTGTGCAGAATTTAATTCTTTCTGATAATTTATTTTTTGCATGTTTTTTGTAGATATAGTGCTATTTGGGCAACCTTTTTGTTAACTAAACGAGGAATGGAGGACTAAAGGTAGCGCAAAAAACCTGTTCTTATGCCTTATTTTAACGAGGCCTATTTAGGGATATTTTAAGGCTTGGATTTATAATATACCCGCAGAATCTTTTGTTCCGTAAGCGGCCGGTCCCCTGCGCCAACCGGAGTATTTTCGATTTTTTGCACTACATCCAAACCGGAAATAACCTCTCCGAATATTGTATGGCGCATATTCAACCAAGGCGTCGCTGCACAGGTAATAAAAAACTGGCTTCCATTTGTATTTGGGCCGGCATTTGCCATAGCTAAAATACCCGGCCCGTCAAATTTTGCTACAGGGGTTACTTCGTCTTCAAAAGGAGCGCCCCAAACCGATTCTCCGCCCCTTCCAGTTCCCGTCGGGTCTCCCCCCTGTACCATAAACCCCTTAATCACCCGATGAAAAATTAAACCGTCATAATAGCCTTTTTCTACCAGTTTAGTAAAATTCTCACAAGTCTTGGGCGCGATATCAGGCCGTAGTTTAATCTCAATTTCTCCCTGATTCGTTTCCATCACCACAATTGTGTCTTCCATAGCAAAGCTCCCCCCGTAGTAAAATATGAAACAAAAAATTAGCGACCAAACAAACATCTTTCTTCTCATAATCTTCTACCCGCCCTTTTCTTCTTCCTGATTTTTACTTTCTGTCTTTTCTGTATTATCCGGCAGCAAGCTATCTTCTTCCGGAATAACTTTTCCCTGCTTATTTTCTTCAGGCGCTGGCTCCTCTGGAGCAATTTTTACATCTTCCTGTTTTATCTCTTCGGGCTTAGTTTCTTCCTCTTCAGGCGCCTGGTTTATAATTTTGCCTTCATCTGAGGCATCCGCTTCCCCGTCCGTCACCGGAGCTGTTGCTTTTGGCCCTTCGGGTTTTGTCTCTGCATCAGGGAGTATTTTCTTCTCCGCTTTACGAAAATGCGCAATCTCTTCGGCAAAACTCTTTAACCTGTCCTGAGAGGCCTCAAGTTCTTTTTCTAATTCAGAGTATTCTTCGTTTAATTTATTAAACTCGGCCTTAGGCACCCACTCACTAATTTTTTCTTTTTTATGAAATTCGGCAATAGCTGTTGCCTGTTCCTTAAGCTTTTTTAGTTGCTCTTCAATCTGATGTTTCTGCGCCTGCAACTGGTCTTCTTTAAGCTTGGAGCCCATTTCTTTGTCGGTAAGAGATGTTTTCATTTCATTGAGCGCGCGCGTTAAATTTACATTATTAGTAAACTCTGCTTCTAATTCTTTTTCTTTTGCAATAAATTTATTGGTCAAATCCGAATTCTCTAATTTTATTTTAGCCAGCTCCGCTTCGGCTTTAGCCAGCCATTCATCCCTGCGCCTTAACTCCTCAAGCAGCTTTGATTCGTTTTCTTTAGCCTGCTTAAAAGCAGTTTCCTCCTTGGCATATTCGGCTTGACTTTTCTGAACCTGGCTCTCTAAATCAAGTACGCGGCTTTCTAAGCGTTGTATTTTTTGTTCTTTCCCGTAATCAGTTTGAGGAAGCACAACGGGAGCCTGCTCGCCCAGATTGTTTATCTTATTTTTCATTCCGGGCTTACCAGATACAAATATTTCAAAAACGGCAAAAATAACCATACCTACGCCAATAACCGCAAGCATTAACATGAGTATTATCATTTTAACGGCCCTTTCTTTGCGGTACAGCCCGTTCCGGTACTTTTATCTTTAGAGGAAAGAAAACGCAGCTTTTCCAGGCGTTCTTTAATCTTAGCCTCATGGCCCAAATCTGTCGGTTCATAGTATAGCACTTTTTTGCGCGTATATTTTTGTTTTACAAAATGCTCCGGGTAATCATGGCTGTATTTATACCCTATGCCATGGCCCAGCTTCTCTGCTGCGCTATAAGAGGTACTTTTAAGGTGGTCAGGAACTTCTTGAACTTTATTTTCTTTAATATCCTGCGTAGCTCTTTCAATAGCTAAATAGCTGGCATTGGACTTAAAAGCACAAGAAACATAAATTACTGCCTGAGCCAGAGGAATCCTGGCTTCGGGCATACCCACAAACTCGGAAACCTGTAAAGCCGCATTTGCTAATACTAAAGCCAGCGGATCGGCATTACCCACGTCCTCGGCAGCCAAAATACAAACCCTGCGGGCGATGAATCGCGCTTCCTCTCCGGCATAGAGCATTTTGGCCATCCAGTAAATTGCTGCGTCAGGATCGCTGCCGCGCATTGATTTGATAAAAGCTGAAGCCGTATCATAATGGCCGTCCTCATCGCGGTCATAAACTACTGCTTTTTTCTGGATTGATTCCTGGGCAATCCCTAAATCAAAGTTGATATAACCATCTTTGGACTCCGGGGTAGTTAAAACCCCTAGTTCCAAAGCGGACAGGGCGCGGCGCGCATCGCCCTGACAGATTTTAGCAAGAAAATTTAAAGCTTTTTTCTCCAACTTAACTTTAAAATTACCCAACCCTCTCTCTTTATCTTTTAAGGCATTATTAATGATACGCTGCAGTTCGGAGACTTGAAGTTCCTTTAATTCGCAGACAATTGAACGGGAAAGCAAAGCCGAGGTAAGCGAAAAATACGGGTTATGCACCGTGGCGCCGATTAAAATTAGGCGCCCTTCTTCAACATCGGGTAAAAGTACGTCCTGTTGTGCTTTATTAAAACGATGAATCTCGTCGATAAAAAGAATGGTCCTTTTACCGTCCTCCTTTGCCCTTAATTTAGACTGCAGGATAATTTTTCTTAACTCTTCAACGCAAGAGGTGGTCGCGTTTATCGCTACATAATGCGCCTTGGTAACATTGGCAATACACCATGCTAAAGATGTCTTACCTGTTCCGGGCGGCCCAAAAAGAATAAGTGAATTCAAACGGTCAGCTTCGATGGCCCGGCGTAATAGTTTAGTTTTCCCTAATATATGGTCCTGCCCCAATAACTCATCGAGCTTAATCGGGCGCATGCGTACTGCTAAAGGCAGGTTTTTATTTTGATTGTCTAAAGTTTGCTCTGTAAATAGGTCCATAATAAAAAATCCCCGCAAGAGTGCCGTTGGAGAGATAGTCTGAACCGATTTGGTTTCAGGTGGGTGCCCTACACTTTACGCCAAGGCGTCAAGCGATTATGGGCTCCCTGAAAAAAAGTGTTGGTTCAACAATTATCAGGTTTCCAACGTGCACCGCAGGGATATCTAAAAGAGCTGTTTTATTCTATAAAAAGTATAGCACATATTTAATGGGGAATCAACCCTGGCGGCTTAAATCAACCTAGCGCAATTTTATTCCAAAACGCTCTTCCAATAAAGAACAAACGGTATTATGCAAAGGGTTAACCTCTTCTTCGGTTAAAGTACGTTCATCCAGCCGATAAACACAAGATACGGTTAAACCGATAAAGCCCGCGGGTATTTGTTTCCCCTGATAATAATCTGCAATTCTCGCTGAGCGCAACAACGGAGCGCCTTTTTCCTCTATAGCTATAAGCAAATCTCTCACTGCTATGTCCTGTTTGATTACAAAACTTATGTCTCTTGTAATCGCAGGATATTTTGGAAGGCTTGCAAATTTCTTTTCAAAACCTATGCATCCGAATAATTGTTTTAAATTAACCTCTGCCAGGACAACCTGCCTGTTTTTAATATCGACGCTATCTAATGCCTGCCGGCTTAACTCCAGCATAAAACCTGCCTGTTTCTGCCCCAGAAGAATACTTATTTTACCGTCATCTTGGGGGATAAAATTAAAATCTTTGACTTTGAGCTTATTAAACAAGGCCTCTAAAATACCCTTTAAATGTAAAATATTGATATCGTCTTTGACTAAACCCTGCTTTGATAAAAATGAATGTACCCCGCATAAGGCTATTGCCAAAACAGGTTCTTCTTCTACAGAATGAGGCCTTGCTAAAAAAACATTGGCAATTTCAAAAATATTCACATAATCAATTTGCTGATTTAAATTAAACGCAACGCAACGAATAAGGCTGGGCAAAAGAGACGGGCGTAAAACCTCTTGTTCACAACTCAAGGGATTTAAAATTTCAACTACCTCCGAATCAGTTTTGATCCCGGTTTTTGCAAGCAAGGCGCGATCAATCAAACTATAGGTAATGACTTCATGTAAACCTAAACCGGATAACAAATTTTTTATGGCACAGGTAATATCCCGTTTACTAAGCAGTTTTTCTTGCGGTACTACCGCAGGGGTACTCTGTGCAATTTTCTCATAACCATAAATCCGGGCGATTTCTTCGACCAAATCTACCGGCAATTTAAGGTCCTGCCTAAAGTCAGGCACTTTTACCGATAAAATTTGTTTCGCTTTAACTTTTACCACCAGGCCTAATTTGTTTAAAATCTGTTTCATCTTCACAGCCGGGATCGCTCCCCCCAGCACCCTCTTTACATAGGCGGGATCTAAATTGATCAAACGATCGGCTGTTTTGAAGGAGCCTAAACTTTTGTATCCGCAAGGGTTTCCGGACGCTAGGCTCAGAATTAAATCGCTGGCGATAAAAGAAGCCCTGGCCGCCCCGCTTAAAGATACTCCTCTTTCAAACCTATATACTGACTCTGATTGCAAACCTAATTTTTGCCTGCCCCGGCGCAGGAGCACCGGATTAAATACTGCAGATTCAAGCAGAATATTGCGTGTACCAATAGCCACCTCTGCCTCCCTGCCTCCCATAATTCCGGCAATGGCTACCGGTTTATTTTTATCCGCGATTACAAGAATTTCGGGGTCAAGCAGCTGCTCTTTTCCGTCGATAGTAATAATCTTTTCGTTGGCCATAGCGCGGCGGACGCAAATCTGGGGGCCTTCTATCTTATCTAAATCAAAGGCATGCAGGGGTTGTCCTAATTCAAATAAAATGTAATTAGTTATATCAACAATGTTATTTACACTGCGGCAACCTAAAAGCTCCAGCCTCTTTTTAAGCCACCCTGGCGAGGGACCGACTTTAACGCCGCAAATTACCCTGCCGCTGTAAAATGGACAATCCTTTTTATTCGAAACCAGAAGCGGCACAGATAAAATTCCTTTATTTTTAAATTTTAATTCTTTAGGGGTTTTTGTTTTAAGCGTTCCACCGCAGATAGCACTGACCTCGCGGGCAATCCCCTCAATACTCAGCCAGTCAGGACGATTGGAGGTTATCTCAATTTCAAAGATAAAATCTTCTCCTGACTCTTTGAGCGAAACAACTTCTAATCCTGCCATAGTCAGCTTTTCTGCCAGCTCAAAAGGAGGGACTTTTAAATCAATAAAATCTTTTAACCAATTATAGGTAATTTTCATCCAGCACCTTCTTATTGTTCATAATTTTACACCCTTCACCTTTTAAAATAAATATTCTAAAGGAGCCGGGTTAGAATTGTTTTAAAAATCTCAGGTCATTCTCGAAAAACAGCCTAATATCATTGATGCCGTACTTTAACATGGCAATCCTTTCGATCCCCATGCCAAAAGCAAAACCCGTATACTTCTTGGCATCATACCCTACATGCTTAAAAACGTTAGGATGAATCATCCCTGCTCCGAGTATTTCCAGCCAGCCTTTTCTGCCGCAGACAGAACACCCCTTACCACAGCAGATAATGCAAGATATATCCACCTCCGCCGATGGCTCGGTAAAAGGGAAAAAATGCGGCCTAAAACGCATTTTGATATCTTTGCCAAAAACATTTTTAGTAAACATCTCCAAGGTCCCCTTTAAATCGGAAAACTTTATATTTCTATCGACTAAAATCCCTTCAATCTGATGAAACATAAAAAGATGGCTGGCATCAACCGCATCAGGCCGGTATACCCTGCCGGGAACTATTATCGCCAGCGGCGGCTTAGCCGTTTTCATCGCACGCACCTGCACCGGAGAGGTATGGCTGCGCAAGAGGGACTTAGCATATTTTTTTAAATAAAAGGTGTCGAAGGCATCGCGCGAAGGATGGTCTAACGGAATGTTTAAACCGGTAAAGTTATTATATTCTGTTTCAACCTCCGGCCCCTCGAGCACGGAAAAACCCATACGGTTAAATATAGTGCATATTTCATCGATAATGTGGGTAATCGGATGCAGGCTTCCGGGCCCCTGTGCAATACCCGGCATTCCAATATCTATATTATTTTTTTTGGCCGCGCTATCTTGATTTTTAAGCGACCTTTCCTTTTCCTCTATCAAATTAAGCACTTTGATTTTTAAAGCGTTAACTTCTTTGCCAAAACCCCCTCTTTTATCAATGGGGAGCATGGGGATGGAACCGGTCAACTCGGCAATCAGGCCCTTCCTACCAAGGTATTTAACGCGTACTTCCTCTAAAGCCTGCGGCGAAATAACGCCGGCTAACTCATTTTCGATTTTTTCTTGAATAAGGTTAATATCCATATTGAAAATAGTATCCCCAACAAAATAATGCTTAAATTCTTTTTATCAATATTCAGTCTTTGGTTAAGAGCCCGTCCGGATGCGATCTTGCGTATTGCCTGGGCGTGAATATCCATGTCCCCGCCATGCTGAAGGCAAAAACGATGGAATGTCCCAACCACTTCGTAATTATCGCCTTTGGACCTATAGCTCCCGGAAAACTTTATATCTTTTGCTAAATCCGCACTCATCCAAACGCCGATCGCATTGTCTCCGTCGCTAATGTTGACCCAAGCAAATTTTCCACGCAGCATGACATCTCCGATGACCTCGCCTGAATATGTGACTAATTTTCCGTCATACTGCTTGGCATTTTTGATCAATTCGCCACTATTTATCCCGCTTGCAAAACAAGCCGGCATAAAAAAAGTAAAAATAAAAAGTAGAATTATCGGAATAGACTTAAGCTTATTTTTCATTTTCCTTTAAGTACGGCATATAAAAACCCGAGGATCGTAAATACCGACATAAATTCCAAACGGCCTGCCCACATCTGTATTATATAAGTAATTTTTAAAACCGCGGGCATGGCGGCATGGGTAATCCCGCAGGATAATCCAACATTAGCTGCCGCTGAAGTCGACTCAAACAGCGACTCCAAAAAAGAATTGCCGTAAAACATCCCCACAAGGGCGCCTAATCCATATAAAATTATATAGAATAAGGTAATAATTAACGCTCCCCGCACTATTTTATCTTCCAAAAATACCTCTTTTATATGATGGAACTTTTCGGCAATTACCGCCCGCTCAGGCATAATAATCCTTTTTACGTCTTCTTTGATGGCTTTTAAAATTATACCGATACGCAACATTTTTATCGCCCCGGTAGTCGAACATACCGCGCCTCCTAAAGCCATGGCCATAATTACCCCGGTTAGTGCCAAGGGGTTCCAGTCTGAAAAGAATTGTTGCGCATAAATTGTCTGGAAGCCGGTCCCGGTATGTGCGGAAATTAACTGATAAAAACCCTTGCGGAAAAGCACAAACACCGAAGGATAACTGCCAATCTGTGCCAGACCTACAGCGACAATAGCAAATGTAGCGGTAATCGTGGAAAAAAAAGTAACAGTTTCAATATCTCTAAATATTTCTTTGCGATTTCCCGTCCACAAATGGTAATGCATCTTAAAATTAAGCGCCCCTAAAACTATAATAATTATAGTAATAATCTCGTATACCGGGCTATGATAATAAAGCATGCTCTGCGATTGAGGGCTAAACCCTCCGGTATCAAAAGCAGCCATAAAAATACAGGCTCCGTGAAAAAACGAGTTTACCGGCTTCATGCCGTTACAAATCCCGGTTATGCCCAAAGCGAGCGTACCTAAAATCAGGTAAACGATGCTCACCATCCAGATAAAACGAGAGGTATGAATTACGTTGGGCATGATCTTTTCCTCGCGGGCCTCGCCGACATACATCTTGAATGCCCCGGAAAAACCCCGCACAAAAAATGAGAGCGCGATGACCACAATACCTTGGCCCCCTAAAAACATAATTAAATGCCGCCAAAGATTATGCGTGTAGGACATATGATCCAAATCCTGCACCAAGGTAAGGCCTGTAGTAGCAAACCCGCTCATTGCATCAAAGCATGCATCAAGAAAAGATTTCCAATGCCCGCTTAAATATAACGGTATGGCGCCCAAGACCATCGCTATAATCCAGGATAGGCTAACCACGATCATCCCCTGCATCCAATTCAAATCTTTATCCGTATGGCAAATCTTTATCAGAAGCAGGCCTAATAAAACCGATATTTCGATAGCGATTATAAAATCTAAGGCAGGGTTTACTTCTTTAAAACAAAAGGCCATTAAAATCGGGATCACCATAGTAAAAGCTAACCCCAAAATTATTTTTCCGAGATAAAAACCAATGATCTTTAGGTCTTCTATTCCGGGCTTAAGAATCATGGCCTAAAATATACCGCAAGACAGATCAAAAACGCTGCCAACAGTATAATAAAAACATATAAAATTTCTGTGGATATACCGAGTATGATATTTAAGGCGGGTTTAAATTTCATTGTTTTAAAGTTTCCCGGCTAAAAGGTGCAAAAGCTGCGGTTCATTGCCGATTAGAGTAAGCGCGATAACATCATCGCCGGATTTGAGCACCGTATCACCCTTAGGAAGAATTACCTCTTCGCCCCTAAGAATAGAAACTAACACCGCATCTTTTGGCAGATCAATCTCTTTTATCTGCTTGTTGATCACCGGGGCGTCGGTCGGCAGGTCCACGCGCACAATAGCCAGTTTGCCCCGTTTAAAACTCATTAAGTTGACAAAGTCGGAGAAAGAAACCTCTTCTTCAATAATTTTAGCGATAATCTTGGTGGAGTCAACCGGGACATCAATCCCCAGCTCGTTAAAGGTATACTCATTATCGGGATTATTTACGCGCCCGACAGTACGTTGCAGATTAAATTTTTCTTTTGCCAGCTGGCAAATAATCAGGTTATCTTCATCGTCACCGGTAACCGCAGCCAATACATCTGCGCGCATGATCCCCGCTTCTTCCAGTATTTTCGGATCGCATGCATCGCCGTTTATGACCAATGCCTTTAATTCCTTGGCAATCTCTTCACAGGTCTGATGGTCTTTATCAACAATGCTTACCGTGTGCCTACCTTGACAAAGCCGCTTAGCCAAAAAATACCCCACCTTGCCTGCGCCAACAATCAAAATATACATATTTATTTCTCTCCTAACTGAAACTTTTCTCTGATTTCTTTTAGGCTAGAAACCTTAACTACCCCCATTAAGATATCTTTGTTTTTTAAAACAGTCCTGGTCTCCGGTATGCTGACCACCTGCATTCTGCGCAGGGCAACGACAATAAGGTCTCCCGGAATATTTATGTCCTGAATAGTTTTTCCTGCGAGGTTATCTTTTACTTCAATCTCAATAACCCCAAGGTCTTTGGATTCAATGAGGTAGCTGGAGAATCTGCTTTCAATAATTTTATCCCTAAGCATTGCGGATAAAAGCATTGTACCGCTCATTATATCCAAACCGAGAGCGGCATAAATATGTGCGCGCTGCGGGTCATAGACGCGCGCAATGACTTTGGGGACACGGAAAATCTTTTTAGCGACCTGCGCGCTAATTAAATTGGTATTATCTCCGTTGGTTACTGCGCAAAAGGCATCGGACTTTTCAACCCCCACCTGCTTTAAAAGGGCCAAATCAAAACCATTGCCTACCATTGTCAGCCCGTTAAAAGTATCTCCGAGGCGAATGAATGATTCCCGTAATTTATCAATAACCACGACATCGTGGCCTTCCGCAGATAGAAGCTTGGCCAGCTGTGCCCCAACTCTCCCGCATCCAACAATAATTACATACATCCCGTTAGCAATTCTCCCTTTGCCCGTTAGATTATTCGCAGACAACACATAATCAGCCTTTTACTAACCTAACAGCTATTAAAACTTTACTTTTTAATTATCTCTGCAAGTTTCTTAAAAGCATGGCTGTCTTTTACCGCTAAATCAGCCAAGATCTTACGGTCAAGATTAATCTTTGCCTTCTTAAGCCCGCTCATAAATACACTATAAGTAGTCCCAACTTCTCTGCATGCCGCATTAATGCGTGCAATCCAGAGGGAACGGATTTCACGTTTTTTATTACGGCGGTCGCGGTAAGCATATTTAAGAGCATGCATAAGGACCCTATTAGCTTGCTGATATTGCGTGCTATGATCGCCCCAATACCCTTTAGCCTGCTTTAAAATCTTCTTCTTTCTTTTACGCGTTGCCACACTGTGTTTAATTTTTGCCATTATTGATCTCCTTTTGAGATAAAACCTCTTTCTAACCGTACGGCAGCATAGACTTAATAAATCTTTCTTCCTTGCTGCCGGCCGTCAATGTTTTACGCTTCCTTAGGTTTCTTATTTTTTTGGTCTTCTTGGATGAAGCTAAATGGCTTTTGCCGCCGCCAGAATATTTAACCCTTCCTTTTTTAGTAAGCTTAAAACGTTTAGCCACTCCCCGTTTCGTCTTTAACTTTCCCATTTTTTCTCCTCTTTGGTATTATATTGTATCTTATTTTGGAGCAATCATAAAGGACATAATCCTGCCTTCAAGCTGCGGCATTTTTTCTACATGCCCATCACTCTGTGTATCAACAATAAATTTATCTAAAACCTTCCTCCCTAAGTCCAGATGTTCCATCTGCCTGCCCCGGAAGAAAAGATTTACTTTAACTTTATCTTTTTTCTTTAAAAAACTGACAGCTTGTTTAACTTTGGTTGCATAATCATGCTCATCGATATTCGGCTTGAGGCGGATTTCCTTTAAGCGCCCTTGTTTCTGGTGTTTTTTGGATTCCCGCTCTTTTTTCTCAAGGTCATACCTAAATTTACTAAACTCAACAATCCGGCAAACCGGCGGATTGGCCGCGGAGGCAACTTCTACCAAATCTAACTCTTGTTGATTGGCAAGCTCTAGTGCCCTCTGAACGGACATTACACCCAGCTGGCTACCGTCATGTCCGATAACTCTGACCTGCGGCGAAATAATCCTGTCGTTTATGCGAATGAACTTTTTTATAGCTGCCTCCCTTTTTATCTGTGTTCCCGAATCTGGTTAATTAATTCTTCGATAAATTTATCTAACAGAAGCGCACCCTGGTTACCGCTGCCTTTTTTACGGACGCTTACCATTCCCTGCTGCGCTTCACGTTCCCCTAAAATTAAACAATAAGGAATCTTGTTTAATTCGGCGTTGCGTATTTTCTTATCCAGGGTGTCATTACGTGTATCTATATCTACGCGTATATTATTTTCTTCTAATTTATTCTTTACTCCCTGGGCATACTCGACAACCGAATCTTTGATCGGGATTAATAAAACCTGGCAAGGGCTTAACCATAAAGGCAGCTCTCCTTTGTAATGCTCGATAAGCGCGCCGATAAAACGCTCAAGGCTGCCCAATAAAACCCTGTGCAGCATAACCGGCTGCTTTTCTTTACCTTCGGCATCAATATAAGCCAAATCAAACCTTTTGGGAAGAGCAAAGTCGCACTGAATGGTCGCGCATTGCCAAGTTCTTTTAAGGGCATCTTTTAATTTGATATCAATTTTGGGGCCGTAAAATGCTCCATCCCCCGGGTTAACCTCATAGGGAATCCCTTTGTCTTTCAAGGCGTCCTCTAACGCTGCGGTTGCCTTCTCCCAATCATCAAGTGAGCCGATATATTTTTCAGGCCGCGTGCTTAACTCCACGCCCCATTCTTTAAACCCAAAGACCTCCATCGTTTCAAAGACAAACTCTATAATCTTCTCGATTTCATCCCGCAACTGGTGCGGCAGGCAGAATATATGCGCATCGTCCTGAGTAAACCCGCGCACACGTAATAACCCGTGCAGTACTCCTGCCTTTTCCCGGCGATAAACCGTACCCAGCTCAAAGAAGCGTATGGGCAAATCTTTATAGCTTCTTGTTTTGGACTTATAGATCAAAATATGCCCGGGGCAATTCATCGGCTTTAGAACAAACTCGCCCTGAGATGTCCCGGGGGCCTCTCCGTTATTTACGGCAGGCTCATCTAGAGCATTTAATATAAACATGTTGTCTTTGTAATAATCATAATGCCCGCTGGTTTTCCATAAACTAACATCCATAATATGCGGGGTAATTACGATCTGATAACCTCGCTTAAGATGTTCTTTTTTTTCATAATCTTCAATGATCGTGCGTAAAAGAGCGCCTTTAGGATGATAGAATACCAATCCGGCACCCGCCGCTTTATGATAAATATCAAAGAACTCTAAAGAAGGCCCCAATTTTCTATGGTCACGCAGCTTTGCTTCATCCAGGTTTTTTAAATGCGCCTCTAATTCTTTCTGCGTATTAAAACAGGTGCCATAAATCCTCTGCAGCATAGGGTTAGTTTCAATCCCATGCCAATAGGCCCCTGCTACCGATAAGAGTTTAAAGGCCTTGATTTGCCCCGTTGATTTTATATGCGGCCCGCGGCATAAATCTAAAAATGACTTGCCTGTCCTGTAAATTGAAACACTGTCCTGCGGCAGCGCTTGAATAAGCTCCACCTTGTAATCTTCTTTTAATTTCTTAAATAATTCTATTGCGCTATTCTTGTCTAGCTCTTCACGCAAAAACTGTTCATCTTTAGCGATAATCTGGCGCATTTTTTGTTCAATCTTAAGCAGGTCATCATCGCTAAATGGTCCGCTCTTATCAAAATCGTAGTAAAAACCATCCTCAATTGCCGGGCCAATGGCTAATTTGACATCGGGCCAAAGCTCTTTTACTGCATGAGCCATAATATGCGAACAAGAATGTCTTAAAGTATCCAGATCCATTAAATAATTTCCCCTAAGAATTAAATGGGCCCAAGTGGACTTGAACCACTGACCTTTGCGATGTCAACGCAACGCTCTAACCAACTGAGCTATGAGCCCGATATCCGATATCAAACACTTTTAGTTCTTGGCTATTAGCTCGCAGCTTTTAGACAGCCTGTTCAAAACTACTCAAGAGCTATACCCTAAGAGCTACGAGCTAAATAATGGGCAAGAAGGGAGTCGGACCCTTACGACCTTGCGGCCAACAGATTTTAAGTCTGTCGTGTATGCCATTCCACCACTTGCCCCTATTATATTAAAATAACACTTGGTCTATAGACTATAGTCGATTGTCGATACAACCATCTCTTATTTAATGCATTTTGTTATGGTCGATAGTCTGAAGTCTATTGGCCACGGTCCATTGACTATCGACCAATTATAATTGAAATAAAGGCGACGAGCGGAATTGAACCGCTGAATAGTTGTTTTGCAGACAACTGCCTTACCACTTGGCTACGTCGCCAAAAATTATAATATCTTTCTTACTTCTTTTACAATATCAGATACCTCTGCCAAACAACCTGTCCCCACCATCCCGCAAGCTAGCAGACCTTTGCCGGGAGCAATAAATTTATACCCGCAGGATTTTAATTTCGCGATATTACTTTGAGTAATTTTATTATTATACATATTTTCATTCATTGCCGGTGCAATTAACACCTTGGATTCAGCAGCACAAACAGTACAACTTAAAAGGTCATCACAGATCCCCGCGGCAAGCTTAGCGATTATATTAGCTGTCGCCGGGGCAATTAAAATTAAATCCGCTTTGCGAGCCAAAGCAATGTGGTTAATATCCCAGCTATCTTGCTCCTCAAACATCTGCCCCAAATATACCTTATTTCCGCTCAGGCTTCTAAAAACAACAGGCTTAATTAACTCCTGGGCCTCTTTAGTCATAACTACATGCACCAATAATCCGCAAGCCCTAAGCCTGCGGATTATCTCGCATGCCTTATAAATTGCAATGCTGGCAGTTACGCCTAAAATAATATTTTGTTCTTTCTTTGCCATCACTCTTTGGCTTTGCTTTTCCTGGCTTCCACTTTGTTTGCTTCGATTTCATGTAAAGCCACGGTAGAAGGCTTAACTGAAGCGTCATCCGCAACTAATTTTGGCTGGCCTTCAGCAATCTCGAGCGCCCTTTTGGAAGCTAAAATTACGAGTTTATAAATTGAACCCATGCTTTTATCTAAAAGTTTTTCCCTGCCCTGATACCCCATCTTTTTACCCCCAAAGTAGTGTTTTATGCATTAATTTCACGCAAGAATATCTCTTTCAATTCTCCGAGCGCAACAGTCAAATTTTGGTTTAACACACAATAATCAAACCGAGAGACCGCCAAAATCTCCCTCCGCGCAAGACGTATTCTGCTAGCTGTTTCGCTTTTGTTAGCATGGCTGCAGCGGCTTACTATCCTCGACTTTAGCGCATCAAGCGAAGGAGGGAGGACAAAAACTGTTACCGCATTATTAGGATATAATTTTTTAAGGGTCCTTGCACCTTTCAGATCCAGGCACAAGCCTACGTTTTTGCCGGCGGCAAGCTGGCTTTCCAAAGGCCCCTTAGGCGTTCCGTAATAATATCCCAAATACCTGGTCCATTCAAGAATTTTTTTTGCTTTTAACAAACGATCAAACCCTGCCTTACCGACAAAAAAATATTCCCTTGCGTTCTTTTCCCCAGTGCGAGGCGAACGAGTAGTAACAGAGCAAGATTTTACAAGCAGCGTTCCAATTTTTTTGTCTTTTATTAAACCGGTCAGAAGGGTGGTTTTTCCGGAGCCCGAGGGCCCGCTAATGATAAAAATTTTCCCTAGCTTTTTTTGGCTTTTATTGGCTTTCACTACTCAATATTCTGTACCTGTTCGCGGATCTTCTCAATCTGGCTTTTCATCCCAACAGCACGGCCCGAAATAATCAGGTCGAATGATTTGGCGGCCAGAGTATTTGCTTCCCGCTGCATCTCCTGGGTAATAAAATCCAGCTCCTTACCGATAGCCTGTCCTTGCACAAGCTTTTGTTGAAAATTCTTGACGTGGAAACACAGGCGATCGATCTCTTCTGCGATATCAGCACCCTTTAAAAAGGACAGCCGTTCTTCCTCCGTATGGATTTTATTAATTTTGATTCTTGCCGCTATAGTAAAACGCCGCTTAATGAAAACTAGGTCTTTTTTCAGCGATTCCCCCCTGCTCTTTAATAATTTTGCAAGCGCCATACCTTCCTTCTGGCGGGCTTTTAATAAATTCGCAAGCGCATGCATGAAAATCGGCTTAAGCTTTTCCCAAATATGGGCTCCCGCAGGCCTGTTTTCTTTTAATGCCAAAATTCCCGGAAGCCTGATTAGAGAATCCAGGTTCAACCCGTCATTAATCTTAAACTCTCTCTTGATAGCGTTTAACTCATGCAAATAACTTTTGAGGAGCCGTCGGTTGACAAATATCCCTTGCGCCATCTGTCCTTTAATGTTTATCGCACAGTACACTCTTCCTCTTTTAATTCTGCTTTCGATCTCTTTTTTTAATTTATCCTCCAAAGAGATCATTCCTTCGGGTAAATGAAAAACGGTTTCTGTAAATTTATGATTGGTACACCGCAATTCTACGCCAATTCTTCCAACAGAATCAATCTCTGCTTCATCGCTGCCAAAACCTGTCATGCTGCTAATCATTCTACTTACCTTTCTTTTATGCCCAAACTTTACTTTTTACTTCCTGCTGCACTATGCTTTTTGTAGCGTATAAATCAACGATGGTTTCATCCGGAGCAAACCACAGCTTAATCTCTCTTTCTGCCTCTGAATCATTGGATGAAACATGAATTACATTTTCATAAACACCGCTGGTTGTAATCCTGCCGTAAGAACCTCGGATAGAAGTTGATTCCGCCTCTTCGGGGTTGGTCGCGCCTGCTAAATCACGGCATTTTTTTATCGCATCCTGACCCCAGTATATCAGTGCCATAACTTTTTTACGGTCGTGCAGCTGCCCTTGCAAATATTGAATAATATCATTAAAAAACGGTTTGTCCTTCAGGTGTTTATAATGCTCCTCTGCCAATTCTTTGGTTACGCGTACCATTTTAGCGGCAACAATTTCAAGCTTTGTCTCAGACAAACGCGTAAGGATGTTGCCGGTTAAGGACTTTTTCAGCCCATCTGGTTTAATTAAAATTAAAACTGCCTGGTCCATTATTTATTTTCCTCCCTGCTTATAGGTAACCCGGATTTTATAATGTTAGTTATACGCTGCAGGTCTTCAGATGAATAAAACTCTATATTAATGTGCCCGCGTTTTTTTCTCTTACTAATTCGGACCTTGGTGGCTAAAGCATGCTGCAGCTGTTCTTCGAGGATTGCGACAATAGGCTCACGCTGAAGGTGGCCAATGCTTCTTTTTATTGATTTCGGGCGGCTTGTTTTTATCAAACTCTCCAGCTCCTTCACGGACAACCCTTTGGAAATAATATCCTGCACTAGCCTGCGCTGGTGATTGGCATCGTCGATCTCAAGCAGGGCGCGGCCGTGCGCAAAACTAATCCGCCCCTTTTTCATCTCTTCCTGAATCTCATGAGGAAGCTTCAGCAGGCGCAAAGTATTGGTAATAGTTACCCTGGCCTTTCCTACGACTTCGGAAATTTTCTCCTGAGTAATTTTAAATTTATCCATCAGGTGTTGATAAGCATGCGCTTCCTCAATGGGGTTTAAACTTTCTCTTTGGATATTTTCAATTAATGCTAACTCTAAAGAATCCTGGTCACTTACTTCGCGGACTATAATTGGGATTTCTTTAAGCCCCAAAGAAGTAGCGGCGCGCAGCCTTCTTTCTCCGGCAATTAATTCGTAGTTATCCCCTCTGCGCCTGACTAAGAGAGGCTGAATAACTCCTTTTTCTTTAATTGATTGGGCCAACTCCTCAATGCTTTGTGGATCAAAATCCTCGCGCGGCTGGAAGGGATTTGGTTTTATTTGTCCAGACTGGACATAAACAATCTCTTCTTTATGTACCGCACTATCTACCGTTTTTTCAGGAATCAATGCGCCTAATCCTTTTCCCAAAGCTCGTCTTTCCATTAAATTACTCCTTTTGAAATTTTAAATTTTTCCTGCATTGCGATAAATCCAACTGCAATCTGTTTGTAAGCTACTGCTATGGAAGGCTTGAAACAGGTACACCTAATATCTCCCTGCTAAGCTCCTCATATTTTTGCGCACCGAGCGAATTACGGTCATACAAAGCTATGGGTTTGCCAAAACTAGGGGCTTCGGTCAAACGGATATTTCTTGGAATTACGGTATTATAAACTTTATCTTGAAAATGATTGCGTGCCTCCTGAATAACTTCTTTAGTAAGGTTTGTGCGAAAATCGGCCATAGTCAAAAGCACCCCTTCAATGGCTAATAAAGGATTAAGGTTTTCTTTCACAAGTCTAATAGTGTTATGTAGTTGCGTTAATCCTTCTAATGCATAATATTCGCATTGCACCGGAATTACCACTGAATCAGCGGCGCATAAACCATTAATTGTGAGCAACCCTAACGAAGGCGGAGAATCAATGATTATAAAATCATAATTGTCCTTTTCCGACTGCAGGGCTCTTTTCAGTCTGTACTCCCGGCCCAATGCTCCTACTAATTCCACTTCTGCCCCAGTCAAATCTAAATTAGATGGAGCAAGTATAAGATTATCGATTGCGGTCTTCTGGAGAATATCGCTGAATTTTAATTCTTCGAGTAGGATATGATAAGTACTTTTCTTTATATCATGCTTATTGATTCCAATACCGCTAGTAGCATTAGCTTGAGGATCCAAATCAATAAGCAATATTTTTTTGCCCGCTATCGCTAGGTAGGCGGCAAGGTTGATTGAAGTGGTTGTCTTTCCTACGCCACCTTTTTGATTACATATTGCAATTATCTTACCCATTGGTATTGTTATACTTACGTATAGTTCCTCACGGAACATCACTTATAACTACATTAATTATCGCAAAACTATACTGCTTGTCAAGTATTTTCTTTGACCGGAATTTCGCTCACGCGTACCTTTGCAGGCTTAGCTCCTGCCATACCGAAAAGTCCCTTTTTTTCTTCAGACAAGCTCTCTATTTTAACCCGGCTACGAGGCAGCTTCAATTCTAACAACGCCTTTTCAATGGCTTCCTCTACTGTTTTACCTTCGGCCTCTATGGATTTTACTTTTTTCATTTCTGGCTATTAATACGGAATTGATACAACAGCATCAACATACTATTTACAAACCAATATAGGACTAACCCAGATGGCATTTGGTAAAAGATTACTCCAAACATAACCGGCATAATAATGGACATTATTTTCTGCTGTTGGGCAGCATCTCCGGTTGTCTTACCCATAGAAATCTTCTGCTGGACAAACATAGCAATAGCCATTAGAATCGGTAATAGATTGATCTGATTACCCAAAAAAGGTAATGAATGTTTTAAAACAAACAACTTGTCTGGAGCAGACAAATCTTGAATCCATAGAAATTGCGCTCCTCTTAAGACTGTTGAGCGTATTAAGGCCTGGTAAAGCGCGAAGAAAATAGGCATTTGCAATAAAAGCGGCAAACACCCACCAAGCGGATTCACTTTGTGTTCTTTATAGAGCCCCATTATCTCTTTGTTTAATTTCTGCGGATTATCTTTCAGTTCTTTACGCAGGGCCTCAATTTTCGGCTGTAAAGCCTGCATCTCTTTCATTGAACGCATTTGCTTAATAGAAAGCGGGAAAAGAAGAAAATAAACCGCCAAACTAAGCATAATCAATGCCCACCCCCAGTTATGAACTAAGCTGTGGAAAAATCCGAGAAGCTGTAAAAGCACCTGTGCAATGATATCAAAGGTACCAAAATGTACAATTGCTGTCCATTCTGGTTTAATACTATTCAATATCTTTAAATCTTGTGGACCTAAATAAATTTTATAGAAATGTCCAATCTGAATACCGGGCTGTAAAGTAGTTTCGTTTGCAAAAAGTCCAATCTCAGATTCTTGTGTTGGAAGTTTTTTGATATAAGCATTGAGCGTAATATTAGAAGGCTCGAGAATGGCACAAAAATACTGATCCCGCAGACCAATGAATTTTACATCCTGGCTGTTGAAATCTTTCCCTGCTGCAAGATGCATTGTTTTTTCTTTACCACCGAGAAATATATCCTGATAACGTGAGTGTGGGTTTTTAGCAGATAAATCTAATGTCCCTAAGATCAATTGCGGAGTAAATGTCAGAGGCTTTGAAGACAGATTCTTGGTCTGAATCTCTAACTCTATGACGTAACTATTGTTAGGTATTTTAAATCTCTTAATAATACGCCTAGACTGATCTTCATAGACAAAAGAAATGGAATCCTTGGTCACGCTTTGCTGCTTGAATAAAAAGTTCCCGTCGCTAAGTAAACCATGCTTAAGTAGCAGGCGATGTTCAAGTTTGTCTTTAAAAACCACCTCGAGGATTTCTGCTTTAGCAGGATTAAAGATTATCTCTCGGGTGTCTTGAGTAAATTTTAAAGTCTCTTTGATATCAACTGGCGCCGGGGCAGAACTCTGGTTTATACTTGATACAGAAGGCGACAATTGAGAGTCTCTATACGCAACTTCTTTATTTTCAATAGGTTGTGGTTTTGGGGAGAAAGCTGACCATGTTAATAAAACAAGTAAAGACAAAGCAATGGCAAGAACTAGTCTTTTTTCCATAGATTTTATATTAAGGGGTCATACCCGGATCTTCCGGAAAACGGATGGCAGCGGAATATCCTGCTTAGCCCCTTACATACTCCTTTCATTAAACCGTATTTTAAAATTGCCTGCTTCGTAAATTCAGAACAGCTGGGTTCAAAACGACAACAAGATGGCAATAGCTGCCTAATAAATTTTTGATAAACATTGATTAAAAAAAGCGCTGGCGCAGTGAGCTTCAAATGCAAAGCCTCTTTCTGCCTTTGCTCCGACGACGGGCTAACAGCTTGCGTCCGGATCTAGTCGCCATCTTGCTACGAAAACCGTGGCGCTTTTTACCTACGATATTTGTGGGTGTCTTTAAATTTTTTTTCATTGCTGCTCCTTTTATGGGTGTGAATATTTTCTAAGATTTGTGAATTGTAACACACATTTATCGGGCGGTCAAGTTTTTTGTTGACGCCACAGTATAATATTGTATAATAGCTGGCGTTTAACTTTTTTGCTTGCAAGTAGTTTAGGCTTTGTTATAATAGCCTCATGCAAAGAAGTTTGAGAAATAATTTTTATCCACAGATTTATGCAAGTTGTGTATAAACTGTTAATAGGTCAAACGACGGAAGAAACAGATGGATATGCTCGAGCTAACTAAAAAATGGGAAGAGGCGCAGGCTGATTTAAAAAGCAGGGTGGGGGATACGATTTTTGCGACTTGGATTGCCCCTTTAAAATTTGCAGCTAAAGACGCCCAGAATATAGATCTCCAGGCACCGGACCAATTTTTTAAGGATTGGATTGAAAAACACTACCTTGGTATTATTCATGAGATTTTAAAACAACGAGGTCTGGATAACCTGTTAGTAAAACTGGTTGTTGCCCAAGAGCAGCTTGACACACAAGAAACATTGAGCGCCCAGCAGGCGCCCGATGCCCATACAAACCGCGCGCAAGGCGCAGTTAACTTAAATTCCCGCTATACATTTGAAAATTTCGTAGTTGGCCCGTCTAACCGGCATGCTCATGCGTATTCTTTAGCAGTAGCTAATTCACCGGCGAAAACCTATAATCCACTTTTTATCTATGGAGGGGTGGGCTTGGGGAAAACCCATCTAATCCAAGCTATATGTCATCAGATAAAAAACAATGCAGCCGCGGCAATTAAAATATGCTACATTTCCAGCGAAAAGTTTACTAATGAATTAATCGATGCTATAGTGCACCGTTCTACTGCGGCCTTCCGCCAAAAATATCGCAACCTTGATGTCCTGGTTATTGATGATATTCATTTTATCGCAGGCAAAGAGTCCACTCAGGAAGAATTTTTCCACACTTTTAACTCCTTATACGATGCGCATAAACAAATCGTTTTCTCATCCGACAGGCCGCCAAAAGAAATTACCAATTTACAGGAGCGCCTGGTTTCACGGTTCGGATGGGGCCTTGCTATAGACATACAGCCGCCGGACCTGGAAACCCGGATAGCGATATTAAAGAAAAAAATCGAGCGCGAGCCAGTCAATGTCCCCGCCGACGTCATATTTTTTATTGCGGGTCTGATCAAAACCAACATCCGGGAGTTAGAAGGTGCGCTCATTAGAACAATTGCCTATTCTTTATTAGAAGAGGCTCCTGTAACCTTACAGCTAGCTAAAGAAGTGCTCAAGGATTTATTAAATGAGCCTGCTAAATTAATTACGGTAGATTTTATCCAGCGTTGCGTTGTAGAAGAATTTGGTATTTCATTACAGGAAATTAAAACTAAACGCCGCAATAAACAGGTAGTGCTGCCCAGACAAATAGCTATGTATTTAAGCAGGGAGTTAACGGATTTGTCCTTACCTGAAATCGGCGAGCTTTTTGGCGGTAAAGACCACACAACAGTTTTGCACTCATATAAGAAACTCAAGGAAGAAATTCATCATAACCCTGAATTGCGGGATAAAGTTGAAAAGCTTATTCAAGTTATTAAACAATAGTGCCCAGGTTATTAACCGCTGTATATTTACGTAACTGTTGTCGTTTTAAGATTTTAAGTTCTTGTTAACAGTTTTGGGTGCCCTTTACGTCTATTACTGATTTAAGATCTTATATAATTATAAATAGAAGGAGATTAGAAAATGAGGTTTAAAGTTGAGAAGGACAAATTAATGTGGGCGATCCAAACCGTTCAAAACGTTATAACATCAAAATCGGCTTTGCCAATTTTGTCCAATGTGTTGCTGGAGAGCCAAGCAAACAGCCTAAGGCTTGTAGCTACAGATTTAGATATAGGAATAACCTGTGTAATCCCTGTGGATACACAAGAGCCAGGTTCTATTACGATTCCAGCAAAAAGATTTAGCGATATAATTAAGGAATTTCCTGTGGATGTTGTGAATATTTCTACTAAAAAAAACAATCAGATTACAATTGATTCTGATTTGTGTCAGTTTAAGATTATGGGGTTAGCAAAAGAGGAATTTCCTAAGTTACCTGAGTTTAAGGATAAAAAAGCAATTAAAATAGAGCAAGGAGTGTTAAAACAAGCGCTATCTTTAACCTCTTTTGCGGTGTCTTTTGACGAAACTCGGTATGTTTTAAACGGAATCCTTTTTAAGATTAACAGAGGAGCGCTGGTTTTAGTATCCACCGACGGTAAAAGACTGGCGATTGCCGAAAGAAAACTGTCTCTTGAGTCGGATGTAGATCTTAATATGATCGTTCCGATTAAAACAATTCAGGAATTAAGCCGCAACTTAAAAGAGGAAGGTGAGTTGTCTTTGGTAATTAGTAGTAATCAGGTGTTGTTTGATTTAGGGGGGGTGGGGATTGTTTCGCGTTTGATAGAAGGGGAGTTTCCGGATTATAAGCAGGTTATACCTCCGGCGTCTGAAAATAAAATGAAGGTAGGCCGCAGCCAGTTTTTATTAGCGATTAAAAGGGCGGCACTTTTAGCTACGCAGGATTATCAAGCAGTAAAATTAGAGGTGTTTAAAAATAAATTAGTAATTTCCAAATCCACACCGGATGTGGGCGAATTTCATGAGGAGTTAGCGGTCGATTATCAGGGCAGAGAATTGGTCATCGGTTTTAATCCGGTCTACCTGATGGATGTTGTGAAGATTTTGAATGATGAAACGGTTAGCTTGGAATTAATTGATGCAGAAAAGCCCGGGGTAATTCGGATGAGCGGGTATGTGTATATAGTTTTACCTATGCGGCTTAATTAATGCTATGGAGCTTTTAAAAAATACGGTAGCCCAGGTTATGGCCGGGCTTTCCGCTAAAAAAAGCGCAACTGGCGACGCTGGGCCGGAAGAGTGTTTAAAAAAAGCCTTGACAAAGAAAGAGTTGGGGCATATAAAAGTTAAATATTTCAGCAAGGGGATTATCGGGATAAGCGTAGATTCATCTGCTTGGCTATATGCCTTAAGTTTAAAAAAAGAAGCATTATTAAGCCGGATTAAAAAAGAAAACCAGAAAATAAAAGATATTAATTTTCGTATCGGAGAGCTCTAGTGGCCAAAGAAAAACAGGATACAAAAGCCAAAGTAGAAATTAAAAACAGTAACACGGTAAACCAAAAGCCTAAAGCGTATGATGCTACCAGCATTCAGGTTTTAGAAGGAATCGAGGCAGTGCGGCGCAGACCGGCTATGTATATTGGGGATACCTCGATACGCGGGCTGCATCATTTGGTTTTTGAGGTTGTTGATAATAGTATTGATGAAAGCTTGGCCGGGTTTTGTGATTCGATTACCGTTGAGATCCAGCAGGATAACAGTATAACCGTTATTGATAACGGCCGCGGTATCCCGGTTGACATGCATAAAACAGAACATAAACCAGCGGTAGAAGTAGCTTTAACGACTTTACACGCCGGCGGCAAATTTGATCACCGTTCTTATAAGGTTTCCGGAGGCCTGCATGGGGTTGGGGTGAGTTGTGTTAATGCCTTAAGTGATTGGCTGGAGGTAGAAGTAAAGAGGGACGGGAAAATTTATCACCAGCGTTATGAGCGTGGTAAAACTGTTTCAAAGCTGACTATCATCGGCAAAAGTACGGCCACCGGCACCAAGATAACTTTTAGGCCGGATAAAACAATTTTTAGCAAAACAGAGTATTCCTATGATATCCTTGCCCAGCGTTTAAGGGAGTTGGCGTTTTTGAATAAAGGCCTGAAAATTAAATTAAATGATGAGCGTTCGGACAAGGAAACAGTGTTTGAGTTTTCCGGGGGGATTGTTTCTTTTGTGGAGTATCTTAATAAGAATAAAACCCCCTTGCACAATAAAGTAGTGTATTTTGAGAAGCTCGAGGATGATGTGAATCTGGAAGGCGCCCTGCAATATAATGACGGGTATGCCGAAACGATGTTTTCTTTTGCCAATAATATTAATACCATTGAAGGAGGAACGCACCTGTCCGGTTTTAAATCCGCTCTTACGCGCGCGGTAAATCAATATGCAAAATCAAAAAATTTGCTCAAGGACAATATTGCCATTACCGGAGACGATGTGCGTGAAGGTTTAACCGCCGTAATCAGCGTAAAGGTTCCAAATCCGCAGTTTGAAGGGCAAACTAAAACTAAACTGGGGAACTCTGAGGTTGAAGGCTTGGTTGCCTCCAGCAGCCTTGAAGCACTTGCCAGTTATTTTGAGGAAAACCCCTCGGTTGCCAATAAAATTATTGATAAAGTCATTGTGGCCTCGCGCGCCAGAGAAGCTGCGCGTAAAGCCAGGGAATTAACCCGGAGAAAAGGCGCGTTAGAAGGAGCAGGGTTGCCCGGTAAGTTAGCGGATTGTTCAGAGCGCGATGCAGCACTTTGCGAGCTTTATATTGTAGAAGGAGATTCTGCAGGCGGTTCGGCGAAACAAGGCCGCGATAGACGGTTTCAGGCGATCCTGCCGATCAAAGGTAAAATTTTAAATGTAGAAAAATCCAGATTAGATAAAATTTTATCTAACGATGAAATCCGGACAATTATTACTGCCTTGGGCACGGGGATTGGAGAGGAATTCGACCTGGCGAAATTAAGATACCATAAATTAATGCTTATGGCAGATGCGGATATCGACGGTTCGCATATCCGGACACTGCTTTTGACGTTGTTGTATCGTCAACTCCCCAAACTTGTAGAAGAGGGGCATGTTTATATAACCCAGCCGCCGCTTTATAAAATTAAAAGAGGCCAAAGGGAAGAGTATATCCAGACAGAGCAGCAGATGAATGATATGTTATTGGATTTAGGAAGAGAAGGCCATAAATTGATCCGCCTAAAGGATAAAGAGACTTTTACCGACAATCAATTTAAAGAGCTATTAAGGCTTTTGGTCGAGATGGATAAGCATGGAAGGTATTTAGATAAAAAGGGAGTAGGTTTTGCAGAATATCTTAGTTTTAGGCATCCGAAGACCAAAAAAATGCCTATTTACAGGATAAAAGTGGATGGTAAGGACCACTTTGTTTATTCTGACAAAGAGCTAGCAAGCCTTACAGATAAAGAGGGTAAAGAAGCAGAACAGGATGTTTTACACATTTTTGAGGCGCAAGAGATTGAGGATTTGATTTTAAAAATTGAAAAAATAGGTTTGGATTTTGGTACTTATTTTGGAAACATTCTTGTTTCTAAACCCGGCGCCGCAAAAGAGGGCGAAAAAAAGATCAAGGCAGTGTACCGCATTATAGATGACGATGATGTAAAAGAAGTTTTTAGCCTGAAGGAATTACTGGCATATATTAAAGAAGTAGCAGCTAAGGGCATGCACATTCAAAGATATAAAGGTTTAGGAGAAATGAATCCGCAGCAGCTTTGGGAGACTACTATGGATCCTGAAAAGCGGACCATTCTTAAGGTTACCCTGGAGGATGCGGTTGAAGCGGATAAAATGTTTACTGTGTTAATGGGAGATCAGGTTGAGCCCCGGCGTGAATTTATTGAAGACCACGCGCATCAGGTAAAGAACCTGGATATTTAACTATGTACACGCGCAACGAAAAAATAATCGAAGTATATATTGAGGACGAGGTTAAGGATTCTTATTTAAATTACGCCATGAGTGTAATTGTCGGGCGAGCCCTGCCCGATGTCCGCGACGGGCTGAAACCCGTACATCGTCGTATCCTGTATGCCATGCGGGAGTTGAGTCTTGAACACTCCAAGCCTTATAAAAAGTGCGCCCGTATCGTTGGCGAAACCATGGGTAAATACCACCCCCACGGAGATATGGCTATTTATGATACTCTGGTAAGAATGGCGCAGGATTTTTCTCTGCGCTATCCTTTAGTTGACGGCCAAGGCAACTTTGGTTCGGTTGACGGGGACGCTGCAGCTGCCATGCGTTATACTGAGGCGCGCCTTGACGCAATCAGCGATGAAATGCTCGGAGATATTGAGAAGGAAACAGTAAACTTTGGGCCCAACTTTGACTCTTCCTTAAAAGAGCCGCTGCTTTTACCGGCAACTCTGCCCAATCTTTTGGTGAACGGCTCAAGCGGAATTGCTGTTGGCATGGCAACCAATATCCCGCCGCATAACTTAACTGAAGTATGCGATGCGCTTATTTATCTTATTGATCACCCCGAAGCAGAGATTAAAGACTTGATGCGTTACATTAAGGGGCCGGATTTTCCGACCGGAGGTTTAATTTGCGGTAAAAGCGGTATTAAAGATGCTTATATGACCGGCAGGGGCAAGCTTCTGATGCGCGCCAGGGCTACGGTTGAGCATCAGAAGAATGGTAAAGATCTGATTATTTTTACCGAAATTCCATATCAGGTGCAGAAATCCGCCCTAATTGAAGCTATCGCCGGGCTGGTTGATGATAAAAAAATTGAAGGCATTTCCGATATCAGGGATGAGTCGGATAAAGAAGGTATGCGCATAGTGGTTGAGCTTAAGCGCGATACCGAATCCCAAATTATCCTGAACCAGCTTTTTAAACACACCCAGCTGGAAAGCACCTTTGGAATTATTATGCTGGCTTTAGTTGATAACCGCCCCAAAGTATTAAATTTGCGTCAAGTATTAGATTGTTATATTGAACATCGCCGTGTAGTTATCCGCAGGCGTACCCAATTTGAATTAGATAAAGCTTTAAAGAGGGCGCATATTTTAGAAGGCTTAAAGATCGCGCTTAAGTTTATCGATCGCATTATCAAGGTTATTAAAACTTCTAAGAGCGTGGATGCTGCCAAATTGAATTTAATGAAAGAATTCGAGCTTTCAGAGATACAATCTCAGGCGATCCTCGAAATGCAGTTACAGCGCCTAACCGCCCTTGAGCGGGATAAGATTGATGCGGAATATGCGGAGCTCCTAAAGAAGATAGAATTGTGCCGGGCGATTTTAGCCTCGCTCAAAAAAATCGAAGCAATTATTAAAGAAGAGCTGGAAGAGTTAAAGAAAAAATACGGGGACAGCCGCCGCACAGATATAGTCGGCGAAGCAGAAGAGCTGGAAGTCGAAGACTTTATCGCCGAAGAAGATGTGGTTGTAACGATCAGCCATGGGGGTTATATTAAACGCCTGCCGGTAAGCGCTTATCGCAAACAAAAACGGGGGGGGACTGGTGCAACAGGGGCTGAACTTAAAGATGAAGATTTTAGCGAGCATCTTTTTGTCGCCTCCACCAAAGACTACCTGTTAATTTTTACCGATAAAGGCCAGGTGCACTGGTTAAAAGTTTATGAAATACCGCAGGCAAGCCGTATATCTAAAGGCAAGGCGATTATTAACCTTGTGCAAATGGAGCAGACGGCCAAAGTAAGTTCCACTATCCCGGTAAAAGAGTTTTCTGCGGATAAATACCTGGTAATGGTTACTAAGTTTGGCCAGATCAAGAAGACCAAGCTTGATGCTTACGGCAATCCGCGTAAAGGCGGGATTATCGGTATTACCTTAGATAAAGATGATGCATTAATCGGGGTTGAAATGACCGACGGGAAACAGGAACTGCTTATCGGGACCAAGCAGGGCAAGGCTATAAGATTTACCGAAGATAAGGTGCGAGAAATGGGTAGAGGCGCGCATGGAGTGCGCGCGATATCTTTGGCTAAAAAAGATGAAGTTATTGATATGGTCGTGCCGCAAAAAGATTCTACTATACTTACGGTTACAGAACTGGGTTTTGCAAAACGTACGACTGTTGATGAGTATCGCTTGACCAGCCGCGGGGGCAAAGGCGTAATTAATATCAAAGTTACGGACAAAAACGGACAGGCAGTAAATTTAAAAACCGTAAATGATAAAGATGAGCTGATGGTGATTACCCAAAACGGAATATTCCTGCGCTGTGCAATAAAAGATATCCGCGAAACCGGGCGTTCATCGCAGGGGGTGCGGTTAATTAAGTTACAAGATAAGGACCGAGTTTCTTGTGTTGCTCCGGTGATCGCGGAGGAAGGTGAATAAGGCTTAAAAGACCCTGTCGTCTAGCCTGGTCCAGGACAAGAGCTTTTCAAGCTCTCGACACGGGTTCAAATCCCGTCAGGGTCATTTTGATTGAGAAAAATCCCGCCGCATTGTCATAAAGCAGTTGAGTGTCCAGCGGGGTTCTGGTAAGGCAAACTTTAAGGTGTTCCATGTGTGGAATAGTCGGATATATCGGAGAAAAAGAAGCGCAGCCCGTTTTATTATCCGGCTTAAAACGCCTGGAGTACCGCGGCTATGATTCAAGCGGCATAGCTTTAATTTCTCCTAAAAAATACAGCATTTCTGTCAGAAAAGCTCCCGGAAAGATCAGCGCTCTGGAAAAATTGGTTAAAAGTAAGCCGCTTAGCGGAGTAGTGGGCATTGCGCACACGCGTTGGGCAACGCACGGCGCCCCTACGCAGGCTAATGCGCATCCTCATTGCGATTGTTCCGGCTCAATTGCTATTGTGCATAACGGTATTATTGAGAATTATGAGCCTTTGAAGGCGCAGTTGGTTAAAGAGGGGCATGTTTTTAATAGCCAGACAGATACCGAGGTTATCGTCCATCTGATCGAGAAATTTTATAAAAATATTCCTCTCGAGGAAGCAGTATGTAAGGCGCTTAAATTATTAATAGGTTCTTTTGCTATAGGGGTGATTTCCGTAAGAGAGCCAAATAAATTAATCGGGGCGCGTTTAGGAAGCCCTTTAATTATTGGTGTCGGTAATGGTGACAATTTTCTTGCTTCGGATGTCCCCGCTGTCCTCGGCTTTACCAAAGAGGTTGTTTTCTTGGATGAAAATGAAGTCGCCATTTTAGATAAAGACAATTTTAAGGTTAGCACGCTCGATGGCAAGACCGTTTTTAAGCAAACCACGCATATCAGTTGGGATATTGATTCTGCGCAGAAGACAGGGTTTGATCATTTTATGCTCAAGGAAATTAATGAGCAGCCCAAAATATTAGACAGCCTTATTGATTCGCGCATTAGTAAGGAAACAGGGAAAATTTATTTTCAAGAGCAGAATATCCCGGATGCCAAACTTAAAGAAATCCGGGAGATTTTTATTGTAGCATGCGGTACGGCATATCATGCCGGGATGGTGGTAAAATATGCGTTGGAATCGCTTTGCGGCATCCCTGCGCAGATAGATGTTTCCAGCGAATTCAGGTATCGCGATCTTTTGATTGGACCGGAAACTTTAGTTATTGCCATAAGCCAATCCGGAGAAACAGCGGATACTCTAGCTGGCATAAGAGAAGCCAAGCGGCGCGGTTCACCCGTAATTTCTATATGTAATGTTTTAGGCTCGACGCTTACCCGGGAATCGGATGGTATAATTTACACTCATGCCGGACCCGAGATTGGTGTTGCCTCCACCAAGGCCTATACTGCCCAAATCACCGCGCTGTATCTTTTTGCTTTCTACCTGGCGCAGATTAAGGGCGCGTTGCCGCATGAGAGGATAAAAAAGTTATTGACTGAATTGCGTAAGATTCCTGCGCATCAAATGGAGATTTTGAAACATCAGAAAAGCATTGCCGGCCTTGCCCGTAAACATTCGCATTTGGGGTCATTTCTATACTTGGGGAGAAACATAAATTATCCCTCTGCCTTAGAAGGGGCGCTAAAATTAAAAGAAATATCTTATATACCTGCGGAAGGATATGCCGCCGGCGAGATGAAGCATGGGCCGATCGCTTTAATTGATGAATACAGGGCGGTAGTTTGTATTGCTCCTGCATCGAAAGTATATGAAAAAATGGTTTCCAATATTCAGGAGATTCGTTCGCGCAAAGGTAAAATTATCTCCATCGCCACATGCGGGGACTGTGAAATTAAAGAGCTTACCCGTGAAGTAATTTATGTGCCCAAGACAGAAGAAATATTTTCCCCCCTTCTAGTAGCGCTGCCGCTGCAATTATTGGCATATCATATTGCTGTGAAACGGGGCTGTGATGTTGACCAGCCGCGTAATTTAGCTAAATCCGTAACCGTAGAATAATGCTTTATATCGTTGCCACCCCCATTGGCAATTTAAAAGATTTATCGCTAAGAGCGGTTGAAGTTCTAAAAAGCGCAGACTTGATTGCCTGCGAAGATACCCGGCATACGCAGATATTGCTGACTCATTACGGAATTTCTACGCCCACAACAAGTTTTTTTCAGCACAACCGGTTCACTAAAGGCGAATATCTGGTTAATTTGTTAAAATTGGGGAAAAATATTGCCCTTGTGTCCGATGCGGGAACCCCGGGTATTCTGGATCCCGGCTATAATCTGATTAATCTGGCGATAAAAAACAATCTCGAGGTTTCTTTTATCCCGGGGGCTACGGCATTTGTGCATGCATTGGTGCTTTCCGGTAAACCGGCCCATGAGTTTTATTTTGCCGGGTTTTTGCCTAACCGCTCGGGCGCGCGCAGGAATCAACTGGAAAGGCTCAAGAAAATAGGATGTACGCTGGTTTTTTATGAATCCTGTCACAGGATACTGGCAAGCCTGCGAGATATAGATACGGTCTTTGGGCAGAGGGAGATTGTGGTGGCCAGGGAGTTGACTAAGAAATTTGAAGAAATCCTGCGCGGAAGCCCGGATAGCATTCAGCAGAGGCTTTCAAGAGGCAGGCCGCGCGGAGAATTTGTCATTGTAATTTAGCCTTGACAAAGGAGCAGCTTATGATAAACTTATATATAATAAAAGGACCTTTAAGCCCGGCTCTGTGAAGCTGGCAAGGTAAGGCGAATGTGTGTAATAATAGTACAACCTAATGGACCCTTGGCAAACAAAGCCAGGGGTATTTTTTTGCCATGAAAGAGAAAGCCAAGATACTGGATGAAGAAGGCATTAATCGGGCGATTATGCGCATCTCCCATGAAATTATCGAAAAAAACAAGGGAGCTGCGGGGTTGTGTGTTGTAGGCATTAGGAATCGTGGTGTCTATATTGCCCAACGCGTCGCCGCCTGTATCAAAAAAATTGAAGGCGGGAATGTTCTAACCGGCGCTTTAGATATTACTCTTTACCGGGACGATCTGGCATTGGCTAGCGGCCAGCCGCTAGTGCGTAAAACCGAAATAGATTTTGATATTAATGATAAAAATTTAGTATTGGTTGATGACGTGCTTTATACCGGCCGCACAATCAGGGCCGCTTTAGATGCATTGATCGATTTCGGCAGGCCAAAATCGATCCAACTGGCAGTTTTAGTCGACCGCGGTCATCGGGAACTGCCTATACGTGCGGATTTTGTCGGTAAAAATATCCCTACTTCTAACAAGGAATCCGTAGAGGTCCGTTTAGCAGAGTTTGACGGCAGAGACGAAGTGCTTATTGCGGAAAAAGAATAATGGCTTGGACAAAAAAAGACCTTTTGGGGCTTGAATATTTAACAGAAGACGAGATCACCCTTATTTTAGATACTGCCGAGTCTTTTAAAGAAGTTTCTACCCGTGAAATAAAAAAAGTCCCCGCCTTACGCGGTAAAACCGCGGTGAATCTTTTTTATGAACCGTCTACGCGCACTCGTGTATCTTTTGAAGTAGCGGCCAAGCGCCTTTCCGCCGACGTGATCAATATCGCATCGGAGACATCCAGCGTGCGCAAGGGTGAAACACTCATTGATACCGGCAAAAATATCCAGGCGCTTAAAGCCGATATAATTATTATGCGGCACAACTGTTCCGGGGCCGCCAATATGCTGGCACGTTCTTTAGACATTAGCGTAGTCAATGCCGGAGACGGTTGGCATGAGCATCCGACGCAGGCGCTGCTTGACATCTTTACATTAAGAGAAAAGTTAGGTAAAATCAAAGGTTTAAATGTCGCCATCGTCGGGGATATCGCGCATTCACGGGTTGCCCGTTCAAATATCTGGGGGCTTACTAAACTGGGGGCAAATGTTATTTTGTGCGCGCCTAAAATGCTGCTTCCGGTTGGTATAGAGCTGACCGGAGCAAAAACTTCAAGTAATATCGACGAAGTTTTAAAACAAGCTGACGCAGTAAATGTTTTAAGGATGCAATTTGAGCGGGACGAAGGCGCGGCATTTCCCGAGCAATTGGATTATTTCAAAAAATTCGGGATTACCGAGGAAAGGCTGGCAAAGGCTAAAAAAGATATTGTAGTGATGCATCCCGGGCCGATTAATCGGGGTATTGAAATGTCCAGCAATGTAGCAGACGGGGCAAACTCGGTGATTTTAGAGCAGGTTACTAACGGCATTGCCGTAAGAATGGCGGTTTTATTTTTGGTCGCGCAAGCAAAGGACGCACGAAAATGAGCATACTTATAAAGGGGGGCAGGGTAATTGATCCGCTCAATAAGATTGATGCAGTGCTTGACATCTTAATCCAAGACCATCAGATATCCAAGATTGGTAAAAACATTCAAGCGGCCGATGCAGCTATAATTGATGCCGGAGGTAAAATTGTTGCCCCGGGCATTATTGATATGCATGTGCATTTGCGCGAGCCGGGGCGAGAAGATAAAGAGACTGTTTTAAGCGGCACAGCTGCGGCTTCCAAGGGTGGCGTAACTACTGTTTTAGCTATGCCCAATACCCTGCCGGCGATGGATTGCGAAGAAAATATTAAGCTGCTGCGCGGGATAATCGCCAAAAACGCATTAATTAATGTGTTGGTTTGCGGCGCGATTACTAAAGGCCGCTTAGGCCAAGAGTTAAACGATATGGCAAAGCTTAAGCGTGCCGGCGCTATTGCTATCTCTGACGATGGAAGTTCCGTAGACAGCGATGAGGTGATGTTGGATGCATTTAAAAGCGCAAAACAATACGGCCTTTTAACAGTTTGTCACTGCGAGGATAAGAAGCTTTCTGGTAAAGGAGTAATTAATTTAGGTTTTCAGTCTACTCGTTTGGGCCTGCGCGGCATATCAAATGAATCGGAATATAAAAGAATAAGCCGGGATATTGATTTAGCCGCCAGGGCGGACACTCGGGTGCATATTGCGCATGTAAGCTGTAGGGAGTCCGTGGAGATAATTGCAAAGGCCAAGAAAATAGGGTTAAAGGTTACTTGTGAAACCGCACCTCATTATTTTGCTTTATCGGAAGAAGACATTGTGGATTATGATACCAAGATGAAAACTAATCCGCCCTTAAGAAGCAAAGAGGATGTGGCGGCAATAAAGGCAGGATTAAAAGACGGGGTTATAGACGCAATTGCCTCGGATCATGCCCCGCATACAGAAAACGAGAAGGATATCGAGTTTGATCGTGCGGAATTCGGTAAGATTGGCCTTGAGTCCGGTCTGGCAATAAGCATTATGGAGTTAATCAGCAAAAAGGTATTAAGCTGGCCGGAATTGGTCGAGAAAATATCCGTAAATCCGGCAAAGATTTTAGGCATTAATAAAGGTTCTCTTGGCGCAGGGGATGATGCCGATATAATTATCGTAAATGCCGAAAAGGAGTTTCTCCTTGAGAAAAGTAAAATTATTTCAAAATCAAAAAACTCCCCTTTTATCGGAAGAACAGTAAAGGGCCTGGTTGAATACACTATTTACCGGGGTAAAGTAGTATATAAAAATTAAATATGGAATTTATCGCAGATTTTCACATCCATTCCAAATATTCCCGGGCAACCAGCCGCGATATGGATGTGAAGCATTTAGCCGCCTGGGCAAAACTAAAAGGCATACACTTGATGGGTACGGGTGATTTTACGCATCATTTGTGGCTGGAAGAGTTAAAGCATTCTTTCGAAGATTGTGGCAACGGTTTATTTAAACACGCCGGAATCTATTTTATGCTTACTGCCGAAGTAAGCAGTATTTATTCTAAAAATGGACGCTCTTACCGTATCCACAATCTTATTTTTAGCCCGTCATTTAAAAGTGTGGATAAGATAAACGAACGGTTAGGCAGGATCGGAAACTTAGCTAGCGACGGCCGGCCGATATTGGGTCTAGATGCTGCCGAGCTTGCCCGGATCGTTTTTGATATTGACGAGAATTGTATGATTGTCCCGGCGCATATTTGGACTCCATGGTTTAGCGCATTTGGTTCTATGTCGGGATTTGATAAAATCGAGGACTGCTTCGAGAAACAAACCGAGAAAATTTTTGCCCTTGAAACCGGGTTATCCAGCGATCCTGCAATGAATTGGCGCCTGAGCGCCTTAGATAGGTTTACCTTGATTTCTAATAGCGATTCGCATTCTCCGCAAAAGATTGGCCGCGAAGCAAACGTCTTTAATTGCCAAATGGATTATAAAACAATAAGGGAAGTTTTAAAAACCAAGGATAAAGAAAGATTTCTTTATACTATTGAATTTTTTCCCGAAGAAGGAAAGTACCATTATGATGGGCACAGGCTTTGCGGAGTCCGTTGGTCGCCTCAAGAAACCAAAGAGCACGGCGGAAGGTGCTCTAAATGCGGCAAGCCTATAACTGTCGGGGTAGTTAACCGCGTAGAAAAGTTAGCGGACCGGCCCGAGGGTTTTAAACCGGACAACGCTATCCCATTTAAGAACCTCATTCCTTTTGTGGAGATAATGGCTGAAGCAAAAGGCGTAGGCAAGTCATCGTTGAGCGTTGAAAGGGAGTATTTGGCTTATTTGGCTAAATTTGGCACAGAGTTCAATATTTTGCTCAAGGCTTCAAAAGATGAATTGCTTAAAAACTTGCCCCCCAAAATTGTTGATGGTGTTATGCGTGTGCGTGCAGGCAAAGTAAATATTAAAGCAGGTTTTGACGGCGAATATGGAACGGTATCCATATTCGATGACAACGGGGAAGAGAAGAAAAGCGAGCAGCAATTAAGTTTGTTTTGAGGCGCCTGTAGCGCAACGGATAGCGCACTAGCCTCCGAAGCTAGTGGTGACAGTTCGATTCTGTCCAGGCGCATTTTTACTAAGTGGAGTGGCTAGACCAATAAGTAAGCATAAATATAGCAATAGTGGGGTTTAAATGAAGAAAAAAGTAGTTATTTTAGGTGGTGGACCCAATAGAATTGGGCAGGGAATTGAATTTGATTATTGCTGTTGTCATGCTGCATTTGCCTTAAAAGAGGAAGGTGTGGCAAGTATTATGGTCAATTGTAATCCTGAAACAGTTTCTACGGATTATGATACCTCTGACCGTCTTTATTTTGAACCGCTTACCTTTGAAGATATCATGAATATTATTGAAAGGGAAAAACCAATTGGCGTGATTGTACAATTTGGGGGGCAGACCCCGCTTAATTTAGCTGTCCCTTTACTGAAGGCAGGGGTAAACCTTTTAGGAACAAGCGCCGACAGTATTGATATTGCCGAGGACCGCAAACGTTTTAAGCATATGCTGGATAAACTTGGTCTTTTGCAGCCGGTAAATGGCACCGCATTTACTTTTGATCAAGCAAAAGAAGTGGCTGGCCAGATTGGCTATCCGGTATTAGTCCGTCCTTCATATGTTTTAGGGGGCAGGGCAATGGAAATTGCTTATGATGAAAAGGTCTTAGAAAAATTTATTAAAGAAGCAGCTGAGGTTTCCGAAGGGCATCCTGTTTTGGTTGATAAATTCCTGGAGGATGCCATAGAGGTTGATGTTGACCTTGTAGGAGATGGCCGGGATTTTGTTATCGGGGGGATTATGGAGCATATTGAGCAGGCAGGAGTGCATTCCGGAGACGCAGCCATGTCTCTTCCGACGTATACCTTATCCGGTGAAATATTAAGAGAGATACGGCGGGCAACAATCCACATGGCCGGCGAACTCAATATCGTGGGGTTAATGAATGTGCAATACGCGGTAAAAGACAGTAAGGTTTATGTGCTGGAGGTTAACCCTCGCGCCTCGCGGACCGTGCCGTTTGTGTCCAAAGTAATCGGTGTGCCGCTGGCAAAGTTAGCAACCAAGGTTATGTTGGGAAAGAAATTAAAAGAGCTCGGGTTTACCAAAGAGCTCGTTCCTAAGCACGTAGCGATTAAAGAATCCGTATTTCCTTTTAACCGTTTTCCTGGCGTAGACATAATCCTTGGCCCGGAGATGAAATCTACCGGAGAGGTTATGGGAATTGACGTGGATTTCGGCCAAGCATATATTAAAAGCCAGCTTGCCGCCGGTCAGAGGCTGCCCAAGAAAGGCAATGTTTTTATTTCTGTTAGTGACCGCGATAAAAGGAGCATCATTTTAATAGCTAAGAAACTAAAAGACCTTGGTTTTAAAATTTATGCTTCAAGCGGAACGGCCCAGGTATTGGAAAAAATTAATATTTCCGCAAAAATTCTTCCCAAAATATCAGAAGGCAGCCCTAACGTTTTGGATTTAATGAAAGAGGGTAAGCTGCAATTGGTTATTAATACTCCTTCAGGCAGGATCCCCCGGCTTGATGAAATCAAGATCCGTTCGCAGGTTATCCGTTATGGCATACCTTATACCACAACCATATTCGGTGCACAGGCAACAGTAAGTGGTATAGAGGTGCTATTAAAGAAAAAGCTAAAAGTTAAATCGCTGCAGGAGTATTATGCCAGAGCTGCCAGAGGTTGAGACTATAAAAAGAGATTTAGAAAAAACAGTCTTGGGTAAAAAAATTGTTAATGTTTGTATGCATAACCCCAGAGTTATCCGCCAGCCAGCTCCGCGGCTATTCAAAAAATTGATAGAGGGCAGTACCATAAGAAATATTTTGCGCCGTGCAAAACTGTTGATTTTTGAATTATCAAACGGATACGCCTTGACAATACACCTTAAGATGACTGGGCAGCTGGTTTATCCGGGAGGCTCTTCCTCCAGCAGGGTAGCTTTCAATTTTAAAGGTGGCCAAACCCTGGATTTTAATGATCAGCGTTTATTCGGCGAACTGCGTTTAATCCCTGATTGGAAAAAATTAAAATTTGTCTGTGCCCTGGGACCCGAACCATTTGATTTGACTTTTTCCGATTTTAAAGATATGCTCTCTAAGAAGAAAACCAAAATTAAACCTTTGCTTATGGATCAATCTTTTATTTCCGGCATCGGTAATCTTTATGCGGCTGAAATTTTATTCCGCGCGCACATTGATCCCCAGCGGCAGGCGCAAAGCTTGAATGGGTCAGAAGCAGGGGTTTTATTCAGGGAAATGAGCAGAGTGCTTTCGCGCGCTATCAGCCATGGAGGTTCTTCGGTAGATGATTATGTGCGTGTTTCCGGGAAAAAAGGTGATTACTCACGGTTTCATCGGGTTTATGGCCGCAAGGATAAGCCATGTTTTGTCTGCGGTGAACCGATAAAAAGAATAACCCAAGGAGGCAGAGGCACCTATTTTTGCGCTAAGTGCCAAAATTAATATATGAAAAAACGGCTGAAGATAAACGGAATAATTATATTTTGTGCTGTCATCATTGTTGCTTTTTCCCCCAGATTTTTCTTTCGCAGCCATCCGGAGGCAAATTGGGAAGGATGGGTAGAGGTGCTGGGTTTTGCATTTATCCTGCTGGGCCAGATTATCCGGGTTTCTGCCAGAGGATACAAGGCAGAACATTCCGTGCAAGGCCAGGCATTAATAGAGGGCGGGCCATACCAAATTGTGCGTAATCCTATGTATTTGGGGATATTTTTGATCGGCTTAGGGGTGGTGTTGACAGTTTTTAAATGGTGGGCGATGGTAATTTTTATTTTAATCTTCACTATTCGTTACTTGCTGCTTATCTATAAAGAAGAGAAAAAACTCTTAAAAATATTTCCGGATACATATAAAGAATACTGCAGAAAAGTCCCGCGCATTTTCCCATCATTATCAAGTATAGTGGAGTTAGATATAAGCGGTTATTTGCCTATAAAAATAATCTGGTTCAAAAAAGAAATCGGTTCTATTATTACGCTCCTTTTATTTGTTTTGCTGGTAGAGTCTTGGGATGATATTCTGGGGGAGGGTTTTAGGGGTTACCTCAAACAGTCTGTATGGTTATTGTTAACCTTTATTTTATTTATGATATTAGTGATTTTATTGAGCAGGCGTACCGAGAAAAAGCATGGAGACAACGCGGTTACAAGCAAGGATAATCTCTAACAAAAGGCTTACTGGTAATTATTGGAATCTGGAATTCTCCTCAAGCCAGATTGCCAGATACGCCCGCCCGGGCCAATTTGTAAATATCAGGGTTAACCAAGGGACAGACCCGTTATTAAGAAGGCCGATTAGTATTCATGCGGTAAAAGGCTCCAAGATTAAGCTTATTTACGAAGTCGTCGGCAAAGGCACTCTTGCTTTATCCGAAAGAAAACCGCAGGAAACTTTGGATCTTATCGGCCCGCTGGGCAAGGGTTTTAATTATCAGTTGCCGGTTAAGCCACAACCCGGGCAAAATATTTTTATTGCCGGCGGCATGGGGGTTGCACCGTTAGTTTATTTGGCAGAAAAATTAAATAAACCCTTGGTTTTAATCGGGGCGCGGACTAAAAAACAGATTCTTTGTGCTGATGAGTTTAGGTCTCTGGGCTGCACTCTTCAATTAGCCACCGATGATGGTTCACTCGGATTTACAGGTAAAGTTACTGATTTGTTAGAAAATATTCTAACATCGACTATCGACTATCGACTATCGACAATATACGCCTGCGGTCCGCATCCGATGTTAAGGGCCGTAAGCTTAATTGCTCTTAAGCATAATATTAACGCCCAGGTTTCGTTGGAAGGGCATATGGCTTGCGGTACCGGGGCCTGTTTGGGGTGCGTTGTTGAGACAATCTCAGGCTATAAGAGGGTATGTAAAGATGGCCCTGTTTTTTCAAGCAGGGAATTAATATGGTAAAGAAAATGAAACCAGATTTAAGCGTTAGAATAGGCAAGCTGGTTTTTAAGAACCCGGTAATGGTAGCTAGCGGCACATTCGGATATGCTGAGGAGTTTAAAGATTTTATTGACCTAAAAAAGCTGGGCGCTATTGTTACTAAGACCATTACGCTTAAGCCCCGCCCGGGGAATGTGCCGCCTCGCACTTGTGAAACGCCAAGCGGGATGCTTAATTCTATCGGCCTAGAAAATCCCGGAATCGATAAGTTTATTAAAGAGAAGCTCTTGCCTTTGGGAAAATTACACGTGCCTATTATTGTTAGTATTGCCGCTGAGGATTCCCCACAAGAATTCGATATCCTGGTTACAAAACTGGATAAGGCCGATGCGGTATACGCTATTGAATTAAATATATCATGCCCGAATCTTTTAAAGGATAAGTTAATTTCTCAGGACGCCCAAGATACATTTGCGCTAGTCAGCCGCGTACGTAAGCTTACGCAAAAATGTTTGATTACAAAATTGTCTCCGAACGTAACCAGTATTTCTGATATTGCTTTAGCTGCGCAAAATGCAGGCAGCGATGCGGTGGCCTTGATTAATACTCTGGGCGGGATGTGTATAGACGTAAATAAGCGCACTCCTAAATTAGGCCCGTGGGCGGGCGGTTTAAGCGGCCCGGCAATCAGGCCTGTAGCAATTAAAATGGTTTGGGAAACCTATAGGAAAATTAGAATTCCTATTATTGGCATGGGTGGTATAATAGATACAGAAAGCGCGTTAGAGTTTTTTCTTGCCGGTTCAAGGCTGATTAGCGTAGGCACGGCTAATTTTATCAATCCCCAAGCCAGCGTGGAGATCCTTGCCGGATTAATGCAATATATGATTGATAATAAGATCTCAAGCTTAAGCGGGATAACAGGAAGATTAAAAACATGCAAGGATTAAGTAGGCCGGAAATTATACTTGCCTTAGATGTGGACACTATAGAGGAAGCAAGGGATTTTGCGGATAAGCTTTATCCTAAAATCAAGATTTTTAAGGTAGGAAGCCATCTTTTTACCGCTTATGGGCCTAAAGTTATCGAGATGCTGCATAAACACGGCGCCGAAGTTTTCTTAGACCTTAAATATTTTGATATCCCTAATACCGTTGCCAAGGCAATAGAGGCGGCAACGCGTCTTGGGGTAAAAATGCTTACTTTGCATATCTCAGGCGGCAAGGAAATGATTGAGGCTGCGGTTAAGGCTGCGGCGTATCAAGCAGAGGTTTTAAGCTCAATACCTCCGTTATTACTCGGGGTTACGGTTTTAACGAGCATCCAGGCAGATAAAGATGAAGTTTTAGGTATGGCACAACATGGGCTGGATTATGGGTTAGACGGAGTAGTTTGCTCTGTGCATGAAGCGGAGATTTTGCGCTCTCAAATAAAAAAGAATTTTATAATTGTTACTCCCGGCATCAGGGAAAATAATTCCGCTGGGGATGACCAAAAAAGGGTAGCTACGGTTGCCCAGGCGCAAAAAGCAGGAAGCAATTTCTTAGTTATCGGCCGCCCTATTTTAAAGGCGGATGATCCCATTGCAAAAACAGAAGCACTTTTAGGAGAAATATATGGCAGAGGAAATTAAAGAGTTAATCGCAAAGATTCAAACCGAAGGCATTGCGGCAGCCGAGGAAAAATCCGCACAAATAATAGCCGAAGCAGATACGGTTGCTCAAAAGATTATTGGAGATGCAAAAATAGAGGCGGATAAAGTTATCAAGCAGGCCGATATCGAAGCAAAGAGGATTAAGGAGTCTACTCAAGCTTCTTTAAGGCAGGCAGGCCGGGATTTGTTAATTACTTTAAGAAAAGAAATTAATTCCGTGTTGGATAAACTAATTAGAGCCGATATCCACCGGGCCTTAACCGCTGAAGAATTAGCGTTAATCCTTGGTTCTTTGATTAAAAATGCGCCGCTTTCTTTAGGCTCGGAGATCACAGTCTCTTTAAACCAGGAGGATAAGGAAAAATTAGAACAAGGGTTTTTAAAGCAGCTGGTGAAGGAAACACAAAAGCAAATCACCTTGAAATCTGCCGATAGCATTGACAGCGGGTTTATAATCAGCTTTGATGCCGGAAAATCAATTTTTGATTTCAGCGCCGATGCCTTGGCCGAATATATATCCGAAACCCTAAGGCCTGAATTAGCCAAAATCATAAAATCCGAATAAATGGGCGCTTATTATACATATTTTATTTCCAGCCTTCCGATGCTTAGCTTTTCCTCTAAGCTGCCATTTAGCTTAGAGGATTTCTTTGCTAAATGTAAGGGCTTGGTCCCGGAAGAAAAGATTGATCTTTTGCGTGCTGCTTGTCAACGGGAACCCCATTTATTGCAAGCCGCTTCAGGTCACACTTTAGGCAAATGGGCTAATTTTGAGATAGCCCTGAGAAATGAATTGATCCGTGCAAGGGCGCATAGAAAGAAAATTGACCCCTTAGCGTTTGTTCGCCTTCCGGATTGGCCAGATGCGCATATTAGCCATGTGGCAATGTCTGCTTATCGAAGCACATCAGTGCTGGACGCAGAAAAGATTTTGGACCTAGAGAGATGGAATTTTCTGGAGTCTTTAAATACCAGCCATTATTTTGACTTTGATTCTTTATTGGTTTATGCTTTAAAGCTTAAAATCATGGAACGTTGGGACAAAATTCAATCAGCGGATAAGGAAAGTTTGTTTAACGCAACGGTACGAAATTAATTATGAAAAACGAGAGAACCGGGCGGGTAATTAATGTTAATGCTAATATGGTTACTGCCCAAGTTGACGGATTTATTATTCAAAATGAAGTTGCTTATATTATCCATAAAGAAGAGCGGCTTAAAGCCGAAGTTATCCGTGTGCGGGCTAATCGTGCAGAGATGCAGGTTTATGAAAGCACGCAGGGTTTAAAAGCCGGTGACCTTGTGGAATTTAGCAATGAACTTCTTTCTGTAGAGCTTGGCCCCGGGCTATTGGGCCAGATTTTTGATGGGCTGGAGAATCCTCTTCCTGCTTTAGCCGAAAAATGCGGATTTTTTCTTAAGCGGGGGGTTTACCTGGAGGCCTTAGCTGATGAAACGCAATGGGATTTTACGCCTTTGGCCAAGCCGAATGACAAAGTATTGGCGGGCAGCTGGCTGGGTTTCGTGCCGGAAAAAATCTTTAAGCATTACATTATGGCGCCTTTTTCCCTTTACGGCAGCCTTGAAGTTCTAAGCATTGCGCCTGCCGGAAGGTATAATTTAAAACAGCCTATCGCAAAACTTAAGGATTCCGCAGGCCGCACGCACGATGTTTTTTTACAGCAGGTCTGGCCGGTAAAAATACCAATTAGAGCCTATGCCGAGAAATTAAGGCCGCAGGAACCGATGGTTACAAAAATACGCCTCATTGATTCACTTTTTCCGGTTTCACTCGGAGGGACATATTGTATTCCCGGGCCATTCGGCGCGGGTAAAACTGTTTTACAACAATTAACCAGCCGTTATGCGGAAGTGGATATTGTAATTATCGCTGCCTGCGGAGAGCGCGCCGGGGAAGTCGTGGAGACCTTAAAAACATTCCCCGAACTAAGCGATCCGCGTACGCATAAACCGCTTATGGACCGCACGGTAATTATCTGTAATACAAGCTCAATGCCGGTAGCCGCCCGTGAATCAAGCGTTTATACCGCGGTAACCATCGCAGAATATTACCGCCAGATGGGTTTGAATGTTTTGTTACTGGCCGATTCTACTTCGCGATGGGCGCAGGCGATGCGCGAGATGAGCGGCCGCTTGGAAGAGATTCCGGGGGAGGAAGCTTTTCCCGCATATCTTGAATCACGCATTGCCTCTTTTTATGAACGGGCCGGGGTGGTTAAACTTTATGGGGGAGCTTTTGGCTCGGTGACCATAGGCGGTACAGTCAGCCCTGCCGGTGGAAATTTTGAAGAACCCGTAACTCAGGCGACATTGAAAGTAGTCGGTGCTTTTCACGGGCTTTCCCGTGAACGTTCAGATGCCAGAAAATACCCGGCAATAGACCCTTTGATCAGCTGGAGCAAATATAAGAGTTTTGTTAACCCCGAAAATCAGGAAAAAGGGGTTGCTATCCTGCGCCGCAGCCATGAAATTGCGCAGATGATGAAAGTTGTCGGTGAAGAAGGCACCTCATTAAATGATTATATCCAGTATTTAAAAGGTGAATTATTTGATTTTGTTTATCTGCAGCAAAATGCCTTTGACCCGGTAGACGAAGCTACGCCAAAAGATCGCCAGGTTTATTTATTGCAATTTATTTGCGGCATATTAGATTCGGAATATCAATTAGAAGATAAGGCAGCAGCCTTGAAATTCTTTCAAGCTTTACGCCAACTGATGCGCACCTGGAGCTCTGCCGCATATTTAAGCCCGGAATTTAAAAAAATTGAAGAGCAGATAGCGGTGCTTTTGGAAGATAAAAAGGCCAAGAAGGGAAAATAATGCAAAAAGCTTATACTAATATTATTCAGATAGCCGGCGATGTCATCATTGTAGAAGCCCAAGGTGTGGGCTATTTGGATATTGCTCAGATTACAGGCGCCCGGGGGACATCTTTAGCGCAGGTTATCCGGATTGACTCTAAGAGGGTTTCGCTACAGGTTTTCGCAGGAAGCCGCGGCATATCAACGGGTGATAAGGTAAGGTTTTTTGGTTATCCAATGCGTATCTCTACCGGCGACAATTTACTGGGCCGCATATTTAACGGTAGCGGCCTTCCTTTAGACAAGGGCCCGCTTCTTTCTGAAAACCTGACGGCTATCGGCGCCCCTTCCGTTAATCCGGTTAAAAGAATTATCCCTAATAAGATGATCCGCACAGGGATTCCGATGATCGATGTTTTTAATTCTTTGGTGGAATCGCAAAAACTCCCTATTTTTTCAATTGCCGGCGAGCCTTATAATGAGCTTCTTGCGCGTATTGCCGTTCAGGCGGAAGTAGACATTATAATTTTAGGAGGCATGGGGCTTAAACACGATGATTATCTTTTTTTTCGCGAAACATTAAACGCGCATGGCGCGCTTTCGCGCTGCATATTTTTTATACACACTGCAAGCGACCCTACCGTAGAATGCCTGCTTGTTCCGGATATAAGCTTAGCGGTGGCAGAAGATTTTGCGTTAAAAGGCAAGCGGGTGCTTTGCCTGCTAACTGACATGACCAATTTTGCCGATTCATTAAAAGAAATCGCTATTACTATGGAGCAGGTACCGTCTAACCGCGGGTATCCGGGGGATCTTTATAGCCAGCTTGCCGCCCGCTATGAGAAGGCGGTTGATTTTGAAGGAGCAGGCTCGGTTACTATTCTGTCGGCTACGACTATGCCCGGAGACGATGTGACCCATCCTGTGCCGGATAACACCGGCTATATTACCGAGGGCCAGTTTTATTTAAAAAACGGTGTTATTGAGCCTTTCGGTTCTTTAAGCCGCCTAAAACAGCAAGTAAATGGAAAAACCCGCCCTGACCACCGTACAATTATGGATACAATGATCCAGCTTTTTGCCAATTACCGGGAGACCGTCGAGAAACAATCAATGGGGTTCCAAATGAGCCAATGGGACAAAAAATTACTTAAATATGGAGTTCTTTTTGAAAAGGACCTGATGTCCCTTAAGGTGAATATCCCGCTTACGGAGGCCTTGGATTTATGCTGGCAGATTTTGGCGGATTGTTTTACTCCCGAAGAAACCGGAATAAAGCTTTCGGTGATCCAGAACTTCTGGCCCCGTTGCATCTCCGCAAGCAAAGATCCAGAGATGCAACGGGGCGGGCCTAAGCAATAATGGCAAAGATAAAACTTACCAAAGGAGAATTAAAAAGGCAACGTGACGCGTTAAAGCAGTATAAGCGCTATCTCCCGACTCTGCAGCTAAAGAAACAGCAGTTACAGCTTGAGATCCTGCAGCAAAATTCGGCGCTCAAAGAAAAACAACAAGTGTTAGCTAAAAAACGACAGGCAATTAACCTTTGGATAGGTTTGCTTACTGACCCGCAAGTCGACATCAAGTTATTTTTAAAGATAAAAACAATAATTAGCCACATTAAAAATATCGCCGGCTGCGATATCCCCGTGTTTGATACAGTGGAGTTTGAAGAAAAAGCCTACGATTTGTTTACTACTCCGCTGTGGCTGGATTTAGCAATCGAAGCCTTTAAAGAGGCCATTATTTTGAATAAAGCAATTTTAGTGGCCGAAGAAGCCGTTTTGGCCCTGCGGCATGAACTGCGTATTACTACACAAAGGGTCAATCTTTTTGAAAAAATAAAGATCCCGGAAGCAGAAGAGAATATCCGCCTGATTAAGATCTATATTGGGGATCAGATGGCTAACGCCGTAGGGCGCAGCAAGATTGCAAAAAGAAAAATAGAAGAGTTATATTTTGAGGAAGCTCTCGTATGATTGTAGCGATGAAAAAAATTTTCCTGGTCGTGCAAGGAAAGGACGCCGAGTTTTTGCTCAAGGGAGTCCGTAAGCTCGGGGTTTTGCATGTAGAGCATGTAATTCCGCCTAAAGGGGATAAGCTCGCTGTTTTGCATAACGACCTTTTCTTGCTTAATCAGGCAATTGCTTTGTTAGAGTCTGAAGGAAAGAATTCCGTATCTCGCCCGCAGGCCAAACGCATGCCAGCCTGGCGCCCATTGGCGCAACATATCATTGATTTAAATAAACGTTTTCAGCAGCTCAAGGAGTATTCGGTAACTCTTTCCTCAGGTATTGATAGATACGTTGGGTGGGGTGATTTTGATCCTCAGGAGGCCGCCCGGCTCAGCCTAAAAGGTATTTATATTCGTTTATATAAACTTTCTGACGAACAGATAAAAAGCCTGCCTAAAGATATTTACCTGAAGAAAATAAGCAGACAGGGGAATATTTACAATTGTGCTATTATAGCAGATAAAAATTTTAATCTTCCGTTTAAAGAGACAGAAATGCCGAAGATTTCTTTAAGCATGATGCAAAGGAGGCTTATTGAGGACAAGAAAATCGCAGGCTTAATAAAAGAAGAGTTGTTAAGAGAGTTTGTATATCTATATTATTTAAAAGATACCCGCGCGCAGATGATGAAAGAAGTTGAATTTTACGAGGCGCTTTCAGGAATGGCCCAACAACAAGAGGGTCTTTTATATATTAAAGGCTACATTCCCTTTGATTCCGAAAATTCTATTAAAGAAGCAGCAAAGGCGCAGGGCTGGGGATTATTGATAACCGAACCATTGGAAAGCGATAATGTGCCTACATTAGTGCGTAACCCAAAATGGCTGGGCATAATTAATCCGGTATTTAAAATAATTGAAGTTATTCCCGGGTATAGGGAGCTCGATATAAGCCTCTGGTTCCTTATCTTTTTTTCAATATTTTTCGGTATTTTGATCGGAGATGCAGGATATGGCGCCGTATACTTTTTACTTACCCTGATTATACATAAAAAATGGGGCAAAGGCATAAGCGATAAGTCAGCTTTTGTCCTTTTGTATATTTTAAGCAGCTGCGCTATAATTTGGGGAATTTTGACCGCCAGTTTCTTTGGCCAGGAATGGCTGCCTGCTTGGGTAAAACCGGTTTTGCCTGCTTTGCGCAGCGATAAAAACATACAGAACTTCTGTTTCTTTTTAGGGGCTTTGCATTTAAGTATCGCCCACATCTGGAGGGCTTTATTGAAGTTTCCCGCGCTGTCTTTTTTAGCAGACATTGGCTGGATATGCATATTGTGGTTTACGTTTTTTATAGCCAAGCTTCTTATCTTAGGAGATACCTTGCCGGTATTTTATCCGTATCTGATTATTGCCGGGTCAACCTTAGTTGTTTTTTTCACCTGCCCTCAAAAAAATATCCTTAAGGGTTTCGCTAGCGGCTTAGGTGCTTTGGCGCTTAACATTATGAATAATTTTACCGACGTAGTTTCTTATATACGCCTTTTTGCCGTCGGCCTTGCAACTTTGGCTGTGGCGGATGCTTTTAATAAGATGGCGATGGATATTGGTTTTGCTAATTTTACAGCTGGCTTGCTAACTTCTCTTATACTTTTAGTCGGGCACACACTGAATATAATACTTGGTCCGCTATCTATTCTTGTCCACGGGGTTAGGTTAAATGTGCTTGAGTTTTGCAGCCATCTTGATATAAAATGGAGCGGCTTTAGTTACAAACCGCTTACCGAGAAGTAACATTTAAAAAAAGGAGTTGCTATATGGATGCAGGGTTAATTGTGCAGTTTAAAGATTTAGGGGCAGCTGCGGCATTGGGTTTAGCCGCTGTAGGCTCTGGGCTTGGCGCGGGAATAGCAGGTATGGCAGTAGTAGGGGCATGGAAAAAAGCTTTTATTCAGAATAAGCCGGCATCCTTTATGCTTCTGGTCTTTGTCGGTGCGCCGCTTACTCAGACTATTTACGGGATGATTCTTATGAACAAGATGGCTGAAGCGGTAGCTAAAGGAGTCTATGCCTGGGATGTAGGTTTGTTCTGCGGTTTAGCTATGGGCTTTTCTGCCCTGATGCAGGGCAAAGCGGGTGCTTGCGCTGCCGATGCTATGGGTGAAACAGGCAGGGGTTTTGGAAACTACCTCGTTATTTTGGGGATTATAGAAACAGTAGCGTTGTTTGTCATGGCGTTTTCCTTAGGCCTTTTGGGAAAACTTACCGGATAAGGTTTACTAAATCCAGAAATGTGCTTTTAGGCACAGTAGGCAGAAAAGCCATTTTGCTTGTAATCCCGGAGCTTTAGTGATAGATTAAGACAAATTATTCGTGTGATTGATTTATCTTTTCCGGGATTTGGCTGATTGTAATTAAATTCTGTATTTGTTGGGCGATTAGCTCTCCGCCATAATGCTTTGGCGGACACGCTAACCGTAAGGAAAAGTAGCCTAAATTCGAGGGCGATTAGCTCAGTTGGTTAGAGCATCTGATTTACATTCAGAGGGTCAGGGGTTCAAGTCCTCTATCGCCCATTGTTTTCATCAAAACTTCAGAGTCGAAAGTCTATAGACAATGGTCTATAGAATCATTGATCGCTGTAATGCGAGTTTTTAAGAATAAATAGTTTGCAATTCTTTGAAATTTGTTTACAATATATAAACCCATGGTTTTATCGTCTATAGTCTATAGACCATAGTCTAATAATGGGGTCGTAGCTTAGCCTGGTTTAAAGCGCCTCCCTGTCACGGAGGAGATCGCGAGTCCGAATCTCGTCGGCCCCGCCAGTAATTTCTTCGGAAATCCACCGCAAGTTTAATACATCACTATTCCTGCTGAGTTCATTTCTTGAGCTTCTTTGGGGGTGGGGCGTTTGCCCACTATTGTTATGCCTGCCTGAGCGCTGCTTTCCATTGCGGTGTTTGCTAAACTGTTTTTGGAGGGGGTACTTTTTATTGCCGGGATGCTTTTTAGGGGTCCTGCCGCAGGGACCTTGTTTTGCGCTTCACTCGCGGAAGTTTTAATTACAGTAATTGCGCTTTTAACCGCGGGCATCTGCTGTGGTGTTGGGATTATGCGCGCAGGGGCAATTTGCAAGTTATTTGTTAATTGCGTATTTTGCGGTTTTTGTTCTTCCATTAAGGAAGCGGTATTGTTATGTTGTTGAGTAATAAGCAGGCTTATAAATATTATTCCCATAAAAATAGCAGATAAGATAATTAGCCACCTAATTTTCATATTTTAGTTCTCCCACGATAATGTAATATAGTCTCCTGTAGTCGGAACAAACGGCGGAGGAGAGTTTAATAATCTTGTGTCATACTGGTAATTTTTAGAATAGCCGGAAACTTTGGTTGTTCCGCTAAAAGTCCCTACCGGGCCACGCTCCTTCTGGATTATTCCCCCAAAAACAGTCAGTGTCCCTTTGGCCGGGCCAACCCACCAGTTGGTTAGCATAAATGATGTATTTAATGCCATAATAGATGCGTCTATCCTTAAATTAGTCGGTGCGCCGCTACTAATCATTACATCTTCTTCGGATATCAGCCCCAGGGTATCGGTAGACGCTGGGTCTATGGCTGGATCATTAGAGTAAACTATATTATTAGGGATAATAATATCCCGGCTTGAACCTGCGGTTAATCTGCCGTTAAGCGTTCCGGAAATAGTGAGAGTGCCGCTATTGACAAAAAGGGCGCCGTTAGAAGGCAAGGACATATTGCGGTTATTCCATCCTTTTGCAGAATTAGTAACATTCATTGTGCCATTTGAGTTTAAAACAACCGTAGAATTTCCGGTAAGCCTGAGTCCTCCAGCGCTGGTAGAGGCGCTGCGTAGGCTTAAGGCTTGAGTAGGCATGTTCGTTCCATCCGCCCCCAAGGTTACCGTACTACGAAAATCAGGCAGATCATAAGGAGGATTGCTTAAATTAGATGAATTAATATTGTTGCCGTTGTTATAATATCGTATATAACCATCTACGGAGCGCACCTCTCCGTCAAACACAGGGTCGCCTTTGATATTAAAATGACTATTGGTATGTACCGGCCCGTTTAGAATGTCTTGGTCCCAGAACCACACGTTTGTACCGCCATAGCTTTCACTGTCAGTGAACCATATGTATCTTGCGTAATTATCTGTTTGTAAATAATTAGTTAATGTCCGGTTTATCCCGCCCGCCGTTCCGACTGAAGCTACGCGGTATCTCTTTACGCTGGGTGAGCCACCGGGTGAGCCAAGGTCGGTGATAGTAACGCTATAGGCGCCGATAGCCGGGATTCCAAGGGTTTGCGGCCCTCCCCAGGGATTGGTGGAGCTTCCCGGAGGAGTAGGCTGGCTCCTTAACCATATGAGCGCGCGGTCAAGACCTGCTTCGGCAATAGCTGTTGCCTGAGCCTGCCTTTTAAAAGTATTTGTTGTTTTGTTCTGAGAGTTGCCTACCTCCACGATAAATCCTGAAAAAGCAAGCAGTATAGTTATTGCCATATAGGTGGCGATAAGTGCGATTCCCTTATTATTAAGTTTTTTAAAAAGGTTATGCATATTAATTCCTCATCTTTAATATCGCCTGCTCTTGGTCTTGCCAATTCCCCGCGCTGCTTATATTTTGAGCGGTAATATCAATTTGGATGATTCTATTTTCTCCTGCCTGCCTGCTAAATTGTAAAACAACGATATTAGGAGCAATAACCGAGCTTACTCCTGACTGTGTGCGAATAAGCTGATTTGAGCCGTCAAGTGAATAAGTAATATTGCTGCCCCATTCTATATTGCCCACGCTATCAACGACAATACCGTCAGCGTTGTTATCAAAGGGGACTTGGAACGTAATGGAGTTCGCGCTTGCGCCTTCGGCCAAATTTGTCCTTGAAGGGGATGTCTGGCGTAACTCCCGGGACATTGTCATAATAGAAAATAAAATATTCTGCCGAAGCTGGGTCGGTGTGTCGCTCGTAAATAATGAATTTTTACCTGCAACCACAGTAAGCCCGATGGCTATCATAATGATAGAGAATATTAGTATGGCGACCAAGATTTCGACTAAAGTTAAGCCTCTCATTTTTTTATCGGTTAGCCACTTGCGTGACCAGCTTCACAGTTGAATCAAGAATCCCGTTTCCGTTAACATCTTCTCCCGTATCAAGCGTGCCGTTCAAGTTTAAATCTTCGCCGATTATCCTGTTGCCCTCCTGCCAAGAGACACTCACCGTCACCAGCAGGAACTCCGGGTTTGAGTCATCAATATAGATTATGCCTCTATTGTTGGCAATACCGTTAACAGTAAAATTAAGCCGGTCATAATTGGTAATAATCTGCGGGAAGGGGGTGCTGCGGATCTCCTCAATTAACCCTTGGGCTGCGCTGGTAGCGATACTGGCATTTTTTGATATTTTGATAGAATCCATGCAGGCAATATAAGTCAATAAAATGCCGCAGAGCGCAAACGAGGCGATTAATGCAGCTAAGAGCATTTCCGGTAAAGCAAACCCTTTTTTCGATCCCCAATCCATCGCGAACCTTCCTTTTGTAAAAGCAATGAAGCAGCTCTTTCCTACTCAAAGTATACATTAAAAAAAACCATAAATCCACTTACTTTATCTTGAGTTTTCTATCCGGCAATGATAATATAAGAAAATGCTGAGAAAAATTTTCTTTTTCTTAACCTTGCCCTCAGCCTTAACCTTAAGCAGTATCTCTTGCGCATACAGCCATGAGCTTATCAATAACGGGCAATTGGGGATTAGTCTGGATACTTGTCTGCGCACGGATTTAGTGAACCTTAAAAATGTAGTTAGCTTGGATAGCCATAATAAGGATGACCATACTGCATATTTAGGTATTGATTATAGTTTCGGGCTTACCGCTGATTTTAAGGACCAGGAAAGTAAGCTGTATATTAAACTTGAGCGGAACGGCCCATATGATTATAGCGCCCCCATTTTTGTGCATAATACACTAGTTACCTCTGGCGGCAGAATAGAGAGTTACCGAGGCATAGAACTTTTACCGTCAGTTGAGGAGTTTTGGCTTGATTCCAAACTCTTTGATAATTATAGGTTTAAGGCGGGGTCATATGTTTATGAAGTTGGCAACGGGTTTTCTCTTAATGGCAGTTATGAAAATTACGGATTTACGCTTTATCGAGAAACACAGAATTTATTATGGCGCATTTATTATTGCAAGCCGGACTTGGTTTATAAGAATCCTTTAGGCCCGTATATCCGCCAGGAGGATGAACAGGGGCAGAGTTATGAGCCTAATGCCGCTAATTTCTTTGCCGCGGATGTTAAAATTACCGCAGGCAGCCAGAGCTTTTGGCCGTATATCGGCATGTTGGCTGATTATACTTCAGAAGGGAAAAGAGATAATCTTTTTTCCACCCCGGTTAACAGGGATTTTCTGGGTACAATTGGCACCGCATGGGAGTATAATGGGGCTGATTTTAATCTGAAAATAGAAGCGGCCCATAACTTTGGATTAGCTAAAAGCGCAGACAGCAATTATAAGGATATCGCGCATACCGGATATATTTTTTATTCTGGGATTGATTATGTTCTTGGAAAATTTGTTCCAGAGCTGCAATTTTTATTTTGTTCCGGAAATAAAACTACTCCCCAAGATGCAGAGAGCGCAGATACGCTATATGGAGGCAGTAAAAACCGCGCTTTTAGTTATGCCTCGCCTACAAATATGAATTTGAGTGATGCTATAAGCAGCAGCAACGTGGACATGCTTCCTATTGTTGCTATGAGCGGAGGGTTTGGCCTAAATTATGGCGTGCCGCGCCCGGGCACATTCTCTCCTGGCGATTTTGAAAATTTAATTATGCCTTCGGCCGGATTTGATTATAATTTTACAGACAAGCTTTGCGTAAGTTTATACGGGTATTATCTCATGGCGTTTGCCAGGCCGGTTGGAACTTTAGACGGCCAAGGCAGGTATCTTTCCCGGGATTTAGGTTATGAAGCGGATTTATTTATTGACTATAGAGTGAACACGCATTTAACAGTTGGGTGTTTAGGCGGGGTCTTTATCCCGGGTAAGTTTTATAAAGAAAGGCGCGATGATACGGATGGCAGTATATTCAGCCCTTATCTGCGCGGTGACGGATCGGCGAATAATGCCTATCAGGTTGAGTTTTATGCGGAGTTAAAATTTTAAGCGGACATATTTTGGAATAAGGAGGTTTTTAGAATGGCTTCAATCGATGATTTTAAGAAATTAGAATTAAGGGTGGCAGAAATTATAGAAGTTAATGATCATCCGAACGCGGACAAATTATTAATTTTAAAGCTGGATTTAGGCGACCGGCAAAAACAGGTGGTTGCGGGGATCAGGGTTTTTTATACTAAAGAAGAGCTTATAGGTAAGCAGGTTGTATTGATAGATAATTTGGAACCGGTAGTTTTACGCGGCATAGAAAGCCAGGGGATGATTCTGGCGGGTTCGGATGAGAGCGGGATTGCAGTTCTTTGCCCTGAGAAAAAATTAAAACTCGGGAGTATTGTGAAATGATCAAACAGTTTGTCCCTTCGGAATTTTGTATAGAATGTAAAGGCTGCTGCCGCTTTAAAGAGGCAGATTCCGTTTGGAGCCCCTGTCTCCTGGATGAAGAGATCCAGGGGTTATTGGACCGATCAGATATTCCTGTTGCCTCGATTTCTATTAACCGCCGTATTACACCCGTAGCCAGCCATGATGGCGCATATTTTGTTTGCCCGTATTTAGGGGCCCAAGACAACAACTGTAAAATTTATCAAATCCGGCCATTTGAATGCCAACTGTATCCGTTTCTCATTAACCTCCGCAAAGGGAAGGTGCTCCTGACGGTTGATTTAAATTGCCCGTATGTTCATGAAAATATAAACAGCATCCAGGCAAAAGATTATATTGCTTATTTGACGGATTACCTTAATACACCAAAACAACTAAATATTCTTAAGAGTAACCCCCAGATTATTCAAGCGTACGAAGAGGTAAGGGAAGTTGCGGAAATTAACCTTAAAAGACCGGAATCTATTTAATAGGTATCTGGCTATGTTAGAGCATAGCCTTGCGCCATTTTCTTTTGCCAATATTTTTATTTGGCGCTCACTTTATGAAATTAGGTGGGAAATAATCAAAAATAGCCTTTGTGTATTTTTTAGAGATAAGATAGGCTCTTTTATGTATTTGCCTCCTCTGGCAAAAGAACCTAACCCCGAGGCGATAAGAGCGGCGTTTGCGATTATGGATAAATGTAATAAGAATAAGGATATCTCGCGTATTGAAAATATCCCGCAAAGCGATTTAGAGTATTATCGCGCCCTAGGGTATCTTTGTCATGAAAAGTATCCGGATTATCTCTGTTTAAGGGAGGATTTAGCCAGCCTTAAAGGAAACAGGTTTAAATCGCAGCGCGCCTCCCATAATTATTTTGTAAAACATTATGATTTTGATTGGCGTTCTTTGCGCCCAGCGGATAAGGCAGGAATATTGGATTTGTTTAATCTCTGGGCGGCAGAGCGCAGGCTTTGCTGCAGCGACGATGTTTACCGAGGCATGCTTGAGGACAGCCGCCGGGTGCTCAAAGACGCCCTAGCTAACTATGGGCAGCTGCATTTAGAGGGTATTCTCATCAGGGTGGATAAAAAAATCAAGGCATTTAGCTTCGGTTATAAATTGAACAAAGATACTTTTTGCATACTTTATGAGATAACCGACCTTTCCCTTAAGGGCCTTGCGCAATTTATCTTTCGCAAATTTGCACAGGAGCTTAAAGGCTATAAATATATTAATATTATGGATGATTCGGGTTTAGAGAATTTACGTAAAACAAAACTTTCATACAAACCGGTTCAATTGGCCCCGGCTTATATCGTAACCAGAGATGCCTGAAAACATTGATGAAATAGAAATTACTATATTTGATACCGAGACTACCGGGTTAAAGCCGGAGGAAGGTGACCGCATGGTTGAACTGGCGGCTTTAAAGGTCAGGGCCAAAGAGAGGATAGCTGTATTCGATGAACTGATTAATCCGGGCAGGGCCATTTCAGCGGGCGCATTTTCCGTAAATAAAATTACTCCTGAAATGCTTAAAGGTGTTCCGGAGATAGGTGCGGTAATGCCAAAATTCTTAGATTTTACCAAAGGCAGCTGCCTGTGTTCATATAATGCTGAATTTGACATGAGCTTTTTAAATAATGAACTTAAACTGATCGGTTTGCCGGCAATTAATAATATCTTGGTATTGGACGTTCTTACCATGGCCAGGAAGCTGTTGCCCGGGCTTGCGCGTTACCCCCTTTGGTTTGTCGCCCAGAAACTGGAAATTAGAACTGTACAGCAGCACAGGGCTTTGGCCGACGTAGAGATGACATGGGAGGTTTTTACCAAACTTAAAGCACTCTGCCAGGAAAAAGGAATTGCCGACCTTGCTAGTTTCTCTAACCTCTTTGCCTTCAAACCAAAAATTTGATTTATAGCTATATTTTAACGCAGTTTAGCTGCGTCTTGTTTTATCCTTTGGCGCACCGCTTGAACCTAATTTTGCCTCTTTCTTATTGTTATATAGCCGCACCGCCATGCCCGCGCAGGATTCTTAAGCTGCGCTCCGGAGCAAAACAAGCCGGTTAATTGAATTAGCAGAGTATTATATAAACATTTCACATTGCATTAACTGCCATTTGTTATAAAATATAGCTCGCAAGATTAATTTAGGAGAAGGGGAAAATGGGCTTAAAGGACAAGAAAAAGCAGCAACCGGAACAAAGAAAGTATTTGCGTCTAGATACGGTATTCCCGGTGCAGTTCCGCCTCGAAACGCCAGACGGAAAAACCCTTCTTTCAAACTGGCTGCAGGGGTTTACTAATAATGTGGGCCCGGGAGGCCTATGTCTTTGTATAAATAATCCTGATCCGCAATTGCTCAAACTGCTCGATGAGAGAAAATTCAAACTATCCTTAGAGATTGATATTCCAATCAGCAATAAACCTATTGCTGCCCGGGCCAGCTTTGTTTGGGTTCAGGATGTCGGAGGCGATAAGCGCAAATATTTAATCGGGTTAAATTATGAACAGATATCTGCAAATCAAAATAGTAAATTAATGCGCTATGCCTGGTTCAGGAAACTTTTTGTCCCGGTAGTTTCATCGCTCGTAGTAATCTTGGTTTTAGTTTTGGGTATTAACAGCTATATAAATATTAAGCTAACTAGCGGTAATAAGCTGCTCGTAGAAAAGCTGGCCTTAGTTTTGAAAGATTCCACGCTCGCCCGGCAAAAAATTGAAAAGGTCACTGCCGAGCGCCAAAATTTCCAGTCAAAGTTGAGAATATTAGAGGAACGCATTAAATCTATTGAGTCGCAAAAAGCGCAGATAGAAACAGGTAATTTAAACCGTGTTAACCAGCTGAATGACCTGATTTCCGATTTAACAAAAGAGAAAGCAATTTTAGAAAGCCAGCTGGCCGTTGTTTTAATCAGCGAGACTAAAGTTGCCAAAGAGTTGTCTGAGCTGCATGAGAAAAAGGAAATACTAGAAAAAGCTAATTTTGACAAGATGTATCAATGGCTTAAAATTCATCAAAACAGCCGTACGGGATTGGTGATGAGTTTTGAGGGCGATAAAGAGATCGCTAACTGGTCATTTACTTATGATTTAGCGCTGCTTGTCCAGGCCTATACGCAATTTGGAGATTATAACCGCGCACAGAAGATACTGGGTTTTTTTGCTCATAACGCCAAAAGAGAAAACGGATGGTTTCTTAATGCTTATTATGTCGACGATGGCGGACCGGCGGAATTCATAATGCATAGCGGCCCGAATATCTGGTTAGGCATTGCTATTATGCAGTATATGCAAAAAACTCAAGATAACAGTTATTTGGCTTTAGCCAAAAGTATTGCCTCTGTGATTATGCAAATGCAAGACAAAGATTTCGATGGAGGCATTCGCGGCGGCCCGGCGGTTGAGTGGTATTCTACCGAACACAATCTTGATGCTTATGCGTTTTTCAATATGCTGGCTAAAGTTACGCAAGATAGGCAATATTCCAATGCTGCTGAAAAGGTTATTAATTGGATTGTCAAGAATACCTATGACCGCAAGGATTTACCGGTCAAGCGCGGAAAAGGGGATTCTACTATAGCTACAGATACTTATGCCTGGTCAATTGCCGCCATCGGCCCGCAAAAGCTGCTGGAGTTAGGAATGGATCCGGATAAAATTCTGGAATTTGTTGAGGATAATTGCAGTGTTGAAGCGAATTTCCTGCGTGCGAATAATCAAGTTGTAAAAATAAAAGGTTTTGATTTCGCGCCCAGCCGCCATGTTGCAAGAGGTGGAGTTGTTTCTTCGGAGTGGACCGCGCAGATGATCGTATCGTATAAGATCATGGAAGATTTTTATGCCAAAAAAGGCAATTTGGCCAATGCGGATAAATATAAGAAAAAATCAGAGATGTATTTAAGCCAGCTGGGCAATATGATCATCTCCAGCTCTTCGCCTTCGGGGCAGGGCCAAGGCTGCCTTCCTTACGCAACCAGCGATCATGTAGATACAGGGCATGGCTGGATGACCCCAAAGGGCAAGCATACGGGGTCAGTTTCTGGCACAGTGTATGCCCTGTTTGCTTATTATGGTTTTAATCCGTTAGAGCTGAAAGAATGAAACGCAAGCTAAGCCGTATTTTTCGTCGCCTTTATTCTGCCTTCGGCCGGCAGTATTGGTGGCCTGCGCAGAGCGCTTTTGAGGTAATGGTCGGGGCAATCCTTACTCAAAACACCAGCTGGTCTAATGTAGAAAAAGCAATAGCATCTTTAAAAAAGAAAAAACTGCTAGATGCTGAAAAGATTTATAAATTGCCTTCCAAGAAGCTATCCGGTTTGATTAGGCCTGCCGGTTATTATAATATTAAGGCCGCGCGGCTTAAGAATTTTCTTAAATTCTTCTTTGATAATTATTCTTTGAGCCTTGAAAAGATTTCCTCCGTTGATTTGGGAACTTTGCGCCGGCAATTGCTGGGGGTAAACGGCATCGGCCAAGAAACCGCGGATTCCATTTTACTATATGCTTTAAATAAACCCATATTTGTTGTAGATGCATACACAAAAAGAATACTTTTGCGCCATAAGTTAATTAAGGCAGGAGCAGATTATTTCAGCGTGCAGGAGGTTTTTATGAAAAACCTTAAAAATAATGCAGGGTTATTTAATGAATACCACGCCCTTTTGGTAAAGCTGGGCAAGGAGTATTGCCATAAGCGTAGCCCTAAATGCGAGGCCTGTCCTTTAAATGGTCAATAAGAAACGTTTGATAGAAACTATTAAAAGATTGATTTCCATTGATTCTCAGAATCCCGGAAGCAATGAAAGCAGGATTGCTCTTTTTGTGAGTTCATATTTAAAGGGCCTGGGTGTTAAAGTTAAAACATATGCCTTTAGCAGTAAAAGAGAAAACGTTATTGCAATTCTTAAAAGCCGCAGGCCGAATAAATCGCTTTTGATTACGCCGCACCTAGATACTGTGCCGGCAGGAGTCAATTGGAAGACTGATCCTTTTTGCGCCAAAATTATCGGCAACCGGATTTATGGCTTGGGGGCAACCGATTGTAAGGGAAATCTGGCCTGTGCATTAGAAGCGGTTAATTCCATAGTTGAAGACGGTGTTAATCTTGATTATAACCTGGTTCTTGCGGCTACTGCTGATGAAGAAAGCGGTTCAGGGTTAGGTTTAATCCCCCTCTTAAGGCGGAAAATTTTAAAAGCGGATGCCGCGGTTGTTCTGGATGCCGACGAATTTGAGATTGTAATTACCCAAAAAGGGCTGATGCATCTTAAGGTCAAAATTGCCGGAAAAAAAGCACACGGCGCTTATCCTTGGTTAGGGGTCAATGCAATTGATCTGGCGGCTAAGGTGATTGTTGAACTTAAAAAACAACATCAAAGGCATCCTAAAAATAAATACCTTAAAAATCCTACGATAAATATCGGTACGATTAAAGGAGGGGACAAAGTTAATGTAGTCAGCGACTGGTGTGAATTCGAACTAGATTTTAGGTTCCTCCCCGGCCAAAATGCAAAAGAACTCCTAAATTTTCTAAGAAAGGTAATTGCTAAATATACCGATAATTTTAAAATTGAAATCCAGGGTCTCCAGGAGCCATATTATATTGATCCGCGGCACCCTTTAGTAAACAGCTTGGTTTCCGCTTTTAGAAGTCTGGAGATTAAGCCGCGTATCAGCGGTTCGGAAGGCGCAACGGTAATAACTTTTTTTAAAAGCATGGGGATACCTGCAATTGCTACAGGATTCGGCACGGAAGGCTGTGCGCATATCGCTGACGAATATGCATCTTTAGAAAATTTATATAACGGCGCAAGAGTTTTAGAAGAATTTTTAAAAACATATCAATTTATTAATTAGCATAATAAAGGGAGAAGAAATGGGACCATTGATAATCTCTAAGAAACCGCGCTTGAGGTCGCCTTACCTTATAGTCGCCTGGCCGGGGATGGGGGATGTGGCAGCTAATGCGGCGAATTATTTAATTAACGAATTAAAGGCTCAGGAATTTGCAGAGATTGCACCTGGTGAATTTTTCTATTCAACCGGGAGCGTTATCTCATCTGGCATACTAGAGGTGCCGTTGCTTCCGCAGGGAAAATTTTATTACTGGAAGAACCCGGCGTCAAAACGCGCAGTAAGCGCAAACAGCCTTGGTGCTAAGCCGGCTGTGCACGACCTGATAATTTTCTTAAGCAATGCCCAGCCGGATTTAGCCAAAGCGGACAGCTATGCCAAAATCATTATCGGGTTAGCCAAGGATCTGGGGGCAGAGTTAGTGGTGAGTTTCGCCTCTATGCCGCAAGCAACCGATCATACCCAAAAACCTGCAGTTTGGCTGGCCGCGACTGATCAAAAAATAAAAGAAGGCTTAAAGAAATTTAACTTTAATGTTTTACAAGAAGGGCAAATCAGCGGAATGAACGGTTTGTTTTTAGGGCTGGCCAAGCTTGCCGGGTTAAAAGGCTTTTGTCTGCTTGGAGACATCCCCCTTTATACCATTCAGATCGAGAATCCTAAAGCATCCGCGGCCGTGCTACAGGCCTTGGGCCAAATATTGAATATACAAATAAATTTACAGCCATTAATGGAACAGGCGCAGTCGATGGAAAATGAGATCAATAAATTATTGGAATATTTGAAGCTTGGCAGCGGGGGCCAGTCTGCGCCCATTGGGGAGGAAGAGGTGGAGTTAATTAAGAAAACCTTGAGCCAGCTTACAAAATTACCCGTCTCCATAAAAGAAAAAATTGAAAAGCTTTTTGAGGAGAGCCGCATTAACATTACCAAGGCAAACGGATTAAAGGCAGAACTGGACAAGTGGAATGTTTATAAAGAATATGAAGACAGGTTCCTGGACCTTTTCAGGAAAAATAAGGATAAGGGAAATTAATCATGCCGAATGGGATAAAAGTTATCCTATTTGATTTAGGCCGTGTGTTGGTAGATTTTGACCACCAAAGGGCGGCAGAAAGAATATCTGCTTTTTGTTCGAAAACACCGCGCCAGATATATAACCTTTTTTTTGAATCCCCTGCGACAGTTGCCTTTGAGGCCGGTAAGATTTCTCCGGAAGATTTTTATCTTGAAGTAAAGAACATGCTGGATCTGCAGCTAAGCTTTAATTCATTTGCCCCGATATGGAATGATATATTTTTCTTAAGCCCAAAAAACCGTTCCGTTTACAGGTTGGTCAATGATTTGCGCCCCTGTTATAAAACAGCCCTTTTATCTAACATAAACGCGCTGCATTATGAATATTTAAAAAAAAGTTTTCCTGTGTTTGGGGTTTTTGACAAAATTTTTCTCTCTTTTGAGCTTGGGATGATTAAGCCTGATATAGAAATCTATAAAAAGGTAATTCAGGAGCTCAAAGTTAGCCCCAAAGAGGTATTTTATACCGATGACCGGAAAGAATTAGTAGAGTCCGCCGGTTCTCTTGGCATAAGGGGTTGTGTCTTCGTTGATTTTGCACAATTAATGCATAACTTGGAAAGCGCAGGAATTACTTTTTCCGACGGGAAAAGTAGGAATCAAGAACGTTATTTTTAAGAAAAAATACTTGACAATGCCAATATATTGTGGTAAAAAAAGAGCATAAATACAAGATTTTGCACAAACTTTTGGAGGTTAATAAACGGAGTTGGAAAAAATTGGATAGATTCTTAAGGGCTCAAGGCAAAAGCAATAAACCGGGCCCTTATTTTTTTAAATAGAGGGGATTTTTTAAGCCAAAAAGATGAAAACCGTCGGTTTAACATACGATTTAAAAACAGATTATAAGTTTAAAGAAGGAGATCCCCTTGATGCTAATGCGGAATTTGACGCCCCTTCAACAATTAATGTTATTGCCGATGCCATTGCTGCAAATGGTTTTAAAGTAAAAAAAATCGGTAATGCCTTAAATTTGCTGGATAAGATAGATAACTTGGGCGTAGACATTGTTTTTAATATCTCCGAGGGTTTGGCCGGCAGGAACCGCGAATCACAGGTCCCTATTTTACTCGAGATGGCAGGGGTCCCTTTTGTAGGCGCGGATGCTTTGACCTTAGGGTTGACCCTGGATAAAGTCATGGCTAAGAAGATTTTCATTGCCGAGAAAATTCCTACCCCTAAGTTTTTTGAAGTTCCGTCAGCTGAATCCCTGATTAACCAAGACCATTGTAAATTCCCATTAATTGTTAAGCCGCGGTTTGAGGGTTCGTCTAAAGGCCTGACAGAAAGCTCGCGCGTGGAAAATACCGAAGAGCTTAAAAAACAAGTTGAGTTTATTACCACGGCCTATAAGCAGCCGGCCCTGGTTGAAGAATTTATCTCCGGACAGGAATTCACGGTAGCTATTGTAGGAAATGAGAATCCAGAAATTATGCCGGTCGTCCAGATAAAGATAGACGGAAAACTGAAATTAAATGATAAATTTTATACCTTTGCCAGGATCACTTCCGACAGGCTTGAATATATCTGCCCGGCTAAAATATCGCAAGAGCTGAAAAAAAAGCTGGATGAGCTGGCTTTAAAAGTTTATCGCAGTGTCGAGTGCCGTGATTTTGGCAGGGTGGATTTCCGTGTTGATAACGACGGCAATCCTTATGTTTTAGAAATTAACCCGCTGCCGTCTTTGTCTACCGAAGATGTTTTTATGCTCGTAGCCAAGAATATCGGCATCACTTACGAACAAATTGTGGGCAAGATCCTAAACAGCGCCATCATAAGAAACGGGCTGGGTTAAGAACAGGAAGGTGCGGGGTGAAGGTCGCCTTAACTTACAATTTAAAGAAGAAGGATCCGCTTAAACCGGCGGATTATTTCTCTGAATGTGATTCGGAGGAAACGATTAATTCCGTAGTCTCTGCGCTTAAAACTAAGGGGCATTCCGTGGATACGATAGACGTGGAGTATCCGGCCCTATTTTCGTATTTTAGAAAAAATACAGTAGATATGGTATTTAATATCGCCGAAGGAAAACACGGCCGTTTCCGCGAATCCGAGGTACCCGCGGTGCTGGATTATTTAAATATTCCTTATACCGGTTCAAATACTTTTTCACTTGCCCTGGCATTAAACAAGGCGCTCACCAAGAAAATACTAAAAGCAGAAAATATTCCTACCCCCAATTTCCAGCTTTTTACAAGAGGGGACGAAGTTTTATCAGCAGAGCTAAAGTTTCCTCTAATTGTCAAGCCTAATTGTGAGGGGTCTGCAAAAGGCATCAATAAGGCAAACGTCGTTAGTAATAAAGAGGATCTTTTCCAAAAGGTCAAAGAATGCATAGATGTTTACCGGCAGGAGGCTTTGGTTGAGGAATTTATCGAAGGCAAGGAGCTGACGGTAGGAATTTTAGAAAACGGTAAAACCAGGGTACTGCCGATTTTAGAAATAGATTTTTCTAGCTGCAAAAAAAGCGGAGAATATTTTTATTCCTGGAAAATGAAGGAGTTTCAGGGGGACAGTGAATTAGGATTAGTCCCGGAGTTTTATTGCCCGGCCCGGCTCGATGAAAAAACAGAGGCAATAGTAAAAGAGGCGGCTTTGCGTACACACCGTGCCGTGGGCTGCCTTGATATTTCGCGCACCGATATCCGTTTGGATAAATTTAATATACCGTATGTTTTGGAGATTAACCCTTTACCGGGGCTGGATCCTAAAGAATCTAATTTTCCCATAATGGCATATGCCGCCGGAATGAAATATGAAGATCTTATCGAGGCAATATTGATGAGTGCCTCAGAAAGGAAAGGCTTAAATTGAATAATCCTGTAGGCTTAGAAAATCAAAAAGCGCAGATCGAAACGCCGGCTATTCCGAAACCGCCAAAGCGTTCACGCGACTACCAGCAGATCCCTCTCTATAAAGACGTTAATCCGCTGGATTGGGAAGATTGGCATTGGCAGCTTAAGCACAGGATTAGAACTAAAGAAGAATTAGCCCAAATTATTAAGCTTACTTCCGAAGAGGAGAAAGGGATAGATAAGGCAAAAGGCAGGTTGGCGATGGCAATTACTCCCTATTGGGCGAGCCTTATTGATGCTGATGACCCCGATTGCCCGATAAGAAGGCAGTCCGTCCCGGTTAACTATGAGTTTTCCATCTCTCCTCATGAGATGGCTGACCCTTGCGCTGAAGACCGCGATTCTCCGGCTCCGCATTTAGTGCACCGTTATCCGGATAGGGTTTTACTGTTAGCTACGGATCACTGTGCTATGTATTGCCGGCATTGTACGCGCAGGCGCTTAGTGGGTGAGCATGAGGAAAAAGATTCAAACCCCGAAACTAAATTTGACGCGGCGATAGAGTATATTAAATCCAACCGAAAGATAAGGGATGTGTTGATTTCAGGAGGCGACCCGCTTACACTGGAAGATGAAGCTCTGGAATCTTTAATTGCCAAGATCCGCGATATATCGCATGTTGAACTGTTAAGAATAGGTACGCGTATTCCGGTAACCTTGCCGCAGCGTATTACCGAAAAATTAGTAAACATGTTGAAAAAATATTCTCCTATCTGGATGAGTATTCATTTTAATCATCCCAAGGAAATTACCAAGCGCTGTAAAAATTCCTGCGATATGCTGTCTGAGTCAGGCATACCTTTGGGCAGCCAGTCGGTGCTTCTTAAAGGCATCAATGACCGTCCGTTTATTATGCGGCGCCTTGTGCATGACCTTCTGCAAATAAGGGTAAGGCCATATTATATTTATCAATGCGATCCGGTCAGGGGCACGCAGCATTTTCGCACACCTGTTGCAGTCGGGATAAATATTATCGAAAAACTGCGCGGGCATACCTCGGGGTATGCTGTGCCGACATACGTGATCGATGGGCCTGGCGGCGGCGGAAAAATCCCCGTGGGGCCAAATTATATCCTTTCCCAGGCCAAGGGTAAATATGTTTTACGTAATTATAAGGGCAAGATTTACACCTACCTGGAGTAATCTTTCATTATTTGTTTTGTAGAGGCTTGAAAGCATAAAGCCTCTATTCTAAAGGCCCTCTAAGAGACTACCTATGAAAATAAGCGCATTTGCTATACCTGAAGCTGTTTTGGGAAAACATAATGTTAAAAATGATAAGCTTGACCAAGCTGATAAGCTGGTTAAATCCAAGAAAAAAACCTATCCCCATGTGGAACTGGCAGGTGAGAATGCCGCAGTTGAAGCGGATGTTATAATTATCCCCAAAGATTCTAAGACAGATTTGATCCTCCGGGATTTGGATTTTGTAGAAACACGGTTGAGTAAATCACCGCCCGATAAAGAAAAAATTATCCTAGAAAAAATGAAGCTATCCTTGGAAAAAGAAGATTTTATATCTTCAGTAGTTTTGACCGAGCAGGATAAGGAAGTTATCTCCGGCTACGGCCTGCTGACTCTTAAGCCGGTAGTTGTAATCACCAAAGAAGAATTAGAGAACATGGGGGTTTTATTGGCCAGGGTTTTATCAGAGAGCGGGTTTATAACTTTTCTGACAGTCGGAGATAAAGAGAACCGCGCTTGGTTAATCAAGCAAGGCACAACTGCATGGGAAGGTGCGGGGGTAATCCATTCCGATATACAGCAAGGTTTTATCCGTGCAGAAATTATAAGCTTCGCTAATTTTATTTCCTGCGGAGGGGAAACGCAAGCTAAGCAGCAAGGAAAGATGCGCCTTGAGCAAAAGGATTACATAATGCAGGATGCGGATTTGGTTAACTTCCGCTTTAATAAATAATGGTTAAGATCAGGCGGGCACTTATTAGTCTATCAGATAAAACCGGAATTTTATCTTTAGCCCAAGAATTAAAAAATTTTGGCGTAGAGATTATTTCTACCGGCGGTACGGCAAAACTATTACGCCAGAACAATATTGAGGTAACCGAGGTATCAAGCTACACAGGTTTTCCCGAAATACTCGACGGAAGAGTAAAAACACTGCATCCTAAGATCCACGCCGGCCTGCTTGCACTACGGAAAAATACCGCGCACATGCAGAGATTAAATGAACATGGTATCGGGCTCATTGATATGGTTGTAGTTAATTTATATCCATTTGCTGAAACAGCTGCTAGGCCCGGAGCTAGCCTCAAAGAAATTATCGAGAATATAGATATCGGCGGGCCTTCTATTCTGCGCAGCGCCGCGAAAAACTATCAATCCGTAGCGGTAATTTGTAATCCCGCCCGGTATGCCGAAGTAATTTCGGAATTAAAAAAGAATAACGGTTTTTTAGGCGAAGGCCTGATGCGGCGATTGGGGGTTGAGGTTTATGGCCACACCAGCCAATATGATGCAGCGATATTTGAATATTTGAGCAAACAGCAAACAGCAAACAGCTTAGAGCCCGCAGGGTTTCCTAAAGATCTGGTTTTAAGTTTTGAGAAAATTCAAGAGCTGCGCTACGGCGAAAACCCTCATCAGAAGGCAGCTTTCTATAAAGAAAAAAATAAAACCGCAGGGCTTATTAATCTAAAACAGCTGCAAGGCAAGGAACTTTCTTTTAATAACATACTTGATCTTAATTCCGCAGTCGAACTGGTTAAGGAATTTAGGGGGCCTGCCGCAGTGGTTGTTAAACATAATAATCCCTGCGGGGCCGCGCAGGATAAGGATCTCGAAAAGGCATTTTTGAATGCCTGGAAAACCGATAAGCTCTCGGCATTCGGCGGGATTGTGGCATTAAACAGAAAAATGGATTTAAAAACCGCAGGACTAATTGCTAAAAGCGGCTTTCTGGAATGTATCATCGCCCCATCTTTTGAGAACCGGGCGTTAAGTTTATTCAGAGAAAGGAAAAACCTGCGCCTGCTTGAATTAAAAGATTTAAACATAATTGATGAACCGGAATTTAAACGTGTTGCCGGCGGCATGCTTTTACAGGCTAAAGACATTTTGACCCTGGATGAAAGCAATCTTAAGGTGGTGACTAAGAAAAAACCGACTGATGCACAGATGCAAAGTTTGATTTTTGGGTTCAAAGTAGCCAAGCATGTGAAATCCAACGCTATAGTTCTAACAAGCGGGACTAAAACTGTGGGCATTGGCGCAGGCCAGATGTCGCGCGTCGATTCGGTTATGACCGCAAAGAATAAATCTGGTAAACTTAGCCGAAACTGCTGTTTGGCATCAGATGGTTTTTTCCCCAAGCCGGATGCTATTATCTGGGCGCATAAGGCAGGGGCTAGGGCAATAATCCAGCCCGGCGGCTCTATCGCCGATAAAGCAATTATCGCAGCCTGCGATAAATATAAAATTGCTATGGTTACAACTGCCTTAAGGCATTTTAAGCACTAATGTATGCTTTATCCGCATGCTTTAAGATATTTAAACTCTCTTACCAGCTACGAAAAAATTACCAATTTCTCCTATAAAGAAGCAGTTAAGCTGGAGCGCATCAGAAACTTTCTTGCCTTAATAGGCAATCCCCAGAAATCCTTAAGCATTATTCATGTCGCAGGCTCAAAAGGCAAGGGTTCAACCTGCGCATTTATCGCATACATCTTAAGGGAATCCGGTTTCTCTGTTGGCCTGTATACTTCTCCGCATTTAAATGATTTTCGGGAAAGAATTAGAATCCTTAGGCCTTTTACCGGTACCCGCAGGAGAATAACGGGTGATTTTGAAGGAATGATTTCCCAAGAAGAGGTAACTTCGTTAGTCCGCTCATTAAAACCGGCGATTAATAAATATAACCGCTATTCGAAATACGGGCCACTGACTTTTTTTGAGGCCTATACCGCTTTAGCATTTATTTATTTTAAAGATAAACGGGTTGATTTTGTGGTTTTAGAAACCGGAATGGGAGGCGCACTCGATGCTACCAATGCCGCCGATTCTTTAGTGCAGGTGATTACGCCGGTCAGCTATGAGCATACGGATAAACTTGGGGCTACCTTGGCCAAAATCGCCCGGCAAAAGGCAGGGATTATAAAAACCAAAAACTCTATAGTAATTTTAGCCCCGCAGAAAAAAGAGGCGCTGGAGGTAATTCAAAGAAGATGCAAGTCCGTAGGGGCGGATTTACCCTTGTCAGTGGGCATGCGGCAGATTAAACTCCTTAAATTAAAAATGAGCTTAATCGGCAGGCATCAGCTGGTCAATGCTGCTTCCGCGATAGGCGCGGTAAAGGCGCTGCGTCATTACGGCATAAATGTCCTGCCGCAAGCTATCCGGAGGGGAGTAAGAAATACCCGTTGGCCTGGAAGGTGTGAAGTAATAAAAAATAATCCTTTAATTGTTTTAGATGGCGCGCAGAATTTAGCATCGGCGCGTGTTTTAAAAAAAGCAATAGAAGACAACTTCAAATATAAAAAACTTATTTTGGTTTTAGGGATTTCGCAGGATAAGGATATTTGCGCAATATGCAGGACACTCGGTATTTTATCTCATGAAATTATTCTTACCCGGGCTCAAACCCCGCGGGCAGCCGACCCAAAAAAACTAGCCGCCTATTTTAATAGAAAACTATATTTGACCAAAAGTGTAAAAGAGGCTAAACTTTTAGCTGTAAGACTGGCGCATAAAGAAGACCTAATTTTAGTAACAGGTTCATTATTCGTGGTTGGAGAATTCAGGAATGCTTGAAGACAATTTAAACGATACAATCGCGGCAATTTCGACTGCGCAAGGCCAAAGCGGCATTGGAATTGTGCGCCTAAGCGGCCCCCGGGCCTTAGCCATAGCAGATCAAATATTTACCGGCTCAAAGAAGGAAAAACCCTCTGAGTTTAAAAGCTATACAATGCATTATGGCAGGATCTCAGGCCATGGCAGAATTATTGATGAAGTTATTCTTAGCCTGATGCGCAAACCTAAGTCATATACCCGAGAAGATGTTGTTGAAATAAACTGTCACGGCGGGATTGTGGTTTTGCGTAACGTTCTGGATTTAACATTAGAAAACGGGGCCCGTCTTGCATCCCCGGGGGAGTTTACCAGGAGGGCTTTTTTAAACGGCAGGATTGATCTGGCTCAGGCAGAAGCGGTCATTGATGTTATCCGCGCAAAAACAGATTCTGCCCTTAAATTAAGTTTAGGGCAATTAAACGGCGGCCTTTCAAAGGAGATAGGGTTAATCCGTAAAAAGCTATTGGATGTTTTAGTGAATTTAGAGGTAGAGATAGATTTTCCCGAAGAAGGGATAAGGCAAGGCGCATCAGCAATATCGCAGGGAATCGATGCCCTTAGCGGTAAGTTAAATAAGCTGCTGGATAATGCATCGGCAGGCAGGATTCTACGCGAAGGCATTTCCGTAGTTATCTGTGGAAAACCGAATGTGGGAAAATCTTCGCTCCTCAACGCTTTACTTAAAAAAGAGCGTTCTATTGTTACGCCTGTTGCCGGCACAACCCGCGACACAATCGAAGAGATTATTGATATAAAGGGTATCCCGGCAAGGATATTTGATACTGCGGGGATTCTTACGCCGCGCAATATGATCGAAAAAGAAGCTATCAGGCGTTCAAGGGAACATATAAAATTAGCGGACATGGTAATCATTTTATTTGATGCAAGCGGCAAGCTGTCCCACCTAGACAGGAAACTAATCAGGGAAGTAAGACATAAAAACGTTATTGCGGTAATCAATAAGATTGATTTAAAAAACCGCATTGAAGAAGATCAGCTTTTAAGGGCATTCCGTAAGGTGGTCCGGATTTGCGCAAAGTCGGGAAAGCATATCGATACGCTTGAGGGTGCGCTTTATGAATTCGTTTTTAAAGGCAAGCTAAACGCCCCGGAATCTTTGATCGTGAGCAATTTAAGGCATATCCAGGCGCTTAGGAATGCAAAAAAATTAGTAGGCCAGGCAAAGGAGGCCTTAAGAAATAATCTCACGCAAGAATTTATCGCTCAGGATTTAAAGGACGCCTGCGTTTATTTGGATAAGATATTAGGAAAGAATTTTCCGGAAGACCTTTTGGACAGGATTTTTGCCGATTTTTGTATTGGAAAGTGATTAAAGCGAGTTTTCTTTGTTGGTTATAGCTTTATGTATTTCTTTATTTAAGTCGCTTAAGGCAAACGGTTTTACAAAATAACCCACCGCTCCCAAGTTATAAGCTTTTTTTACATCTACCAAGTCGCCAAATCCCGAAATAATTATTATCGGGATCCCGCGGGTTTCCGGGTCATTATTTAAAATCTCGCAAATTTCAAAACCTCCGAGTTCCGGCATAAGCAAATCAAGCAGTATGATATCAGGTTTTAATGATTTGATTAAATGCAGGGCGTCTTTTGATTCTCTGCAGAGTACGACCTCAAACCCGGAATTGGAAAGAGAGTCATTTAACAGGGAAAGTATTTCATCCTGGTCATCAACTACTAATATTCGTTTTTTTGGCATCGCATAAATAGTATAATTATTTTGATGAAATAGTCAATAGCGGATTTAAAGAAAAACTTATTGCAGAAAACCCGTTTTCATTAGATAATAACCAGTATAAATTTAATTTTCCGATAAAGCCAAAAGAATATGGATATAAAGAAAATAGAAAAGGCAGTACGCCAGATTTTAGAAGCAATCGGCGAAAATCCCAAAAGGAAAGACCTTTTGGAGACGCCTCGCCGTGTTGCCCAGATGTATGAGGAGATATTCTCGGGGATCAAGCAGGATCCGGAAAAAGAGCTCGAGGTTATCCTTGACCAAAAGCACCATGAAATTATACTTTTACGCGGGATACCCTTGTATTCTGTCTGCGAACATCACCTCCTGCCTTTTTTAGGCAAGGCAAATATTGCGTATATCCCTAAAAATGGGCGCGTGACCGGGCTAAGCAAGCTTGCCCGCGTAGTGGATGTTTTAGCGCGCAGGCCGCAGGTCCAGGAGAGGTTGACTACGCAGATCGCCGAGATTGTGATGAGCAAATTAAAACCGCTTGGAGTAATGGTGGTTATTGAAGCAGAGCATCTTTGCATGTCTATGCGCGGAGTAAGGAAACCCGGGACAATGACGGTAACCAGTGCGGTGCGCGGAATTTTTAAAGAGAATGAGAAAACCCGCTCTGAAGCATTGGCTTTAATGCGGCAGTAAGAAAGGACGCAAACGTGTTTTTTAAGAAAATTTTAGCATTATTATCCCTCGCCATTATTTTATCCGGATGTGCAACCTATAAATTCCAGCAATCAACGCCTGCGCCAAATGGGGGTTATCTGGTTAGCTATGATGGTAAGCCTATTATTGAATATACTGTAGGAAAAGATAAATCCCTGCCGGATTTAACATTGGCTAAAGAGCGTTTTAAGCGCCGCAGGCCCATGGTTGAGTATTATTATAAAAAAATGGGTTTGATCGAGTCTAAATTTAAAGCAAACTTCTGGGATCCGCCGGCAATGGTTATAGATTTTATCGGTGGGATCTTGCGTTGGCCATTTACAGCCGTGGATGATTACAAATATAACCGTAATCCTAAGTATAAAGAAAGAATAGACAGGCTTGAAGAAGAAAGAGAGGCACTTGAAAAAGCCAACATAGCCAGCCTAAAAGAAAAACTTCAGGCATATATTGTTAAAGATTTAGCCAAAGAGCCCCAGCCGGAAAGCTTGCCTGCGGGTAAGCAGGTTCAAGCAGTAAGCCAGCCGCAAATTTTGCCGGCTGTTCCGCCTCCTGCGCCGGAAAAAGCGATTCCTCCGGAAGTCCAAAGTGGAGTTATTAAATCGGAAAGCTCGGCTCCTTTGGATTTAGTTTCCGTCCCAGAGGGGCAGGATGATTCTCCCGTAATGTCAGCCGACAAAGACAGGGTTGATGCTTTACCCGCACCGCCCGCAGAACAAACAGCTGTTAAGCAGCCTGTGCATTCTGAAATTTTAGCTCCGGTAGTTATACCGGCAAAAGAAGTTAAGCCTGCGGTTAAGCCATTAAAGGCGCCGCCGGTTGCGGTAATCATTGCTAAGCCAATAAAAGGGTTTTCTCCGTTAAAAGTAAAATTTTACGGTCAGAAGTCATATTCTAAGTCAGGAAAAATCGTTTCTTATTTTTGGGATTTTGGAGATGCGGATACTTCTATCAAGAAGAACCCCGAGAATACTTTTTGGAGCACAACTTACGGCTTAAGGCAATTTCCCGTTACCCTTACAGTGAAAGATAATGCAGGAGGCTCTTCCAGCACGACCACAATAATCGAAGTTTCCACCCGGTAAACTTTTCTTAATAAGGAATAGTATAATAAAGAGGCACCAGATGGGTAAAATTAATTTACCGGCCCGCGCCTATGCGCAATACAGGGCTTTTCGCATTAAATTGGCAAAAGTTAAAGCGAGCATTTATGATCAGGCCCTGGGGATTGAAACTGCCGAAGAAGACCCCATTCAGTCAGTGGTTAACAGTTTTAATTCTGACAGGTACGGTTATCAATCGGCTTTTTATGGAAGGCTTGAGAAAATAATTAAATATCTAAAGCCTTCAAGCGAAGATGTTTTTGTTGATTTGGGCTGCGGTAAAGGCAGAGTGGTATTTTTTGTGGCTTTAAAAAGATTTAAAAAAGTCATCGGCGTAGAATTGGACCAAGGGCTTTATGCAATCGCGCAGGAAAACCTGCGCCGCTTAAGAATACAGAGATCCCCCATAGAGCTTTTTAATATCGATGCCGCTAATTTTGAAGCAAAAGATGCAACTATATTTTTTATGTTTAATCCGTTTGGCGCCAAAACGCTGGAGAATGTCCTGAATAATATTAAAAAGTCATTAGCCGAAAATCCGCGGAAGATCCGCATAGTATATTATTGCCCATACCACAGGAGTTTGTTGGATAAACAAGATTGGCTTCTCCGCGACGGCCAGATAGAAAATGATATTTGTTTAGCCTGGAGCAATAAATATTAAATTTAGCGCAACTTATCCAAATTTCTATATTGCACCGCTTCAGCGATATGTTCGGGCAAGATTATATCGCTTTTACCCAAATCACTTATTGTCCGGCCCACCTTTAATATCTTATCAAATGCCCTTGCCGAAAGCCCCAATTCTGAAATAGCCATATGCAGCAGGTCTTTGGCCTCTTTGTTTAAAGGGCAGTGCTCCTTAATTAATTTACCGTGCATCTGGGCATTGTAGAATATTCCATGCGATTGAAACCTTTTCTTTTGGATCATCCGGGCATCTTCCACGCGCTGCCTGATTGCTTTTGAAGGCTCTGCATCCTGAGTATCGGATAATTCACGGTATTTTACTTGCGGGACCTCTATGTGTATGTCGATCCTGTCTAGCAGGGGGCCGGAAATTTTGCCCAGATAATTTCTGATCTTTGCGGGATTACAATGGCAGGTTTTCTGTAAACTAAAATAATTTCCGCAGGGGCATGGATTAAGCGCCGCGGCTAGAATAAAGGAAGCCGGAAAAATCAGCGTCCCTTTTACGCGGCTGATGCAAATTAAATTATCCTCCAGCGGCTGCCTTAATGTTTCAAGGGCTTTACGGGTAAATTCCGGGAGTTCATCCAAGAATAAAACTCCGTAATGAGCTAAGCTTATCTCTCCGGGTTTAGGGATGCTTCCCCCGCCGATTAGCGCCACATCTGAAATACTGTGATGCGGAGCGCGAAAAGGCCGGGTTGTGATAAAACCGTTTTTATTCGGCAGCGTGCCTGCTACCGAATGGATTTTTGTTATCTGCAGAGCTTCCTGCAGAGACAAACCGGGCATGATTGTAGGGATTCTTTTAGCAAGCATGGTTTTGCCGCTGCCCGGAGGGCCGATCAAAACAATATTGTGGCCGCCTGATACAGCTACTTCAATCGCCCTTTTAGCAAAATATTGCCCCTTTACTTCTGAAAAATCCAAAGCATAATCCGCATTCTCCCTCAAGGCTTCTTTAATTTCTAATTTATATGGCTGGACTGATCCCGGGTCAGCCAGAAATTGAATAACTTCTTTTAAGCTTTTTAGCGGCCAAGCAGATATTTCCCGGACGACACCCGCTTCTTTTGCATTCTCTTCAGGCAGGACCAGGTTTTTTATCGGAGAATTAGCCAAAGATAAGCTTATGGCCAGAACACCGCAAACCGGGCGAAGCTGTCCATCAAGAGACAGCTCCCCAAGGAAAGAATAATTTTTAAGAAGGCTATTACTAATCTGCCCGGTTGCTGCCAAAATACCTAAGGCAATAGGCAGGTCAAAACAAGCACCTTCTTTTTTGATATTTGAAGGCGCCAGATTTACTGTGATTCTCTGTGCAGGCCACTGGAACCCCGAGTTTTTGATTGCTGAGCGCACCCTTTCTTTGCTTTCTTTGATCGCAATATCTGCCAGCCCAACTAAATTAATTGCCGGCAGGCCGTTGGCAACATCAATTTCAATTTCAACAGGATATGCCTGCAAGCCCAAAAGCCCAAAACTATAAATTTTTGAGATCATCGCCCCCCCCTTGATTATTTTCCATGGTTGAATCGCCTGTCTTTATTAAAGCCCGCTTCTAAATAGCAGCTTTCTAGGTTAATAGACGTATAAGGCAGAGGAATCTAACCAAAGAAAAAGGTAAAAGGATAAAATAAGCTTGCTTTCTAGGCAAGAGGATATATAATATTTCTTATGAATAAAGATATGGCCAAGAATATGGTACTATTCTTATTGATCGGCATTAGTATCTTTAGCATGGTTAGGTATGTCGGGGAAGTGAGGGAAAGCTATAGGCTCAAGGAGAGCTTAACTCAAGCCCAAAATCAGATTACTGTATTAGTAGAGCAGAAACAAAACTTATTGCAGGATATAGAGAAAGAGAAAGGGCTTAATGAGCAATTGACGCTTAAGAACTCGCACCTTAAAGATTATTTAAGGGCGAGCAAACATAAAATCTCCCGCCTTTTTCAGGATAATGCCAAAATCAAAGACAGTTTTGAAGATGTATACGCTAAGCTTTCCATATTAAAGGCGGAAAATAAAGCACTTATTGAAAGCCGTAAACGCCTTTATACGGAAAATGAACAGTTTAAATTTAAACTAAGCTCCATCAGTGAATTAAAAAAAGCGATAAAAGAACTAAAAAACCATAAACGTAAAAGTTTTGACATAGAGATTGAAGGTAACCGCGGTTTTTTGATTAAGGATGGCCAGTCGACTGCTGTAGAGAGAATTAAAATCGAAGTTATCCCTGCCCAAACAAAAGAATAATGAGAGATTTTTTCGCAGAGCTTTATAGAAATAAAATTTTGATGACTACTGTTTCTACGTGGCTTATTGCCCAGACGATCAAAGTAGTTATCGGGGTTTTTCGTTTGAAAAAATTTGATTTCCGTTTATTTATCGGTTCCGGAGGGATGCCTTCTGCGCATGCTGCCGGAGCTTCGTGTTTAGCAACCAGCATCGGCATGGAGTGCGGGTTTGATACGGTTTATTTTGCTTTGGCGTTTGCTTTTGCGATTGTGGTTATGTTTGATGCCCAGGGTGTGCGCCGTTCAACAGGCAAGCAGGCTGGTATTTTAAATAAAATCATGGAAGATATATACTGGAAGGGAAAAATTCAGGAGCTGCGGTTGCGCGAGCTAATCGGGCACACTCCCGTTGAAGTGTTCATTGGATTATTTTTAGGCATCGGGATTGCTTTAATATCTTATTCAAGGGGGAGCTAGTGAATAAAAAACTATTGATAATAATCGTTGCAGTAATAGCCATCGCCGGTGTTTTTATTGTTTTAGTCAGCAGGAGAGTGCCGCAAACAGCCACTTTTTTTAATCGCGCCGCCTCAAACAATATTTTAAGCCAGGCGCGTTCTTTTGAGTCCAAAGGCGATTTGCTTAGCGCTAAACTGTTATATCAGCAGCTGGTGAATGACTTTCCCGGATCGCCCGATATAATGGAGTGGCAGAAAAAGGCGGAAAATATAAATATTAAGTTATTGTTTTCATCTGCAATTACCCCCAAAAGCATAAGCTATTCCATTAAGCCGGGAGATACCCTAAATAAAATAGCCCGGGAGCATAATACTACCGTTGAGCTTATTATGAAGAGCAATAATATAAGCGATTCTCTGATTGTCCCCGGCCGCAAGATCAAAGTTTGGCATGCCCCGTTTAACATATTAGTTGATAAATCCGAAAATATACTCTGGCTTAAAAGCGATGAAGAGATATTTAAAACATATATTGTTTCTACCGGTAAAGATAATTCTACCCCGCCGGGTACTTTTAAAATCGTGAATAAACTTCCTAATCCCACCTGGTTTAAGGCGGGCGCGGTAGTCCCTCCGGAAAGCCCGGAGAATGTTTTAGGTACGCGCTGGATGGGTTTTAACCTGGCTGGATACGGGATCCACGGGACGACAGAACCAAAAGAACTGGGTAAACAGGTGACCCAGGGATGCGTGCGCTTGAGTAATTCTGATGTTGAGGAGCTTTATGCTATTGTGCCTGTCGGCACAGAGGTCACCGTAATTGAATAATTCATAATGTGCAGCAGACGTTTAAACGTCCGCTACGCTGTGGATAACTGAACAGTTACAATAATATTATGGCTGGATTAGATTTTGAAAAACCGATCGTAGAGCTGGAGAAAAAAATACAAGAGCTCAAATCTTTTATGACGGAGAAAAAGATTGATCTATCCGGAGAGATTAAGAAGCTTGAAGATAAGCTCGGGAATTTAAAAAAAGATACTTATGCCAATTTGAGCGCTTGGCAGAAGGTCCAGCTTGCCCGCCACCCCTTAAGGCCCTATACCCTTGATTATATTAGTTTGATTATGTCTGATTTTGTCGAATTACACGGCGACAGGCTTTTTGGGGATGACCTGGCGATGATTTGCGGTTTGGCGAAATTAGATAAAAGGAAGGTTATTGTTATCGGCCATCAAAAAGGCCGCGACACCAAAGAAAACCTAAAGCGTAATTTCGGCTGCGCGCATCCCGAAGGCTACCGCAAGGCACTGCGCGTTATGCAAATGGCCGAAGAGTTTGGTTTGCCGGTTATAATTTTTATTGACACTCCCGGTGCATACCCGGGCATCGGTGCCGAGGAGCGCGGGCAGTCTCATGCGATCGCGGTTAATTTACGCGAAATGGCTTCGTGTGCTACCCCGATTATGGCCATTGTAATCGGAGAAGGCGGCTCGGGCGGCGCCCTCGGGGTGGGGGTAGCAGACCGCGTTGCAGTTTTAGAGAATTCCTATTATTCGGTTATCTCGCCGGAAGGATGTGCGGCTATTCTTTGGAAAGATGGCGCAAAGGCCCCTCAAGCTGCAGAAGTTTTAAAGCTTACCGGAGAGGATCTTTTAAAAATGGGGATTATTGATGAAGTAATTAGTGAACCTTTAGGCGGGGCGCATCGCGATGCGCAGAAAACAGCTTCAAATGTTAAAGAGGCCATTTTAAGGAACTTAAAGGAATTGGATGTTTTAGATAAAGAAGAATTACTTAAATTAAGATATAAGAAATTTAGGTCCGTGGGTATTACCGCATGATTGAACAGGAACTTATTTTATTAGGCCTGTTACGCCAAAGCCCCAGGCATGGTTACGAAATCAAGCTAAAAGTCCGTGAAATCCTTTCCCTTTTCGCCGGGGTCCAATTAAAATCAATATATTATCCTCTTAGGATTTTAGAAGAAAAAGGCTTACTTGCCAAGCAGGCGGTTAAAAAGAGTAACAGGCCGGAACGGTTTGTTTATTGCCTGACTGACAAAGGCAGGCACCGTTTTGAAATCCTTCTTAATAAAAACCTGCTTGATTGTAAGCGGCCTGAGTTTACGCTTGACCTAAGCCTGTATTTTCTTAATTTTATGAAGCCTGTTTTAGCGCGCCGGCGCCTTAAGAAGAGGCTTGAAATTTTAGAGAAGATATCAAGCGGCTTAGTCGGCATGCTTAATTCCAAAGGGCTTAAGGACACTTTGCCGCTTTACCGGATAATGGAGCATAACCTTTGCCTGTTAGAAGCTGAAGCCTCATTTCTCTCTAATCTTCTCAAAAAAATATAAGCAATAAGACTCCATTTTAGTTCTTAAGTTGTAGCTCTTGGCTCGTAGAAAACCATTTCAGAATGCATTTATTATTTAAATTGAAGGCTCTCTAAGAGCCAAGAGCTAAACGCAGTCTTGATGAATATGCTTGACAAAACCTATTATTTTCTATATGATTTATAGTAATTACTATAAATTGCTATAAACGGAGGAAATGATAATGGCTAAAACGCTAATCTCGCCCGCCCAAATAAGCAAAATCCACAATATCTCCTATCAGACAATAAACTATTATACAAATCTTGGCCTCTTAATGGTTAAAAAGAGGAACACGAACCGCCTCTATGATTCCCGGCAGGTTAGCGCATGTTTGAAGAAAGTAGCTGAACTTAAAAACCGCGGGTATTCTTTAAAACTTATCTGTGATTTATTAAGAAAGGGTTAAATGAGTTATTATTCGGTCCTAGGTTTAGAAAGAGAGCCTTTTTCAAACAGCCCTGACCCCGATTTTTTTTACGAAGCCAACGAGCATAAGGCAGCGCTTATGCGTCTGCTTGTGGAGATTCGCCTCAGGCGGGGGCTTAGCGTTATTCTGGGCGACGTGGGAGTGGGGAAAACCACTCTTTCGCGCAAGCTTTTTCAGATGCTCAAAGAAAGGCCGGACATACTTTTTTATATGATTATGGACCCTACCGCGCAAAGCGAGGAGCTTTTTTTAGAATCATTAGTGCGCACGTTTAATATTCAGGATCAGATTGACAGCGGTTCGGATATCCTCGACTATAAAGAGGTGATCAAGAAGTATCTTTTCCAAAAAGGAGTCGAGGAAAATAAAACTATAGTTCTGGTCGTCGATGAAGCGCAAAAACTAAATGCCGAGTCTCTGGAGATTTTACGCGTTTTATTGAATTATGAAACAAATGAATATAAGCTTCTGCAGCTTGTCCTATTCGCCCAGATGGAACTCTTGCCCAGGATCAAAGATATCAAGAATTTTTTTGACCGGATTGTGCTTAAATATGTAATTAACCCTTTAGATGAACCGGAGACACGCGATCTCATTAACTTTCGCCTAAGGCATTCCGGGTTTAATACAGAGCTGAAACTCTTTACAGATGAGGCAGTTAGCGAAATTCAGCGTTATAGCCAGGGCTATCCGCGTAGAATAAATCTCATCTGCCATAATGCGCTTAGAAGTTTAATTACGAGCAATAAGACGGTTATTGACGGCGCGCTCATCCGCGATTTGGTTGCAAGGAGCACGGTATAAATATGGATAAACAGACTTCCGATGAAAGGTTGCTTAAGCTTATAGAGGGCTCAGGTGAGCAAAAGCACAAACAGGCTGGCTCCCCTTGGACGAAGAGGCCGCTTATGCCGACAAAGCTTGGGGTCCCCGAATTAAAATTAATGCTTAAGAACTTAAAAATTGACGTACGTTCTTTTAACAAAGGGTTAATTGCCCTATGCATTTTATTTACTTTTGTGTTCTTATATACTCTTTTAAGCGCCCCCATTGTTCCCAAATCTAACGCCGCGTTTTTTATTCCGGAGAGCTCATCGGCAATAGTTAAGTTGATATCTTCGGGCCAGGCCCAGGGGCTGGTACGAAAAAGCATCTCCGCGCAGGACATCAGAAGGAATTTTTTTCTTCCTCCCGGATCCAAAGTCAGCCCCAGCAGCGCAGAAAATAAGGAGCAGGATTTAACAGAGGAGACCAAAGATTTTAAGCTTGTAGGGATTATCTGGTCGCAAAACCCTGAAGTAATGATTGAAAATGCCAAGGACTCCCGGACGTATATTTTAAGGAAAGGCGACACTTTTAATGAGCAGTTTAAGGTAAAAGATATTTCGCGCAATTCAGCGATGTTAGAGATGGCTACGGACGAAGGCCCAAAACAATTTGAAATAAGATGAATGCAAAGAATAATTTTTTTTTATGTTTGCTGATTATATTAGCCGTTATCGGTTTATCTTGGGCAGAAGAAACCGCTCAAGAGGCAGCGGTTAATGCCGGGGAGGTTTCCAAGGGGGCTGCCAGCTCATTCGATTCAGGGGAAAAAATTTCCTTAGATTTAAAAGGAATCGACATAAACGAGCTTTTTAAGGTTCTTTCTGCAAAAAGCGGGATCACGATTACAGCTACGCCGGAAGTAAAAGGGAGAGTTACGGTTTTTATGGATAGTTTAAGTTTTGCCGAGGCCCTTGATGTAATTGTAAACATGCAGGACCTTGCCTATGAGCGAAAAGGTAATATAGTCAAGGTTATGACGGCAGTTGAATATGAAAAAGCTTATGGGAGGAAATTCGGGGAGCTTAAAACAACGCGGACTTTTAAGCTTACTTATGCTAAACCTATAAACGTGCTTAATGTAATTAATTTGCTAAAGTCCGATGTCGGCAGGATTATCTCTGATGAATCAACCGGAACCATTATTATTAAGGATAACCCGCAATCAATGGAGATAATGGCTGAGGCGATCAAGGAGCTTGACCGGCCGCTGGATACTGTAGTCTTTAATGTGAATTACGCGCGTTTTGCCGATATAAAAGGTTATCTTAATGACCTGATTACTCCGGGAGTCGGCCAGATCATCGTTGATGAAAGAAGCAGCAAGGCGGTTGTTTCTGACCTGCCGCAGCGCCTGGTACGCATCAAAAAACTCATGAAGCAGTTTGATGAAGAATCGCGCCAGGTGCTTATTACGGGGGAGATTATTGAGGTTAATATCGATGATAAATATCAAAGCGGGATTGAGTGGGACAGGATCTTTAGCTCCATAGACAACTTGGATGTAATAGCGAAATTTCCCATTACCCCCGCACTTTCAAGCTATGGAAAAATCAGCGTTGGCACCTTGACTAAAGACCATTACAATTTGGTGATGAATATGCTCAACGAATACGGCAGTTCCAAGGTGCTTACCCGGCCGCGCATAGTCGCGGTGAACAAGGAAGAGGCAAAAATCCTTGTCGGTACCCGTGAAGCCTATGTAACGAGCAGCCAGAGCCAGGGTGAATCCACGACAATTACCGCAGAGAGCGTGCAATTTATCGATGTCGGGTTAAAACTTGTGGTAGTGCCTACAATCGGTTCGGACGGTTTTATTACGATGAAGATCAAGCCGGAAGTCAGCTCGGTCAAAGAGACGCTGACGACTGAAGCCGGGACCCAGGTGCCTATAGTGCAAACTTCCCAATCTGAAACGGTAGTTAAAGTAAAAGACGGCAACACATTAATTATTGCAGGGCTGCTTAAAAAAGAGGATACTGATAATACTGGCGGCCTGCCTAAGCTGTCGCGCATGCGTTTCTTCTGGCCTTTTTTTGGCAACAAGACCAAGGAAAATCAAAAAACAGAATTAGTTATATTTATTACTCCTACAATAATAACCGGTTCAACTGAAGTTGCTCACGAGGAAAAAAATGAAAAGAAATAATAAAATCTGCCTTCCGGCGTTATCTTTAATAATCCTGGCGGTTTGCGGTAATTTTAGCATGGCAGAAGAACCCTGGCAGAAAGATGAAGGCGCGCAGGACAAAATATCCCTGGATTTAAAGAATGTTGATATCGGAGAGTTGTTGCGCATTGTTTCGCTTAAAACCAACAGGACAATTGTGCCCAGCAAAGACGTCTCCGGGCGCATTACGATATATTTAAATAATGTTACCTTTAATGACCTCTTGGATGTTATTTTACTCACCCAAGGGCTGGCTTTAAATAAAAAAGACAATGTTTATTATGTAATGACCGAGGCCGAATATAAGAAAATATTCGGGCTGGATTATGTTGATAACAGGAAGATAGAAACAGTTAAGCTTTCCTACTCTAAGCCTTCGGTAGTTTTTAATGCCATCAGCCAGTTAAAGTCCGATGTAGGTAAAATTGTGGTTGATGAAACTACCGGCACGGTAATTTTAATTGATATCCCGGAGAAATTGTCCCTGCTTAAGAAAACAATCAGCCAGCTTGACCAACCGCTTGCTACGGCTACTTTTGACCTTAACTATGCAAAGGCCGCAGACGCCAAAACACAGCTTACTGCCGCAGTTACGCAAGGCACAGGCGGGGTGATTATTGATGAAAGGAGCGGAAAAGCGATTGTTTCGGACCTGCCGGGTAAAATGAAGAATTTAACCAAGCTTGTGCGTGAAATAGACGAAGAATCCCGGCAGGTTTACGTGGAGACAGATATTGTCGAGCTTACCTTAAGCGATAAATTTGAAAGAGGCATAGACTGGGAAAAAATATATACCTCAGCGGCAATGGATGGGTTGGCATTCGCCGGATACTTTCCGGCGACTTTGGCCTCCGCTTATCAGAAGATCTCGGTCGGTACCCTTGCCACAGACCATTATAAAGCGATCCTTAATTTCTTGGACACTTACGGAAAAACAAATATTATCTCACAGCCTAAAATCGCAGTGGTTAATAACGAAGAGGCAAACATAATGGTCGGAGTGCGCGAGGCTTACATCACCCAGACGCAAAGCCAGGCGACTTCAACCACGGTAACTTCTGAAACCGTGGAGTTTGTTGATGTCGGAGTTAAATTAAAAATTGTCCCGCGTATAGGTTCTGATGGTTTTATCACTATGAAATTAAAGCCCGAGGTAAGTTCCGTTAAAGAAACTATTACTACGGAACTGGGCAGCCGTATTCCGATAGTGCAAACCTCCCAGTCAGAAACCGTCGTAAAAATAAAAGACGGGATGATGATTATGATCGCCGGCATGACTAAGACCGAGGACATAGATTCAATCAAAGGCTGGCCGATATTATCAAAGATTCCTTTCTTGGGGGTATTTTTCGGATACCGTTCAAAAGAGGTAAAAAGAACTGAAGTAATTATTTTCCTTACTCCGCGCATTTCACGCGGCGATGCGGGGTTAAGAGGCAAAGAGCTGACCAATGTATTGGCCATGGAGTATCTGCCGGAGAACTTGCAATCTAAAGTAATCAGGGATGAGGCGATAAATAGCGGGCTATATGAGCCTGAAAAGATGAAAAAAGACCAGGCGGAGAAACAGGCAGAAAGAGAAGCAATAGAAGAAGAGGCAAGGATAATAGCAGAGCAGGCAAAATTAAAAGCAGCAGAGAAGCGGGCCAAGCAGGCATATGCCGCAGGAGCGAAAAAACATATGCTGAATGAAACCGCCAAAGATTATTACCAGAGAGGCCTGCGCGCAAAAGCCGATTCCGACAACAAGGAGGCAGTAATTAATTTCATGAAAGCTATTGATTTAGATAGTAAGTATGCCGCCGCTTACAATAGCTTAGGGATTATTTATGAACAGGAAGGCAGGCCGGCTAAAGCCGAAGAGATGTATCTCAAGGCTGTGTCGGTTGATGCAAACTATTATCCGGCATATTCAAACCTGGCTTTATTTAATGAGGAGCGCAGGGATTATTTTAAGGCCCTTGAGTATTGGCGCAAGCGCGTTATCTACGGGAACCCTAATGATGAGTGGACGCAGCAGGCATTATTGCGCGTAAAAGAGCTTGAGTAGGCATGATTAAAATTAATTTTAAAGAAAGAAAACTCTTTTTCGCTTTTGCCGTATTAATTTTTCTTACATTCTTAATCGGCTTAGTGGGCATGTCGCAGATACAGGGGCTTTACCGCCGGGTCGCGGATTTAGGCAGCCATAATTTAAGGCTGGAAAGCGCGGTACTTGAAATGCGTATGAGCAATACCGTATACGCTATGGGGATACGCAATTACGTGTTCTGGCGCGCCTCGCGCTATCTCGGAGCTGCTCCTATGGCAGTTGACCGTAAAAGCATTGTGCAGTCCGGGGATAATTTTAAGAAGCAGCTTGAGCTCTACCGCGAAACTGCCTATTTGCCCCAGCAGCAGGAATGGGCAGACCATATATCCGCCTCTTTTGAAGAGCTTCTGTTATTGGGAAGCAAAATCATAGAATCTGCGGATAAGCAGGAGTCAGGAAAAATCAACGAGGCCGCTAATAACCTGCTTATGGGTTTTGAAAACCTTGTTTACAGGATTGACGGGTTTCTGGACAGCTCCATGGGCAAGGATAACCTTAAAGAAATAGAGCGGCAGATGGATATGGCAGAAGCGGATAAGGATAAAGCGATTTTTTTCTTACAGGTAAGCCTTATCGGCGCTTTGGTTTTTGGCACCTTATTTGCGTTTTCAGTTTACCGGCGCAGAATAGAAGAGCGTGCTTACCGGCAGCAGCTTTTTAACCATATGATTAATGTGGAAGAGCTGGAACGTAAAAAACTTTCTACCGCGGTGCATGATGAAATGGGCCAGGACCTAAGCGCGCTTAAGATTTATCTGGGGTTAATTTCGCAGGCCCAAGAAGGCTTTGGCGAAGATGCAAAAAATAAAATCCAAGAGTGCAGAAAAATAACCTCCGGCTTAATTGACAAGAGCCATAATATTGCGTTTTTGCTGCGGCCGCCGGATTTGGATGAAGTAGGATTGTTGGAAAGTTTGGAGTCGCTGCTTTTGGAATCTAAACATCTTACAGGGGTTAATTATGTTTTCCAGAAACCCGATGAAAAGTTTGAACTATTGCCGGAATACAGCCTGATGATTTACCGTATCAGCCAGGAATTGCTTACTAATATGGCCAAGCATTCGCAGGCAAAGAATGTAAACTTGCGCCTTGAGAAAGAAAATAATTTTATCAGATTATCTTACCGCGATGACGGCAGGGGTTTTGATCCTGAACAGAATAAGAATAAATTTACAAGGCGCCATGAGGATAAGTTCCGTTTTGGGCTTTTGGGTTTAAAAGAGAGGGTGGAAGTGCTGGATGGGGAAATGTTTATAAATTCATCTTTAGGGAAAGGTGCGGAGATTAGCGTAACATTCCCTGTTTAATTATGCCGATAAATTTAGTGATTGTTGATGACCATGATATAATCCGCGCGGGCATTAAAAGCGTGCTTGCGGGGCATAGCGAGTATGTGATTTCTGCTGAAGCATCTAACGGCGAAGATGCGTTAAAATGTGTTGAGGAGGCGCACCCGGATATTTTACTTCTCGATATTTCTATGCCTAAGCTCGGGGGCTTGGATATAATTCCGAGAGTTAAACGTATCTCTCCGAAAACCAAGATAATTATTATTTCGGTCCATAAGTTGGGCGCGTATGTTTTAAAGGCTTTACGCCAAGGGGTAAGTGGTTATCTGAATAAAGACAATGTCGCTGAAGAGTTGATTTTAGCGCTGGGCAGGGTAGCTGGCGGCAATGTTTACCTCGGCCAGGCCATATCCGAATATCTGGCTGAAACAGTAAAAGAGCCCAAGAAAAAAATAGAGGCCGAAAGCGTCCTTAATGACCGCGAGCAGGATGTTTTGCGCTTGGTAGTTGAAGGTAAATCTGCCAAAGAAATAGCCGACATCCTGTTTTTGAGTTACCGCACCGTGGAAAATTACAAAAATAGCATACTTAAAAAGCTGAATTTACACAAGACAAGCGAGCTGATTAAGTACTCATTAGAGCATAAATTGTTCGATATTTAAGATTAGAAATGTCCATTTTGAAATGTCCAATCAGGGTTAGGTTGTTGCTTTTAAGCTTGGTTATCTGCGGAAACAGGATCATTGGAGATAAGAGTAGTTTATGCAAGATAATTGAGTAGTTCTACAATTGTATTAAGATTAGTAATAGTATATAATTAGCATGGAGATTGAAAACAAAAGAAGGGCTAAATGTATACAAAAAAGATACAATTAATACTAATATTAATAGCTACTTTAAGCTTCTTTAGTTATGCCTACGCAGAGGTGGCTACTTTAATCGGCCCGTTGACATGGCGCCTGGATAATTCAGGCGCCTATTCTTTTCCCAAGCCTTTGAATGGGGCTTACGCTCCATCAGATTTTGTGGCAACCCCGGGCCAGATAAACAGCATAACTGCCAATTGGGAAGCAGAAGGAGAAATAGCTTTTGAAGTTAGCGCAGATAACGGCCTGCATTATTATCCGGTTACTAACGGCGTTCCTTTAAAAAGCGGTTTTGTCAGCGGCAACCGCCTGCGCTGGCGGGCCAACGCGCTAAGCGGTGATGCAAAACTTTTATCAGTAAAAATTTCTTATACCGATTCTTCAAGAGTTTTAGGGTCTTTCGGCCACCCGGATTTAAGCGGATTTAAATACCGCAAGGCAATGCTTATTAAAAATCCCGGCAATCAGGATTTATACAATTATCAAATTAAATTAAATATCGGGGAAAACCCATCAGTCAAAGGCGCGGATTTAAATTGTTTAGGGCACATTCAGGCAGATTTTAAAGATATCCGTTTTACCGCAAGCGACGCAGAAACTCTCCTGCCGCATTACCTGGAAAGTTTAGCGGGCCTTAGCCCTAAACGCACTGCGGTAGTCTGGGTCAAGGTGCCGCAAATTCCTAAAAGCGGAGTAATCATTTACCTATATTATGGTAAAGCACAGGCCGAAGATTTATCCGACCCCGAGAAAACATTTGATTTCTTCGATGATTTTAAGGGCCAGGCATTAAATCAGGAAAAATGGAATGTTTATCCCGAGCAGCAGGGCAGCTATTCCGTAGGAAACGGAAAAATCAGGTTAGATGCCGCAGAGATAGTAACCAAGGATTTCAAATTCAAGGAAGGTGTTGTTGAATACCTCTGTGAATTGGGGACAGGTTTTGAAAACAGCCTAAGCATACGCCAAACAAATATTAAATCCTATGATAACCCCTATTGGTCGGCTTATTCATCGGTATATAAAGGAGCCGAGCATTGTATTGCTGTGGACAATATAGTTAAAGCCAATGACGCAGATGCCAAGCCCGCGGCCACAGGAGAACAGTATAATTACTCCTTGAGCCTAGAAGCCGGAAAAATTGTTTTTGAACGCATGGACGCATCCTTTAAAGAGCTCGGGGCCAGCATTAGTTATCAAATTACCCCGGAACCCAAAGCCGGGTATTTATCCTTGCGTTCAGGCGGGGACGGCAGCGGAAAGAACAATATGTATTTTGGCCCTATCCGTGTGCGTAAAGCTTCCGCCGTTATTCCCGTGATTGAAAGCATGGGCGGTGAGGATAAAGTGTCTTTGCCTGTTTTCTTGAATACGGAGCTTTCCGGGCAGGGGAGTATTATTTTAAAAGCCGGCGCTCTTAGCGGCTATTATCTGTCTTCAGATATCGCATCAACGGTCGATGTAAATATTATTATCCCCAGCTGGCAGGTAATGCCGGCAGATAAAACAACTCTTAGCGTGGGATTTTCCACGGACAAGGGGCTAAATTATAAGCAGCCCTGCGAAAAAGGCAAATACTATTATTCCTCTAAGGGTGATTTTGCAAGCGGCACGAGTTTAAAGTTAAGGGTTGACTTTTCAAGGCTTAATAGCAAAGAGGAAAGCCGCGGCCTGTCGCAGCTGTCCTTAGACTGGCGCCCGGGTAAGGTCAATGTTATTACCCCTAACAGCAGTGAAGATTGGGGTGCAGGCACGAAGAAGAAAATTACCTGGAGCGCTTTAGATTACGAATTGACCTATCCTTTTGATATAGCTTATTCAGTAGATAAGGGGAAAACTTATACTGATATTGTAACCAATACAGAGAATGACGGAGTGTATTTTTGGACTGTTCCGAACGAGCTCTCTAAAACAGTGAAAATAAAAATTTCCAATTCTCTGGACAAAACTATTTATGATACTTCGGATGCATTTTTTTCTATTGTAAGCGGCGGCTTGGAGGCAATAGAGGAGGCTGCTTTGGCGGCAGAAGAAGAAGCCTTAAAAGAAGAGGCCGAGAAAACTGAAGAGCCTAAAAAACAGCCGGAGACAAAACTTTATGACATACTTATTAAAATAGGGGACAATGTCGCACCTAACCCTGAAGTTGATAAGAGGGCATCTTATAAGGAAGGCGATATTGTTATGATAAAGCCTGCCGGTTATGTCTGGGGAGCTGAAGAAAGGTCTAAGTTTTTGATTGTTCAGGCATACCTGACCCCAAAGCAGGCGGAGGAGTTAATTTCCCCTAAGACGGTAAATGGGAGATTGCTCAGCCGGCGCCAGTATAAAATTGACCTGCGTAAGCAAGGTATAAGGAAGTTTTGGGGCGCGCTTGAAAAACCTAAATCGGTTATGGATACAACTGTGGTGGAAACTAAGTCAGGAGTTTCCATAGGGAAAGCGGAGACCAAATAAAATGGTTAAGAGAGCGGTATTATTTATATTTTTCCTAAGTTGTTTGTTATTTGCCTCTAGAGGATTAGCCAACAACATAACCGTGACTAACGTTACATTGCAAAACCTTGATTCTGCGGCCGGGACAGTTGAAGTTAAATTTGACCTAAACTGGGAAAATTATTTTTCCGGGACAGACGGAAACAGCCAGGCTTATTTTGACCGCGCCTGGGTTTTTGTTAAATTTTACAGGGCAGACACTGATACATGGAACCATGCGAGATTAACTACGGGCGGCAATATCGGCGCCTACAGCAGTTCAACGAAATTGGGAATTACCAGCGACGGGGTTGGCGCCTTCTGTAAACCCGGAGCCGGCCAAACCGTTATTTGGAACTATGCGGTCGCGCCTGTTACTCTCACTATTGCTAACCCTTGCGTAATAACTTATGCGAAACACGGCCTTGCTGCAAACGCACCGGTAATATTTTCCACTAACGGCTCATTGCCGACAGGGATTACCGCAGGCACCACCTATTATGTAAAGTCTCCAGCTACGGATACTTTTAATATTTCAACCACCCCGGCAGGCGCGTCTGTAAGCACCTCGGGCCAGACTCAGTCAGGGCAACATTATATAAACTCTACCGGCATAATGTCCAGCGATAGTGGTAATCTTAAAGTTAAAGTCATGGCCATTGAGATGGTCTATATTCCGCAGGGCAGTTTTGTCCTTGGTTCCGGCGGGACGGAGACAGATGCATTCTATGAATACCCCACTACGACTAATCCTTATACTGTCAGTTCTGAAAATGCCATTAATGTGGGCGCGACCAATGGGTATCTTTATTGTCCTTCGGTCAGCAATACTTATCCGGGAGACCGCACAGGGCCGATTCCCGCGGCTTTTCCAAAAGGCTACAACGGATTTTTTCTTATGAAGTATCAAATTGCTCAAGGCCAATACCGGGATTTCTTAAATACTTTAACTCGGACACAACAGGCAAGCAGGTGTTCGATAAACGCCGGCAGATTTGCCATGAATAACAGCGCCACGTTAACGGCTAGAAATGGCATTCGTAATCCGGATTCAATACCTGCGGGATCGGTTACTTTTGGCTGCGACCTTAATTCTAACGGCATTTTTAATGAAGCGGATGACGGCGAATACATATCTTGTTTTATGTCTGAAGCCGACGGCAGGGCATATGCGGATTGGGCGGGCCTGCGTCCTTATACCGAGCTTGAATATGAAAAAGCAGCCCGCGGCGGAGGAGTAACCCCTGTAGCTAATGAATATGTCTGGGGTTCTACTAATTATACTCAAGTTACAAGCGTTGTTAACTCCGGCAAAATCAATGAAACGGTTTTACCATCCGGGGCAAATAGTAATTATGGGAATAACGCCGGCGGGGCTCTTAGAGCCGGATTTAGCGCTACATCCGCTTCTACAAGAGAGCAAGCAGGCGCAGGTTACTACGGAGTTATGGATTTAGCATCCGGAGGACTTTATGAAAAAGTTATTACTTCGGGGACCTCGCAAGGCAGGGCTTTTACCGGTTTAAATGGCAATGGGTTTTTAAATAGCAGCGGAAACTCTGATGTAACAAATTGGCCCGGCTCCAATGGAATCGGTTTTAGAGGCGGAGATTATGATAATAGCGATAATCTTCGCGAACGTTTATCCGACCGTTATTATGGGGCATATAATAATGATGGCCGAAGCAGCAATTATGGATTTCGCTGCGCAAGGACTGAATAGAGGTAAAAAAGATAAGCGGTGAGAAAATGAAT
>Ga0265297_10000253_pt1 | contig 179392 bp, 179 predicted proteins | sample Munlanlwell13791_FD_192502 | JGI IMG/M metagenome (GOLD analysis project Ga0265297, IMG submission 192502) | Leachate microbial communities from a municipal landfill in Southern Ontario, Canada - Leachate well 137-91 | ecosystem: Engineered > Solid waste > Landfill > Unclassified | place...
GAGTCGGTATGGGTGATGAAGATGACCCTCCACTTTTTCTAAAAAGAAGAGATTGTACCAGGATAACAAGAATCACGATACATACTAAAGCAGCTCCTGAGATGATGAGGTATTTTTTCGGATTGTTCATGAAATGAGTTGACAACAGCTCTCAATTCCTTCATAATGAAAAATATGGCTGGTTTCTTTGATTTTATTAAAAAACCTACGGATAATGCAAGTGCACCTATTGCTCAGGGCTCTCCAATGCCCCAGGTACAATCAGCATCACAAACTATAGCCTCGAGTGTGACTGTACCGACAACGCAACCACAATCATATAACGGTATCGGAACTCCTCCGGGAGGTGGACAATCATATAACGGTATTGGAGCTCCTCCTCAGATGGCTGTACAAACTCCGGAGCCGGTAAAAGCTGAAGATCAAAAACTTCAAAATATCCAGTCAGTGATCGCATCAGTCAATACCGCGCCTGTTTCCAACCAGACAGCACAAAAGCCGTCAGCACCCGCAACTGATAAATCAGCTGCTCCAAATACTCTTGGATCCAAATCCCTAACGTCAAATATCGGCGGTGAAAAACGTGCAGAGCTTGATCTTATGACGCATTTGACCCAGCGCTCAAACAGGGTTTTTTTATCGGCTCAGACTAAGGCCAAAGAACTCCAAAACCAGTTTATTGACAGTGAACACCTGATGCACGGACTTTTGGCGGACAGCGAAATATATAAGCTGCTTACTGAACTTAAAGTTCAACCCCAGCTTGTTGAGCAGGAGCTTGCGCCTTTGTATAAAAAAGAAAATAATAAATCTGTCCCGCAGATTTCCCCACGCTTAAAAAGGGTTCTTGACAACTCCCTGGTTATAGCACGCAAACTTGGATTTGAGTTTATATCCCCCGAGCACTTGTTGCTTGCTCTTTATGAGGAGGGAGAAGGGGTGGGAGCACGCATTCTTTCAAAGCTTGGTTTAAAAAAAGAAGACCTGAATAAGACAATTATCGGAAAAAAAGAAGGACTGACAGGAGGAGAAACTCATACTGAAAAGAAAAAGAGCAGTATAGAGCAATATACGATTGATTTAACCGCAAAAGCAGCCCAAGGTATGCTTGATCCGGTTGTTGAAAGATATGAAGTTATCGAACGAGTCATCCATATTCTGTCGCGTAGATCAAAAAATAATCCGGCGCTTGTCGGTGAGGCTGGTGTAGGAAAAACCGCAATCGTTGAAGGTCTTGCTGAAAAAATAGTTGCAAAGCAGGTGCCTGAGTCGCTCTTGAATAGGCGTATACTGGCCCTTGATCTTATGAGCGTACTTGCTGGCGCATCCCACAGGGGAGAGTTTGAAGAGCGTATGAAAAACCTTATTGAAGAAGTAAAGGCAAGCAAGGGACAGGTGATTTTGTTTATTGACGAGATACACAATATCATGGGTGCCGGTGGCGGGGAGGGCTCATCTGATGCTGCCAATTTCCTGAAGCCGGCTTTATCACGGGGAGAAATGCAGTTAATTGGCGCAACAACCCTAAGTGAGTATCGCAAATATATTGAAAAAGACCCGGCACTTGAGCGCCGTTTTCAGCCTATTGTGGTACCTGAACCAACTGAGGAACAGGCAATCAAAATGCTGAAGGCTATCAAAGACAAATATGAAGCTTTTCACCGTGTGCAGATACCTGATACAGCCATTGAAGCAGCAGTCAAATTATCAAAGCGTTACGTCGGTGACAGATTTCTTCCTGATAAGGCAGTTGATCTTATAGATGAGGCAGGTTCAGCAGTACGTCTTCCCCTCATCTCTTTGCCTGAGGAAATACGTTCTCTTGAGACTCGGATTGCGGAACTCACACAAGAGTTAAAGGAAGCTGAAAAAAAGGCAGATCCGGTGCGTGCGCGTATTCTGCGTTCGAAAATCGATGAGATTCAGTCGGGACTAAATGAAAAAAAAGACAATTACAATACCAAAAAAGCTCAGACAACCACAGCCATATCCGAGCAGATTATCAAAGATATTGTATCACGCTGGACAGGGATACCGGTTTCCAAGATAACAGGAACCGAGATGGAAAAGCTTGCGCATCTTGAGGACATTATGCATAAACGGCTTATCGGACAGGAGGATGCTGTTTCCTCAGTTGCTCAGGCAGTGCGCAGGGGTAGGGCAGGGTTGAAGTCAACCCAGCGGCCTATCGGAAGTTTTGTATTTTTAGGACCAACAGGAACTGGTAAGACTGAGTTGGCAAAGACTCTGGCTGAGATATTGTTTGGTCAGGAGGAGGCTATGATCCGTTTTGATATGACCGAGTACATGGAGAAACATGAAGTAGCCAAATTATTAGGCGCTCCACCCGGTTATGTGGGATATGAAGAAGGCGGTAAACTGACTGAAGCAGTACGCCGCAAACCGTATTCTGTTGTTTTGTTTGACGAGGTGGAAAAAGCTCATGCGGATATTTTTAACATTTTACTGCAAGTTCTTGACGACGGACGACTTACTGACAATAAGGGTCATACCATATCATTCAAAAATACTGTTGTCATCTGTACTTCAAACATTGGATCACGCGTCATACAGGAGGAGCTTATGAAAAACGGTAAGGAACAAGTGGAAGAGCCTAATGTGTTATCAACCTATACGTTCTCTCCTCGTGGAAGGGAAATTTTGACAATAGGTAACAAAGCCTTTGAAAAAGAAGGTGAAAAGGGACTGTGGAGTGAAAAAATGCTTCTTGATTATTTTGCAGGACAGGAGATTGAGATTGTTGAGCAAAAAGAAAACACGGCAAAAGAGGAAAAGCCGGAATTTCCCATATATGGATTTGAGACGCATGCAATGGCAGGAAATGGTGTGGAAATGATTACAAAAATCGGGAATGTTTTTTCCCGGAACGCAACAACAGCAAAAAAATGGCAGAAAACCACTTTGATAGAATATTTTAAAAACGGCGTAGTTATAAATGCCCTTCCTGACGCTCCAGATGAGCAGTTACCTACTGCATGTCTCAAAACCCATTGCTATACGCAAGATGAGATGGAGGTAGTCACGTATAAAGACAGATTCTGGAGAAGAAAAATGAATTCAAACGATTGGCAAACAGGATTTTTGAAAGACTATTTTGAAGGTCAGAGTATAGAAAAGGGTAATTTTCCGACAACATATTGGGATATACACACATACTCACCTTTGGGCAAAGAGATTATTGTTGTTGGTGAGGTGGTATGGTTTAAAAATCCCGGTGAAACGAAGTGGACAATGCAGCGGACAGACGAGTATTTTGGCAAGGACTTCCCGCTTCAAAAACAGGTTGATGAGAAAATAAAAATTGATGATGAGATTGAAAAAAAGAAATTCGGCGTGTTGAAATCCAAGGTGATGTCAGAGCTTCACAAATTCTTCCGGCCAGAACTTATCAACAGATTTGATGAAGTGATCATTTTTGAGCCTCTGCGTTTTATCCACATGAAAAGAATTGTGACAATACAGCTTGACAGCGTAAGAAAAGCAATGGAAGACCAGGGCATGGGTTTTAGCTGTACTGATGCTGCAGTGAAGGAAATTGTGCGAAACGGATTTGATCCGGTATTTGGAGCAAGACCTTTGCGGCGCGCAATCCAAAAGCTTGTTGAAAACCCTATCTCAAGTCTTATCATCGAAAAAAAAGTTGTTGCAGGAAACCAGGTACAAGTTGATTTTGACGGTCAGAATTTCATATTTAACATTGAGAAAACCGAACTTGTTGATAAAGACAAGATACCTGCAAACACAATAAAAAAATATGTCTGTGAGGTCTGTGCAAATCGGTTTGAAAATGAAGTTGTAAAAAATTCAACACCTGTTTGCCCGAAATGCGCCTCATCCAAACTAAGTGAAGTGTTTGAAAACCCAAGCCTGACTCCTGAGCAAAAAAGCGATAAAAGCGATGATTCAAAAGTCGATAGTTCTTTACCTCAAGAAAACAAAAGTCCCGCTTCGTTGTCACCAGATGGAGCTCAAATGCAGCCGGTCCAGACTGGTGTATAATAAAACACATGAACGCATCTTCTTTTACGCCTTTGGATGTGGAAAAGCTAAAAAATAATTATGCAGGTAAGAGTAATTTTGTTACCGCACACTCCATAGTTTTTTATATTCTTGCTGCTATAACTCTACTTATTTTTGCAGTTGTTCTATATCTTGCAGTACAGAAAGAAATGAAACCCATTGGTATGCACCCTGGTATTTTATTTGTTGAGAGCAACGCAGATTTTTTCTATGGATAATTTTGTGTTTGAAGGAATATTTTTTTTTATTGTCACCGTCTCCCTTTTTTTTGTGTCGCAGATCATGATGCGTGAGCTATATGCATTTCTTTTGCTTTTTACACAAAACAAACATATCATATTTTGGTTTTTTGCACTTGTTTTTTTACCGGGGACAGTACTTCATGAGGTTTCGCATTTTATAGTCGCCGTTATCCTGTTTCTGCCAGTAGGAGAGGTGCGTATCATGCCGGAGTGGCACCATAACCAGATGCGTTTCGGAAGTGTAACGTATGGAAAAAGCGATGTAGTGAGACCGATACTGGTCGGGGTTGCCCCATTTTTTGGAGCGCTTTTTGTTTATTGGTTTATCGGTGCATTCAGGCTTTTTCCGTCCGAGTATATGATCATAAATATGATCATGGGTTATTTTTTATTTACTGTTTCTGCGACCATGTTTTCATCAAGCCAGGATTTACGTGAAGTCATCTATATCATCCCACTACTTATGATTGCAGGAATTACTGCATATATAACAAATATAAGGATTCGTGTTGATTTTCCTCAAATATGGATGGAACAAGCCGTTTCCATATTGCAGATCATCAATATATATATTACTATTAATATAGTAATACATCTCTTCTGCATCCTGTTATTTAAAAGTTTACGATTGCAATATAAAAAATGAAAGGACATTTGCTTGCTCAGACAGTCAATATCGGAGGGACACAGATCCAGGGCCCCCTGCAGGGAATAAACACACTTGCTGATGTCGTAAACACGATGTTGCCGCTCATATTTTCTATTGCGGGTGTCCTTCTTTTTCTTATCCTTGTATGGGGAGGGGCTGATTATATGACTTCCCGGGGTACACCTGAAAAAGTGAAGTCAGCACAAGCCAAACTAACTACAGCACTGATCGGTTTTTTTCTTCTCATCCTTTCCTATTTTGCCGCAAAGCTCATAAGTTATATATTTAATACTGGCCAGGGTATTTTATGAAGTTGATGTGACGTATTGTTTTATACGTATCAACGATGTATAATAACACGTACATATACGCATGGTTAAGATAATTTCTATTAAGAAGTGATAAGCATAGACAGCCCCCCGGGTAACGGGGGATTTTTTTACCCTTTTTATGTTTTTATATAAAGAGCCGCCTATTGTCATCTCGGTCGGAGGAAGTCTCATCGTCCCAAACGGTGGTATAGACACAGATTTTGTAAAGAAGCTGAACATTTTTATCAGAGAGGAAGTTGAGAAGGGAAAACGTTTTTTTTTGGTTGCCGGTGGCGGAAAGCTTTCCCGGACATACCGCGATGCAGGTAAAGCTGTTATTGGAAGTCTCACAAATGAAGATCTTGATTGGCTCGGAATCCATGCAACGCGGATGAATGCACATCTTCTTCGTACTATTTTTCAGGACATTGCGCATCCAAGGATAATTCAGGATTATTCAAAACGTTTGAGGAATGTAAAAGAACCAGTGGTTATAGCTTCAGGTTGGAAGCCGGGGTGGTCGACGGATTACTGCATGGTCAAGGTAGCTCAGATGTATAAAGGCCAGGTCATGATAAATCTTTCCAATATTGACTGGATTTATGACAAAGACCCCAACAAGTACAAGGATGCAAAAATCATAAAAAAGCTCACATGGGAGGACTGTCAGGATCTGGTCGGGTCCAAATGGATGCCAGGCATGAATACGCCTTTTGACCCTATTGCAACAACTTTGGCCAAAAGCCTGCATCTGACTGCAATTGTGGCAAACGGACGTAATTTTGATAATCTCAGGAAGATAATCGAAGGCGAGGAGTTTACCGGAACCGTTATCTTGCCCTACGAGATAAATGCAGGGTTTTATGACAGACAATACTATCACGGGAAAAAAAGCGGATATGTTCTTTATACGCGTGAATCATTTCTGGGCAGGCTATTTCAGAATGTATCAGCCTTTTATAGAGCCGTGCTTATCAAACTGTTTTTGAATCCAAAAACATGTCTTGATGTGGGGTGTGGAACAGGACGTCTTATCAGGATTCTGAGATGGTTAAAGATAGATGCACATGGATCTGAGATATCAAAGACAGCCCTTGAGCTGATTACTGATTCAATAAAGCCATATGTCAAAGAAGGCGATATCCTGAATCTTCCCTATAAGGATAATGAGTTTGATCTTGTCACTTCATTTGATGTCCTTGAACATGTTGAGCGCTCCAAAATCAGACAGGCGGTAAAAGAAACCATCCGTGTATCCAATAAACATATACTGCACAAAATATATACGCTTGAAAATACATGGATAAGACTGTTTCACAGGCGGGATTTTTCACGGATCTCTGTCTTTAGACAGGAATATTGGTTGAATATATTCGGATCATATAAACAGGTTTCATCCTTAAGCAAAGCTTTTTTTCAACTCCCATCCTTTTTTGAGTCGGTCTTTGTCCTGAAGAAAAAAAAATAATCAAAGGAGCTATAATGAATGCACATAATCCTTGTCATATATGATATTACAGAAAATTGTTTTGCATAATTTCCGCAATAGGGATAGTCAGATATTTGAACTCAGCACAGACCTGACAGTATTTTTGGGTGAAAATGCGAAAGGTAAGACAAATCTGCTTGAATCGGTTTTTTTTCTGATAAACGGTCAAGGGTTTCGCGAAGTCAAAGAAGAAGAACTTATCCGTATAGGCGAGATAGACTGTCGTGTTGAGGGAAGGTTTGATATACAAGACAGGCATCTTGATTTTAAGATATATCTTAAAAAAATAAACGGGGCTGTTGAAAAAACGTATTTTGTTGACCGTGCCAAAAAAAAACATTTTCAGTATAAAGAGAATCAGACAAAGGCGATCCTTTTTGCACCCGAGCACATTGAGATCATCACAGGTCCTCCTGACATGAGACGTACATACTTCAATAAAATAATCTCATATTATGACGTTGAGTATAAAAAAAGACTCGTCAACCTGGAAAGCGCCCTGCGAAGACGAAATAAAGTACTTGAGCACGGCAAAAGCGATACGCAACTTCGCGAAGAGCTGGGTTTTTGGGACACCTATATCACAAAACAGGCCAGCTACATAACCGGAAAAAGAGAAGAATATATCAATTACCTGAATAAGCACAGCAAGCTTGATCATAAAGCCTTTTATATCAATTATCTGAAAAATGAGGCAACTCTTTCAAGGTTTACCGAAATGTTTGAAGAGGAGAAAAGGTGGCGCCGTACTCTTATTGGACCGCAAAAGGATGAGTTCCAGATCATCGTCACAAACGATATGGACAAAAACATCCATCATTATGGATCGCGCAGTGAACAGAGACTCGCTGTTTTTTGGTTGAAGCTAAATGAGATAACATACCATGAGGATCTGTACCACAAAAAACCAATACTTCTTCTTGATGATATTTTTTCTGAGTTTGACCGGAACAATAAAAAGCTCATCATTGGCCTTATCAAAAAATACCAGACCATACTCACGACTACGGAAAAAGAGGTGATGGACCTTATCAATATCCCAAAAAAGGTTATCAAGGTATAATATAGTTTGTTATATATCTGGAGAGGTGTCAGAGCGGTTGAATGAACAGGTTTGGAATCCGCCAGAGAGCGGAGGGTTGGCAGAGCGGCTAAATGCGCGGGTTTCGAAAACCCGTATCCCGTAAGGGATGCACAGGTTCAAATCCTGTACCCTCCGCTTTTGGGCGGACAGATCGCTTATTTACTACACTTATCCATTGAATAATGTTTTTATATTGAGTTCTGAATTTTCAACTATTGGATAGCCGTATTAGAAATCGTGTTTGTTCTTTAACTATTACATCTTGACAAACCAGTCAAATAGTTGTATAAATAACTATATGACTAAACTTAAAATAGATCTAACCAACAGATTGATAGAAGTGGAGGGTGAACAAGAATTTGTAGAGAAAATATATAAAGATTTCCAAAATCAAATTAAACTAAAAGGAGGAGTTAATATTGAAAAAGATGATACAGCTAGCAGAGTCACAATTAAAAAAGGTAAAGATGTAGGATCTACAATCACTTCTCGTCGAGTAAGAGGGATAAAAGAAAATTATTCCATAGTTAAAGATCTTGATCTTACAGAAAAAGACAAGCAATTTAGTTTAAAAGCATTTTATAAAGAAAAATCTCCATCATCGTTCTTTGATAAGAATGCAGTGTTTGTATACTATTTAAAAGAAATAGCAAAGATTTCAAATATTACTCTTGATCATATTTTTACTTGTTACGACGATGTTGAGTCTCCCAAACCAAATGCATTTAAACAAAGCATCGCTGATACCTCCAGTAAAAAAGGATGGTTAGAAACATCTTCATTTGAAAACATTAGTATTTCTATCCGTGGTCAAAATCGCGTAAAACATGATTTACCTCAAAAAAACAACACCTAATAACAAAGTAATATGCATATAGCTAAAGTTTTTGCTTTTTTACCGATAAGCCTCCGTGATGAATTGTTAGATACATTTAATAGGGTTATTTCAAATTTTAGAGAATCGAGGTGGGAGCCTTCCGAATTAAATGGAGGAAAATTATGTGAGGTAGTATACACCATTCTTAATGGATATGTGTCCGGGTTTTACCCAGATAAGTCTACAAAACCACGAGATTTTGTAAGCGCTTGTCAATTGCTTTCGAATGCGCCAAAGGCATTTCCGCGGTCCGTTAGGATACAAATTCCAAGAGTTTTGATAGCTTTATATGATATTCGTAGTAATCGCGGAGTGGGTCATTCAGGTAGTGAAGTTAATCCAAATCAAATGGACGCAATAATGGTGTTATATTCTTCAAAATGGATAATGGCAGAGCTAGTTAGGTTATTTAATGATATCGGAACAAAAGAAGCTTCCCTCATTGTTGATATGCTTGTTGAAAGGCAAACTCCATTAATCTGGAATGTTAATAAAAAAAAACGAGTTCTCAGTGATTCTTTAAGTATGAAAGAAAAAACACTACTATTTTTATATTCAGAGAGAAAAAGTATAGCCGAAAACGTTATGTTATCTTGGATCGAACATACAAATACGGCTGTTTATAGAAGGGACATATTGCTTCCTGGACATAAAAAAAGACTTTGGGAGTATGATAAAGAAACAAAAAAAATAACAATTTCTCCTCTGGGAATTGTTGAAGTAGAAAGAATTATGTATTCCAAAAAACTAATTGTAGAGTAATAATATTCTAATAAGATTTTTTTGTTGAGACCGAGTACACTACAGCCTGGAAAATTAGATTATAATCTATAGTATTATGCACGGGCCAAGACCAGACGAGAAATATCCCATGAAGGGCTTTTCTCAGGTGGTATTCCTGAAAAACTTTATTACAAAGCCCAATATAGTTGTGGGTGATTATACCTATTATGACGATCCGGGTGGTCCGGAAGAGTTTGAAAATAAAAACGTCCTTTACCACTATCCTTTTATGGAGGATAAACTCATTATCGGCAAGTTTTGTGCTATTGCAACCGGTGCAAAATTCATCATGAATGGAGCAAACCATAAAATTTCCGGTTTCTCATGTTATCCTTTCTCTCTTTTCGGCAATGGCTGGGATAAAGTGATACCAAAACTTGGTGATTTACCTTATAAAGGAGATACGGTTGTCGGCAATGACGTCTGGATAGGGTATGAAGCTATCATCATGCCCGGTATTCATATCGGAGACGGGGCGATAATTGGAGCTAAAGCTGTTGTCACCAAAAACGTTTCGCCTTATACGGTTGTTGCTGGGAATCCATCTCAGGTAGTAAGAGATAGGTTTGACAAACCCACCAAAGAAAAGCTTTTAAAGATAAAATGGTGGGATTGGAATATTGATAAATTAACAGAAAATCTATCAATAATTACAGGTAGCAATATTGCAGTATTGGAAAAAGTAGCTTAATGGATTTAGTTGTTTCGGCACGTGCATGAGATGATGATAATCACAAAACTAACAAGTGAAAATATAAAAGAAGCAGGAGAGATGGCTGATCAGATTTTTGTTCGTACTCCAATTCCTCCAAGTGTCGGACTGGGAGCAAGTTTGGATAACCAAGTCATGGAGGATCTGAATAAAAACCATAAGGGAAACTTCAACTGGCTACAGTATTGGGTTGGGATTGATCGGAAAACCAAAGAAGTTATCGGAGTAGTTGGTTTGTATGAGGAGTTGTCCGATGCGAAGGAAGCCTGTTGGTTGGGTTGGTTTTGCGTCAGGCCAGATAAAAGGGGGAGGCGGCACGGCACGCAGTTACTGGACTTTGCCATTACTTACGCCAAGAAGCTACATAAACAATACCTTCGCTTATATACATCAACCGATCCCAATGAACTGAAAGCACAGAAGATATATAAAAAATATGGATTTCAGGAAACAACAAAAGAAAAGAGAGAAAAAGAGGATATATATGAAACAATTTATCTTGAGCTTGCATTGCTTTAACTTTTTTATTATGGATTATAATAAGTTATAAGATTGTTTCATATATATGTCCATTTTTAAATTGGCCTCAGGATTTCAGGATGTTTTGTCTTCAAATAAACACATCACCATCACAGATACTGAATTACAGATAAGTGTCGATGATCTGGCATATCTCAAGATAAAGGGTGGTGTGATAAATCTGTTTGGGGTTGATATGTATCCAAAGCTTACAAGCGATAGTAAAAAAAGTTGGGACAGGTTTGATCCGTATATGGAGTTTATGGACCGGATTAAAGACCACAACGTAAAGCTTAATCATCTGGGTTTTGGCTATCGGGTACATGATTTGGGGATAGAGCTTGATGATTTCAAACACCGGTTGGATAAAGATTTTGAGCTTCTTGAGGAAAGCTCGGGTGATGAAGCAAATAACCGCTGGTTTTTTATAAAACACAAAACCGATCCATCAGTTCCCAAGATAGAGCTTGTCCTTTATCTGACAGATAAATATAAAGGATTTTATTGTCCTCAGTTCCAGATCGATATTGACACGGATTTATCATATGAGGCGATACGGCAGATAACGGATGAAGTCTTAGGTAAGGACTTCTTTTTTTGGAAATATGATATTGCAGGATATGGAGTTGTGATGGCGATGGCTAAGATCGGGCAGATTGACGGGGTACATATTCTGGTTGGGATTGGAACCAATTTAAGAAAACCTCAATGGCTCAAAACTTGAAAAAAACAAAAAATTTACTGTGGACTTTGTTTTATTTACTCATTTTTCTTGTTTTTATCAAACTCATCGGAAATCTCTCTGGTGTCAAGTGGGAAGATCAATACCCATTATTCAATTTAATTTTTTTGGCTTTACCTATCATCTTAATGGTTACCCATGCGATCCATACTTTGGGTTTAGGCAAGGGTATCTTTTTCATGTCTTTGGCGTCCATTACCGGCACTTTTTTTGAATATATCGGACTGAAGTATGGTACTTTTTTTGGAGGGCATTATGTCTATAAAAATCAACTGACGGTATTTGATGTTCCTGTATCTGTTATTTTCTTCTGGGCAGTGTTTATTTATACCGGATACTGCCTGACAAATTCATTTTTGTTATGGCTCAAACAAGATAAACCCGGTGTGGAAAAGAAAAATTTCTGGCTTTTGCCTTTTTTGATTCTACTTGACGGATATTTTGTTGTTGCCATAGATTTTTTTATGGATCCCATTTCTGTTAAATCAGGTAGTTGGATATGGCTTGACGGAGGACTGTATTTTGGGGTGCCTTGGGGAAACTTTTTGGGATGGTTTGTCGTGACCGTGATAGTAAGCAGTATTTTTCGAACTTATGAATATTTTTTTACGAAAAGAAAGAAAATGATTGATAAGCCTCTTTTTATTATCCCTGTTCTCGGGTATGGGATATTGAGTGTTTCTTTCCTTTTTTCCGCTTTAAGGTTTGATTTGCCGAGTCTTGCGGTGATTGGATCCATATTTATGATGCCGCAAGTTATAATCAATCTTTTATTGTTTAAAAAAAGCAAAAATATAATCTAACTATTTATATTTTGTATAATTTTCCTGTATGGCAGTTGTTCATGAAACCGTAAAACTAGTTGTATATGTTCCTGAGACACACGCTGATATAGTCAGAGATGCATTGGGGAAGGCTGGGGCAGGATTGGTTGGTGACTACAAGCATTGTACTTTTTCTGTTAAGGGAGTTGGAAGATATATACCGCTTGAGACCGCCCATCCTTTTATCGGTAAACCGGGTAAGTTAGAAGAAGTCATTGAGGAGCGGATAGAGACTGTGTGTTACAAAAGCGATTTAAATAAAATAATTAGGGCTGTAAAAGAAGTTCATCCTTATGAAGAAATTGCCTTTGATGTATATCCTCTTGTTCTTGATCCGCATAAAACAACTTATAAAACCGGTGCCGATAATGAATAAATAATATAATCTGATATGTCTCAAGATAAAACTCATAAACCTTCTTCACGGTGCGGATTGGATTGTATTGCCTGTCCTGCTTATATTGCAACTGTCACCAATGATGATGTGTTGAGAAAGAAGACAGCTGATGAGTGGAATAAAAGATACAACGCAACCGGTCGTATACCTATTACTGAAAAAGATATCAACTGCTTGGGTTGTCTATCTCATGTTGACCCTATTTATAAACACTGCAAAGAATGCGGAGTGCGTTTGTGCGGAGTCGAAAAAGGTGTCCAAAACTGTGGAGGATGCAGCGATTATAAGGGTTGTCCCAAAATTTCATCCCTTCATAAGCATATTCCCGAAGGAAAAACGGTTTGTGAGAAAATCCACCAAATGCATGAATAAACTCTTGATTTTAAATCCCAAGGATTGAACCATGTTTCAACCCCCAGGGTTATATCCGTTTTTCTTTGTATTTATACAAAAGCAAATCGGCAACGATGATAAAGCTTATGATAAATAGCAAAAACCAGGAGCTTATTTTATTCATATGTACCAGACTCCATCCGTTTGCCTGATCCGGGTATTGCCAGGCGCCGAGGAAGGTTGATATGTTTTCGGCAATCCATATGAAAAATGCAATAAGCGCAAAGGCAACAATAAGAGGCATTGATCTTTGATTTTTTTTGACAACAAAACATACTCTTGTTTTAAAAAAAACCATTATAATTGCCAGGATTAATACAAAGCGTAAGTCAGGGATAAAATGTTTGGTAAAAAAATTCAGATAAATACCCACCGAAAGAGGAATGCTTAGACAATACGAAGGATAGCGGATTAATCTGAGATCAAATTGTCTCCATGCCTGGATGATATAACTTGCAACGGAAGCGTACATAAAGCCGCTATATAAGGGAACTGTTCCTAACTTGAAAAAAGCCTGTTCAGGATATTGCCAGGATAGGATGAGAGGATGGGTTTTGAAAAGTTCAAGGCACAAACCGATGATATGGAATATACATATCACCTTGAGTTCATCCAGAGACTCAATCCTTATGGTAACCAGAAGGATTTGGACACTTATTGCGGCAATAAAAAGAAAATCATAACGGGCGAGCCCAAAGGAGGTGACGTATTTTGAAAAAAACATAAGGAAAAAGAAGGCTCCCGCGAAAATACATGAACGAAGCTGTTTCTTAAAAAATATAAATAATTCTTTTCCGATTTCCATAGATCAGATGATTAGGATATCGCGATTTCACCGCCCAACTTATGGATGTCATTATACTTTGTTTATGCGTTTATGTAGTGGAAACTGCAAAACTAAAATAATTTCCAAAGGTTCAGCCTCGTTTCAACCCCCAGGGTTACTTTCGTAGTCGCGTGCCATACGGTATTTGCGGATTTGCAGACCTGGAGAAAAATTACGTTTTTCCTGAAGCTCCATGTTGTTATCAAGATATGTTTTTATATCATCCTCATACCCTTGATCATAGGACAAAACGACATACATATGTCGATATGTTTGATGATATTTGCCTATCTGCTTTTCAAGATCTTCTGCGGTAAAGGCTGGGATGCTTCCTGACACATACCTGTTCCACTGGGGAATCGTATCAATTTTGGCTTTGCCTTTATAATAATATTCAATAGGGTATACGGTAAAAGGGACTGTTACTGCAATAACATCAAAACTTTCTGCACTGCGGCTTAGGTATTCTGCAACTCCCTTGTAGTTTTCTTTTTCAGCAATATGATCGGATGCTGTTTGCTGGTACTGAAAAAAAAAATTACCAACAAAAACAATCCCGATTACCGCAAAGAAAACTGAGCGGTTAAGATGAGCCATAATTACAGCTAAAAGAAAAAAAAGCGTTGGAGTAGTGAAAATAAGGTAGCGGGAAAGAAGAATAGGCCGCACATTATATGAGATAAGCGCAGTCAGTGCAATCGGTCCGAATGTCATCAAAAAGAAATAGGTTGCATATGGTAAATTCAGTTTGGTTTTTTTACCAAAAGTCAAAAAAAGCAATATCACAATAAGCGGCCATATGGAGATGATGCTGTTTTGGATATTAACACTTTGAAAACCGGTCAAAAAATTTAAAAATAAAAGCAAAATATTATAGCTAGTTGGCGTCTCAAGCATTGGCTTTGTATTGGCGGACTGTCCTTGAGCGTATACAAAGATGATCCATGGTGCAAATGCTGCGCCAACTACGGTCAGTAATCCGAAGTATCTCATTATTATCTTCCATTTTTTAAATGCAGGAGTTGATGCTGTGGTTTTTTTTTGAATAAGGACTGAGAGAATAAAATACGTCAGCTGCATCAGAACTACAATCCCAAAAAAATAGTGTGTATATAAACCTATACTGCTGACAAGTACGTACAATAATTTTCCCTCTGTTGTATTGCTTTTGAGAAGTTTCAAAAATGTCAGGTGACTTAATATCGTAACAAAAGTAAGAAGCGAGTACATGCGTATTTCTGTACTGTACCATGTCAGAAATGGGGAAAGGCAGTAGAGACTTGTAGATATCTTGGCTATATTGGAACTGCCGTATTTCCTACTCATTATATAAAGAGCCGGTATTGAGAGTACAAAAAACAATACGGAAAACAAGCGCATGATTGCCAGATCTGTTCCGAAAATTTGAATCCAGAAATGCAGAAGTACTGCATAAAGAGGGACATGTACGTCTTGTGATATATATTTAAGAATTCCTATAAAGCTTTTTGTCGAAGCCCAGACTTGCTGTGCTTCATCCAATCTTATTGATGCAAACAAATTCAACACAATGGCGGTTGCAGTTACACCCAAGTTTAGGGAAAACAGCCACCATAAGTCTGTTTTTTTTTGAAAGTTTGCTGTAGTTTTTATTACCGATGTAGTGGGTGAAGGTTGAGTATCCATTTTTTCAGTTGGTGACATTAATAATGTTTTTTGTCGATTCAATATTTTTGAAAGTATGGAGCCAACTATATGAAGCTATTATATAGGGTATAAACAACACAACATTAAACAATACCCATGATGTGTTGGTGATAACTGCCGGTGTTAATCCGTCCCGATATACTGCATACACAATACTGAAAAGTGCGATAAAAACATAAGCAAGATGCGGATATGCTAAAAACAGGAAATTTCCGGTTTGGGCTTTTTTTGGTGTTACGGAAAACTCCATTTTTTTTCCAAGTATTGATGAAAGAACTGCCTGTATTTGTAAGTACCAACTGGATTGAGTAAATGAAATGGCTCTAAAGGTAAGCTCTCCCTGTGAGATAAGATGAAGACTGTATATGATGCTGGTAATAAAAGGCAAGAAAAAAATTGCAAAAGTACTAGTTGCGGTGTGTATCGGAGACAGATTAAACAAGAGGAACATGATAGGGACTACACTATCAATAAGAACGATGATGCCATTGCAATAGTATAAGGTTGATGCAAGATACTCAATACGCTGATTTATGGTTAATCCGTTTTTAAATATGGGATTGTGCCGGAAAAGTATCTCGACAGAACCTCGCGCCCACCTGAGCTGCTGTTTATAATAGGAAAGCAGATCTTCAGGTGCTAATCCTTGAGCCAATATTTCCGGTATATAAACAGATTTCCAACCTTTCTGATGGATATATAATGAAGTCAAAAAATCCTCTGCAATACTTTTTTCGTTGATGCCTCCGCTTTCTTGTAGGGTTTTTCTGCGGACAATGACGTTTGTACCGCAGATAAATGCCGCGTTACTGGTATTTTTTCCCCTCATAATGGGTCCAAAAAAAAATCCCTGCTGTTCCCATGCAGCTGCCGTAACAGTATTTTTACTGTGGTTTGCATAATATTGGGGTGACTGCACAAAACCCACTTTGCTGTCGGTAAGAAAAGGAACAGATTTGATAAAAAAATCAGGAAATGGTTGCATATCGGCATCAAAAATTGCTACAAATTCACTGCCTGTCATTTGTAGGGCATGATTTATATTTCCTGCTTTTGCACCGGTTGAATCGGTACGTGTTATACACCCCACCTGTAACTCTTTCGCAAGGCTCTCGTATTCTCTCCAATTGGGTTTACCTGCCGCAAAACTGTCATTCAGGATATAGACATGCATATTTTCATAGAACGTATTTTTGATCGCGCTTATAGTTGTACGTACAATGTCAACCGGTTCTCCGGCAACAGTCACAAAAACGTCAATTTCAGGTTTATAATATTGTTTTGATGCTGTTGCAGCAATATCTGTGCGACCCAATCTTCGTATGGTAAACCAAAACATCAAAACCATGACTACATGATATATTTCACCTATAAAAAGAAGTGAGTAAAGCCACGGATTATCTATATGATCAAAACCAAACCACCAGGAAAAATATATAAGAGCAATAAGCAAATTTACATACAACAAAAACCTGGTCATTTTGCCGGAAATTATTTGTGGTTTTTTTTGTACCTCATGCGTATCAAGTTTCATAGAGATTTGGCAATTCTTTGTTATATAAGGCAATACTGAACCAAAGCCAATTTTGGTCATAATATGTCAAATTTTGATTAAGTTCATTCGTATCAGTGTTATACAAAGTCAGAATTTTGTTGTCATACATTTCTTGTGCGATAGCGGGTTCCATAATAAAAAGATATGCAAGAGAAGTAGCGTACATTGAAGGACTTTCATAATCTGTAATCGGATTTCCTTCATGATCATAGACGGCAGTCAGTTGTTTTTGGGACTCATATAGTTCAGTCAATTTGTTGAGTGACATTAGATACTCATATGCTTTTTTATCATCAAACCAAAGATAATCCAGTGCAATCCTCCAAGGTATACGCATGGCATCATATGAATAGTTGCTGGTAAGCTCAGTCTGTACGGGCGCAGTTAACTGATTAGTGTCCCAGCGTAGACTTACCCAGTCAGGAGGTAATCCAACTCCGACTTTATTATCCAAAGTTGTAGTGCCCGATTCCAAAAGCACCTGGTATGCAGGTTCAATTAAGCTTAGCCAGTTGTTGTCTTTATCTATATCCGCAAAAATTTTCCATGAATATGGTGAAAAATACGAGGGATTAAGGATGATTTCTGTATTGCTTTTTGCCCATCTGCCCGGAAGCAGGTATCTTTTTCCATTAACAGTTTCTGTTTCATGCTTCCATATATCTTTAATAATTTCTTTTGCCTCATCCATATAGGTGTTTTCATGCCATCTGCGGGATGCGAATATAAGCGCTAAAGCAATATCACTGTCGGCATCGGCAGCTGAGCTTTCACCTCCGTTTTCCATAAAACCATAGGTCTGATCGGTGCGTTTCCCCCAACGCCAACCGAATAAGGCATCTTGTGAGCGGCCTAAATTCTCTTTTGTCCATTTCCAGACATGGTCAAAAGTAGCTTTGTCATCACTCCATACGGAACGCAGCATAGCATAACTCTGGCCTTCGGATGTGGTAACGTCATTGTCCGTGCGGTCAATAACCCGTCCGTCTTGATTTATATATCCGAGTTTATATTTTTCCCAGATCGAATCAAGAAGAATATAGTTAGAAAAAACCCTGGTTTTTGTCCTGAAAGTACTGTTTATATAAAGCACAATAAGTAGTATCACCAATCCGGAGATGGTCAAGAGTACGACAATATTTTTGTTCATGATTTTCTGAGTTGCGGTGCAAATTGCCAAGGACGGTAAGTTGTTGTTTGTTGAGCTTTTCGCTTTTGCTTTGTCGCAAGAGCTCCAGCAACTAAAAGGAAGTTTATTCCAAGCGCAGATAGTGCGAGATTGAGATTAAGCGGAATCTTATTCGCATAGTCATAGACTGATGCAAGTATGGGTAAGTTTGGTGCTTTGATGGTTGAGTTGTTTGAACTTCTATTTATGGGCGGTTCCTTTGGTTCGGCTGTGGCAGGTGTATTTTCTTTCTCATCTTTGTTTTCATTATTATCGTCTGACTTGGCGGGTGGTTTTTCTTCTTTTTTTTCCTGATTTATGTCTGTATTTGCCTGTGAACTTGAAGAACTGCTTGCAGGCGGCTCGGTTTGGGCCGCAGGTGTTGCGACAGGTGGTTGTGCGGGTGTTGGCACTATTTCAGCCTCAGGAGTTGCAGGTGTATCCTCAGGTGTTGCGGTTGAATCTTCAATAATCGGATCATCTTGCGGCAAAACAGGTGGTATAGAATTCTCTAGGTTTTCAACAGGAGGCAAAACATCAGTGGTATTATTCTCGGCAGGAGTAGTATTGTTTTCGTTCACATGATTATCTGCGTATACAGGATAACCGATTATTTTTGAAGAGATCCCCCATATAAAAGTAAAAAGGACGTTTACTATTATTATGCTGATTATGAAAAATTTATGGATAATCATGTTTGTATGGGATGTCTATAAGTAACGTTCTTATATTAGGAAAACTATATGAAAGACCAGTAAGAATTGTATAAAGATTAAGGTAGATAGAGACAAATAGAAAGCTTCAAATTTATTTTTAAACTTTTTGTTATTATTTGATATGCAGAAATATATCGGATACTCCAGTATATGGAAAAACAATCGATAAAGATCATACAAAACGCAGATTATGCAATTAAGGTTATGCATGAGGCAGGAAGATGGCTTGAAGAAAGCGGTAAAAACCCGTCACAGTGGTGGCATCCATCAAACATGAATCAGGCATTTCTTTTTAAGCATGCGGAGCCCGATGAATTTTATGCAGCTCTCATAGAGGATATGCCTGCGGCTGCCATGGTATTGCAGGAGAGTGAACGCAATCAAAGTTGGGCATATATCGATAAACAACGCAAACAAAAAGCGCTCTACATTCATTGGCTCTGTATTTCACGCAGATTTGCAGGTAGACATCTTCCGGGTGTTATGGTGAGATTTGCAAAACAAATTGCTACTGGCCGGGGTTTTGCTGTTTTACGACTGGATACAAACGCAGGCGAGTTCAAACTGAAAAAGATATATGAAACCCTTGGATTTGACTTAAGAGGAGTACAAGAAGAGACAGCGTTTTACGAGACGAGACTATAATAAAGATATTGATCCAACAGATTCAAGCATATTTATACGGCTTGATATTTTCCTTCGTGTTGGTTGCAGGGTTATTTACACGCGGATTTACAGGATAAACCTCCATGTTTTTTTCAAGTTCGTACGGCTTGAGCAATCCGGTGAGTCTTTTCATATTGTTTGACATGAGCCACTCATCTTCATGTTTTTTCTCCAGAATGACAGGCATTCGATCGTGTATAGGCAAAACAAGAGGGTTTGCGTTTGTCGTAATAATGGTAAACGTTTTTATTTTTTTTCCTTGAGCATCAGTCCACACATCAAACAAGCCCGCAAATGAAAAAATATGACGGGTTCGCATATGTATATAATAAGGTAGTTTGCCTTGTGCGGTTTTTTTCCATTCATAAAACCCACCTGCAGGTATAAGACAACGTCGGGAAACAAAAGGTTTTTTGAAAGAGGGTTTTTGCTGAAGACTCTCAGCTCGTGCGTTTATGAGTTTATATCCGATTTTTGGGTCTTTTGCCCAAAAGGGGACAAGGCCCCACTTCATGATTTCTGTCTTTTTTGATTTGTCTTGGGTGACCACTAATACATCTGATCCGGGCACGATATTGTATGAGGGAGTGAATACAGGAACTGATATTTTATAATGAGCTTCAATATGTTCTTTTGAAAAAGGAGTTGCCCATCTGCCACACATATGACCATTATAACCTATGAGCAGGAAAAAACCGTGTTATCGCTATTTGATAAAATATGGTTTTTGATATACAATAATGTATAGATTTACCGGTACAACAAGATACATGAGTAAAGAAAAGATTCAATATGCAGATGACGATCATGAGCCGGTTGCTTTGCTGTTGAGACTCCGTCTGCCTTCTTTATTAATCGGCCTTTCACTTGGATTAGGTCTTTCCTTCGTTACCTCACGATTTGAGGATGTTTTGAATAAAAACATCCAGGTAGCCTTCTTTATCCCGTTTGTGGTATATCTTGCATCTGCAGTAGGTGAACAAACTCAAAGCATCTATGCCCGGGACTTAAAATCGGGAAAGGCAAGTTTCAGGAAATATCTTATAAAAGAATCTTTTCTTGGACTAATACTCGGGCTTATATTCAGCCTTATTATTTTACCGATTATCATGATTTGGTTCGGATCGTCCAAACTCGCCTACACTGTATGTTTTGCGACATTCGGCGCCGTTGCAACAGCTCCTCTTATTGCACTTCTGGTAACTGAGTTGCTTCAGCTTGAACATACAGACCCGGCAGTCGGAGCCGGTCCTTTGGCAACGGTTATCCAGGATACGGTAAGTGTGGTGATATACGGATTTATCGCAAGCGCCATTCTGTTATAGATAACAAGTTGTTATAATTATTGCATTCTATGAAGAAAGCGTTACATAATTCAGATTCTCTTAAGGGCATCTTTCTTCTTGTTGTTTCTGCTTTTTTATACAGCATTATGCCTGTTCTTATTCGCACATTGGGCGGAGGAGGAATGCCTCCAATGTCCCAGGTATTTTTGCGTTATATCTTTGCGTGTATTTCTGCCTTTGTATATTTTTTTGTTATCGTGCGTGCTCATATAGTACTGAAGAAAAAGCACATAGGTCTTTTTCTCATCACGACTGTATTCGGGTATGCATTGACTAATTTGGTATTTACCTATGGAATTTTGTATACGCAGGTAAGTAATGCCTTATTTTTGTTTTACACGTATGCGATCATTACGCCTATCCTTGGTTTTATTTTTCTCAGAGATAAAATAAATAAGGCAAACATCATAGCATTGACACTAAGCTTTGTTGCTTTACTTCTTCTTTTCCAACCAAATTCCATTCCGACATGGAAGCTTGGTGGTTTTTTTGCAATACTTTCTGCCTTGGGTCAGTCAGTGTATCTTATTTTGCGCAAGAAATTAAGGGAATATCCGGCCCATTTTATGATGTTGGCAAATACATGTGTTGGAGTATTGGTTTTGGGTTTACTAAGTCTGATGTTTGAGGAGCAGTTTTATTTTGGAGGAGGAATACAAAAGATGACAGTGAATGTATGGGTTACGACAGTTCTTTTTGGTGTTGATAATTTTCTTGCATGGCTTACGATGACAAAAGGCTTTGAATATTTTAAGGCAACAGCAGGTAGTCTTATTTTATTGTCCGAGCTCATATTTGGTATAATCTTTGCGTTTATATTTTTTAATGAAGTGCCAACTTATTTTGCTTTGATTGGAGGCATACTTATTCTTTTATCTTCAGCTTTGGTCATTGTAAAGGGAGAAAATTAAAATACCATAAGACAGTCTAGGACGTGTTATAATTGGCAGTGGATTGAACTATTATTAATTATGAAAGGCAATATGGCAAAACAGAAAACAACCGAAACATATAAAGTAAGCGGTGAAGGACTTCGAAAAAAAGTCACGGAGCTTTTTAAGGAAGGGAATGTAAGAAGAATTACCATAAAAGATAAGTCAGGTCGGGTGCTTATTGATATCCCTCTTACAGTTGGACTGGTCGGTACTGTTCTTGCACCTGCTTTGGCAGCAGTTGGTGCGATTGTGGCGCTTGTTGCTGAGTGTACCATATCTGTTGAAAGGGATATGAAGTAATTTGTAAACACAAACGCGCTCCCAATAATATATTCGTGTATAATTGTGGCTTATACGCCCTTGTAATTATTATTATTTTTAACTATGTTTTGAATATGGAAGACAACAATGTATGTCCAAAATGCGGTTCTGCCTTATCTGAGATTATTGTCACCAAGTCCGGTAAGCGTCTGCAAAGATGTTCAACCAGTGTATGGAGTAAAGAAACAGGTAAAACCGAAGGGTGTGATTTTGTAAAATGGCTTCCTTATGAACCGACGACCTTGGATGAAAAGTGTCCTAAATGCGGAGCTCCTCTTATCATGACTATGACCCGTTTCAATAAAAAAATGAAAAAATGTTCAACAAATTCCTGGGATCCGAAAACAAAAACAGCATCAGGTTGTGATTTCTTCGAATGGGTAAAAGCAACAGTTGAAGAGCTTGATGAGGAGTGTCCTAAGTGTAATAGCAAACTCGTCAAAGTTGAGACGCCAACAGGCAAGAAAATGAAAAAATGTTCAACAGGCGGATGGGACAAGGTGAACCGTGTAGCAACAGGTTGCGATTATGTCGAGTGGCTTACATAGGGTTGATATAATGTATGGATGGGCAGGAAAAGCTTAAGAGAGGAATCATTCAAAAAAACTGTATGGAATTTTTATCATAGCTATAAGCGCAATCTTCCATGGAGACAAACTACCGATCCCTATCATATCTTGGTTTCTGAGATCATGTTGCAACAGACCCAAGTTGCGCGGGTTCTTATCAAATATCCGCAGTTTATCCATACATTTCCATCCTTACAAAAATTGGCACAAGCATCAGTTAAAGATATACTACGCATATGGCAGGGTATGGGATATAACAGACGAGCCCTCTATCTGAGCGAAGCAGCAAGGATAATTGGAGAACAATATAAGGGAATAATACCGGACGATCTCTTTCTTTTGGACGCTCTTCCCGGCATCGGTCAAGCTACCGCTGCCTCAATTGTAGTCTTTACTTTCAACAAACCGATCGTTTTTATAGAAACTAATATACGTCGTGTTTTTATCCATCATTTTTTTGCTAATACAGACGAAGTCAGGGATAAAGAGATACTACCGCTAGTTAAACAAACTTTAGATTACAAGTATCCGCGTAATTGGTACTTTGCTTTAATGGATTATGGTTCTTATTTGGGAAAAACATTAGTAAATCCAAACAGGAAAAGCAGCAACTACACGGTCCAATCTGCTTTTGAAGGATCAAGAAGACAATTAAGGGGGAGTATGATACGTTTGTTTTTGCATGAATCCTATCTAATAAAGACGGATATTTACAAAAAGTTAAACAAAGACAAGACAGTAATAGATCAAGCTTTGAACCAATTGGTACAAGAGGGATTTATCAAACAAGAGGGAGAGCGTTACGGATTTGATGAGACTAATACACATGTTGACAAAAAATAAACGGGTAAAGATAATAACAAAGAAACTCATAAGTCTCTTTCCAAGTGGTGCAATAGAGTTGCAGTATAACAATGTGTGGGAACTTCTTGTTGCTGTCATTTTGTCTGCCCAGACAACTGATAATATCGTAAATAAAGTTACGGACCGTTTGTTTGGTAAATATACAAACTTGAATGATTATATAAACGCCGATATATTCGAATTTGAGAAAGATATTTATCCGACAGGTTTTTATCACACAAAAGCAAAGCACATCATAGAATGCGCGCACATTATCAAAAATAAGTATGATGAACAAATTCCCTCTACAATGGAAGAGCTTCTAAAGCTTCCCGGGGTTGGACGAAAGACAGCAAATATCGTATTGACCCAAGGGTATGGTATTGTTTCAGGAATCGCGGTTGACACTCATGTAAAGAGGTTAAGCCGTATCTGGGGTTTGACTGAAAGCAAGGATCAGCAAAAGATAGAAAAGGATCTTATGAAACTTCTGCCGAAAAGTGAATGGGCAGGATTCTCCTATCGGACGATCGCATATGGCAGGGCATATTGCAAAGCAAAGTTTCATAACCATGCGATATGTCCTTTGACTGAGTTACTCCAAAGATAAGACTGGTAGGGACAATGCTGGTTTTTTTCCATATTCCTTGACGTGCTCCTTGTCAAACAGACAAGTTGCGAAGTCTACTTTTTTTGTGTCAAGCAAAGGATAAATTTTTTTTGCTTTATTTTCAAATAATCCATCCTGGAATAATGTTTGCTGGATGGTGCGGTTTTCTTCAAAATCAGATATGGTGCATCCTGTAGTGCGGTATGATACCCCGCTCCGATAACATTTTTCAAATGCGCTGCTAAGCTCGCTTCGTACAAGCATAGGATAAGCTACTTTTGATGCAAATTTTATTTCGGTTGCATGATAAGCAAACTCTTGTGTTTTCAGAAATATAACCATTTTCCCTACCTGGTAGTGAAAAATACGTGCTTTGGTAAACGCTTCTTCAATATGTCTGAGAAGCCGGGCCCAAAGAACGTTTTTGTTATTTGTCGCGGGATGGAATGTCTGTGTTTTTGATATGGATTGGTAGGTTACTTTTTTTTCTGGATTAAGCATATATATCTGTTTTCCTCTAAGTTCTTGATAGATTTCAAAGAACGGTTTACTGAGGCGTTTTTGTATGAACTCTTCAGGTTGCGTTATAAATTCAAACGCCGTAGTTATCTGTAACTTATGCAGGAATGCGGCAGTTTGTACCCCAATTCCCCACACTTTATGTATGGGAATGCTTTGTAAAAAATTCTCAATTTGGCGTCCGTTTACTACAGTGAGATTTGATGGTTTACGGAAGTTTGATGCAAGTTTGGCAAGTGACTTGGTGCAAGATATCCCGACAGACACTGATATGCCCAGATTTGACTCAATAGTATTTTTTATTCTTGAGCCTATTTGTTCATAGCTCATCCGAAGAGGTCTTCTTAACCCTTTTAAATCCACAAACCCCTCATCTATTGAATATTCTTCAACTGCCGGACTAAACTGTTTTATTATTTCAAACATCCTTTTGGAAAAGAGAGCATACAGCTCATAGTCGGATTCAACACATATACATTCAGGGCAGATTTTTCTTATCTCAAAAAAACGCATACCGCGTTTTATACCGAACTGTTTTGCTTCATAGGATACTGCGGTTGCGATTCCTCTTTCCTTTCCGACAGCTACAGGTTTTTTTTTAAGCCGTGGATTTGCAGCCTGAACAACTGATGCAAAAAAAGCATCTCCATCGATATGAAGTATGACATTGGGCCATGAGTGGATTTGTAACATATGCAAGTTTTTATGCTAATTAAATTTCCGTACAACAGCTTTTACAATCCCAAAAATCTGTAATTCTTCCTTAGGATAAAAAGACGGATATTTCGGATTTGCAGCCGAAAGATACGAGAGTCTTTGTATCCTGTCTTTGCGTAATATTTTGAGCGTCCATTCTTTATCAATCTGGGCAAGTACCACTGATCCAATTGGCGCTTCTTTCTTGCGTTCTATGATAACGATGTCTCCTTCAAATATCCCGATTCCTTCCAAAGAATCACCGCTTACTTTGAGAAGGAAAGAAGATTGAGGGTCTTCAATAAGATACTCGTCCAGAGAAACATAATCTTTATTTTCTTCAGCAAGGATGGGAAATCCTGCTCTGACGTTACCCAGAAGCGGAAGCGCAAAGAACCTTGAAGTAGGGGCAAGCTTATTTCCTTCTTTTTTAAAAAGACCCTCTTCAATCCATTTTCCGATTATTTTGAATACGGCATTTTTTGATGCGATATGAAAAAGTTTGAGCATTTCTGAATAAGAGGGTAGGCGCTTATGCTTACGGTAAAATTTTTTAATAACACCGAGTCTATCGATTCCTCCCATAAGTAAAAATAAATTGGTAAACAACTGTTTACCAGTATAGTAAACATTTGTTCACTTTGTCAATAAGAAAGTTGTTTGAGTTGTCACAACGCAGCCAGTTTTGGCAAAAGGGGGAGTTACTCGTACTTTTCTTCTTTTATCAGGATTTTTTTATTTTCAATCATGATATATTGTGCAAATCCGTAGCGGATAAAGCCCGTATTTGCAAAATTGCATGCAGGGTCAAATTCTGCATAATGCGTATCTGCATAAATTGAAAAAAATCCGTTTTTCTTTTTCTGCTTCATTATCTTGTTGATAAGAATACCCCATAGATGGCTGTTTTTACCCATGTATTTCGTCATTCTGCAGTCAAAAAAATCAGACACCTTTAATAAAGGAGTATAAATCTGTTTCGGAACAAGAGAAAAAGGAAGGGAAGATTTTCCGTGTTGGATAATAAAGTTTCCGGCACCGTTTTTATATAGATACTTATCTGTTTGATGTATGGAAAAGAGATTGACCCGATGGTCGCAGTATTCTTTTGGGTCATGGTTGCCGTATATATATACGGTTTTTTTTCTTTTCAAAAGGGGAAAGAGTTTTTTCCACCGGCTGTTGACGAAAACCGAAAATGAGGTCATGCGTCCGTCCCAAAAATCTCCATTGATGATGACTTTATCGACTCCATCGATAAGATTCTTAAGATAAAAATATTTATTTTTTTCAAATACTTCGGTCAGATGTGTATCTGAAAAGACAAGGATTTTCATACAGTCTTATTTCTGAGTCAGATTTTTGAGGACATTGACAGGAACGTCTTCATAATGGGAAGGCTCCATATATGACACGCCACGGCCTTCGGTCAAGGACCTTAAAGCCGTTACATAACCTGAAAGTTCGGCTAAAGGAACATATGCCTTGATTATTGTTGCTCTTCCTCTTTTATCAGTTCCCAGTATTTTTCCGCGTTTGCTTGATATATCTCCGATTACAACACCCATAAAATTATCAGGGACAGTCACTTCAAGTTTCATAATCGGTTCCAATAGGGTAGGATTTGCTTTTTTTGCTCCATCCTGTAGAGCCATTGATGCGGCAATTTTAAAAGCGATATCTGAGGAATCAACATCATGATAACTTCCGTCAAAAAGTGTCGCTTGAAAGTCTACCATGGGATAACCAAGGAGTGTTCCTTTTTCTTTTGCTTCAAGCAGGCCTTTTTCAACCGAGGTGATGAATTCTTTTGGTATTGCTCCGCCTTTTACTTTATCAACAAAGACAAAACCTGATCCGCGTGGAAGAGGTTCAAGATACATGACACAATGTCCGTATTGACCGTGACCTCCGGTTTGTTTTATATATTTTCCCTCTGCTTCAACTTTTTTCGTAATAGTTTCCTTATATGCAACCTGTGGCTTTCCGACGTTTACATTCATTCCCATTTCTCTTTTCATGCGGTCAACCAATATTTCAAGATGTAATTCTCCCATGCCGGACATTATTGTCTGGTTTGTTTCATGATTGATTTTCACTCTAAAGGTTGGATCTTCTTCGGCAAGTCGTTGCAGTGAGTAAGATAGTTTTTCCTGATCAGCTTTTGTTTTCGGCTCAATTGCAAGAGATATGACCGGTTCAGGAAACACTATTTGTTCAAGTAGAATCGGATTTTCCTGCTCTGCCATAGTATCTCCTGTACGCAGATCTTTGGGTCCCACAAGAGCAACAATTTCTCCCGCATACGCTCGGTCTATTTCTTCCCTTTGATTGGCATGCATAAGAAGGATACGGCTGACCCTTTCTTGCTTCTCACGATTGATATTGTAAATATAAGATCCTGATTCAAGCATCCCGGAATATATGCGCGTATAGGTAAGTTTTCCTACATGAGGATCGAGTTGTATTTTAAAAGCCAGGGCTGAAAATTGTTCTTGTGAATTAAGTTTTCTTGTTTTAGCTTCTCCTGTTTTTGGATCAATTCCTTTTATTTCTTTAAGATCCAAAGGAGACGGAAGATAATCAACAATCGCATCAAGCACTGGCTGAATTCCTTTATTCCTGAGTGAACTACCGCAATAAGTCGGGACCACTCGATAAGCAATTGATGCTTTCCGTAATGTTTCTTTTAGCAATTCCGGAGAAATTTCCTCTCCGTTTAAATATTTGGCAAGAACCGTATCATCGGTCTCCGATATTTGTTCAATCATTTTTGCCCGCATTGCCTCAGCTTTCTTCTTTAAATTGTCCGGGATTTCTGTTGTGGTATATTCAGTTCCTTGTTGATCTTTATCCCAGACTAAGGCTTTCATAGTAAGAAGATCAATAATACCGGTAAATTCCTGCTCTTTTCCGATCGGATATGTCATGATGATGGGTTGTGCACCAAGCCGGTCTCTGATTTCCTCAACAGTGGCTTCAAAATCCGCACCTAATTTATCCATTTTATTAATAAAACAAATCCGTGGAATTTTATACTTGTCTGCCTGTCTCCATACGGTTTCTGACTGGCTTTGTACACCTTCTTCGGCATCAAAAACCACAACACCGCCGTCAAGGACGCGTAGTGATCTTTCAACTTCAGCTGTAAAATCAACGTGGCCCGGAGTATCGATGATATTGATACGGACATCTTTCCAGAAAGTTGTAGTTGCAGCTGAAACAATGGTTATACCCCGTTCTCTTTCTTGAGGCATCCAGTCCATCTGTGTATTTCCTTCATCAATGTCACCGATTTTATATGACCGGCCGGTATAAAAAAGAAATCGCTCGGTGGTTGTTGTTTTGCCTGAGTCAATATGGGCAATGACACCGATATTTCTGATTTTATCAAGAGGAACGTTTCTGTTTTTTGTGATGATGCTCTGTTGGGCCATAGTGTTCGCTTAACTTAAAACTGAAAACTCAAAAAAATATATGTTGAGTTATAAGTTATAAGTTATATATTATAAGGATTTTACCACTTCAAATGTGCGAAAGCTTTATTGGCTTCGGCCAATTTTTCAGTCTGTGCTTTTTTTGCAATTGACTGTCCTTGATTCTGTGCAGCATCCTTTATTTCTGCGTACAGCTTTTCACCAAAAGTGTGAAACTCTTTGTTTGATTTTGTTCGGGCATTATCAACAATCCAGTTTAAACTTAAAAACAGTTTGCGTTCTCTCCGGACTTCAATAGGCACAAGATATGATGCTCCGCCTAAGCGCTTTGGTTTTACTTCGTGACTTGGTGCAACATTTGATATGGCTTGATTTAGGATTTTTATCGGATCCTGACCTTCTTTTTTAAAACGGTCAAGCATGCTGTAAACGATTTTTTCCGCGACCGATTTTTTTCCGTCTTTGGTCACATAATTTATCAATTTAGAAACTTCAAAACTGTTATAGATAAGATCAGGAAGTATGGGATGTCTTTTATATTGATTGCGTGGCATAGGTGAAAAAATTAAGCCGTTGAGGCAGATTTTGTTTTTTCTAACTTGGTTCCATATTTGGAACGTGACGTTGTTCTTCCTTGTACTCCAGTCGTATCAAATTTTCCTCGGACTATATGATATTTGACTCCGGGAAGATCCTTAACTCTTCCACCGCGTACCAGAACAATTGAATGTTCGGCCAAATTGTGTCCTACTCCTTGTATATATGCCGTTACTTCCATTTTATTTGAAAGTCTTACACGTGCAACTTTCCGTAGAGCCGAGTTTGGTTTTTTTGGAGTCATCGTACGCACCACAGTACATACACCGCGCTTCAGAGGATTCTGTGTCTCCACATATCGACGTTTTAATGAGTTAAAACTTGTCTTTAAAGCTGCGGCTCTTGATTTTTTAACCCTCTTTTGTCTCTTCCTTTTCAGGAGTTGGTTGACTGTTGGCATATTTACTTAAAAATTTACTGTAATATTTTTCAATAAGTTCTTTGGTAACAGGAATCAATCTGCCTATTATAACATTTTCCTTTAGTCCCAGCAAGTGATCCACCTGGTTTTTTATAGCTGCAGCACTAAGGACCGAGGTTGTTTGCTCGAATGAGGCGCTTGATAACCATGAATCGGTATATATGGCAGCTTTTGTGATACCAAGGATTGATATTTTTCCAGTTGCTGGTTTTCCTCCCTGAGTTATGATTTTTTTGTTTTCTTCTTCAAATCTGATTTTTGAGACAACTTCATCCTTGATGAATGATGTGTCTCCCTCATCTTCGATTGTCACTTTGTCACTCATTTTGCGGATAATCACTTCAAAATGCTTGTCATGGATTGGTATGCCCTGTGATTCATATACTCGTTGGACCTCATTTAATAGGTATAGTTGGGCGGCACGTAACCCTTTGATGACAAGAATATCGTTTACATTTAAATATCCTTCTGAAAGAGCAGAGCCCTTGGTAACAAGATCACCGTCTTTGACTTTTAAATTTTGGTTCATGGGGACGGTAAATTCCTGTTCTTTTTCTTCCGCCTCCTCAGTCGAAACTACCTTGATCATGTACACTTCTTTTTTTAGGTCTTCCTGAATGGTTACCTTTCCGCTCATCTCGGAAATCGGGGAGACAATTTTCGGGGTCCGTGTTTCAAACAGTTCTTCAACGCGTGGAAGTCCTTGAGTAACGTCTGAGATAACAATTCCTCCAAAGTGTCTGACTCTCATGGTAAGCTGTGTACCTGGCTCTCCGATTGACTGTGCGGCTGTGACACCGACAGGTACGCCTATATCAACGACTTTGCTTGTGGACAGATCAAGTCCATAACATTTCTGGCATACGCCAAACTTTGACTGACAGTAAAGTGCTGATCTGACCGTGACTTTGTGGATACTGTTTTTTTCGATTGCATCAGCGAGTGTTTCGTCAATCAGTTCATTTGCTTTTACGATGATTTTTTTATCGCTTGATACAATGTCGTGAAGAGAGAATCTTCCTTTTATCCGTAATTTAAATTTGTCTCCTCGGTCTTCTTTTGTGGTGACAACAAGTCCTTCAGTTACATGACAATCTTCTTCACGGATAATCATGTCATGTGCAACATCTACTAAACGCCTGGTAAGATATCCGGCATCAGCTGTTTTCAATGCAGAATCGGTTAGTCCCTTGCGCGCTCCGCGTGCTGATATGACATACTCAAAAATGGATAGTCCTTCGCGGTAATTTGATCTTGTGGGAACTTCGATGATTTTGCCCAGTGGATCCACAACTAATCCTTTCATTGCAGACAGTTGTTTTAGTTGTTCTTTGGAAGCGCGTGCACCACCTGATTTAATTATGATTTTTACGGGATTTTCTTCGTCAAGCGCATTCCATGTTTGTTCAGCAAGATTTTCGGTTGTTTCAATCCATAGTTTATTCGTATATCTGCGTTTTTCTTCAATGGTCAAAAAACCCTGATCGAAGTTTTTATCTATTTTTTCGATCTCTTTTTCTGTTGATCTTATTATTTCTGCTTTTTGAGGAATAATTTTACAGTCGAAAATAGATGAAGAAAGACCTCCTGCAACTGTAGCTCCCCAAAACCCAATCTCTTTTAACTTATCAATAAGTTCTCCGATTTTTTCCGAATCGCTGTATAATTTTGCCGCTTTTACGACCAGTTCCTTGACATCTGAAGCCTTTACATCGGCATTGATATACTGAAGTTCAGGAGGAAGTCCTGCATTAAAAATAATCCTGCCAACAGATGTTTTTAAGACAGAGTCATTGATCTTAACAAAGATAGGTTGACGGATCTTGAGTTTGTCAAGTTCATACATATTTATTGCCGTATCGCTTGAGGCAAAGCTCATAATCTTATTGTCCGGGGTATCCTTATATTCATTGTCAATCGTGGTCAGGTAATATATTCCCAAAGCCATTTCTTTGTTCGGCAGTACGATAGGTGTGCCGTCAGATGGCTTCAGAAGATTCTGGTGGGCCATCATTCTTGTTTTTACTTCATTTATAGCGTTTTGTGAGAGAGGAACGAAAACGCCCATTGCATCTCCGTCAAAGTCAGCGTTATATCCTGCACAAACCGCAGGGTGGAGCTTTATGACATAAGAATCAGTAAGCACGGGATAAAATCCGAGTATGGATAATTTATGCAGGGTTGGTGCACGGTTTAAGAGAACCGGGTGATTTTTTGTGATTTCCTCAAGAATGTCATAGATGACAGGTTCTTTTTGTTCAAGAAAATTTTTTGCACTTTTTATGTTGGGTGCAAGTCCTCTTATGATTATCTCATGAAGCAAATGCGGTTTGAAAAGTTCAAGGGCCATTTCTTTTGGCATACCGCACTGGTTTATTTTTAATTCTGGTCCAACCGATATGGTTGATCTTCCCGAATAGTCAACGCGCTTTCCGAGAAGATTTTGTCTGAATCGTCCTTGTTTGCCGCGAAGAATATCTGATAAAGATTTCTGTACCTTGGCAACTCCTCCTTGTGAGCGTGCACGTCCTCTTGATTTTTGAAGATCAAGAAGTGAATCAACCGCCTCTTGTAACATTCTCTTTTCATTTCTTAAGATGATCTCGGGAGCGCCCAGGTCAATAAGTTGTTTTAGACGGTTGTTTCGGTTTATGACACGGCGGTAAAAATCATTCAGATCCGAGGTTGCAAATTTTCCACCTGGAAGTTGTACTACCGGACGAAGATCAGGCGGGATAACAGGAAGGACAGTTAAGACAATCCATAAAGGCTGTGTGTTTCCTTTGATGAATGATTCAATAATACGAACTTTTTTTAACAATTTATTTCTACGTTCACCGCGTGCTTTTAGAAGCTCATGAAGCGATTCCTGATATTTCTTTTTAAAATCTGTGGTTGAAAGCAGTTCGTAAAGCACCTCGCTACCCATTCCAACCTGTACAAATCCATCCATTTCCTGCTCTTTGAGAAAAAGATAATCTTCCTCTTCAAGAGTATCATTTGGTCGAAGAGCCTTTACTGTTTTTATGATGCGGTCAAGGAAAGCTGTTTTTTTTGCTTTTTCTTCTATATAAGAATCTGAAAGAACAAGGAATTTTTCACGTTCTTTTAAATCAAGTTCCTGAAAGGCAAGCTCCTGCTGTTCTTTATGGACGATTTTTTTTCTTATATCTTCTTTTTGTTTGGCAAATGTTTCTTTTAATTCCTGTTTGTTTTTTTCATATTCTTCTTCAATGAGTGTAAGCTCTTTTTTATTCATCTCGTCAAGAATCTGGGCAGTCTTTTTTTGTTTTTCTTTATCAACGGACTTAACCAAATATAAAGCGTAATAAATGATTTTCTCCATTGATTGGGGAGGAATATCAAGGATTACGCTTAAGGGAGAGGAAGACCCTTTAAAATACCAGATATGGGAAATGGGTGTTGCAAGTTTAATATGACCCATGCGTTCGCGTCTGACTGCTGATGTTGTTATCTCGACGCCGCATCTGTCGCATATGATACCCTTATAGCGTATACGCTTGTATTTGCCGCAGTAACATTCATAATCTTTTGTTGGTCCAAATATTCTTTCATCAAAAAGACCGTCTTTTTCCGCACGAAAAGTTCTATAATTTATCGTTTCAGGTTTGGTTACTTCCCCTTTTGACCATTTAAGTATATCGTCTGGAGAGGCAAGTCGAATGCGCAAACCACTAAAATCAACGATGTTTGTATCTTCCATAGACGTTATTTGATGTAATCAATTGATAAACCAAGCGCATTCAGCTCTTTAACCAAAACATGAAAAGACTCCGGCACGTTTGACTGGGGAATATCAAGTCCTTTTATTATAGATTCAAATGCTTTTGTACGTCCCCTTACGTCATCGCTTTTTATGGTGAGCATTTCCTGAAGAGTATAAGGAACTCGATGTGATTCCAAAGCCCATACCTCCATTTCACCGAATCTTTGTCCTCCCATTTGGGATTTTCCACCAAGAGGTTGTTGTGAAACAAGGGAATAAGGACCCACTGACCGTGCATGGAATTTATCCTCAACCATGTGTATAAGTTTCATGATATATCCGGTTCCGACAAGGATCTGTTTCTCAAACGGTTTACCGCTTTGTCCGTCATAGATAACGGTTTTTCCGTCAATAGGCAGTCCTCTTTTTTTCAGTTCTTTTGTGATAAAATCTTCCTGAATTTTTTCAAACACAGGGGCAATGATATTCCAGTTGTTATACTGTGCAATGTAACCCAAGAGTGTCTCAAAAAGTTGTCCTAAATTCATTCTTGAAAGGATTGATAGGGGAGAAATGATTACATCAACCGGCGTGCCATCGGCAAGGTAAGGCATATCCCATTCCGGCAAAATCCTTGAAATGACTCCTTTATTGCCGTGACGGCCTGCAAGCTTGTCTCCGATGGATATTTTCCTGAGTTGCGCCGTATTGACAATAATCCGCTGTATCACAGTTGGCTCAAGTTCATTGGGATCTTTTTTACTGTCAATTGTCTCAATATTTACGACAACCCCTTTTTTTCCATATGGTACCCGAAGTGATGTATCTTTGACATCTTTAGCTTTTTCGCCAAAAATTGCACGAAGAAGTCTTTCTTCGGCTGTCAATTCTTTTTCACCTTTTGGTGCAACTTTTCCAACAAGTATGTCGCCGTTTTGTACCTGTGTTCCGACTATTACGAGTCCTTCCTTGTCAAGATTCTGCAACACTTCTTCACGAACATTGGGTATGTCCCGTGTCAATTCTTCAGGACCTAGTTTGGTATCAACAAGGTCAGCAATAAATTCTTCGCTGGTTATGGAGGTGAGGATGTCGTCTTTTACGAGTCTCTCAGATATGACAAAACCATCTTCATATCCAAGGCCGTTAAATGATGTATAAGCTACAACAAGATTTTGACCGAGTGCAAGTTTTCCATTGTGTGTTGCGGGTCCGTCAATCAAAAGATCACCTTTTTTGACTTTTTGTTTTAATTCAACACGGGGTTTTTGATCAAAGACAATATCTTTATTCGTGCGTACAAATCGTTCCAATGGATAGTCGTATTTTTTTCCGCTTTTACCTTTTATAGATACTTTTTTTGAATCAACGTATTCGACTGTACCTTCTTCTTCAGCCATAATTGTTCGTCCCAAAGCTTGCGCAATGGTTTCTTCAGATCCAGTTCCCACAAGCGGAGCGGCGGGTTTTAAGAGTGGAACAGCTTGGCATTGCATGTGTGTTCCCATGAGAGCACGGCTTGCGTCATCGTTCTGCAAAAAGGGGATTAAGGTCGCTGAAACACCGACAACCTGTCTTGGGGATATGTCGATCAGATTCAATCTGTCGGATGTAACTTCAACAAGGTCTCCCTCATGGCGTGCAACAACAGTTTGGTCCTGTATAAAGCCATTTTCGTCAAGTGTTATATTTGCAGATGTTATATAATATTTTTCTTCATCATCAGCCTGTATATATAAAAGTTCATCTGTAACCCTTGCAACCTTTTTACCGTTTTTGGTTTCGATAACTATTTTTTTATACGGGGTCTCAAGAAAACCATATTGGTTTACTTTGGAATATAAAGCCATATATGTTACGACTCCAATATTAGGACCTTCTGGAGATCTGATAGGACAAATTCTTCCGTATTGTGATGAAGATATGTCGCGGATTGAAAATGATGCTCTTTCTTTTTCAATTCCACCAGGTCCGCCTACTGTAATCCTTCGCAGATTATCAAGTTCTGATAGCGGGTTGGTTTGATCAACGATTGTTGATAGCTGGCTAGTGCGATAGAAAGAATTTATTGCCATGATTATGGGTTTGGAGTTTATGATCTGGGAAGGAGAAGGAAAAGTATCTGAAGGAACAAGGCTCATCCGTTCCTTGATTTCCTTTTCGGTTCTTACCATTCCGACACGTACTCCATATGAACCGATCAATTCTCCGACTGTTTTTATTCTTCTGTTTCCCAGATGATCAATATCGTCAAAGCTTCCTTTTCCAAGGGTTAAATTGACAAGATATTTTATGATCGCAATGATATCGTCTTTGCTGAGGACATGAGAGGCTTTATCGATAGGAGAAGATAATCCAAGTTTTTTATTCATTTTATAACGTCCGACATCTGCCAAAGAATATCTGCGATGATTGAAAAACAGATTGTTCAAAGTTCCATGTGCGTTGTCAAGAACAAGCGGTTCGCCCGGTTTGATTTTCCGATAAAGCTCAAGCACCGCCTCATCCTTATTTTTTGTTTTATCCTTTTTAATTGTGGGATTGATATATTTGTCAAGGACGGTTTTTTCCAAATCAGAAAAGTGCGTCATTAGCTCGTTGTTGTTGTCACCGTCAAAAATACGTAAAAAAACCGAGGCAAGAAACTTCCTTTTTTTATTAATCTTTCCTTCAATAATACCGTTTTTGTTTATGGTAAAGTCAAGCCAGGAGCCGATATATGGTCTGATCTCTGCGTTGTAAAGGGTAAGTCCGGTTGTTTTATCAATTTCAGCGGTAAAATAAACACCTGGAGATCTGACTATTTGATTGATGATTGCACGTTCTATTCCATTTATTATGAAAGTTCCCCGTGAAGTCATTTTAGGAAGGTTAAAAAAATAGACATCCTGTTTTTTCTCAGAACCGGTTTTTTTATTTATAAGTCTGACTTTGACATACACCGGAAAGTCGTAGGTGAGCTTTTTCTTAAAACAAAGATCAAGAGGATAGCGCGGATTATCAAAGTAGATATCTTCAAAATAAAGAGTGAATTTTTTTCCTGTATAATCTTCAATCGGAAAAAACTCTTCGAGAATTTCTTTTAATTCCTGATTCAAAAATTTATCCCATGATTCTTTTTGAACTTCGATGAGGTCAATCTTTTTCATGTTTTCTTTTTCTTTTCCGAGGAAAATTTGAGGGGAGGAAGGGTTAGTTCTTTTAGTGTTTATACTCATCTAAAATTGTAAGGATAAAAAAATTATGTAAACAACAATACACTCCCTTAATTAAAAGGGAGATTAAAAAAGTTTCTAAACTATACTATAACTTGATAGGAAAGTCAAGAGCGATTTGTAATCTGTTTAATTCGGGAAATGACATCTGCAACGCCAACCACTTGGTCCGTATCCGCTTTCCCCTGTTTTTTAATATGCTCTTTGTCGATTTTATCGATAAAACGCTCCAATTGTTCATCCAGGTTTTCGGAAAGCTTCAGAAGTTTCTTCAGGTTTTCTCTTCCTTTTTTTGTACCAAATAGAAATGCTAAGCCAGCTGCTCCGGAAATACCCGCAGCAAAACCAATCCAGAAATTCGACAGCTTAATTTCATTTTGTTTTGTCATTTTTTTTATGAACAAACACCTCAAAAATTTTAAATATTGCCCTGAATCCGTTAATAAAACCGGCAATTTCACTAAAACCATGTTCAAGGTTTAATCCCACAGCTTCAAATCCTGCAACAATTCTATTGATCGTGGAAAGGGTTTTTTTAAGTTCCAAAAGTACTCCAATAAGTTGGATGCCGATAATGACCGATAAGACAGTTGTTGTCCCGAGTGTTATGATAAGCAAAATTTGAGTTGTATCCATATTGGTATTATATAAAAATTTATAATTCTCCTTTCTTTACTTTTTCCGCAACAAGCATGTTTGCCCGTAGGAGTTCATCATATGAGGTTCCTGCATCAATCCACCACTCCAATAGTTCGCACTGAAGTGTTCCTTCTTGAACATATTTGTTATTCAGATCGGTTACTTCCAGTTCACCTCTTTGAGAAGGTTGTAGTGTCTTGATAAACTCAAATACTCTTTCATCATACATATAAATCCCTGTTTGTGCAATATGCGATTTGGGCTTTTCGGGTTTTTCCTCAATTGAGAGAACCTTGCCGCTGCGATCCATCTCAATAACTCCGTATTGTCCGGAATCGGTTGGCATTGATATTCCATATATCAAGGCTCCTTTCTCCTGCTTGTTGAATTTCTCAACTGCCGACCTGATATCGGTATTGAAAATATTATCGCCAAGTATTACCAAGGTTTTTTGGTTTTGAGCAAATTCTTGAGCCAAAGCTATCGCATTGGCAATTCCGCCTTTTGGATTTTGCTGGACTGCATAATAAAGCTTTAAACCAAAATCATCTCCTCCTTTAAGCAGATGAGCAAAATCGCCTGAGTGATCGGGTGAGCTGGTTATCAAGACCTCCTGAATTCCTGCCTTTACCATTGACTCGATTGCATAATAGATCATGGGTTTATTGTAAATGGGGAGCAAATGCTTGTTGGTGACCAGGGTTAGAGGTCTTAGTCTTGTTGCCAAACCACCTGCTAAAATGACACCTTTCATATGCGTTGTATAAAAACTATATAACTAAAATGATCTTTACAAGGTATAAAAAAGTAAAACCGATAAGGATATATTCTACAATATTTTTTAAATGCAGGTTTCTCAGTTTAAAATGATGATGAACGCCCCACAATATGTATAGAACACAAAAAGCAGCAACGGAAACAAAAGAATACATCCTGTTTCCCTGGTAAAGACGCAGGGACAATAAAAAGAGTATTCCTCCGGATAAAAGTATCAGATAGTCAAATGAGTTTTTTTGTATTTCGCGAGCGGCATGGGTAAAAAAATGCTTCATTGAACTGTACATATAGTTATAGAATTGCACCTCCACTTACAAAAAATATAATACCGATAGTTATAAATCCCAGAAAAATAAGATGTGCAATGTGCTTTCCTCCTATTCGTACAACGTGCAGTTTGGAGGCAACATAAAAGTCAGCGATAAGGACAAGGCCGAAAAAAAATATAAAGATATATGTCAGATCTATGGAAAAAAACAAGAGATTGATTTTTGGTTTTCTAATGTCTTTACCAAGGACGGCCGGAGTTTCTTTTGACATAGGTTCCGGCTTTGATTGAGCAAGGGAAACATCATTTGTTGTAACTTCTGCCGGGTTTGCTACAGTTTCTTGTATAGGAGTTCCAAACATCTGAACGACAAGTGTTGTTTCTTCACCGTTTAGAACACCGTTGACTATTGCATAACCTACTTCAGTATATTCTTTTCTCAGGAGGTTTTCTTTATGGCTTTGTGAATTCATCCATGCGTTTACTACACCTTGGGAAAACAAGAAATTCTTTGCCAGATTTTCTCCGGCATATTGGTATTTATATCCACTTTGAAGAATAAAGCTCCATGGTGATGTCCCGTCGGGTCCATAATGTGACCAGTAATTTTTGATGAACATGTCTTCAGCCTTTTTTTGGGCTGCAGAAGACAATGTGTCATTATACTGTAGAGGGGGGAGAGAGTTATTTTGGCGCTCCATGTTTGTTAGTTCCATGAGTTTTTGAACACTTATGTCAGTTGCATATCCCAAAACATTACTAAAGCGTGTATCTACATTTTTTACGGCACAAACAAGAAGTAAAGCTGCGATAAGATAAAAGGAAAGAAAGTTGGTATGTAGTGTTTTTGCTTTATAGTCGTTGTTTTCCTGTGGAGTGAATAGATGTAAAATAATCTGTTTTATCTTCATATGAATCGTTTAAAAAACTTCAGATTCTTTTTAACGATACCATACATTATTATAATACCAATAAGATCAATAAAAACATCCTGTATTTTACCTTGTCTTGTCGCAGTAAAAAGCTGATGTATTTCATCACTTACGGCAAACATCAAAGAGCATACCGCAGCAAAAATAAACTGTTTTCTTAATGAGAGAGATAAGGTACGGAATGCTCTCAAAAAAAGAAAGTATAAGACCGCATATTCGATTATATGGAGAGTTTTGAATATAATAAAGTCATAGATGTAAGATTGTGTTGTTCCAATATTTGACTTTGCCGAGAGAGAGAAAATAAATAACATCCAGATAAAAGGAGGGATCCAATAGTAAATAAGACGAAAGAGACGTTGTTTAAAAAGCATTCTTTATTTTAATCAATATGGAGGCGATAGTCAAAATCGTATATGACATACTAAGAAAAGAAAGGTGAGGAAGCGGAGAGAGGCTATTGGAAGTAATGTTTTGATGTGTGGCATGTGTTGTAGTGCCCAGTACAGATGGAGAATAAGATGTGGTTTTTTTATGCTCTGTAGAAAAAGCATCCTGTGAATGATGATATGGAGAGATAAATTGATTGAGTAATCTGGGTGTTGGAGAAGGATAGTTAACATAAGGTTGTTTTGTAGGATATAAGCAGTCGTTGTTTTCTCCATATTTGCTTGCGCTTGTTTCACAAAAAGAATCGCTTGTCCAACTGACTCTGCTATAGGTTGTATTTTGTCTTGAGGTGTCATATTCAAACCCGTCTTTTTGTAATTTATAATAATCAAGAAGTCTTACGCTGTCGCCATCATTGTTAAACATAGGCGACGTAAGATCGTATGCGGCGAAACTGTATGGAGGGATGACAAGGTTTATTGTTTTGAGAGCTGATCCTGAGTTTTCTGCATCATCAATAAACCAATTCTCAAGAACGACTTCAAATTCATTATTATTATAGAACTCTATCCACTCTTGTTCTGTGCTGTCAGGATATACCATAACTTCAGAAATAAGGATGTTATCGTACGATTCAGGGATACTTGTTGGAGTATGTGATGGAAATATGGTAGGCACATTGGTAGGTATATGGGACGGGAGTGTGGTTGGAGTAATGATGCAGTTCTGGTTATTGGTATTGTATTTACCAAAACTTGAAGAGATAATAAGCCAGTTCTCCTGTCCGTCAGGATTTCTTCCATATGAGTAATCCTGTCCCGGACTTTCTTTATAAGAATATACATCAATGAGGTGAGCGCTTGAAGATGCCGGTGGAAATGAGCTGTCAAAAAGACGTATGGAGTCAGGAGTAGATTTATTGAGGTTTAAGTTGGAAGATATGACAAGACAGGACTGAGGATATAAGAGAGTTTTTGGAGGAAAGGTAAAATAGTTTGACGATCCGCCGTCGTCATCAATATACCAGCCTGAAATATCAGCGCTTTCTGATGCATAATTATATAATTCAACAGTTTGAGGAAAAGATTCGGGTGAGAACTCATTAATTTTAACATCCGCCTTTACAAAAAAAGGCAAGATGTATAGCGAACATAGAATGAGGCTCAGGAGGATATGATTCTTTTTATTGGATTTTCCTTGGTGAGTTGGAGAATACCATCGGGATGTATGCCTGGTATTTTTTACCATCACAATAACCATAGGTGAAAGAGAAAAAACTGTCAATGGATTATATGCTACAAAATATGGTTATTTGAAAGTTGCCGCAGTACAAATAGTTGAATAGTGCGAACCGAACTTAATATCAGGTCCGTAAATGGGGTCATGCATCATATAATCATCTCCGTCTTTTTTTGTCAAAAGGACAAAATGATCTCCTCCGTAATAACATCCGCTTGAATAACTTATTCCAACTATAACATAATTACCTGTATTTAATTCATTATCGATAATGGACCTTGCGCTTCCAATACTGACATAACTTTTACCTGCAATACCAGGCCAAGGGTGTTTCATATAAGCGGTTGACATATAGAATCGTGAAGGATTAGATGCTATGTCGGCGGGTGTCACATTATCGCCGTTTTTTTTACCAAACATTGCAATAGATGTTAATAAACATCCGACTTTAAGTATTGATTCAGATGAGTAACCTATTGTTTGGTTTGCCCATCTTTCATCTCTTTGTGAATAATACGATCCATCCGAACCGGTACCAAACTGATTTGCACCGATTATGGAGCTTCCGCCCGATGATTGTACAAAGGTTTTGAATCCTTTTAATTGTGCCTGCGCCTGCGCAAGCAGTGATTGGTATGTGGTTTCGTCATTGTTTGTATCAGCCAGTAGTTTTTGTTTTTGAGCTTGATTTTGATTCAATTCAATTTTTTGCCTCTCAAGTGTAACTATCAGTTGATCCAGCTCTTGTTTCTTTGTTTCCCGAATAATTTTTTGTTCTTCGTAATTTGTTTTTGCTTCCTGTACCTGAATAAGAAGTTTTTGATTATTTTCCTGTGTTGTTTTTTGATATTTAAAATTATTCAAAAGATCACTGACATTTTCCGAGTTCAAAAAAATATCAAAAAAAGAAACGGCTCTTTTTTTATAACCTGAAACAACGCGTTCGATTAAAAGCTTAGAAAGATTGGTCAGGGAAGAGTCAAGACTGTCAATACGGGATGATAGAGTATCGATTTCACGCTCTGTCGCGGTAATTTTTTGTTCGGTTTGCTGGATTGTCAAGGTTTTGATATAAATCTGCGTATCCATTTCCTGGATCTGCGATGCAAGAGTGTTTTTCTGCTGACGCAGTTCATCCAGTTTTTTTTCATACTCACGTATTTTGTTTTGCAGGTCAGTATTACTTGAGGCAGATGAGGAAGATTCCTGGGCGTAAAGCGTATATGATGTACGGGAAATTGTATACAGGAAAGGTAAAAACGAAATGATAAACAACCCCAACATAACTATCGCAAGAATCAATAGTTTTGTTACGGCGGTTATACGATGCATATGATGATTATACCCAAAATCTTTATTTGATGTATTTTTGTGTTGCAAGAAGCGTTGACACAATTGAGATTGATATACCAAAAAAAGAGGTGATAAAAAATGCAAGCGCTCCAAACTCAAGCGATATTGGCCATATAATAAGGTTATAAAAGCCGAAATCAATTGAAAGATTTACAATACCGCTCAGGTATGATTGCAGAAAGGGTTGGGAGAGGAAAAAAAGACCTGTAAATATGATAAAGACTGCACTCGATGAAATAAAACCAAAAAACCAAGCTTCTTTGATAAAGGGTTTTTTTATGTAGAATTTGCTTGCTCCTATAAGCTGAAGCAGTTCTATCTCGTCTTTCTTAAGAGCGATTTTAAAATGAGTTATTGATATAAGAATAATTATAGTTGTAATAATGAAGTATCCGAAAAAAAGAATTGATGTTTTTCTTACAACAGAGGTAAGGGAGAGGAGTCTGTCGATTATATTTTTTTGGAAATTTACTTCATCTATACCGGTCATTGTTTGCAAGAAACCCGCAATTTCCGGCAGATAGGTTGGCTTTTTTGCGAAAATCTCAAGCGAAGCAGGGAGGATATCCGGAGTCACCATCTCCAGAAGCAGAGGATTGTCCTGATTCAACTTTTTATAAAGGGCATATGCATCATTTTTCGAAACATATTTGACAGATTGTACCTTATCGGATGATATGAGTTGTTCTTTTATTTTCAAAATATCGCTTTCCGATGTTTGTGTTTGAAAATATACGGTAACCTGTGGTCGTGATTCAACATAGCTTAGCATGCCATAAAGGAATGTCAGTATAAAAAATACCGCAAGGGATAGAAACAGAGTGAGAAATAAGGTGAAAAAAGTCGCAAAGGATTGATAAGGAGCTCTTCGTATTGCGACAAACACATCGTTCATAGTTCATATCCTCCTTTCCGTATATCTTTTATCAATCTCCCGTCTTTAAGAATAAGAACTCTCTTTTTAAGACTGTTAACTATATCGGTATTATGTGTTGCAATAATAATGGTTTTTTTACCTTCCAGTTTCTTAAATATTTTGATGATGTCCCAGGTTGTTTTGGGATCAAGATTACCTGTCGGTTCATCCGCAAGTATTATTTTTCTGTTACCGCAGACTGCTCGCGCTATGGCTACACGTTGCAACTCTCCTGCCGAAAGTTGTACCGGAAAAACGTTTTCCTTATCCTCAAGTCCTACGAGTTTTAACACATCCTTGACATTTTTTACTATATCCTTTGAGTTCATGCCAAGTATGTGTAGACCTAAAGATATATTTTCAAATATATTTTTTTCCGGAAGGATTTTGAAATCCTGGAATACGAATCCGATATTTCTTCTCAACTGCGCAATATTTTTAAATTTTGTTGTTGAAAGATCAAACTCATCAACAACCAATGTTCCTGAAGTAGGCATCATTTCACGAAGGATTAACTTGAGGATGGATGTTTTTCCTGCTCCTGATGAACCTACAAGAAAAACAAATTCATTGCTTTGTATCTCACATGATATATCCTGCAATGCAAAGTTGCCTAGAGGAAATTTTTTATATACATTTTCGAATAAAATCATGACATTATTGAACTTCAACCAATCCTACATCCATAAGCCATCCGGCTTTTTGTGCGCTGAATGTTTCTCCATGAACTTTTATTTTTTTTCCGACATATTCGGAAAGATCAACGGTTGTTGATGTCAGATAGACATTTTGGGATTTTCCTCCGGGTCGCTCCAGGTGAAAGTTTCCTTCCCCGTCAATTCCTCCTTCACGCAGAATTCCTTCTGCAGTATCCTTGAATGTTTTTTTATCAGCAATTCCCGCAGATTTATCATCTTGGACGGTCGGGTAAAGACTGGTGCTTTTTTTTGCAGATCCAATGCGCGAAGCTCCAAAACCGATTGCTCCTCCTAACAAAAGCACGGCGCCAATAATGACTACAAACATGCGCAGGGGTACTCCGGAATTTTCCTCATTGAAGTTGTGGATTAGAGTTGTCTTATTATTATTCATATAAAACTAGGATAGCAGTTCGTATGTTAAAAAACAAGGGTTTTAAGCAGAGTTTTGTTTAAGGTATGCTTCAATAAATTCGTCCAAATCTCCATCAAGGATTTTATTAACATTATGTTCTTCAAAATCAGTGCGTAAGTCTTTAATGAGTTTATACGGATGAAGCACATAGGAACGTATTTGCATACCCCAGGAAGCCATTTTCTCTGTTTTAAATCCTTCGATTGCTTTTTTCCTTTTTATCTCTTCAACTGCCCACAGTTTTGAACGCAGCACTTTTAAAGCATTTTCCCTGTTTTGTCCCTGCGAACGTTCAGTCTGGCAAGATACGGTTATTTGGGTGGGAGTATGAGTAAGTCGTACAGCGGTTGAGACTTTGTTTACATTCTGGCCTCCCTTGCCGCCGCTTCTGTAGAATTGCCATTCCAGATCTTCTTCCCGTATTGATATTTCTTTATCTTCAACAACCGGAAGAATTTCTACAAGCGAAAAAGAAGTTTGCCGAAGTTTGTCCGCGTTGAAGGGTGATTGTCTTACCAACCGGTGTACTCCTGCCTCAGCTTTCAAATAGCCATAGGCAAATTGGCCGTGTACGTTCAATGTAATACTTTTAATACCGGCCTCCTCTCCATCAATGCGATCTACTTCGTCATATTTCCAATTTTTAAGTTCAAAATAGCGCGTGTACATGCGCAGTAGCATGTTTGACCAATCCATTGCCTCAGTACCACCCTGACCCGCATGTATGGAAAGAACCGCATCATTTTTATCGTACGGTCCTGAAAGAAATAGTATCATTTCATATTGTTTGATGATTTTTTGTGCTTCTTTATATTCATGTTCATCCATAAGAAGTTGCATCATTTCCAGGTCCTCAATCTCTTTTTTTATGAAGGTTATTTTTTTAAGCGTTTCTCCTGCTGATTTTGCATCCTGCCAAAATTCGGCGTCGTATGTTCTTTTTTCCAGATCACTTAAAAGCTTTTTTCTGGAGGGAACATCTGTTTTTTCAAGAATATTTACCATCTTACGATGCAACTCTTCTTTTAAATCTTCCATAGAGCAATTATAGCAGAGTAAATCTTACAGATATTTTTTATGATGGCTTTACTTGAAGTCCTGTCCTATGATGACAGTAATGTCGGCACTTTCATCTTCATCAAGTTCGGTGATCTGAGGTTTTTCTACATATTCTGAAAGATCATCCGTGATAAAAGTGATAGCGTCATTTTTGTCTTTTTTGACCTGGATTTCGGTTGTAGCATAATCAAAGCTGTCAGCGTTTCCTGTTACAATCTCCTGATATCCAGATTCCTTAAGAATATCTCTTACTTCAGAAGCTTTTCCTCTTGTTCCTGATCCGTTCAGTATCTTTATTTTAAGCTCTTCGCGTGTAAAAGCCGGGGTTGGTGTTGGGCTAGGAGGAAGAGGAGTGGGTGTAACTTCAGTCTTTTTTTCTTCAACCGGAAGTCGGGGAAGCGTGAGTTTAACTCCTGATTTATTCAACAAAGAAAAAACTCCAAAAGAAAGGGCAAAAGAAAGTATAAAAAGCAGGACTTCTTTTGGTATTATTTTTGAAGGTAGGGAAGGGAGCGAAAGGGATCGTCTACGTTTAAACGACTCACCGGAAAATATATCGGTTGTATATGTGTGTTTTAGTGGTGAGAATTGTTTGTTTTCAATAGAAAAAATAAATGCTCCCAGACATACATCAAATTCAAGCAATGACAACGGTTTATTGTCCGGTGTAACAAGGAGTTTCATATAATCCTGGTAGAACTGTGGGATGATGCGCTTAAGTGGATTGGTCCACATTCCAACTTCTTTTGTAAAGGTATCCTGGCGGATTGTCTCTGAATTAACGCCAGACAGAATCAGACGGTTAATTTTCTTTCCTTTTTTTTCAAGTTCTTGTCCAGTTTGTTTTAATGCTTCCTTTACCGCTTTTTCAGTGGTAATTTTATATTCTCTTTTTTCGTTTTCAAGCAGTCCAAAAGAGTCATAGAGATGAGTGTACAAAACATCTTTTTCATATTTTCCATATAGGATATTTTCCGCCTTTCCTTTTCTGAGGGTTTTTTCAAACAGTTTGAAATATGCTAGGCTTTCAGGAAGAACTACTTCAAGATGAAGGTCAAGAAGTTTTAATACCTGTTGGTATTCAACAACAGTTTTTTCTTCTATAAGAAAAACACTTAAATATTTGTGGGAGTCGTTTTCAATAAAAAAATAATCATAAAAAAGCGTTCCGGTTTGTTGAGGAAAACTTGCCTTAATTTTATCTTTAATAAATGAATCAATGGCATTTGCGGTTATATTATTTGGAACTTCGATGCGAAGGAAAAGAAATGCGGTTTGGGGAAGGATCAGAAAAACTTGTTTATCTTTGGCAACCGGTGTATTTTGCAGCACTTCCTTTATGGCTGAGGCAAGCACATCTACACTTGAGACGTTCCCTTTTTTCAGCAATGCCACCTGAAAATTTTTTTCAAAACTGCCTATTGAAAATTGATTGAATAGGGATTTTTTCGTGGCAAGGAGTTTTACCTGATTTTTATTAATATACAGATATAGCATGTACATAAATGATAAAAGTAATAGGATAAAATTACAAGGGCTTTTTGTGTCAACCCGGCGTTTCCGGATGCATGTGAGGTTTTTGGAGAAAACAAACAGGGTCATATCTTTTGCTTTGGGATTGTTGTATTGATTTATTTGAAAGCGGCGATGTATCTTTTCGTTGTTTACAAAATTAACACTTTGTGATATACAATTAAGCCACATGAGCAACCTGAGTGAAGAAATAAAGAAAAAAGTCGATGTAGTGGAATTTATCGGATCGTATATAACTTTGAAAAAATCGGGCAGAAACTTCAAAGGAAACTGTCCGTTTCATCAAGAGAAAACACCTTCATTTATCGTCTCACCCGAAAGACAAATTTGGCATTGTTTCGGCAGTTGCGGAGAGGGAGGTGACGTGATTAAATTCCTGATGAAATGGGAAAATATTACGTTTCTTGAAGCGCTCAGGGAGTTTGCTGAAAAATACGGATTGTCCATGGACGATTATCAAATGCAGGATACGCATCTGAAAGTCCAGGCACGGCTTTACTTGGCAAACAGATATGCAGTGAATTTTTATTCGTATATGTTGTTTCAAAATCAATTTGGATCATATGCAAGGCAGTATCTTAAGGAAAGAAGGATAGGTTTGGAGATTGCCAAGACGTTTGAGCTTGGATATGCTCCTTCATCATGGAATTCATTGTCACGATTTATGCTTTCCAGACAATTTACACAGCAAGAGTTGATTGATGCGGGTTTGGTTTTGCGAAGCAGCAAAGGTTCAATATATGACAGATTCAGAGGCAGACTTATATTTCCGATAAAAGATACCCGAAATAATATTATAGGTTTTTCCGGACGTATTCTAGACAATAAAGATAAAACAGCAAAGTACGTAAACACTCCTGAAACAACCATATACCATAAGAGAGAGTCCTTATATGGGATTAATCTTTCAAAAGAAGCTATTAAAAGAGAAAAATGTGCAATCCTAGTTGAAGGTGAATTTGATATGATTGCTCCGTATCAGTATGGGATAGAGCATATTGTAGCAATAAAAGGGTCATCTGTTACCAAAGAGCAACTAATGTTACTCAAAAGGTATACGACAAGAATTTATCTTGCGCTTGATGCTGATCAGGCCGGAGCCGAAGCTATAAAAAGAGGGATTGAAGAGGCTGAGAATTTAGAATTTGAGCTTGGAATAATCCGCATCGACTATGCCAAAGATCCGGATGAGGCGGTACAGAAAGATTTACCGCGCTTTAAAAAAATTATACGACAACCTCAGCCAGTATACGATTATATTATTGATTTTTACAGAAAGAAATACCCTGATAATGATGCTTTTAGCAAAAAAAACATCGGTGAGGCGGTAGTACCATTTTTACTCGGAATAAAAAATCCGATAGTTGAATCTCATTATATAAAAAAATTAGCGTCACTTCTTGACGTGAGTGAAGGAAGTGTCCGTCAATTGCTACAGAAAAAAATCTATAAGAAATCAAGCAGCACAGCTGGTTTTAAAAAGATCAAGGATTCACAAGTCAATAGAGAAGACGTGATTCAAAGATACTTCTTGAGTTCGGTTCTCCAATATGAAGAAAAACGAGCTCTTTTTGAAAAACTTTCGATGGTTTTGTCCTATGAGGATTTTTCTTTTCCTGCATATCAGAAGTTATATAAAAGGATATGTGAACAAACAGATTCATTTGAGATAAATACGTTTGCTTCGTCTTTGCCCACTGAATTGAAAAAGTTGTTGGATGAATTGTATTTATTTGCTTCATTTGATACAGGTGTTACAGAGCGAAATATGGGAAAACTTGCTTATGAGATAAAAGAAAGAGCACTGAAGAGGAGGATGCAGATATTACTTTCCTCAGATAACACGCAAAATACTGAATCTGAACTGACGCGTTTGAGTACGCAGTTAAAAGAGCTGGAAAAAAAAACAATAACAATATAAAATAGCATTATGACAAAGCAAAAGCTTCCCAAATCATTTAAAGATCTTCTGTTGCAGGGAGAGGATGACGGATTTGTTGTGCAAGATGATATTTTCCTCGTATGCTCAGAGCCTGAAAAGCATATCGAAGAAATAGATGAATTCTTCAATCATGCCTTGAAAAAAGGGATTGATATTTATGAGACAATTTCAACCCGAGAAGAGGAGGAGGTTCATAAATCAGCTGAGGAAGTTGAAAAAGAACTTGAACACTTGATTGGAGTAAAACATGGTGAATCGCTTGACCCGATTAAAAAATACCTAAAGGAAATAGGGAAGACTCCGCTTCTTGTCTTTGAAGATGAGATAAAGTTCGCAAAAGCATATGAGAAAGGGAGTGATGAAGCAAAAGAAAAATTGATTAAAGCAAATCTTCGTTTGGTTGTTTCTATCGCAAAAAAATACCTTGGTCGGAGACTCTCTTTTCTTGATCTTATCCAAGAAGGCAATAAAGGTTTGATACGGGGAGTGGAAAAATATAATTGGAGAAGAGGATATAAATTTTCTACCTATGCCACATGGTGGATCAGGCAAGCAATTACACGCGCAATAGCTGATCAGTCGCGCACAATCCGGATTCCCGTTCATATGGTTGACCAGATAAATCGCTTCTATAAAACACAGCGCAAACTTACTCAGAAGTTGGGAAGAGAACCTTTGGTAAAGGAGATAGCGAAAGAGATGCAGGTTACCTCTGATGAAATCGAGAATTTAATGAAAATTTCCCAACAGCCTAAGTCTTTATCTACTCCCGTAGGCGATGATAAAGAGGCAACTCTTGAACAATTTGTAAGTGATCAATCGCAACCCACGCTTTATGATAAGGTTTCGCGTGAATTGCTTAAAGAAGCATTAAGTAAGGTTCTTGAGACACTTTCACCAAGAGAAAAAAAAGTATTAATAATGCGTTTTGGTTTGGATGACGGTAAACCAAAGACACTCGAAGAAGTCGGTAAGGAGTTTAAAGTTACGAGAGAGCGTATCAGGCAAATTGAAGCAAAAGCCATTCGTAAACTAAAACATCCCACACGCGCACGAAAACTCAAAGACTTTCTTGAATAACAGGTAAGACAAAAGTACTTTCTTCATAAAATTCCTTTTATGACAATCTTTTTTATTATTTTTGTTGTATAGAAGCAGTGGACATATCTAATCAATTTAATAATTCTTTTTATATGCAGGGAGATTTTTTTTACCAAAGATTGGGGTTACGAATTATGAGAATCCGCAAGCTAAAAGGATTGTCTCAGGAAGATTTGTCTGACTGTGCGCACATGGATCGTACATATCTTGCAAGGATTGAACAGGGAAAGGTCAATCCATCTATCCGGGTACTTCACAAAATAGCTCGTGTCATGAGGATATCTCTCAGCTTTCTCTTACATGGTGTTTGAAAGTTGCATAAAGTACTTTCATACGGTACAGTAATAACAATGAAGGAAAAAGTTCCATTACTGCAAAAGGCTTTTAATGTATGGGCTGTCATATTGATTTTCTGGAGTTTTTACCGGGTAAACTTCAGAACTGATTTGCCGATATGGTTTGATGAGCTTATTATAAAACCACTTTTTTTTATCGCCCCTGTTTTTTGGTTTATCCATACGATTGAAAAAAAAGAATTCTTTAACAGGATAGACCTCCATTTCCGGAAACTAAAATCCGATATAGTTCTTGGGGCAGCGATAGGAACACTTTTCTTGGTTATGGGATATATTGGCTATTCATTGAGGAGTTCGGCTTTTTCCTTTTCTGTTTTTTTTAATACTGGAGTACTTGCTATGTTTCCGATTGCACTTGTAACTGCGATAAGCGAGGAGATATTGTCCAGGGGATTTATCCTCAAGCGTCTTTATGAAGACTCAAAAAATCCGACAAAAGCCATAATTATTGCAAGTATCTTGTTTTTCTTTATTCATATACCGATTCTCTTTACTGCACTGAAAGTGACAGGATATATGTTGTTGAGCGTTATGATAATGGATTTTCTTTTAAGTATTACCGTATCGGTTTTATATCTTCAGAGAAAAAGTCTCTTACTTCCCATTATTGTTCATGCGTTATACAGTTTCAGCTTTTCCTTTTTTCTTTAATTTACTTCATAGATTTGGAACATTGGTTCACCGTTTACAGCAATTGTCCGCAGTCTTGCCTCATCGATTTCCTTTGATATGCCCTTAAAATCATCGATCGATCCGATGATAACACTGCCTTTTTTTGCCTGCCCGGGGGGGGTGAATGAAAAAATATACTTATCAAAGTTTTCAACCTGTCCAAATCCATATTCATCCGGCCCGGTAAGTGCTGCCTGTCTCTGATAGGTTTGGGGAGGGAAATTTTGATAAAAAAGCATAAAAATATATGGCATACCGATTTGCCGTGTTATATAAAAAATGCCGTATCGTGAGTAATTCTGCGTCACAAATTGGTTTATTTCTTTATAACCACACTGCCAGGAGTGGATTGTAATAAGGCGCTTTGGATAATGAAACAGATAAAAATCCCATGCCAGGATAAGGAAAAAAAAGCCGATAAGGGTAAGGATGAGGATGGTTGCCGCTTTGTACTGTTTTTTAATAGAAGTAGTCAGTGAATCAAAGCCGTATGCACAGGAAATACTTATCGGAACAAGCAGGAATAACGTTCGTGTCAAAGATGCTTTGGACCATGCCAAGGATGCGGAAAGTGGAGATATGAAAAGCAGTGAGAAAAAAAACCACCTCCATTTTTCTTTTTTTTTCAAAAGATAATAGAGACCGATAAATAAAAACACATATTCAACCGGCGTAATGAGTGACATTCCATCAAACCCAAACCGGTTGTTATTGTCACCGTTTTGAACAAGAAATTGGGGAGAAAAGTATGTGAGATGATCAGTCACGATTTCTTTTATAGCAATTGCCATCGGATGATATAAGTATCTTATACCTCCTTCAATTTTTAGTTCATTGATTTTCAAGCTGAATCCGGGATTATTAAAAAAAGCGAGGCTGTTGAGGCGCGTTGGGTTATATACCAGATCAGAGATGCTAAAAAAGAGGATAACCAGGCAGAGGGATATAATAAGGCTTAAAATTTTGTTACGGTACACTACTTTGTATAGCAATGCAAAGGAAAAAAAGAAGACTGCAAAAAGCCTGCCCGGATGATAGCTGAAAAGCAAAAGAATGAGTGTTGTGTTGAAACTGATGAGGTTTTTCCATGTTGTCCTATGAAGCGCTTTTATATAAAAGTAGCTAGTGAAGGTTGTCAGGACAGCTGCAAGATATGCTTCATGAGCTTGACGACTTATGATGTGGAGCCCGACTGAGACACTGCATAATAAAGCGGCAATGATACCCACCCTTTTGTTTTTAAATAGTTCAAAAGCCAAAAGGTACACTGCGTATGGAAAGAAAAAAGACAGGAGTATGTTTAGCCCTCTTACACTTAGTTCATTCAGTCCAAAAACCGCGACAAACGGTATAGACAGATAGGAGTACAGGGGCATTTTATAGTCGCCGAATGATTTAAGGCGAAGCGGAAGGAATGTGCCATATTCATCTTTTCCTGTTTGCAAAAGCGAAAATGCATTATACCCAAAGGCAGCTTCATCAGCATTAAAACAGGGGGGTACAGGAGTTCTTTTGACGATGGTGAAAAAAACAGATATCATACCAATACACACCAACACTAATATGATTTTTTTTGGCATAGTTAGATGAATTTTTGTAATACCTGCCTATCTCCCAAATCAGCATACTGTATTTTTTTCCGTTTTATGATATGTTTCAGCTGCATTAATGCATCAAATAAACCCATAACAAACAGCATATTGGTAACTATCATATAAGGCAGTATGATTATTAGTCTCAGTATATGGGAAGTAATAAGCTTTTTATCATTGATATTTTTCCAAATGAATATGAATTGATTTCTATATGCTATTTTTTGTATATGATTGTTTTTGAAGTACTTGCCGATTGTTGATTCATGGTCATGATCAACTACGATTGAAGGATCAAATAGTATTTGAAATCCTTGTTTCCATGCCCGGTATGAAATATCGACATCTTCCCAATAAAAAGGCGAATAAAGAGAATCAAACCCTCCGATTTTTTCATATATACGCTTATTTATCATACAAGATCCTCCTTCTGCCCAAGCATTTATGCCGTACATCAAATCCTCAGCTTTTTTGTGCTGGAAAAACCCTTCTTTCCAAAATATTTTATTTTTTCCGATGATAGTACTGTCTTTTTGTCTTTGAGCAAAACTGACGGCAAAAAGATCTTGATTTTTTTCGAGATTCAAAAGAGCCTGACGATACGACATGTCATGAAGGAGTACATCGTTATTTAAAAGCATGATGTAGTGATTAGTTGATTTTTGTATGCCGCGTGCTACTGCTCCGGAAAAACCTAGATTTTGATTGTTTTCCAAGATGGTTATTTTTGGGTACTTAGAGAAATTTGACTTAATACTATACTGAGGATCGTCGTTTACAATAATTATTTCACAATCTTTTAAGAAAGAAATATTATGCGTGATATTCTTTATCAATAGTTCTTTATTTTTATATGTTGGAATGACAACTGAGAGCATATTATTTCAAAAGTACATTAATGACTCTTTTTTCAAACACCTCAAAACTGAATTCTTCTTTTGCAGTTCTTTGGCATTGTTGCTGCATCTGTTGATATATATTGGGATGTGATAATATATGTTCTTGTTTTTTCACAAGTTCGGCAATATCTTTAAAAAGATATCCGTTTTTTCCATCTAAGATGATTTCTTTTGGACCTCCTGCATTATAGCAAAAGGGTATAGTTCCGGTTGCCATAGCCTCAAGAGGCGTCATTCCCAGATGCTCGACTATGTGCGGATTTTGGTTTTCATTGACTCCGTATCCGGTAAAATGCCAGAAATAAGAAGAAACACGATAGAGTTTTTGAAGCTCATTGAATGAAACGTTTGCTTTCAGTATGACGTTCTTCATATCAGAGGTTTTTTTCTTTAGTGTATTAAAGTATGGTTTATCTTCTTCTTTCAAACCTCCTGCGAGAATAAACATATAATCAGGATTTTTTTTATTGAAGATCTTAAATGCATCAAGCATAATTTCGTGTTTTTTTGAATGAAGATGAGGGAAAAATCGTCCGACTGACAGTATGATTTTTTCTTTGGTAATTTTTGACAAATCTGTTTCGATAAGAGTTTGATTTACATAAGGATAAATGACTGTCGTATCAATTCCCCATTCTTGAAGCCACTTTTGTGTATATACCGAGTTTGAGATAAAACGGTAACCGTATGTTTTGCACTGGTTTACGGTATTCATACGGTATAGATTTTTGTTCGGGACCATGCAAAAAACAAAATTTCTTTTTGCTGTCGAAAAAAAATAGCTTCCATCAGTGACATAAAAAAAAATGTCAAAACTCGCCAGTTTGTGCAGTTTTTTTATAGGAGAAGACCATTTGAAAATGTTTGGTATAAAATGCAGATTTTGAAAATGCAGATTCAGCCGTGTATCTATTTCTTGGGATAGATCCTGATCCCAGAATATGCAAAGCTCATATCCTTGGTTCTCAAGAACTTGCATCATGGACAAAATATGTTTTTCGCCACCACCCAATACGTCAAGATAAGGATTATAAAGGGCGGCTTTTTTCTTTTTTTTCATAAAGAAATAAATAGGTTATTGTTTTTGAAAATGCTTGATAAACACATTCAATTATACCAATTATCCCGTCAAGAAAACCCATCTTTATAAACAGCCTTCTCCAGAGTTCACCAAGAAATTTCCTAAAAAACAATATTACTGAGACAGGTTTATTGTGTTTATAAAGCAATTCAGATTCGATATCCTCAAAAATGAGCGTTTTTTCAACCATACTGCTTATGCTACCGTGAAATAAGTGTACAAATGGCTCTTTCAGGTAACCAAGCTGTCCGGATATGACGGGAGTTGAGTGAATATCGGTCGGCCATTTCTTAAATGCCGATAAATTGATGAGTCGTATTTGTTCATCCGGCCACCACCCTCCATACTTTAACCATTTTTTTCCGCCAAATATATTCTTACGGGGAATTTTATAATGAGTGATTTTGTTATTGCAATCGGTTTTTTCCCTTATTTCACGTGCAAGGTTTTTTGTCATCCGTTCATCTGCATCAAGTATCATTACCCACTCTGTTTTTATCTCTTTTATCCCAAACTCCCTGGCAGGCTCGACATAAAAGGGGTAAGAAGTAAAAGAGATAACGGTAGCACCGTTTTGTTTGGCGATCTTTGAAGTGTTATCAGTGCTTTTCATGTCCACAACTACGATAGAATCAGTAAGATAGCGGGCTGATTTAATGCATTCTTCTATATGCTTTTCTTCATTGTGCGTTTGGATAAGGACAGAAACGTTCATATTATTTAAATATATAAAATTTTATAGCTTTTCCGCTGCGCAGAGGATTAATATCAGAATATGAGATAGTGTGGTATTGTTTATCATCAACGTATTCAAGCATCTTTTTTGTTTTGTCAGACAAACAGATTTCATCGATGATGCTTGCCTTGGGCAGTGTTGTAAACTCCACTGCTTTTGCATTGCAAGGGCTGAATTGATTCATGTAGAACATAAAACGTTCTTTATTTTTCTGGAGTTCATTTTGGATCAAGACAATATCCTTATAGTCCTTATCTTGCAAGAAAACATAGCTCAGGTAATATGAAAAGGGGTTGGACAGCCTGATGTTATAAGATCCTGTGTCTTGTATGAGAAATCGGGCTAGTTTCCTTTCAGTCTCGTGATAAAGCTCAGCCTGCGTGAATGGACGATGAAATGTATATTTATAAAAAAAACTGCCTGTTTGAAATACCACAATTGATCCGCAAACGAAAAAAATACTGTACTTCAGAATATATCCTAATTTGGAGACATATGAGTATATCGAAAAAGCTCCGAGTGTTATGATAAAGCTGATTCCGATCCCTGAAAACAGAGATCTTATGGAAAAGCTTACTGAGTAAATGTTTATTATCGAGGAGATCATACCGATAATGGAGCATCCGGCAATCAGGTAGTATCGGCCACTATTTACTTTACCCAAATAAAATAAACCACAGAAAAGCAGTATAACCATAAACGGATAAAATTGGCCGGTTACCGCATTGCTGTATATTGGTACATAATCGCCTGTTTTAAATAAATATGAGAGATTTATGCCTTGCAATGTATTTCCCGTTAGATAATCAGCAATAAGTACGACCTTATTATCAATCATATGTACTATCGGGCGCTGATTGGCAGATAGTGATCTTGCATAATCAACCTCATCCTTTAGACGATTTTTAGCAAGAAAAACAATCTCTGAAGACCCTCTGGATTGCAGATTTTGTTCAATGCGGTCAGCAAAAAATAATAAAACGGCAAAAAACAATACAAAAAAAACAATTATCATAATATTGTTTTTGAGAGTTTTTTTTTCTTGTAGGGAAACGAGTGCAAAATAGAGAAAAATTGTCGGTATAAGAGGTCGGAGCCCCTGATATAAAAAAAAGCTTATGAAATAGAGAAAAAAAGATAACAAATACCTTTTTTTCAGCTGCAGTAATAATGCCAACAGCAAAACCGGAAATGCTATATTGATTTCCAGGGCCAGACGGCTTATATGATATACCCAGGGGCTGAAAGAAAAAACCAAAGCAGTCATAACACTGAGTTCTTTTCTTTTTAAAAGAACAAACAGAATCTCAAAGACAAGAAGGGGAATAAAACTCGAAGGAAAAAGATAGATGAGTCTTGAGGTGAAAACATTCTGCGGCAGGCCAAGTAACCAAAAAGGTATTCCATAATACATGGCAAGGACTGGTGCTTGGGGTGAAATATGTTCAAATGAAACCGGCGTTTGGTTGCCATACAAGTCTTTTCCAGTCTTAGCAAGGGAATATTGGGTAAGTACGGTATCGCGTTCGTCATAAAGAAGAAACGTGTTGTCAAGGAAAGGCAGTCTTATGAGGAAAAAAACCACGGTAATAAACAGCAGTATTTTTCTTGATGCGATATATGAGAAAAAGGTATTCATATAGTCATAAACCGTATTGTACTGGCAATATGAAGATTATATAATAAATAGCATGAAGATGAAGAAAGACCGTCTTTTAGGCGTATTACTCACAATCTGTATTCTTCTAGTGTTTTACTTCACTGTACGAGCACTTTACTTTGGGGCATTTGCATTTTGGTTTGATCCTGCACGCGATTTGGGGTTAGGATTGGCAAATTTGAAAAAATTATCTCTTATCGGACACCCGTCAGGGGGACTTGCCGGTGTATTTTACGGGCCTTATTATATATGGTTTATTAGTTTTGCGGAGCTTATCAGTAAGGATCCACGGTGGGTTTGGTTTATGGTTGCAACCGTTCCTTATTTTACACTTTTTCCGCTTGCATTATATAAATTGAGGAAGTATGCCGATGTGACAACACTTCTTGGTTTTTTTCTTTTATTTCTTCTGTCTTTTAACAATTATTCGCAAGTTTGGAATCCCAATCCTGTGCCTATTATGTATTTGTTTACGGTTTATTTTGCCTCCAAGGTCGCATTTAGAAAGAAAATAGGCATTATATATGCGATATTAACCGGTTTATCTGCCGGATTGATTGCTAACTTCCATATGTCCTATGGTATTGCTATTGTTATTTCCTTTTTCCTAATATTCTTAAGCGATATGGCATTACACTTTTTTCTCAAATCAAAGGAAAGGCTGTTATTGCTAAAAAGCAAAATAATTTCCCTGACAGGATATGTGACGGGTGTATTTTTGACCTACGTTCCATTTCTGTTGTTTGAGCTAAGACACGGATTTAACCAGACAAAAATAATAATTGAAAACTTTGAGCTTGGTCTAAAAGGGACATCATTGAATCTGGGTCAGGGATTTTCCAAAACAGGCATCATAAACTTTTTTTTTATGCAGGGAGGGAAGCTTTTACATTTATCTCCTTTTCTCCTTGTGCTTTTTTTTTTAGCATCATTTGGTTATATCTTTTTTGTATCATATAAAAGGAAAAAAAAGCCATTTAATCCTGATGAAAAACAACTGCTCATTTTAGTTACGGTGAATGCGGTTGTTGTCCTATTTATTTTTTTATCAACAAAAAATCCCGTATATGATTACTTCTTTATTGGTATTGAGATGTTTTTTTTCTTGATAGCCATATTGATTATAAAAAAAATCCCATTTGTCAGGTTTTTTTTCATAGGCTTAGCTTTGTATCTATTCATGATCAGGCTGAGTGGCGAGCTTCGGACATTTCATGCAAAAAATACTTCATCAAATTACGAGTCAAAGCGGAAAACTGTTGAGATGATGTTTGATGATGTTAAAAAATCACCTTTTACGGTTTTTATTTATGATCCTGCAATCTACACGTTTGATTATGATTACATCATAGAGATGTATCGGGAAAAATACGGATTCGGTCCAAGTAGGGAGAAGTCACAGGACAGGATTGTATATGTAATATTGCCTCAGAATAAAAATCAGGGTGCTCTGCAAAGCTTTACAGATTATCATACGCCAAACAATGAATACAAAACAACAGAAAGATGGATGATGGATGACGAGACTGTGGTCCTTCGTCGGGAACGACTAAGATAACCAATAATATATATGAAAATAAGACTAGTGTCGGTACGAAGAAATCTAATCCCCATTGTTGTTGTCAGCACGGCCTTCATCACCAACTTAAGCCTGACGGTTTTCAACGGCGTAGGAACATGTGTTGGCGGTATTTGTGGTATGTATATCGGTAATCTCCATTACCACGACTTTCTTTGGCATTTTGCACTTGCGAAAAATGCCTTTGAATCCATCCCATTTATTTTGCCCATCTATAAAGGCGCGACATTGTCAGGGTATAATTATCTTGTTGATATTATTTTGTTTTTGTTTGACAAGATCCGGATATCAGTATTTACTTCATATTTCCTTGTTTTGCCCATTATCTATCTTATACTCACGGCATATTTTGGTTGGATTTATTTGAAAAGAAAAAAAAACGATAAGCTTTTTATCGCAACAGGTTTATTTTTCATTTTTTTCGGTAGCTCGTTTTCATACGTGCTATCCCTCTATCACTTTCATACTTGGCGAAGTTTTATGTATGCACAAGCTATGCAGTCAGGAAGAGCTCTTCTTAATATGCCATATGCGCTGTCGTTGCCGGTCATGCTTGCGTCAATGGTCCTCTTGCAAATCAAACATCTGTCAAAAAAACATATGATCCTTCTTGGAGTTTTTCTTTTTATGATGTTTGGGTTGAAGTTTTACGGAGGTATTGTGCTTTTTGTACTTATAGTTTCAAGTAGGGCCTTCATTCTTATAAAGAAAGGTAAATACGGTGTCGGTGAGTTTAGTATATATCTTGCAGCATGTGTTGTTGCTTACTTTGCCTTTTATAAGACTAATTTTTCTTCATTTGAGATTCCTTTTACCTTTTCTCCACTTTCAATTGCGCACCCAATGATTGAGGAAAAGGATATGTTTTACTTACCATCGCTTGTTCTTGCCCGTTATACTTTAGTAGCGAATGGTTTGTTCTCTCCGCGTCTTATTGCAATAGAATTGTTTACCGCTGGCCTCTTTCTTTTTTATAACCTTGGATCAAGAGTTCTTGGATTTCTGCACATTGTCCGGAATTTATATAAAAGAAAGATGACAGAGTTGGATATTGCCCTTATTATCACTATTTTTATTTCAACCCTTATTACGCTTTTATTCATTCAGAGAAGAGAGTGGTGGAATATTATACAGTTTATGGGGTATGCACTTTTTCTCATGAATTTTTTTGCAGCTGAAGCTCTTTTTTATCTTCTTAAATCCAAAAACAGATTATCTATAGTGGCGGGAGTTGTATTTGTCTTGCTGACTCTTCCTTCAAATATTGAGCAGATAAACTTTGCCAGGGAGAGACATGTTTCTTTTACTAATCATGAATTGACAGCGCTTGAATTCCTGAAAAAGCAGCCGCAAGGGACAGTTTTAGCCCTTCCTTATCAGGAAACATCATACGTTTCTGCATTTGGAGAAAAACAACAGTTTATTGCTGATAAAACACAGTTGTATCTTCTTGGAATAGATTACGAGAAAAGATTGAATGGTGTCAAGGACATAGGGAAGTTAACCTTTGACAGAAATCACGTTTCCTATATTTACTATAAAAAAAATAATACTATTGATAGTAGTTTAAATCTTCCCAAAGGATATGTATCAATATTCCAAAATCAGGAAGTTACCATATATTTCAGAAGATGAAAAAAATGGTAGCTGCTATCTACTCGATTATTCTTATTTTTTTGTGTCTTTATTCCTATGTACTTATTGATCCCAATATTACTTTTGTTCAACATCCTTTCTGGGTTAGATTCCGTGAGTTTGTGATAGAGGTTGGTTATTACCGGCGTGATATATCGTGGATACTTTATTTTGGTATCCTACTATTGTTATACCTTTTTCACTTTTATTTCATCAAAAATCATCAAAAAATAAGAATCCTGCAGCTTGTTGGTATCATATCGGTTATCTTCATTTTTTCCTATCCGTTTTTCTCTCATGATTTTTTTAACTATATGTTTGATGCACGCATATTCACCTGGTACGGAAAAAATCCTTATCTTTATAAAGCTCTTGATTTTCCGGCAGATCAGTGGACCCGTTTTATGCATTGGACTCACAGGACTTATCCCTACGGACCGTTTTTTTTACTCTTAAGTTTTATTCCTTCTTTTTTCGGATTCGGAAAGTTTACCATAACCTTCGTCTTATTTAAGATTATGTTTATCGGATTTTATGTTTTGTCCGTGTTCTTTTTGCAAAAATTAAACAAGAAATGGGCGGTTTTATATGCAACGCATCCGTTTATCATAGTTGAAGGACTGGTAAACGGACATAATGATCTTATCGGTCTTTGTCTCGCGATTATCGGTATTTATTACATACTCAAAAAAAAGAACGCTATGGGAAGGGTAATATTGCTTCTGTCAATCGGGATAAAGTATATTAATTTACCTGTATCACTAGTCCGGAATGCAAAAACTTTTGTATTGGTTTCTTTTGTTCTGCAATGTGCAATACTTGTATATATATCTTTCCGTATGGAGATACAACCGTGGTATTTTTTATCGCTCTTTGCTTATCTGCCATTTTTTCCGAATTTTATATCCAGACTAAACCTATTTTTTTTCGGTTTACTTGTTTCATATTATCCTTATATTCGCCTCGGAGGTTGGGACAGGGTTGAAAGGGTAAATATAAAGCATCAGATAATCGGTTTTTTTGCCCTATGTACTTTTTTGCAGCTCGGATTTTTGTATTCTCTGCGTTATATACGACTTAGGAAAGAATAAAATTTCTCAAGAGGTGTATTTTTGTCCTGAGAGGAGCGAATTTTAGTCCAAACTTCAATTGGTTTATTTTCTGGTATTTTTGATGCATCGATGATCCTGATCCTCCAGTTGAGGCAGCATTTTTATGCCATATGACAAGTGACGGATCATAATATAATTGGATACCTGCTTTTTTTGCACGCTCACAATAATCCGCATCCTCATAATATAAAAAATATCCCTCATTCCATTTCCCCACTGTTTGAGCTGTTTTTTTATCATAGCCCATAAGACACCCGGTGATAAAATCTGTTTTTTCAAGCTTTTCATATTGTCCGCGATCTACCTCGTCAACTCCCCGGTGGATGGTCGTACTGTTTTTCCAATCATTTATACCTCCGGCATACCATATGACATTTCCCAAGTCCTGCGGTTGGTATCGATCCTTATGGTATTCGGCTCCGGCTTCATAGTATATTTTTCCCCCAACAAGAGAGAATGGATGACTGTTTATACTTTTCTTGATATTCTGAACAAAATCTTTACGGGCAACAATATCGCTATTTGTGATGCATAACATGTCATATCCTTGGGAGAGCGCACGTTCAACACCTATATTTATTCCGTAAGCATACCCTCGGTTTAATGCCGGTATATAAGTAGTAAAGTCAGGTCGTTCAAAACTTTTTTTCTTACGGCTGAGATCGACGACGAAAAGGTGAAAATCCATATCAGTCTGTTTCTCAAAAGACCTACTAAAGTCTGTAAGAATGGTATAATTCTGATACACAACCGTTATTACAGCCAATCTATGAAGCATATATCACATTATATCAATTCTTTTTTTGGCAAATTTAATCTGAGTATCGGGCTTTACATATTTATACTACTTGTTTTTCTTACAAACACTCTTTATGTCAGCTATCCTGACGAATTCGTGAATATGCTTGGAGGCAAATTTATTCTTGCAGGAAAATTGCCGTATAAGGATTTTTTTGATCATCACCTTCCTTTTGCGTGGTATTTATCAGCGGTACTGCAGATTTTTTCCTTTGGGTCATATGTATTATTTCGTATATGGTGGGCGCTTGTAGCTTTTGCATCTCTTCTTGGTGTTTCACTATATATCAAAAAAAACAAACCCGATCTATACAGGTATTATTTGGCATACTTTTTCCTTTATCCTTTTCTGACCGTATATTATTGGACTCATCTCTATATTGCAGATAGTTTAGCTTTTCTTTTTTTCTCAGTTATTTTCTGGCTTCTTATTACAGAGACATTTCAAGAGACTGCCAAGCCAAAAACTCTATTCACACTGTCCTTTTTAAACTTTTTGTTTGTTTTTTCATCGCTGACCTTTATATTCATTGCCGGATTTTTCTATATATGGATATTATATCTTTATCAAAAGCGGAAAATCAACATAAAAAGAATTGGAGTTTTCATTGCAGTATCTATAGCACCCTATGTTCTGTATGGATTTTTTCTGCTTGTAACAGGGTCACTGAAAGATTTTTATATATCTAATTTTGTCTACAATACCAAGCTTTATATTGATATACCCAATTATGTAAAAGGAAGATTTTTTAATCCGTTGAAGTTTGGTTTTACCATAATATTTAATTTCTACCAGTCATATCTTCCGCTTCTAGTCAGAATAAAAGAGTTTAACCTTTATTTTCCCGTAGATTTGGTTTTGGCACTTGGAAGTTTTCTTTTTCTTGTTTTCTCATTTTTTGAAAACAAAATATTGTTTATGTTTTTATTTTTCATACTTTCGTTTACCGCTCCGAGAAGTAACCTGATGAAGATCGGTGAAACAGACTACCAGTCCGGGATGTTTATCGCATTTGGCATGATTTCTGCTCTATGTGTTTTGTGGAGATATAAATACATAAAATTCAAGGAAGAATACCTTTTATACTTTAAAAAGATTTCCACGCTACTGCTTGTATTTTTTTTCTTATTTGCTTCACTATTTTTGATTAAAAACGGTTATGATAAATTTTATCTGCGGTATACCCAGCAAATGCCGGGGATATATGATGTTGCATATACTGCTTCTTTTACGGATGAGATTATTGAGGCAAACGATTATTTCTGGATTGGTCCGTATGAGCCTCATGAAGCGTTTTTTGTGAGAAATGGAAGACTACCCGGCAAGTTTCCTACACTTCTTCCCCAATTCCGCGAAGACCATTTTTTTAAAAGCGAATTTCTCAGGCAGTTTGAAAATAATCCACCAAAAATTATCATCTATAAACATGAAGCATCAATCTTTATGACACCGGCCATGGAATTCGGTGCTTTTTTTGTAGACTGGATGAAGGGTAAATATACTTCAATAGAAAACATAAGCGGACTGAAGATCGAAAAAAGCCCATCGTCATTCAATCTAAAAACTGATCTCTATATCCGGAACGAAGACAAGGAACATGTTTTGCAAAAGCTCAAAAGTACTGGTTATATTACCTACTGATATGTTTGACTATTTTAAAAAAAACAAGAAATTATTCTTTATCACAGTAGTCTTTTTCCTCGTACAGCTTCCATTTCTTGATCAACTGTCACTGCTCCGCGGTGAACGGGATATCATGCTTTCGGGTTTTTCACTCGCTAAAACAGGCAAAGACCTTTATGGCAATTTGCTCTCTCTTGAATTTCTGGGAATTGATCCTTTTGTTCCTTTTGTCCCGATCTATATTGCTGCTTTATGGTGGCTTATCATACCGGTAAAATCAGTGTTTACTGCACGTCTTCTTTTTATAATTATTTCAACCCTTATTCCGTTTTTAATCCATGAGATTGTAAAGCATATCACAGGTCATAAAAAGCTGGCTTTTTGGACTGCCGTCATCTTTGTATTCAGTCCGGGAGTATTTCATCTTTCCCGTCTGGCGCTTGAGATTGGGATAGCTTTCCCTTTACTACTTGCAGGAATACTTGCAACCCTTAAAAAGAAATATATCTTTGCATATTTTTCTTTCTTTCTTTCTTTCTTTTCATATCATGGATTCCGTCCGCTTATTCCGGTTCTTTTGGTTTATCTGGCTTTTTTTGAATATCTGCGCACGAGGCAACTCGGAGGCTTTCTGAAAAAAAGTGGAGTCCATATCTTTTTTTTCGTTGTGCTTGTCGGATTAAGCATCATAATTGACGGTAATCTTATGCAAAGCAGGATAAATGACGTTGCGTTCTCGAATTTTGAGAAATGGTCAAACGAAGTGATTTACAGAAGAAATACATCTATAGCTCCCAAAGTGATGACCGTAGTTTTTGACAATAAGATGACTGCACTTTTTCAGTATATGAGAGATGTTTTCATCAAGGGGCTGGATTTGCGGTATTTATTTCTAAACGGTGACGAATCATCTCTCTATGCCACAACATTCACAGGTCAATTTTTTCTGACAAGTGCTATATTTTATTTTTTAGGAATTCTGTATTTGGCAAAAAAAGCTAAAAAAAATTATTACTATATGGCGTTTATTATCATAATCGGTCTGGTGCCTTCAGTTGTAAATATAAGCTATATCAGTTATTCAATAAGGTCAATGCTCTCATCTGTCGGACATTCATTTCTTATTGCGTGCGGATTAATGTTGTTTTTTGAATTTCTGCCAAAGGCAGTAATGTTTTTAAAGAAGATTATCGTCTTTTTATTAGTCGTAATATTCATGGTGGAGTTTGGATATTTTGCCTATAACTATTATGCAAGGCGCACGATCACCATGTCAGAAATGTTCTTTGAAAGCGAAAGATCGGTTGCGAAATACATGTTAAGTCATGACAAGCCCTATAAAATATATACCCATGTCCCGCGCGATGTATTTTTCAGTTATCTATTTTTTAATAATAAGGCAGATATGCGTAAAGCGCAGGAAATTGCGAAAGCCGGCCGCCCATACAAGATAGACGGATTTGTAATTGATGTTTGCCCGGTAAATCCTCATTTTACATATAGGAAAGAGATGATCATGGACACATGTCTGACTGAAAAAGAGTATCATCAATATGTAGTCGGCAAGAAGTTTGATGATCTAATTCCATATACCAACTATTCATTTAAAAACGCGTATTTTATCTTCAATTAATCTTTTTGACGACCGGTAACAATATAGTAATCCTTACCGCTTCTATCAAGAGGCTCAATACTACGCAGCAGTTCTGTATCCTTTGAAGGTATGCCGCAATTTTCTTTATTAAATACTATTAATTCGCTGTATTTTGGTGCATGTTTTGGGCATCCGTCTGTTATAACAAGATTTCTATAGGTAAAATTCTTATTTTTCATACGGTCAATGATGATATACGGATCATTGATTTCATAGAAAGCATACTGAAGAAATGTTTCCTGAGCTTCAGGATTATATATGGTGAGGCTAGAATATTTTTCAAGACGATCTGCAACAACCTCCGATATTATTTTTATCGTATACTTCCATTGTTCACCGTTTAAGTTGAAGATGCGCACCTTATACACAGTAAAATAAAGAGAATAATTCAGCAGGACTAAAAGTCCAATAAGCAGTACAAACTTTTTTCGTTTCTGAATAATTTGATACATTCCATAAGCTATTACAACAGAATAAGGAATAAGCAGGATGATACCTCTGAGGATAAAAGTAGGGGCTGTGTTTGACAAAGCAACAGGGAGTCCGCCGAAAAAAAACAATAAAAGTAACATCTTAAGACCGCGTTCTTTTATTGATGCAATATAGTACAATCCCAAGATAAAGAAAATGAAGTCAGTGACAAAGAAAAGACCGGAAAGATCAGCTGTGCCGTAAAGTGAAGAAGGATCGCCTTTACGGAAAAAAAGCTCCGGGTTGAAAGACAAAAAATACTTTGATACATGGTCCCTTAAACGGATAGTATATTTGTTTGAAAGAAGTGTGATCAGCTTATCAGGGCCCGAACTTGTCCATCTTTCAAACCAGACCATACCTTCAATTTTCGGTTTTTCATAATAGGCCAGCATAAGGCTATATTCTCGTTTTACAAGCGACGAGTTTGGAGCAAAATAATTCATTGCGATAAAAATTGCAAATATGACAAATGTCAGCACTGTTGCATAAAAAATAAGCTTTCGGGAAAGCTTTGATTTGTGTCCATTCAAAAAGAAAAAAACACCAACAAACAGAACAAACGGAAATACCGGCTTCATTCCCATATAGCTATTAAAGGCACAAAGTGATGTAAACAAAGCAAACGCCATTTTTTTATATGTATGCAGTCGCGAAACTGTGACAAGAAAAAAAGACAAAATAAAAAAAAGAGCAACCATTGCTTCATATCCGGTTGATGAAGCATAACTATACCAGGGGGCAAAATTCATAACCAAAAAACTTAAAAAAGGTAGTGCGGTTTTTTTAGTTAATGACCTTATCAGGTAATAAAAGATTACAGGACTGAGACTGTTGAGTATTACAAATGGAAGTCTGGCAAGTATAACGCTTTTACCAGAGGTAAAAAGCCAAGGGATAGCGCCGATAAATACAGGAACGGATGGTTTTGCGGTGAGAATTCCCGTTGTTAAAAACCACCAATTACCATGAAAATCTCTGAGTGTTTGACCAAAAATATATGAGGAGGTATATATGTCAGCTTCATCATTGGTTACTGATGGCATACCGAAAAAAAGCCCCAATAAACGTGTGCACAGAGAAAAAATAAACAATATGATGAATGGATTCTGAACAGCCCAATTTTTTAACCTATGAATCATTGCTGTCGATTAATTTTTCAATGATTTTTTCCTTTAGCGTTATTTTACTCTTCTTTGCTTTCCAGTAAAGGATCTCTTGATACAGTTTGCCGGAAAAGGATATGCTTGACCCTATTAAGTCCTTTTCGGTCGGAAGGGTTGAGTATTTGATTGACTCAAGGTAGTAGAAATACACCAAAAACGGATAGATCATTTGGAAAAACGACAATATGAATCCATGAAGACCATCTTTATATCCTTGCCCTGCAAAAAAACGGCTGACAAACTCCGAAATTGAGGATTTAACAGTGGAGTTTAATGTGGGAGGGTTACTGCCGCTTACCAGATTGGTGCTCTCTGATTTTGCATACCGCATTGCTTTAGTCAGATACTCGTCAATGGACTCATAATTATGATGAAGTATTGCATATTCCTCTTTTTTTTCCATTGTATATCCTGTTCCGGTTACTTTGGGTTGTTTATGGATAAGTGTTGGCCAAACAACGGATTGTTTTTTAAAAAGGCGTATCTGATAATCGGGCCACCATCTGCTTTGACGGATCCATTTACCGAAAATAATATTCTTTCTTGGCGTAGTAATATAATCATACTTATGGTATTGTTTATTCCACTCGTTCATTAATGTATGCGGTATAATTTCATCCGGATCAAGAAACAAGACATATGTCTGATTCGCGTATTTTTTTAGTTTTTCTCTGATAAGCTCAACATATGAAACAGATGGAGTTTCAATAATGCGAATTTTCTCCATTTTCGATAAATCGTCTTTGAGTTTCTTTTCCATCCCGATATCTGCCACAATGATCTCGTTTACAAAATCATAAATTGAATCAACCGACTCATGAACATGGGGAGGGTTGTCTTTTATGACTATTATCGCTGATATATCGTTCATACTTTATTTTACAAATAAAGTTTGTAATTCTTTTATAAGATTAACTTTAAACGCAAAAAGTAATGCAAAAAAATATACGACTATACCTGTAAGCATTACCGTTGGAAGCCTTACATAAGGGTTTTGGATAAGCGCAACTAATATAAGCATAACTGTCGCCATGAAGAGGCTGCTTAACATTGATTTATATACTGAGCGGTAAATATGAAAAGTTACAAATGAGCGGGCCCGATAGGAAACAAAGACAGATGAAGAAGCCACGATAAGGAGCGTTATCGGAAAGCCAAAATATCCATGCCAAAGGGTCATGATCGGTGTTAGTAACCATGTGGCTACAGTCCATAACAGCATGAAAGTAAAGGATATTTTTACCTTCCCTAAGGCATTGAAAAAGTTCATAAACGGACTTGAATAAGAGGAAAAAAATGAAGCAAGACAAAATATATAAAAAAGCGGCAGAGCAGGGCTCCATTTGTTATATTTTGGAATAACTTCAATCACGGTTCCCATAAGTATCACAGCACCAAAAAGAGTCGGAGCAAGCACCATGGTTTGGTAATAAAGAATTTTATCCAAAACTCTACCTATTTTCGCGGTGTCATGTTGGATGCGGGAAATTACAGGAAAAAGCACCCTGCTTATATTATCCATAATAATACGGATTGGTGCTTCAGCCCATTTCTTTGCCCAACCGATATAGCCCAATGCCTCAAATCCGAGTATTTTTCCCAAAAAAAGAATAATAAGATCATCCTTGAATAAAGCCAAAAATGAACTTGCTTGAAAAGGAAGACCAAAGGATAAAAGCGTTTTAAGACTTACTTTTGATATGCCCAGCTTTGGAGTCCATGGTGAAAGGATATAAATCAGTATAAGCCCAGTAAAAGCTCGTAAGATAACTGCGATTGTAAAACTCCTCAGCTCATGTCCGAGGATTGCCAAGACAATCACGCAAATATAAAAAACCGTGTTTTCTACAATCTGAACGAGGACTACGCGTTGAAATTTTATCTTTCTTTCCAAGAAAATGGATGGTATTGTTTTTAAAGAAGAAATAAAAAATGAGAGTAAAAGGGCCCAATAAAGATGTATTCCATCATGGGGGAGTTTATAAAAATTACGCACAAGATTTGTTGTCAAAAAACCAACAGAAACTGCAGTTACGATCATTAACTGCTGGATGGTAAATGTTGTTTTTACGTCATCATGATGTAATTCTTTTTTTTGCACAAGTGATGCAGCCAGTCCGATATCGGAAAAATAGTTTAAGACTGAGATGATGGACAGTGTTGTTATATAAATTCCAAATATTTCCGGTGAAAGCAGTACTGTCACGGCAAGGTTAGCTGCAAGTCCCAAAAAAGCGGAGTATCCGCTTTGGAAAAATAAGCTGACAGTGCTTAATATTGTTTTTTGTTTTATTTGAGAATATGATTCAGTTTGTTCCATACAGGTTTATAGAAAACAATCATTCCGATAAAAAACATGACACATAGCGACATGACATCGCTTATTTTCTCAAGCAAAGTCTCCGTGTAAAATATATGTACGATTGAAGGTTGAGTTAGACTAACAATGGGCCGCCCCAATCTGTCAAAATTCTTAGGGATATATTTGTTGTTATTTATGTATATTTCCCAAAAGGGAAAGTAATGGATATTGACGGTGAAAGCAGTTGGTTTGCTTATTGATATTTCCTTGGAAAACGGATTATTCTTCAATACTTTGTATGAAGATTTCTCCTTCATATCAATGGGAGATAAAGACCGAGATTGTACCGATAAATCTGGCTCAGGACGTATATCAAGATCAAGACTCCTCCAATAATCGTAGTCTGCTGTTTTTGGAAGATATTCGGCCATGTGATATGCTGCCTTTTGGGAAATATATTTGGGAGATATGAGGTTATTCGTGTATTCGGCAACAGTATATAACCATGGTTTGGAATAATATTTACTTGTTGTAAAAAGTATAAGCAAGATGAGTATAAAACCGAGATATTGTTTAAACGGTATGTTTATTGCATGCAGTAAATACGCTGAGAAAAAACCTAACAAAAATGTTCCAAATACCAAAAATCTCCATGGAAACTGAAATAATGAAAAAACAGGTGAAAATGCATACCAGATAAAAGAGGATTGGTATGTAGTCAAAAAAACCGAGATCATTCCAATTGACAAAAAAAACATGAATAGTTTTTTGTTTTTCTTCTGGTTCCTGATGTGTAGTAAAAAGAGACTGATCCCGAGCAAACCGGTAACTATATGGATTTTACCAAGAGTAAAGGGCATGGTGTCTGAATTGCAACCCGGGCCTGAGCCGCCAAATTGCCAGTTTGGCGCAGACCAAAGTTGCCCGATACAAAGAAAATGATTGTGGAAATGGGTTTTTTTAGCAACAATGGATGCATAGGTCAATCCGGATTCAAATATTGCAGGAAGAAGAAAGTAAGAACTAAGAATAAGTGCGGTTATCAGAATAAAGACACTTCTTTTTTTGTTTGGCAGATAGAGTAGATACAAAACAAAAATAAAAAGAGAAATTAAAGATAATACATTATGTACAGTAAACAAGGCGCAAAGCACAAATATACTCAGTATAAATGTTTTTTTTGATTTTGCTTTCGCGTCAACATAAAGGATGTAAAGTCCCAAAGGAAAAAAAGCTAAAAACCATACTTCACTGATATTTCCTCGTATAAAAATTTCAATTGCCATCCAGAGAGAAGACGTATAGATAACGCTTCCGAATAAACCTGCACTTAATGAAAAAAATTGCCTTAAAAAAAGATACATGGCAATAAAACAGGCAATTATTGCAGCAAGAAATGATGTTTTTATCGCAATCGGGATGGGAATTCCTATAAGATGAAGGCCTGTTGTTATCCAGTATGCGGTTGGTGCATAAAAGTTAAAAACAGAAAATCCAAGTCCGCCGGACATATCCGGGGCCAGACGTGGGGGGATTTGGCCATGTTTGATGTTGACCGCCATCTGCTGAATCCGTGCGGCCTGTGTATCGTCATGAAAATCAAACATACGCAAGTCAAAGGGATTAAGGTTTTTACCGAGAAAAAATATGACAGCGGCAAGTACTAAAACAAATAAATATTTTTTCATGAATTTATCTACCAAGCTCTAACAAATGCATGGCTGTTTGACGATTGGGTTTGTAGTAGCTTCGGATAAGTTTTACCGGCCAGTTTTGAGGGACATCCTTTTTATGTGAGAGAACTACATATACAAATTTCCCTTCCAATTCCCATTGATGAGAAAGAATTTCTTTTTCGTCCAAAGGCCAATACCCGACAATCGATATCCTGTCACTGGGACGCAAAAAAGTATCAAGGATATCTCCTGACATGCCGAAATTGCCTTCAGCCAAGATGACCACAGGTTTTTCTTTTGTTTTTTCCCGGGCATATTCAATAATCTCTTTTGCTCCATAACCTACGGTTATTCCCTCGACATACTGTCCCCGGTCAATTGCCGGAAATATAATACCTTTGTAATCAAACCACATAAAATAATCAAAATACAGGGCTGCGACTAAAATAAAGACAAACACGGCAACAAATCTCTTTTTATTTTTTAGCGTACCTAAAAAATAGGATGCAAGTATCACCACAAGACTACCAAAAAATATGATATACCGCGGGAATAGAACTTTGGTCATAAGCGATATACCGATATATGGAATAAAGATCCAAAGCAGTAAGTATACGAAGATCTTGAAGTTGTTTCTAAACATATGATATAGACCCAAAAATCCAAAAGGTACGATTACCCAACCCAGTTCGGAAAAAACATAATAGGGAACTATTTTTATATTGTGAAATAATACCGCAAGAGGATTTTGCCATAACTCATCAAATGTCATGATAAAGGTTTTATTCTTTTCCTCTACAAAATGCAGGAATGGAGAAAGACGTTGGACATTGTAGATGGCGCCTGCAATAATTCCCATAACAAAAAACAAAAATAAAAAAGAGATAAGTCTTCTGGTTTTGGGTTTTTTTAAAACATCTTTCATAACAACCGGAGCCAGAATAGAAAGCCCTACAAATACACGTACTGAGGACTTGGCCAACAGACCCATACCAGCAACAAGTCCAAAAATAAGAGCAACGTCCAGTCTCATAGTTCTTGCAAGCAGTATTGAGAAGAAAAGTATCCATATGAAAAAAGCATTGACTCCCGAATCAATCAGGGCAATACGGTCATAGAACACAAAATAGGGAATAAAAATATAGAGCAGACTGCCGATCTGTGCTGTTTTTTTACCAAAAAGGTAAAACAATAAGCTAAACATACCCAAGAGAGCAAAAAAGCCGGTTGCAACCGAGAACAATCGTCCTGCGTACAGGGCATTTTCCGGAAACAGTTTCAAAAAGGGGATTGTCCCCCATGTCTGTAAAGGTTGTTTACCGTCGGTAAGTGAAATAAAACGCCAAGCGGCATCGTGCCAAGCAACCTTTGCCCAGTGTATATATATGCCTTCATCATTAAAAATAGGAAGCTCCTCAAGATTGATGACGCGGGTTATTATATAAAGAAAAATAAGGGCGCACACGATCAAAAGGTCTTTTCCTGAAAATGATTTTTTAAAAAAAGACACGATCCTTTGCGCGTCGAACATAATATTACATTATATCATTATGCAGCTTTAATCAGCTTTGATAAGAAGATATGTCGTATTGGTTCCCAATTTTTTATATTCGTTTTTTATGTTTTTAAATTGAGAAACATCCTTTTTTTCAACTATTAGACACCCACCCGGGTTTAATTTATCAAGTTGATTTCGAGCTTCTTCGGTCGAATACAGATATGAGGTTTTGATATCGGCATAATAGGCAATTGATGGATGATTTCCCCACCAAGTGGTCGTGGATATGACTAGGTCCATTGATTTAAGAGTCGCATAAGAAGTACGAGTATCTTCCCCAACCAATACCTGAAGATAGCGACACCTATTTTTTTTAGCGTCAAGCGCGATAAGCTGATGATCTTCCCATGAAGAGAATGATTGGGTAAACAGTTTGTTGACCGGTGTTATGCTAAGAAAATACACAGATGTCAGGAGCAAAAGCAAGAATATTTGCAAAGGGGCATGTTTTTTTAGAAGGTATAGCGGGTATGAGGCAAGAAAAGCAAATTGGGGCAGTACGGGATATATGTACCATTCTATTTTAGTTTTGGTAAGATTCAAAAAAATAAACCAAGGTAGAAAAAACAGTGAAAGCAGTATATCGTATTGTTTCCTCTTTTTTTTAAAAAAAATAAAGACAAGATAAAGAAATGATAGAAATCCCGGAATAAGAAGAAGTTTGAATTGGTCAATAAGCACCGTTATATAAAAGGTTCTTTGACCGAAATGCTGCTCAATGGAAGCAGTGACACGTTTGAAATGACTATCTAAAAATTGGTATCGGATAAACGGGTATCGGTATACTATATACATATAGATAAACCACAATGAAGAGATGCCTACTTGTACGCTTGTTTTCCACATTAATTTTTTCAATTGCTTGAGGGTTATTTGTTTTGTGATAAAAGCAAAAAGGTAGTATAGAAAAAAAATGACCGGGGGGAAAAAACCAAGGAGAGATTTACTGAGAACCGCAAGTACCAGGAAAAAAGAACCTAGTCCAATATGATGGTACCAGATGATATAACCGAGCCACCCCAACAGAAGAAAAACATCAACGTTGAGAGCTTGACTTCTTTGAAAAAAAATCGGCAAAAAAGCAGTTATGATTATGGTCAATAAGGATGTCAGTTTATCTTTAGTTATCCGATAGCTTAAAATGTAAAGCAAGGATAAAACAATGCAGCTCAAGAAAAGAGTAGCAATACGTGTTGATATCTCAGGTGAAACAGGCAAAAGCTGAATTATGCCATAAAAAAGTGAGGGAATGGGCGGTTTATCCAACCATGGCTTGCCCTGCCAGATAGGTACAAGTATGGATTTATCCCTGATCATTTCACGACCAACCTGTGCATAGATGGACTCATCCCAGTCATAAAAAGGAGTATTGGATAAGCCTATTTTTACGGATACCAGCACAAAATAAAGCAAAATAAAAACAATAATAAAAGAATGTTTTTTTATAAACGAACTATCTGTGTTTTTCATATTTGGCTTTTTGAAAAAAATAAGGAAGGAATAATACGTTAAGAATGTAGGCGGGTATATACAGCATCATGAGGTACCGTGGTGAAATCGGGATAAAACACAAGTATACAAAAAAAATTATAAACCATATGCCTAAAAAAACACAGGGAGAAAATAACGGATGCATCTGTTTTGTTTTCTTGCTTTTTACTAAATAAAATAAAACCGCTTGGTATAGAATAAAAATCGAGATACCAAAAGACAGAACAAAAAAAACAGGCCATACGATAGACCATCCGTCATATGACAGATAAGGTATGTTTCCCCACCATACTTTCCACTTATTGAAAAGAATAAGGAGCACAATATTTGCAAATACCTTGGATCTGTCAATAGAGTTATTTTGCCAAAATAAAAAAATCCATTTCTGTACACCGAAAAAGGAAAAGAAGGATCCGGTTTTTATAAAGTAATTGAAGTATGTTGCCGCATAGGTAAAAAACATAGTAGGTGTCACAATAATTAAGTATGTCAGTATTTTCTTTGTATTTTTTTTAAGCAAAATATATGTGAAAAGCGTGACGGTAAGTGCCACAAGTGCGGGGAAATATAGTTTTATTGATGATAACATGCCAAGCGACAGCCCCATAAGAAGAGCCAAGAGCTTATTTTCTTTTTTCATGTTAAGAAACAAAATATACACATACAGTAAAAAGAAAAAAACCTGGATGATATCAAGCATTGGCGCATGCAAGCATTGATCTATAAGCATAGGATCAAAGGATAAAAAGAAAAAACCCAGACTTGTAAGAAAAGGTGATGAAGTCAGGCTGTATATGAGGGTAATGACAACTGAGATATTGAGCAGAAGAAACACAACGGAAACAATGCGATTATTATTGAAAAGCACCGTAAAAAAACCGATGATATATTTACCAAGCGGCGGATGATCGGGATTTATGAGGATGGGATTTACTCCTAATACATACTGATAACCGGCATGAGTCAGCAGTTCTTCGTCTGATATTGGTTTGCTTGATTGCGGAATCATATATTGTGAAGAATTATACTTCCTTTCATAACGACTGGGGTCAAATGGCTCGGTATAGAGATGCCGATTCTGAAAAATCGGTATGATGAAACGCAGTATACCGATGAAAACTAGCAGTAATATCACTTTTTTTTTCATTTGGTTTTCAACATAGATGTATAACTTACTATATATATGATGAGGGGAATATAAAGAAGAAGAAGATATCTGGGATAAAAGGGAATAAACAAATAAAACAGGGATAGGACAATTATGTAGGTGATTAAAATGAGACGATTTTTGTCTTGCAGTTTTCTTTTCCTTATATCATAGATAATCATATATACGCCTGTTATAAGAATAAGCGGCCATAAGAGATTCCAGTCTTTATAAAGTGCAACAGGAAATCCTTCAGACCAGAACTTGAGTTTTCCGGTGAAAATGAGACGGATGTAATTTCCAATAAATGGGATGATTGGGATTTTTGAATCAAGATAAAAGAGCAGGGCATATCTTTGTGCTTTCATAAATGCCAAAAACGGCAAGCCATGAATGAAAAACGGTACATACGATAAAATATACCCGGCCAGGGTTGCAAACGATCCTATGCTTATTAAAACGGGTATTGATTTTATCTTTCTGCGGATCATAAATATATATATACCCATCCATACACTGATCAGGACACCATATGTCACCAGGCTTTTTGTTGAAAGAAAGAAACCGAGCATAAGTCCGGCCAGGATAAGCAATGCTTTTGCCTGTTTTTTTAAATACTGCATCAAAAAAAACATATATAAAAGCAAGAACATGAGATGAAAAATATCAAGCTGTGGACCGTGCAAAAGCTGATCAAATAAAGATCCTTGTATAAGTATGATCAATATACCCAATGCAGATCGAAAACATGAATGTGACAAAGCATAAATCAGGACGTAGGTCAACCCCAATATTATGACCGATGTCATGATAAGGACAACTCCTGCCGTATTACAACATACAATTGACAGACCGATCAGATATTTAGCAAGAGGAGGATGTTCCCGGTTTAGGGAGATATCGTGTTTTTTTGCCGACATATACCCTATATATGTATATAGCTCCGCATCTGAGATCTCACGGCTTCTAATCTCGTCAATTATGTTTTTTTTATCACGCTCAACATTGCGGATATGTTTATTTTCATCAACATAGTTATTCCATCCCGTATATCCGTTTTTAATTGCCCAAGAATCAAGAACTTGTATCGGGGAGATGTTCTGGGATTTGTTCCATTGGGACAGGGAAAAACGCTTATATGCCTCTTGAGGATTGTATTGTTTGAATATATGTGGATTTTTTAAAACAGTTGCTACAAAGTAAAAGAGTGATAAGCCAAGAAGCAGCAATGAAAAGAAAACACTTTTATTCATAGCAGCTAGTGTGTCAAATAATAGTTAAGTGGATGTTGCGCTTCAAATGCCTCTTTGAATACTTCAGACTGATATATAAAGTATGTTCGTATTTCATAAATTACCGATATGCTGATTAATAAGACAATTATCAGCGTGAAGAATCTTTGAACACTTTGATTATATTTGGCAATAAACCCAAACAGCCAAAATACAAATAGACCGGAAAAATACACAACAGACGGTATGGCGGTAAAAGTCCTGAGCATGTTTGGGTTTTCCCAAGGATAGGTAACCAGAGTGGGAGCAAGTGACAGAAAAAACCAAAGAATAAAGATCCGGTTGAATTTATCCTTTATTCTTTTTATTGCAAGAAACAATCCTCCTAGAAAAAAAGTTCCCAAAATAGGATTCAATGCAGGCTTGTTGGGATAATTATGTCTGCCGTTGACATCCCCTTTAATATGAAAAATACCGATTGTTGATTTGAGATTTCTAACAAAGAATTGACCTTTTTCCTGTAAAGTCATCTCATGATTGTCAGGATAAAACTGTTGATAAAAACGGATATCTCTATGTATTTGCAGATAAATGGTCAGAGGAAGAGCAAGAACTAAAAAGGGTATAAAAAAATATGCAAATATACTTGTGATGTGTAGCTTGTGCAAAGTCGGGTACGTCAGTGTTTTTATGTGGCTCAAAAGTACATAAAGAGGAATAAGAAAAAAAATCCTACCCGGTTGATATGAATTATATGCAAGACCGGCAAACAGTCCTGATATTATCAGGTTACTTATTTTTCTTTGACTGATAAATACAAGCACAAAATAAAAAGACATAAGCTCAAGAAACAAAAGGAACGTTGCTTCAAAACCAAAGCGTGCAAAGTTTAAGTACCACCTCATGGTGATAAAAATAAAAGCAAGAATAAAGGCAAGCGATCTTATAAGAAGTTTTTCATCTTGAACATGTTTACCTTGTAATGGTCTCAGTCTCTTTTTAGATTTTAAATATCCAAAAACATTTTTCATTATTAAATAAAAAACAACCGGATTCAGTACTCCGAAAATTGCCGATGGCAGACGCAGAGCAAATAAACTCAATCCAAATATCTTGAAGCTTGCCAGAATGAGATAAAAATAAAGTGTTGCGTGTCCTGTTGCCAGAAAACTATAAGGAGTATAAGGATGTTTTTCCAGATATTGGGCAAGTTTGGCAAATTCAATCTCATCAAAAGTCGTTTGGCTTGGTATATTGAGAAATTCATGGAAAACGACGCTCAGGCTGACGCCAAAAAGAATAAGCCATGGCAGATTCTTTTTAATTATATTTTTTAGCAAGGTCATAATACTTTATAGCAAGAATATCCCTTATAGTTTCAACTGAGTCTTTTATAAAGTTTACATTTTTTGTTTCAACGTGTTTCCATGTTACCGGCACTTCCTTAATTTTATAGCCAAGTTTATTGGCCAAAAAGAGAAACTCAAGATCAAACCCGGCCTTGACGGAAGACCCTTGAATATTACCATGTTCTTTATTGAAGACTCGTAATTTGCTTAAAATGTGATTTGCCGCATCGCGTCTAAATGCTTTAAAACCGCATTGCGTATCTTTGATATTGCTGAGTCCGATCATGAAATTGCGGATATATATAAATCCTACAGCCATAAGTTTGCGTAAAAAAGGCGCTCCCTTTCGCTCAGTATTGCGCGAACCGATAACGACCTGGTATCCTTCATCAAGAGCTTTCAGAAGTTTTGTATCTTCTTCAAGGGGGGTTGCAAGGTCTATATCCGTAAACATTACAGCCGTTGAGAGTGATTCTTTTATGCCGGTTATCAGTGTTTGTGCTTTACCCTTATGATCATTTTCTATGAGGCGGAATTTCGGGTAACGGGGTAGATATTCTTTTTGTATGAGATTTTTAGTCTCATCTGTTGACCCGTCATCAACAATAATGACTTCCTTAAAACGGCTGTTTGATCCCGTATGATTTCCAATTTTATCAAGTACGCCTTTCTGGATATTTATTTCTTCGTTATAGCAGGGAATAATAAGCGAGATGGAAATATCATCGTTCATGGATTAACCGATAAATGGTAATACCGTCAACACTCCATATTGTATCAATTTTTGCTTTCCCGAACATTTCTATATTCCATGAACCTGAATTCAGTACATTACATGGTTTTTGGTTGCATAAAACATACATTTGATCCGTTACCTGGTTCAACTCGCGTCTTGCCACAGGCAATCCTTGTTTTTCCAGAAAGTATAAATAGGTGTCTTCGCTTGTATACTCGACAGGATAGGTTGCAAAATTATATGGTTTATTTGCAATATGCGGGATAATGGTTGAGGCTACATAGCGGGCGTGATTTATCTGATTACTGGGTTTACCCGCAATAAAATAATAGTGTCTTGCGTTCAGTATAAAATAGAGCGATATGCATAGAAAGCTTCCGACGATCCACGGCAATTTTTTAGGAAGCATGTCAAAAAGATATGATACTACGACAAATAAGCTTAAATAAATCAATCCGTAATAATGAGGATGACGGGGACTGCTTAACTTGCTGAAAAGATAAATGTATGAATATATATTTACTGTATGGATGCCTATAAAAAGATTTCTTTTTTTTAGGATAACTACAATCAAAGAGAGAAACAAAACAATGCTTACAACTGTTGATACAGCTTGTGGGTAATGAAGTTGGAGCACTGTTTGGAAAAAAGCATGATTTGTCTCAAGCAATCTTACCATGGGTGATCCGCCGGCAATGACATTTTGTTCGGTCAGCAGGGAGTGCAGATTTTTTATATTGAGGAAATCGTGTTTAAGATCAAAAATGATTAAGGGCGATGATATGAGAAGAAATGAGATAAATGATACGGCAATCGAACTTATCAGAAAAAGAGTTTTTTTCTGGGCAAAAAAAGCATACAGATAGGATAACGCTATAGGTATTGCAAGAAAGACCGCAAGATGGTGAAGTTGAAAGCAAAGTGCGAAACCAATTCCATACAGCATCGAGTATATGTATTTTTTTGTTTCAAAAAATCGGTAGAGAAAATAGAGGGTAAAAAAAGAAAAGACAGGCAGAAGATTTGGATTCCATGAAAATCTAGAAAACCATATAAGTTGATAGGAGAAGGATGTGAGCAAAAGGAAAAAAAGTGCGGTCCGCTTTTTTTCTGTCCGTTTGACAGCTAAATATCCGAGAATGATTCCAACCGTCATAATAAAAGACACCCCAAAGGCAAGGCCGACAGGATCAAAGCTCGACAGATAAAAAAACGGAGCAATAAGATAATAAAAAAATGGACCAAGATATACCTGACCGATGGAACTGGGGGGGCCAATAAGAGGCAAGTGTTGAAATAGCGCAATCTTTCGTACAATCAGTGCATCGCGGCCCTGATCAGCCAGAAACATAGCAAATTCACCTAAACGCCACATGCGTAAGAATATGGCGCATAGTATAATAAAAGCTGGAAGTTTGTTTTTTATAATCCATTTTTCTATGCGTTTCAAAAAATCCATATCATATTTTACCCTACTTTTCGTTGTTTTAATAAGCACCTTTCTTGTTTGGTTTCCTTTTCTGACGCGTCAGGAAAATTTTTTGGGTTTGAAGATTGCCGACTCAAATTTTCAGTATGTATATAGGCATTTTGACGGGCCTTTGTATATAATACCAGCCAAAACTCTGTATAATACCAAGAAGATTGAGTCAATAAACAGAGATAGCATTCTTTCTCAAGACCCGAAATATTTTTCTGCACACCTTCCGCTTTATCCTCTTTTTATCAGGGGAGCATCAGTTTTTTTTGGATATCTCAAATCCATGATTGGTGTTACCCTATTGTTTTCCATAGCATCTGCATTGCTGTTTTATTTCATACTTCATGAGTTGAATTTGACCAAAAAACCCCTTATCCTTACCCTTGTTTTTATTTTTTTACCCCGTTTTCTGGTGGTAAGATCTGTCGGATCTCCTGAACCGCTTTTTCTTTTTTTGATAATGATCTCTCTGTATTTTTTTGAAAAGGAAAAGTATCTTTTTTCCGGTATTGCGGGTGCCTTGTCCGTTATGACCAAAACCCCGGGTTTACTTTTATTTGGAGCTTATGGTTTAGTTATCAGCGAGCGGATTTTACGAACAAAAAAAATAACACCATCATGGATATGGCTTATCCTTATTCCCCTAGGTTTCTTGTCGGTCTGTATATTGTATGCTATCCAGATGAATGACTTTTTAGCTTACTTTCATTCGGGTGATAACATACATCTTATAGCTCCATTTGCCGTATTTAACTTCCAAAAGACCTGGGTTGGAACTGCATGGCTAGAAGATGTGTTATTTTATTTTTTTCTATATGGTGTTACGGTATACCAACTTGCAAAAAACAAACACAGAAGTTTTTTTTATTTTAGCTTGATATACTGGGTTGCCATTCTTTTTGTAGAGCACCGTGACATATCCAGATACAGCCTTCCTCTCTGGCCTATGGCACTCATTGCTTTTGAGCATTTTTTTACCTCAAAAAAATTTATTGTTATTTCAGGACTTTTGCTTGCGGGAATATATGTATATGTATGGAACTTTATTATCTACAACGGGATGCCCATCACCGAATGGCTTCCTTTTTTATAATTTTTTTACGCTATAATAATAGACATGAAGAAAATATTTGGTGTGATGAGAAGAAGATGGTATATAGTGATAGCAATATTGATAATTACGGTAGTATATTTGTATAATCGGTCAACTGCTGCCCAAAAAAAGGAAAGAGAATCACTTTATACGATAAAAAGAGAGAATCTTCGTGAAACACTGACGTTATCCGGTCAGATAGCGGCAGATGAACATGTCATCCTGCGGTTTCAGACATCAGGCAGACTTGCATGGGTTGGACCAAAGGAGGGAGATCGAGTGAAAAAATATCAAGGGATTGCATCACTTGATCAGAGGGATGTGCAGAAACAGATGCAAAAAAAACTTAATGACTATGTAAAAGAAAGACATGATTTCGATCAGTCCAGAGACGATAATCGGCGTATCGGTGACCAACCAATTCGTGAGGAAGGGGATGCGATGAAACGCCTTCTTGAAAAAGCGCAGTACGATTTGGATAATGCGGTTTTGGATGTGGAGATACAGCAGTTGGCCCGGGAATATTCCTATCTTTATACTCCTATTGATGGTATTCTTATCAGGGCAGATGTGAAATATCCCGGTGTCAATATTACCCCAGCCGGAGCAGAATTTGAAGTAATCAACCCCGATACATTGTATTTTTCGTTTACTTCAGACCAGACAGAGGTTATTAAACTTAGTGAAGGACTGAACGGTGAACTTTTTTTTGACTCATATCCGGAAGAGGAAATAACAGGGCAGATTTATTTTCTTTCATATACACCAAAAATTGGAGAGACAGGTACTGTATATGAAGGACGAATGAGATTGATAAATGCAGACCCATTGGATTATCGGTATGGTATGACTGGAGATGTGAGCTTTGTTATAAGCGAAAAGAGTAATGTGGTATCGGTTCCTTCCAATTACGTTAAGTCTGACTCGAAAGGGAAATATGTCATGAAAAAAGAAGGGGATAAAAAAGTAAAGACGTATATTAAAGTAGGAGCGGAGATTGATACCGTGTACGAAGTTCTTAAAGGATTGGTGGAAGGCGATGAAATATATATTGATGCCGAAGGCAGTATTTAAACCATGAGAGAAATTATCCGGGTAGACAGTGTTTGGAAAGAATATCAGATGGGTGAGATTTTGTTTCAAGCCCTGAAAAAAATAGATGTGACAATACAGGAAGGAGAGCTTTCATCTATTATGGGGCCTTCCGGATCGGGCAAATCAACACTTATGCATATTATTGGCCTTCTTGATAAACCTACACGTGGCACTGTCTTTATAAAGGGGCAGGATATTTCCAAGCTTTCAGACGATAAAATCTCAACCATGCGTAATGAGTTTGTGGGTTTTGTATTCCAGCAATTCAATCTCATAAATAAACTGACTATAATGGAAAATATTCTTTTACCCAGCATTTACGCAAGGCGGGTACTTGATTATGATCCACAGGAAAAAGCCCGGTATCTTATCAAGCGGTTCGGTCTTGAGGGAAAGGAAGGTTCTTATCCAAACAAAGTTTCCGGCGGCCAGCAGCAGCGAGCTGCTATAGCTCGCGCGCTTATTATGAATCCAAAGCTTATCCTTGCGGATGAACCGACGGGCAACCTTGATTCAAAAAGCGGACAGGAAATATTAAAACTTTTGAAAGAGCTTAACCGTGAAGAGAAAATTACGGTTATTATAGTCACGCATGACCCGGCTGTTGCAAAGGAAACAAAACGAGTCATACAAATTCGGGACGGTGAGATCGTCCGATGAACAATTTATCATTCGTATTTAAATCAGCTTTTTTTGATTTTTCCCGAAACAAAGGCAGGACGTTTCTAACCTCGCTTGGGATTCTTATCGGAGTCTTGGCTGTTTTACTCCTTATGGCGTTAGGATACGGACTCCGCAAATATATATCAAACCAGCTTGATTCACTTGGCGCCAATCTTGTATACGTGATGCCGGGAAACAAAAAAGCTATTGCACAGGGTGCAGGCATGGTGGGAGGGATCAAATTTGATGATAAGGACATACAAAAGATAAAAAGATTATCCGGGATAAGTGTCATTGTAGGTGTATTTGCCAAGCCTGGAGCTGAAGTTGAAGCTGAAGGAAAGTCTGAAATTGTTGAAATGATTGCATCAACTGCTGATATCAACAGCATTATGAATATTGAAATTGAGCAGGGGAGGTTGATTGAAGAAAAAGACTGCATAAAAAGACAAAAAAATATGGTTATAAGTCCCAGAGTCGCTGAGAAGCTATTTGGAAGCATATATAATGCGCTCGGAAAAAACATATATATTGAAAACCAAGGTTTTAAGGTAATTGGGGTATATAAATCCAAAGGAGGCGGAGGACTCGGTGGGTCTGATATGGACTCGCATGTGTTTGTACCGGCAGCATCAGTATACTCGTTTAATCCCGATAAAAAATATTATGGTATTTATTTGAGAGGGGAATCAAAAGAAATAATACCTCAGTTGAAAAAAGACATTGAAGAAGTGCTTTTAAGGCGCTATGAGGAAAAACAGTTTTCCGTAGTTGATCAGGCTGAGATTATGGAAACAATTTCCACTATCTTTAATATGATAAATCTTGTTCTTGTTGCAATTGCCGGCATCTCCCTTCTTGTTGGTGGGATCGGTATCATGAATATCATGTATGTGACAGTGACTGAGCGAATTCGTGAGATCGGGATACGGCGAGCCCTTGGCGCTCATCGTACAGACATTCTCTCACAGTTTCTTATTGAGTCGGTATTTCTGTCACTTTTCGGAGGAATAGCGGGTCTTATACTTGCATTTGTTATTGTGCACTTTGTGCAAAGCGTTTTTCCGGCATATATAGATGTTGTTTCTGTTATACTTTCCCTTGGTGTGTCTTCGGCAATCGGGATAATATTTGGTGTCTTCCCTGCCAAAAAAGCTGCCGATCTTATACCCATAGACGCAATTAGATACGAATAATAGTTGTTGTATGAAATACCCATATTTTGTTTTGATGTCAGCTTTATCGGATCTTTTCCGAAATAAACTCAGGACATTTCTCACTTCACTTGGGATTCTTATCGGAGTTGCATCTGTTGTGCTGCTTCTGGCTTTTGGTTTGGGACTCAAAGAGTTTATCCGCGAACAGTTTGACAGTCTTGGTACAAACTTGGTGTTTGTGCTTCCGGGCCGAATATTTGGTCAAGGAGGAGGATTTCAGGCAACTGGTGCATTGGGAGGAATCAAGTTTGATGAAAAAGATTTGGTTAATTTGAAAAAAATCGATGAATCTGAATACACCGTGGGAGTTTTCTCAAAAACCATGAAGATACAGGGAGAGGGAAAATCCGAATACGGCTCGCTCTATGCAGCATCATCGGAGATATTTCCAGCTCGCAATCTTGAGATTGATACTGGAGTGGTTTTTGACAAGAACGATGTTGACAAAAGAAGTAAGGTGGTAGTCATGGGTCCTAAGATTGCAGAAAAGCTTTTTGGACAGGCACCACTTGCATTGGGAAAAAATATACGCATTGAAGGTACACAATCATATAAGGTTATAGGCGTTCTCAAGTCCAAAGGGGGTGGCGGATTTGGAGGTCCTGACTTTGACAGCTTCATTTATATTCCCTATAAAACCGCTTATGTATATAATCCTGATAAAATATTCGTGTCCATGCTTTTGCGGGGAAAGACGGAAAAGGATGTTCCGGTTATAAAGGAAAAGGTTAAAGAAGTACTTTTGAAGCGTTATAAAGAAGACGATTTCACGATTGCCGATTCAAAGGAATTCATATCAACGATAAGTTCGATATTTGCCATTCTGAATTCGGTTCTTGTTGCAATAGGGGCTGTGTCACTGGTTGTTGGAGGGATCGGTATCATGAATATCATGTATGTTTCCGTTACGGAGCGAATTCGCGAGATCGGGATACGCCGGGCGCTTGGCGCAAGAGAACGAGATATCCTTTTTCAATTCTTGGCAGAATCTGTTTTGTTGTCCCTTATCGGAGGAGTCGCAGGGCTTGGTCTGGCACTCGGCATTGTTTTTGCAATCCAGTCTATTTTTCCTGCGATAATAGACGGAGTTTCAATACTGTTGGCTGTCGGCACATCTTCTTTTATCGGTATTTTTTTCGGTGTCTTTCCTGCAAAAAAAGCAGCATCGCTTTCGCCTATGGATGCGATCCGATATGAGTAAAAAAATGTCAAATGTCAAATATTCAAGATTTGAGTTTTGAGTTAATAAACTCAGATATTTTCTTCTGGAATATCTTTTCCGTATATTTTTCAGCCTCTTTTCTTGCATTTTGTTTCATTCGGATAAGATCCTGTTCAGATAACCGTTCAAATGCAGCAATCTTTTCATACAAGGATTCTTTATCCTGTTTATGGAAAAGATAACCGTTTTGCTCTTCATGTACGGTTTCTATAAGACCCCCCGATGCATAGGCGATGACAGGAAGACCGTGTCCCATGGCTTCAATCGGTGCAATCCCAAACTCTTCGTCAACTGAAGCAAAAAGAAAAGCTCTCGCATTTTTATATAAAGTTGAAAGCTCATGATCACCTACATTACCAAGAAGCGTCACAGTTTTCCCTGCCAATGATTTTAGAAATTCCATATCACGGCCGATTCCGATAATTTTCAGCTGTATTTTATATGTGTTTGCTGTTTTGATAAGAAGATCAATATGTTTTGCTTTGGCCAGACGAGAAACTGTAATATAATAATTTTCAGTTTTCAATCTCCGATCTTCAATTTTTTTTGGTATTAAAACTGAAGGATAGATGACGGTTGATTTACGACGATAAAATTTTTTGATTCTTCGCGCTGTCTCTACAGAATTTGCGATAAGAAAGTCTGGGTTTTGAGTTACTTCAAAATCCCATATGCGTAAAAAATGATTGATGAATGTGCCATATATCCTGATTAGGGGATTTTTTTGCCACTCTATTGCAGTCTCATACCCATAAAGATACCTGGGCGGGTGATGAATATAACTTATATGAATGGTGGATTTTTTTGTTTTGACACCTTTACACATCCATGAGCCGGTTGAAGATATGACAAGATCATAACCTGACAGATCAAAAGACCCCCAGATAAGGGGAGTAACAAACCGGAAAGGAGAATAAAGCTTGTTGACAAGCGGTATTTTACCGAACCAGGAAACCCTTACGTCCCATTTTTTGATCAGATTCTTGTGTTCTCCCAGTGAGTTTGGATCATAGGTTGAGGTGTAAACCGGCGCATGAGGAAACATCCTTTTAAGCATAACCAATACCCGTTCGGCACCTCCAAATTCTCTTAGTTGATCATGAATAATTGCAATTTTCATAAAGCAAAATAGAAATTACATTGTTGCATCAATACGGTGAATTAATTATAATTGATAGATGAACGTATTTCATGCTGTTATCTTGGGTATAGTTGAGGGTCTTACCGAGTTTCTTCCGGTTTCATCAACCGCGCATCTTATCATTGTTTCAAATTTTCTTACATTTCCCCAAGATCAGTACCTTAAGTTCTTTGAGGTATTTATACAGTCAGGAGCCATACTTGCCGTTCTTGTGATGTTTTTTCAGTATATTCTGAGACATAAGGATCTTATAAGGAAAATCGGTATTTCTTTTATCCCGACGGCGTTTACCGGTTTTTTCCTGTACAAAACAATTAAAAATATTTTTTTTGAATCCGATCTTCTTATCATTGATGCGCTGTTTACTGTCGGAATCATTTTTTTAATTCTTGAATATCTTATTGCAAGCAAGAAGATCGTCCTTGAAAAAACAATTTCATCCATGTCTTTGTCTGATGCTTTTACAGCCGGACTTTTTCAGGCATTGGCTGTAGTTCCCGGTGTGTCAAGATCAGGTATTGTTATGATCTTCCTTATGGCAGCAGGTTATAAAAGAAGCGAGGCCGCACTGTACTCATTCTTGCTTGCAGTGCCAACGATTTTTGCCGCATCCGGGTACGATTTATATAAGATGAGGCATGCTTTTGATTGGTCAACAAGTAATATCATGTTTATACTCACGGGATTTATTACTTCCTTTGGCGTTGCATATCTGGTTATTAGATGGTTTATCGGATTTCTTAAAACCAACTCTCTGATTCCTTTTGCCCTCTATAGAGTAGCTCTTGCTATAATATTGTTGCTAGCATCATAGTCTCTGTAGTTCAACGGATAGAATGTGGGTTTCCGGAACCCATGATGGGAGTTCAATTCTCCCCGGAGACACGCATCAGGGCTTATAGTTTAACGGAAAAACACTGCATTCGCATTGCAGAAATCCGGGTTCAATTCCCGGTAAGTCCACCAATTCGAAAAAGCGGCCTCAAAATGGTCGCTTTTTGTTATTGTGAGGCTCTGATTATTAAGTTCAATAGTTTCCGCTTCTTTAAATAGAGAGTTATGATTTTCTTTAAGGATGAAAAAGGGTTTAGAGAGTTCTATCAACACCTTTTCGTCTTTTATTAAAAAGTTCGAGCCTAAACTGCGGATTATGGCTGTTTTTGTTTCAGCATCACCATGATCAAAATGGTATTTGGCATTTTTGGCAAAGTTGAAAGTCCTTTCGGCTAAGTCCAACCAATCATAAGTTCTAGCCTTAAGTGATGATTGTTCTTTTTCAATCTCCAACCTTTCATTTTTTAACTCTTCTTTTTTATCCTGGTATTCTTCTTTTGAGATAATTCCTTCGATATGCAAATCCAATAACCGGTTCAATTTTTTCTGGTTTGACTCCAATGATTTATTGAGATTACTTAGTACAAGCTGTTGAGTGCCGGACTCGTCTTTATGGTCTTCTTTCAGCCATTTAATCACCCAATTATAAAACTCATCCGGGATGGTAATGGAATCTAATATCTCTTTCACGCTTTGTTCGACAATATGAAAACTTATTTGTTTTTGATCGCAAGTCTTACTTGCCGAATCGTGATTGCAGCGTATATAGCAGTAGTTTTTGACTGAACCGTCAATAAGTTTTTTTGGCCTTGTGTAAGGAATCCAAACGCTGCCACACTCACCACAACGGAATAGACCTCTGAAAGGTAAATCAAAGTGTTTTTGTGGTCGTTTTACGCCGACTCTTCCTAAGAGTTCCTGTATACGCCAATATTCATCATTCGTTACTATTCTTGGCACGCTATCGTGTACTTTATAACATTCTTCGCCCCAAACCATTTCGCCATAGTTATAAGTATCTTTAAGAAATTCGTAAAATCTAGTTTTGCTTAATTTTTTTTCACCTTGCCTTTTTGTTCTTCTCGTTTTAAAACCCCATTTTTCATTCAAGATCGTTAAAATGTCATTTACGGAATAACCGCCGGTCAAAAAAAGGTCAATCGCTTTACGAAGAAGAGGAAAGCGGACAGGATCGACCGTCTGTTTTGGCTCATCCCCATTTTCATTAACGTTAATGTAGCCTAATTTTGGTGTTGTAGGCCACCATCCCCTTTGTGCTTTTGAGTGCATTCCTCTTTTGATTGTCGGTGAGAGGTCGTCTGAATATTTTTTGGCTAAACCAAATTCAATTTGAAGCAATAGCTTATCATCACCGCTGTTGTAATAAACCTTGCCGGGAGTGACTATGGCAAATAGTTTTTTCTGATCCATAAGTTCAATAAGTAGGGCTCCATCAACTGCATTTCTGGCTAACCGGTTTAAAGCCCATGTTAAAATTACTTCTGCCTTTTCTTGCTCTATGACTCCTATCATTTCATTAAAAAATATTCTACCTCTTTGTTTTGCCGAAGCTGATTCTTTATATTTTTTTACAATTTTTAGTGAATATCTTTCACTGGTTTTTTGGTTGAGATTATCCTGATCGTCCAATGAAAATACCTGCCGATCTTCCGAATCCGTGCTTTTCCGGCAATACTCAATCGTTCGCTTATGCTTTAAATCCTTATTGACGATAAAATCCATAATTTATTAAAAATGCCCCCGCTTGGTGCAACCAGAACGATGAAGTCCTGTCCAAACGAGGGCATTAAAAAACTTCATCGATAAATCTGGTTGCAATATAATTATGCTCCCCGGTTCTATAAATTTCAAGTGTAAAATCAGAGAATTACCAGATCATTACGCAACGGTATCATAACAACGGTACTATAACCATAACAGTATATTTACCTTACTTGAAAATAACGTTATATTACCGTTATTACTATTATGTAACTATAGTGATCCTGTATATTCTTTAGCTTTCGCAATGATTTCACACTGTAATTGTTTCCATAAATCGGCATCTATTACCCGGACGATCCAAAATGACTTTCTGTTTCGGCTTTTAATTGACGGGGGGTTAGCAATCCATACGGCGTGATCCGCTGAATATCTAGTTGTTGTATATCGCACCGTATAACCTCTAATTTCCAGTACACCGAAAATTATTAGATTAAGATAAACGACACTATTTTTATCATCGTACTTTTTAATCTTAATTTCGAAGTCTCCGATTTCCATTTTGCTTTAAATAAATTAATAATTATTTGAGGGATGGATTTTGCCTTACTCCTGGCTTAAATATTTTTTTGAATAAGTAAAATAGTCTATTGGCTTCTTCTTCCGCATCCTTAAAAGTAAGATTTTTTTTATAGATTCTTAGATATATTTTTTGATATTCGGTAATGGCTCTTTTTGGCAGCATATCAGGAGTTGTTGAATATTTTTCTTTTTAATATGGTTAGTATTTCGTAATACTCCCTTAAATTTGCTTTCAGTTTCCCAAAGAGAAATTGATTAGCAATTTTTTCGCACCCGGTTTTGTTATCAAAAATGAAGAAGCATACACTTTCCTGTCGATCAATCCGTACCATCTTCAGTCCGTTAATAATTAGTGCCCCGGCTTCCGACAAATCTTTAGTGGAATATTCATTTTCCTTTTCTTGGCTCATAAACGATTAAAAATACTTAATTTGTAAAAAAATCCGATATTTTTTATTCATGAAAATGCTTGAATTTTTTTCCGATGCGTTTTTATAAGGGAGTATAGCCCTTTGGTTTTTATTGGCCTTTCTTGCCACAAGTGACAGTCATTTAATGTGCACCGGAGAATTTCTTTGGGTTGGTTATTACTACATTCGAGACACTTGGAGTAAATTACTTTTTGAAGAAGCTTAATTCTTTTTTTTAAATCTACTTTTTTCATTTCACCGGTTTAATTTGTAACCAGCGAAATGCTATCAAATTAGCAGTTATATAAAGTTAGACGGAGTTTAGATAAATATGGGGTTTAGCTGAATGGTTTTAATTGATAAGATTAAAAACTTTTTATTTGGAAATTTATTACAAACTTTTATGTTAATTTGTCTTCCTATGTTATATATAGAATGTTGAAATTTATTTATTTCATAATCGTTCAGTTCATCACGATCATTTCTACTGAAAACGTAAAATATATCTTCCCATTCCCAAACTTTATTTTTTGAAGTTCTGTTTTTTAGAATTGCCTTACAAAGTTCGTATTCCTTAGTATTTGGTTTAATATTTATAGAAGTAGATCCGATGATTATTTCTGACTTAATAGAATCAAAGGTAGAACTTAAATTGATGATTCCTGATATGTTACCAATTCTTTTATTTATTATTTCGTTAATAAAGTCTTCGGCTTTTTCATAGTTGAAATTAACCTTTAGAAATCCTTTTGCCTCAATGTTTTTTTTAGGAAAGTATTTATCATCTATAAAAGTTATCGAAGATTTTTCTTCATCGTTTCTGACATCTATAATTTCTTTTCTTATTAAGAAATTGGTTGTTTCGAGTTGCGAGTAATATAAGAATTTACCATCCTGGTTAAGGCGGAAATCATCAAATATTGGTTCGATTGAGATTTCCCTTATGCCAATTCTATATTCAAAATTATCATCTTTTGTCCTTATAGCTTTTTCACATAGTTGAAATGCATCATCAATGATATCTTTTTTATCTACATTTTCCATATTATCTGGTTATTATTATAAGCCAATACTATTTAAGATAGTGATATAATTTAATTGTCTGAACAATTTGATTTGCCTAAACTCAAAGTAATTTGAGCATGGCAGAAATCCAGTGAAGGGACGAGAGCTCCTCGTCAAGCATCCTTCACTGGTCATATTCCGAAAGGAATATGGATGAACCCGCAAGGGGGAGTCGGCTTGCGGGGGGCTCTTTTTTATAAATTAATAACAATATGAGAAAAATTGCCAACTATTCAGCTGCCATTTGGGCTGTTTCTTGCTATATTTTTGCTTTCATTATCTTCTACACAACAAAAATGTGGACTCACGATCCTAATTTCTCCGGTGGACCCGAAACACCGTGGTTATTACCAATGCTTTCAAGCATAGCTATTGGTGGTTTGTCCTTTGGGTTGATGTTTTTAACCGGATTAATTTCTCTCATAAAAAAAGATAAATCCGAAGTAAAGATGCCATTAAATTTCAATATAAAAAAGTCGTTTCTTTCAGTTTTTCTGCTAGGAATCATCGGGGTAGTTTTCCTTATAGGTGTTAGAAATGGAAATCTTGGGTATAAAAAATCAAATTACACTGGACAGCAGCTTTTTGATGCAGTAAATGAATATAGAGTACAAAACAATAAAAAGGCCGTTCCTATCGCTCTATATATGTGCGACAATCTAGTAGCAAGATATTTAAAGATAAAAAGTGGAGATGTGGGGCATGAAGGATTTGAAGAATGGGCAAAAAACGAACAGATAGACAAAAAATATATCCCAAGAGCAGAGCTTTATGTAAAAGATACTTACACGACCAAAGATGCTATTGATTTCTGGAATGGTTCACCCGGCCATAGATTAGCTTTGTTGCAAGATGATTATGACGCTGGTTGTGCATATGCTAATGAAGGTATTGGCGTAATTGTATTCGGTAGCAATTTACCAAAATAAATATGGGTACGTTATTAGCTGCATTTATTTTGTTTGGTGCTCCGATATGCTACTTAATTTATGATAGTCTTAAAAAGAAGTATATAAATAAGCTGCCTTATATAATTATTGGCTTATTGGTGGTAGTTATTGCGGTGATGTATTTCCTGATGAAAGGCAAAAATGATAAATTGAATGAGTACGAGTGTTTGCAAACCCACTCTGCTGCAGAATGTAATCAAATGAGATTAGATAATAGAGAAAGGGAGTATGAAGCTGAACAGGATTTTTTTAATCCGTAAGTATGAAATACAAATATATATCTAAAAACAAGTATTTAATTGTGACCATATTTGTTTTTACTTTTGTTATTGCTCTAATCTTAATAAATAAAGGAAAATCTACAGAAAAAATACAGACTCCAACCGGTCAGAATTCTTTAAAAGCGAGTACACCAGCAGTGACTTTAATTAAGAATGAACAAACAGAAATATTGTATGAAGGTAATCCGCGTCTTTTATTATTTTCGGATAAAAAAGAATCTTTAGTTAATGATAACGAGTATTACAATGTGCTAAAGGAAAAGATAATAAGCGATGGTTTAAGTGCGAAAACATGGTTTAGTAATAGGTGTAATGAATTTTGGCTGGGTGAGCGACCGGATGGTAAATATTACTCAATTGAAAGGCATGGTTATCATAGGGATGGTTGTCCCGGTGATCCAATGACTTCACCCCGGTATAATACATTTCTCATTGATATGATATCAAAAGAAATATTCTATGAAGATGTGATAAAGGATAAGGTAATCTCTTTTGAAGATTGGGCTAAAACCATAGATAAAGAATAACTTCTTATTTTTGAATAATTATCTGCAATCCAGTCATCATGGTTGGGGTATTCTGTTTGTTTTCTTCTTTATTGACGAGCTTATCATATACCTCAACAGCTTTAAGTCGGGTAGTATGGTCGGGATAGTCGTGTATACCTTTGTAAATGACCTGTTTTTTGGCCTTCATAGCCTGTTTAATGACCGTTGATATTAATCTGGCGTTAAGACCGGCATTCTCAAAGTACAGCTTATCCAGATTGTGTATTTTCTGCTTCAGTCTTGAGGCTAAAACTGTAGCGGAGTGATATCTGCTCTTGGGCACATTAAATGCCTTAATATAGGCCTGTGTGGCGTTTCCGGACACAATGTACTCATTTACGAAGATAAGCTCCTTCGTGGTGAGGTAATCCCCGGATTTAGCTAATTTGTTTTGTGAGAGTGTAGCCATACAAAACGATTATAACACTCCATTTATTAGATTAGTTAGAACAGGTAAGTATCCGCTATTCGCATATATATACCCATATATAGTATCTTTTAAAATCGATGACCGTCATTGAGAAATAACTCAATCTGATAAAAAGTAATATAAAGTTAGACTATTGCAAAATTTGTTATTTACTTCTACCCAACTCTTTTAATGTTTCCTCTGCATCCCGGATAAAATTTTTATTAATCTCAATTCCAATATATTTTCTTTCAAGTGCTAATGCGGCATAAGCCGTTGTTCCTGAACCTAAAAAAGGGTCGAGCACAATATCACCTTTTTTAGTAAACAATTTAATAAACCATGTTGGGAGTTCTAATGGAAAAGCAGCACTATGTTTTTTGTTATAGCATACAGTTGCAAATTCAATTACATTTGTCACATAATGTTCTTGTTCAAAGACAATGACATTATGTGGTAAAACTTTTTTTCTATTTAACCAATTAGAAACATTTCTACCCAGAGTACCATTTGTTTTGGATATATGGCGTACAAAATCATTTTCGGACATAGATTTAAAACGCTTGCTCGCCCAATCTCCTATTGGTACTTTGACTGCGTCTTGATACATCCTTACTTTTTTATTTTTTGAAAAATGTAGACATCGTTCCCATGCATCTCTAAATCGATTTGGCCATCTTCCTGGAAATGAATTCTTTTTATACCAGCAATATTCTTCCACCCAATACCATCCCTGTCTTCTTAATTCAAGTATAAGCTCTAAAACATAAGTATCGCGTTCTCCATTTCTAGTATGTTCTTTAATATTTAAAACAAATGATCCATTATTTTTTAATATTCTATACAATTCCTTTGATATGGGCTTAAACCACTCAACATATTCGCTTGGATGTATGCTGTCATAATATCTCTTTCGTTTGTCCGCATAAGGAGGGGATGTTATTACTAGATCTATACTCTCGTCAGGAAATTTGCTTTTATCTTGCAAAACATTCCTGCAATCGTCTTGATAAATTTTATCTGTAATAATATTTACTTTTCGATGATTTATTTTATTTTGCATATGCAATAGCTTTCAATTAATTTTTTCCATTTTATACTGTTTCCCAAAACATTAACAAAGGGATTTTTAATCATCTCAATGCTTTCTAAATTGAAAATATTTCTGCCTATAACAGGGATAAAATATAAGTAATAATTATCACCTAAAAGTTTAGCTTTTTCTATTTCATTTGCTGACCAATAAAATTGGTACATGTGTGCAGAAACAGCCTTAACCTCAATATATCTATCACTGGTAGTATTATCTGAGCCCACACTAAAACTCCTAATATCATAACCTGCATTAACATTTGTTAAGGAAATGTGCTCAATTTTTTTTATTAAGCCAGGATATAATTTTAACCGGTTTTTTTCATAAGTTAAAGCAGCTTTTTCAGCTTCGTATCCTAATATTGCTTGTTGATTTAAAATAAAATTTAATTCACTTGGTTTTAGTTCCCCTTTGTTTATATAAGATAAAAATAATGATAGATATTTATCATTGATCATGTATTTATGATTTTTCATATCATAAATTACAAAACCTAATTCAATTAATAGATTACGAATATTGCCGTCTTTTAACCTTTCATGTATCAACGGATTATAAATAAATTGACCATTGATTAAATTAAAGTGCTTTAGATATTGCTCCACTTCTTCATATAAACCACATCTATGGTTTATTAATTTATTAGTTATTTGGGACCTTAAATTTTCATCAGATATATAATAATTAAGATCGTCTGACAGCATTAAGCCATGATCATTCTCTCTAACCAATTCTATTCTTTTTAAAAATTCAAGCGTTTCAGTAAAGCAATCTGCAACTTGATTGTATTTGTCTTTAATAAAATCAAGGTCCGATCCCTTTATCAAAGCCAAAACATTGATAAAGCTTTTTATTCTATGTAACGTAATTTTATTAAATGGGTCTATCATAAAAACAATCTTTTATAAGCTTCTAATTCATCATTTTCCTCAAACATGTCCATGGAATAGATGCTATAATCTCCCTCAATAATGTTATACATTTTTTGAGCTTTTCTTTCTAAACTACCAAGTATCTCCGAATCTATCGTATCTTTGTAATGCAGATAATGGTAGTGGGCAGTAATTTTTTCTGATCCACCAACTCTATGGATTCTATCTAAAGATTGTAAATACTGAGCACAGTTATAAGATAGATCGTAATATACAGCATGATGACAAGATTGATGTAGTGATATTGATTCGGCACATGCAGCCGGATTAGCCAAAAGGATATTAAGTCCGCTATCTTTATCTACAAATTCATTTCTAATTTTTTCTCTTGTTATTTCCTGCTGTATGGTTGCTTTTTCAAATGGCGTTTCACCTATAATCTTATTGCATTTATGGCCGAGATCTAACAATTTCTTTTCTATTAATTTTATTGTTCCAATAAAAGTTGACCACACGACAACTTTTTCTTTATTTTGCATTAAATTTTCTATTAAATTTATCAAGTAAGTCAGTTTTGCAGGCAATTCTAGTTCGCTATATTTGTAAATAATATACTTTAAACTCGTATCATCTTTGATCAGGTCTTCATTATAATCTTTAATTGTTGTACTCAATAAGTAAGTATATGAAAGGCTCTGTCTCAATCTCATCATTCTTCCTCTTCTAAGATTGTTGACAAAATCAATATTTTTCAAATAGTCGTCTTTAGAATAGTTACGAATTTTATTTATTATTGCATCATAAACTATACGTTCATATTTATTCATTTGAATTAAATTAGGAGAATGAAATTTCTGTGGTTTTAACCCTAATTCAGATTTTCTTACTCTATAAAATAATGGTCCAATGACGGGATCTAATATTTCCTGGGCAGACTGGTAATCTTTATTTTTCTCTAAAATTATTAATTTAGTTTTATTCTCTATATTGATAGGAATATTATCCGGCCATAGAAAATCAAATATATTAAAAAGATCTGTGTAGCTGTTCGGTAAAGGAGTGCCGGTTAATATACAACGATATACGGCATATTCTGCAACCTTTAATACAGCATTAGCCCAATTCCCATTGACCTGTTTAATGTAATGAGCTTCATCAACTACTAAAAATGCCTTAACATTTTTACTTTTCAAGAAAGAACATACTTCATTTTGATCATTTAACAAAGTTTGAAATGTAGTTAGGTAAAGTTCAGAATTATTTTGATATTTAATATATTCCAATTTTCTAGTTGTGCTCGTTCCACCTGCCAAAATACTGTATTTTGGTTTTCTTCCAAGAACCTCACCAAACTCACTTTTCCAGGGGCCAAAGCATGCTGGCGGTCCAATGACAAAAAGCGTGTTTACTTTATTATCCTGTTTTAGCTTCTCATATACGGTAAGCACGGTTGTTGTTTTACCACTACCTGGAACCGAGAAATTAGCTCCGTTACCGAGTAAATATAAATGATACGAAGCCTTCACTTGATGATTTTTAAGTTTTCTCTTAATATTTTTTTTAATAAATTCTAGAAATTTCCCAAATTCTTTATTGTCAATTAAACCGTCTTTAAATTTTTGACCTTTGTCTAATAATTTCTGGAAATTTTCTTTTTCTATAAATATAACTTTGATAAGGTTTTGACTTTCTTCAGATAATTTAAAAGGAATACCTTTTTTTTTAAAATATTGGACTATTTTAGGAAGTACTTTTGGAATATTCTGTCTTAAGATGAAAGTGTTATGTTCTTTTACAAACCCCCAATATGAAAATTGACTGATAACTCTCGGTTTTAGAATTATATTTGAGTAATTTACAATTAAAATATTGTTTTGGTAATCTATCCACATTTATTAAATTAAAATTGATTTTTACCATGCAATTTACTTGTCATCTTCATTCTTTTATAAAATTCGTTTTTTAATTCTTGAGCTCTTTTCTCAATCTCTTGAGCTAGTTTCATTGCTCTTTCATTCTCAAAAATTTTGATTGCATCAGAATCCATGTTTTCATGATTTAGTTTCTTTAAAGCTTCTTCTAGCAGTTTGATTGGTGTATCTTGATTTTTGCCATATTGATATAAATGGTAGGCTTCGTTTAATGGCCCTATTATTTTTGTTTCATTTTTCTGGCCCCATTTAATATCTTTTTTTCTTTCATCTATTTCCTCATCGCCTTCAATAATATCTTCATCTGATAAGTCGAGATCTACATCTAATATTTTAAGTAGCTTTTTTTTAGCTTCATCATTCTTTAAAAGTTTAGGCAAGTCTCTCATTACTTTATGAACTTTAGGTAGGTTAGATAATAATTCTCTTTTTCTGATAATTTTAAAAGCAACTTCTTCAATATCGCCAATTTCATCTTCCTCAACTCCCAATTTCATTCGCTCAATTTCATTGTCTAATTTTTTCTTTACATTGTCATAATAGTCATAGAATGCTTGCCATCTTCCTTCTCTATCCGTCATACCTGTAGAGATTGTTGTATATAAACCTTTGCGGTTTAATAACTCTAAATATTTATCAATACAATTTAACGGTTGCAGATATTCCTCTCTCCATTTTTTTACTTCTTTAACGAATTCTTTTTCGGATAAATGAGCGTAATTAGGATCATCTCTTAATTGCTCCTCTAAAGACATTCCGATTTGTTCCTTCTTCCTTATTGTTAATGCCCTGTCGAATTTATAGTATTCAGACTTACCTTCTTCTTGAAGCTGATATCTATTTTCTATCTGTTCAATTTCTTTAAGGGTTGGAGGTCCACCCTGATCTTTTTCACCTGGTAAAATTACTACCTTCATCCAAGTATGAACATCATCTTTAGTCGTTTCATACAGCTTCATCAGTGCCATTTTTCTCCTATTACCGTTGATTAAAAATCCGTCTGCTGTAATTATTGCCGGATCTTTTTGACCATAGCGTCTAATACTATTGATTAGCTTATTGGTCATTTCTGGATCTTTTTTTTCTAACAATTCTCTAAGTACGTCTTGGGCTTCTGAACTTGTTTCGACTAATACGCCCTTGTCTCTCTCATAGCTTATAACATCAGATATAATACGACCATTATCTTTTCTAAATCTTAAAATGTTAATTGGCACCAATACAACATCTCTTTCTATATGTTGTCTGTCTTCGTATCTAAAATGTATAACTTGTTTTGAAGGAGTAGCTTGTTTAATCGCTTTCCTTTGCACTTCATCAGCAAAGTTTTTTATTATATCGCGACGAGGAGATTGAGCAATATCATCAATATTTATATATTAATTTCAATCTAGCAGTATTATATCACTTAAAGCAAATGCATTCTATAAGACAAATAATTGATAAATTAATTACCAATTACATGCGTTATATTGTTGAAGGAATAATTAACAACTTAACTATAAGTTAAATCTTAACAAATATGCTTCCGATCTTATAAATAAGGAAGAAATATTGAGGTTTTTGAGCTCATTAAAAAGTTGCAAACTTCGTTCGCTACTGTCCACTTGTTATGGTTGGGCTTTTCCTATCTCTATTAATTTCTTCTTCAAATACTCTGTTTCCATATCATTCACGTTTATTTTTTCTTTGTGGCATACCACAAGACCGTTTATGTATTGTTTTGCTTTTGATGCATCGCCTGCAGGTAGGAACTTGACAGTTGGTGGATTTACGTTGTACCCGGATATTTCAAGGAAAAAAGACGCAAAAAAAAGTGCATTTGTGACAACCACTCCGTTAATATTTGCAATAGGGATAGAGTAGGATTGATTGGTTGCAAAAAAAGTGCTTACGATTATATCGACTTTGTTTTCATCAACGATAATGGAATCAGGGAAAAGGTCAAATGGAAAAACAGACCTTGTCTGGAAAATAATACGTTTGGATCCTTCAGCAACGTTTTCAATTTTCCGGATATTCTTTTTTGCTTCTTCCCTTGACTCTTTTGAAATTTGATTTTTGAATATTGTACCTTTCATAAAACCTATTATACCCTAGGGCATGAATCATGAAGTACCATATACCACTTCGGTAATTTGGTATTTATATTTGTGCTATTTCACGATAAAAAGCAAGAAGGTTGCTTGTACCATGTAATCCAACCCTTGCATGTTCAGAACGACATGCTTGTATCATTTGGATAATACCATTATTTGTTATGATTTCCTCGATTTGTCTTTTCAGATGACTGGTCTTACATTTCACTGCCATACCTTGCTCTTGTAACATCTCAAAAATTTTTTCTTCATGGGGATGAAGAGCAAAGAGCGAAAGAAGAGGACATCCTGCCGCACATGCTTCATATGCTCTGTCTCCTGAGGGCTTTGAACAAACAAAATCAGCAGAGATAAGCATTTGTTGTGCGCTCTTGTTTAGCTCTTCCTTATCAGTTCCGCTGACTATGTTTACTGTGAATAGTGGATCGTTTAAACCAAGTTTAGACAGTTGTTTGTGAAGACGTTCAGCAAGATCCATATTTGTACCTAAAAAAACTGAAAGTTCTACTTTTCCGGATTTAATCCATGCAGATAATTCACCAAGGATTTCCTGAATTTCAAAAAAAATTAGTACCAAGTCCTCCGGAAAAAATAGAGATGCGAATGGGCTCGCGATTTGGATTATCGATTGACCATCTGGCGGCACTTTCCTGGATCTTTCTATCTCCTGCAGCGACTAAACTTGGAGATACAAACGCACCCACTGTTCTGATTTTTTCTGCTGCTATGCCTTTTTTAACAAGCCAATCCGATGTTTCCTGGTCCATAGTTGCGTACCATACCCGGTCACTCCACTCAGGATGTTTTTGCAGAAATCCAAAATATCCTTTATGTGTCAATTCTGCCGATGGATCAGTGACAGCTATAACCACTTTATAACCTGCTTCAAGAAGAGGTTTTGCAACCGAATAATGGAATACTACCACAGGTTTAGCAGAGTCAACATCTTGCATCAATGCTTTGACAGGTTCGTCAAGGAAAGTCAAGAATTTCATACCGCCCCTTAATTTTTGAACAGCTTTGTTATGTAAAAGTTTACTTCCAGTCTCGGTCCTAACTACAATTCGTGGCATGCTGGATGCTGAAACTATAGCACGTTGTAGTTCTGGATCAACGATCCAATCAAATACGTCTAGTCCTTTTGCTGAGATATCGGAATTTTCTGCTTCTTCGACAAATGCATGCATCATAGCATCGTGTGCAACGCTTAGATGACCTCCTATAGTTGGTGATCCTGCGGCTGTCAGTACAGGTATATGGACGGTTGCCAATTCTTGCGCCTGATTTAGTCTATCCTCTACAGAAGGAAGAGGAGAGATAGGTAAACGTGTTGCCTCAAGGGGTGCGGATAACCCCGAAGCAGTAGCCTTTCTTGGTAACATATAACCTGCAAATCTTGTCATCAGCGCTTCTTGACGAGTCATATTCACAAATTATACATAATAGATACATATTTTCTAGTTATATTAAGAGCATTGTTATTTGTTTATTTGAGACTATATTTCAGTATTAACTGCAGGATATGGAATAATTTTATTTTTTTTAAAAAATATTATTAAACTTTAGGGTTTTTAAATGACATCTTAAATATAAAGATCTAACAAATATTTCGGTAAACTACGGTAACAAGGTCTTTTCTTCAAGAAGATGATGATGTAAGAAATAGTATTCCGAGAAGGGTAATGATAATGCCTAAAATTTGCTGCTTGCTAAGCTTGTCTTGAAAAATAAGATAGGACATTGTGACAAACAAGATAGGGGATGCGCCTGCGATTGGTGCGACAATACTACTTGCACCAGGAAGGGACAATCCATAATTTAAAGCAAAGTCGCCTGTTCGGATAAGGAGGCCAACCATAAAAACCGATAGCAGTACTTGTTTGCTTCGTGGTATCCTAAACTTTTCCTTTCTTTTTTTGATAAAAAAGAGAATCACCGGAAAGCAGGCGGTTGATATGAGGTTTGGCAGAAACCAACCATATTTCGCAATAAGGATCCGCGAAAAGGTAAAATAAACTGATAAGAAAATCATTGCGAAAAGTGCAAACAGAGTCCCTTTGTCAAATAATTTTTCCGATCTTAGAAGTTTCTTCAAATCAATGCTGCAGAGCATCACTCCGACAAATATCACCACGATAAAAAATATTTGTGATAGAGTGATACTGTCTTTAAATATAAATACAGTGAGTATGAGCACCACGGCAGGAAATGCCTGGATGATGATGCCGACAAGCGGAGCGCTTGATATCCGGAAAGCTTCGCTGATGAGAACATTTCCAAAAATATAAAGCAAACCGAGAAAAATATTAAAAAAGAACAAAGGGAAAGTTATGGCATATAAATCATGAGGTACAAAAGGTAAAGCCAAAAGTGAAAGCAGAAAACTGAAAAAGAACACCCAAAATGTTGTAAGATTCGCACCGATTTTCCTTGTTGCAACTATGGTAAAAAGATCTCCTGTTCCCCAGCCAAAAAAGGTTATGAGGGCAAGTACGACTGGAAGACTCATATTGATATGATATAGATCATACGTAAAACCATCATTGAGGACAAGGATCAAACTCGCAATCTGGCGGTCGCCTTCCCACAGGTGATCCGTCAGGGCAGATCCTGACTTCAAGAGTGCATGCTACTTGATCTGTTTGGGTCAATGCTGGTGTTGGAGAAACAAAAATATCATTGATAGGTCTTTCGGAAGGGCAAGGTGCAAACTGGCAGTCAGGTGGGACTCGACCTACGGCAGATCCGTCAGGGCATATGTAAGCATCCATTGTACATGCTCCTTCAACAGGTTCTGTTGGCTCTTGGGTCGGAGTCAGAAGAGGAGATGTATTCTGTCTGTTTGAATATACTCCAAGAAGATATCCTCCTATTCCTGTAATAAAAAAAGCAAACAATATTCCTGCAATCATGAGTTTTGAAACCTTGTTTTGTGGAGTTGTCGATATATTTTGTTCTTCCATACATTTATGATAAAACATTTATCCGTTTTATACAAGGAAGTCGCAGCTTATTGATATAAGTAAAAAATCATGGAAATTTGATATACTTTCTATTACAATTGGATCTGTAGTTCAACGGTTAGAACGGTACTCTTATAAAGTACAGACGATGGTTCGACTCCATCCTGATCCACATTTTTTTTGCTGAGATAGCCAAGGTGGTCACGGCGGGGGTCTGAAAAACCTCAGATGCGTGTTCGACTCACGCTCTCAGCACTTCGAATCTCCCCCGATTTTGCGAGAAGAAGTTTCTCCTTTAAAGTGTAAACACTTCTTTTATTCTCAGCCGTTATAAAGCGATTTTGGCCTTGTGATAAGGTACAAGAAAATCACTTGAAATAAAATATAAAAGGTCTATACTAATACTGATTTACTATTAGTTTTAATAGTAAATCGGCTTATGTTTACGTATGTTTTTTTTATCACAATACTCATCGGATTTAACGCTTTTTTTACAGCAGCAGAATATGCTCTCCTTGGTCTGCGAAAATCGAAAATAGATCAATATGTGAGGGAAAACATCATCGGTTTTACGGTGGTGCGCAAAGCTCTTGACAATCTTCATATCATCATCCCAACAACACAGCTTGGCAGCACGGCATGTAATATTCTTATTGGACTAATCGCAGAACCTATAATAGAGCGGTATCTGCTGACCTTTATTGGTTATGGTGCGGTTGCCATCCCGGCATCTTTCGGTCAGCCTTTGGCCATTGCAATAACCCTCATCATGCTTTCATTCATACAGATGGTACTTGGTGAGATAGTGCCAAAAACAATAGCCTTACAAAAAGCGGCAACAGTCGCACGCATCCTGATAGTTCCTTTAAATTTTTTTTCCAAACTATTCAGTCCTCTTATCATAATCACAAATAAAGTTTCAAGTATATTTCTGAAAATTATGCGGATGAAACCATACTTTGAGAATAACGTTGATTACTCTAAAGAGGAAATCCAGGTCATTGTTGATGAGTCAATAAAAAGAGGAATTATACCGGATTATCAGGCACGGCTTTTGAAAAACATCATGGCATTGCAGCAAACACCCGCATCAAAGCTTGTTGTAAAAAAAACAGAGCTGAAGAGCTTTTTTCATGATGAAGAAGTGGACAACATAAAAAATAAGATTTCAAAAAACAATTATTCATACAATAGGTATCCTGTGTTCATGTCAAAAGACATGATTATCGGTTATGTGCATATATCAGATATCCTGAGATTTCCGGTAAACGGAAGTAAGCATACAAGGCTCAATCAAACTAATCTTATTAGAAAAATATTATATACATATGACAAAGAACCTCTTGATGTATTACTGAATCAAATGCATATACGGGGTGTGCATGCAGCAGTTGTCACCAATGATGCAGAAAAACACGTCGGTTTATTGACGCTTGATAATATCGTTGATTTTCTTGTCGGTCATAAGTAGTGTAATGGGCTACTTTTTACAGCCAAGTGTCGACAAATTTAATGTTTTGAGATCGTATATGAAAGCTAAGGTATGGACGCCGTTTTCAGACCAGATAATTTTTTGTTCTTTGCCAAGAGTTCCCCGGAAATCCTCATTGGTTACATACAATGCTTTTTCATCATTTTTCAAAGACGTACAGTATGCTCTTTGGATGTCATGGTCAGCAATCAAGATATTTCCCAACTTTATGGGTTGGGCAAATCCGATCTTATCGGGGTGTGACCTGACAACTGTTGTTTGATAGATATTTGGATCGACCTTATTAACAAAAGCGTAAAATATGATAGCCTCAGTCATTGAAGTGATGTAGATTTTTGTGTTTTTATCCTGTTGAGCCAAGTACTTCATGAGTTTCGGTACATGTGTACCATAGGTGATTTCATGTTTGTTTGTGTGTACAGTGATGAAATTAATCATGAAAAAAAGAGCAAAGCCGATGCTTAGGAAGGCCAGAGACGCATAATATATTTTTTTAAAGTAAGCTCGTTTTATAAGATCATCAAATAGTTGGGCTCCATACACCATAGTCAACATGACAAAGGGAAATAAAGGACTGAGCCGTACTTTTTGCGGATCACCTGCCAGGATAGAAGGAAGAGGTGATATAAACAATCCTGCAATAAGAAGAAGATCTATCTGAGTAAGCTTAAACTTTATTATGCGATTTGCAAGCGACAACAGACCCGCCAGATAAAAAAAGATAAAAACTACATAAAAAAATCCATAGTTGTCAACGTTCATATATGTTATATCTTTGTCTCCTTCGACAAAAAGATAGTTTGCAGACAATGACTTTGCATATCTGGATATATATGTATTCAGATAAGAGATGGGTTTATTCGAACTGAGGTAACACACAATGCGGGGAGCACGAAAGCTGCAATATGTCCTGTTTTCGTTTATTTGCATGACAATTCCCATATTTGTGACAAGGCTTGATTGGCGCAGTCTTGCGGTCCCTTGTTTTGAAAATAAGCTGATGATGAGTGGCGAAACTGTGATAAGAAAAGAAGAAGGAGAACAATACCTAGAGTTTTGTGACTCTTTTGTTTTATGTAGTACTGAATCATTAATACCGTCAATATAAGGGGAGTCACGAGTCTGTATGCTATATAGCTATACCATGTGATACCCATCAATAAACCGCAGAGAATTGCTAATGGAATCGAATTTTTACGGCGGGATAGGAAAAAAACATATATTCCTGCAATAAAAAAAGTAAGTGCCACATTTGATTCATATCCGAATCTGCTCATGGTAAGTGACCAGGGGCTGGTAATGGCGATCAAACTCCCGAGAAAGCTTAGTCTTAAGTTAAATCCAAGTTCAAGCAGCAAGAGAAACAACATTATGCCCATTATCGATCCTGCAATAACTGACGGCATGCGAACTGCCATATTGCCCAAGCCAAATAGTTTGACGAATGGGACAATAGAATATGCATAGACCGGCAATTTTTGATCTCCAAATGCTTTAAAAACAAGCGGCATGAACACTCCATGTTCGTCCTTACCGGTTTGAAGTATTGAGTATGCGTTGTATCCAAAACTCGCTTCATCTACGAATACACCGGAGGGAGAAGATGCGATCTTATAAAAACGGAGACTGAACGCAACTGCGAATAAAATCACCATACACAAGAATATAGTAAGTTTTTTATTCGGCTCCATATATGAAACCATTTTGATATGGCGTTTTTAATTATACTGGATTACAAATACTACGTAATGGTGGAAATATAAGGATGGGGTATTAACGATGTTTTTTGCGATTTTTATAATTTTCATAATTTCATTGGTTTTTCTTTTATAGAATCATTTTAGCAGCGTGCAGCAATTTTTCAGTTGTGATAAAAATCATTGAAACCATCCAAGTTAATGAATAAGCTTGAGTTTACATTTATATGCTTGAGTATGATATAAAGAGTGCGCATGGCAAACAGGTTACGTACAGGAAGATGGATAATTCTTCAGGCGATGGCATCTGTATTGTAGCGGGTGAATGGTCTGATACGCTGCAGATTTTAGAGTATTACTCATCTCCGGACAGAGCTCTTGGTTTCCCTGCTATGGTTGAAGGATTGGCAAATATTTGCCACACATGTCCTATGCTTGCAACTTGCACTCCCAAACTTACAGTAGCTTTATTTGCCGGAGCCAGGATAAAGGGAGAAAGCATACCAAGTACTGACTGTTTGTTAAGAAACATATTTATTCCGCTTGATGCATGGAGTAGGTCATAAACGCTGGTTGAAAAATATATATTTCATAAGCTTCTGAGTCTAACTTTATACCATTGAGTTTTGACGATATACAGGATTATTTTTGTGTATAGTGTTCATGAGACCATGGTAACAGGCTCTAAAGGAGAAGCTTTCTAAAAGTTGAAAAAAGCATACGGTATATGTTATACTATAGGTTGTTAGGAACCAATTTAATAAACAAATGGCAAAAGAAACTCATCTATTATATTCTGAAAAGGACGCTCAAGATCATAGGTCCGGCGGTTCTCTTCATAGACCACACACTCTTATGCCACTTGAAGATGGGAGATATCATGAAGGAGTAAGTATATTTCCCGGAAAGCAACCCCGTGTGCTAGATACATGGATTCATACAGATGTAAATAATTTTTCAATCGGTGATGATAGACTTCATGCAGTTCTTGCATCTGTTTGTGCCACATGTCCAATGTGGGCACAATGCATGCCGGTTTTAAGGACGACTTTTTGGAAGGGAGATCAGATTAAAGGAGATAAAGCAGGTACTGATGGCTGTGTGCTTAAAGATGTCTTCATTAAGGATGAAACCTTCAGATTTGATAGAAGCGAACTTCATCCAACCAGTAAACAGAATCTTCATTATTCTTGAGGAGAGTATAATGCTATGATATACTGGGAAATCATGCGGGTGTAGTTTACCGGCACCACTTCGCTCATTACAAAGCTTCGAGGTGCGAGCAGTTAACCTTAATAGTTTAAGTGCTTGCACGCTGTAGCTTTACGCGCAAGAGTGCGGGCGTAGTTTACCGGTAAAATGTCTCCTTGCCAAGGAGAAGACAGAGGGTTCAATTCCCTTCGCCCGCTCAGGAGTACACTTTAGAATAAAGAATCAAAAAGCCTGATTCAGACTAATTTATCAAGCAAGATATAAACGTAAGTTTGCTTGTAATAATTCTTTTGGAGTTTGTTGTTGATACTGCCATATCACATATCTTCTATGACCGTCAGTTCTTCTAGTATGGTCAGTTTGTTGGTGCACCGGTTCATATCCTTGAGGTCTCTGTTCAGCATCACCGGAAAAAACTCCATGAAATCCATGTGTTTTATTCAAATGCAACAGTGCTTGTACCAGGGCAGATGACCCTTTTGTACTAGGAAATTCAGCCCCGCATGTTTCACAAAGAAATTCGATAGGTGGAGGTGGAGGAGTAAGCTCCATTTTTTGGGGTCTTTGTCCGATTTGACAATCATCTAAATATTCACATTTTGCACATGCAGGAGATATCAATGCAAGAGCAACATGGCCGATTCCAGATGCACCTTCATTTGCGGCTGATCTTTGCAATAAGACATCTACTTGTCTACCTGTACTCAAAGGACAACCATGTATTCCTGTTTCAGGATATAAATCGCCGATACCAGCTATTGGAAATGTCAACCCAATTGTGCCATCTGGTTTGTTGTTATTAACTATTGCAGAAGTTATTAATATTTCTCTAGCTGCCAGCATATGCAAATTATATAATCCAAGTATTAAAAAATCAAGAAATGGTTATTCTATCAATCTAATGATATAATAAGTTATGGAAAGATTCAATCCTGCAATGGTGCAAATAGAAGTAACTACACGGGGTCGAGGCAGGCTTTATCAAGTACTGAGTTTTCCAGATGGTACAAAAAAAGAGGGTCCGGTTTGTATGACTACTTGTGATGAGGGTGAAGATCTTTTGCATGATTTATCTCGACGAGTAAACCCGGTATTTACAGGTACACAATTAGGTTGGTATTCCTTTATCAATGGGTTACTTGGTTCAAGAGGTCAATCCATGGATTTTCCTGAGTAAATTCGCATTAAGTCTCAGTAGTTTGTACGAATTTGTACCAATCATTAACAAAGGCTTGAAGTCCTTTTACGGCCAAAGGATGTCTGCCATTGAGATAAACCGGATTTAGCTGCGCTTGTTGTATAAGCTCATCCAAGTTCAGACCAAAATCTAGACTTCTATACACTTGTGGCACGACATCTTCTGCAGTGATATAGTGAAACTCAGCGCTTAGATCTTCCTGTCCATGAACCATATACTCCCGAAGAGATTTTGCCGGAGCTGTGATAATGTCAGCACCAGCTTGCCAAGAACCATAGATTTGACTTTCACCTGGTATGCTCGCCGCCAAAATCCCAACATGTGTAATACCAGCATTATCATACATCTGTCTTATATTGGCAACCAAATCCACGCCGTTATGTTTTTTGCCTTCAAATTCCTGTTTTTCAGAACGGCCGACAAATGGTGAAACAACCACTTTGACGTCATGCTGCATTGCGTCTTTTGTAGCCTCTGCCCACATAAGGGCGCTTTCTTGGTCAAAAACAAGAGTGCCGTTTACTCCCCATCCCTGCTCGATCAATCTACCTGCCACACGACATCCTTCTGCGGTTGCAGGTAATTTTATCAATAGCTTCTCCTTCATGTCGGGTTTATCTTCAAAGAGGCTGATTATCTTTTCTGCATTGGTTTGAAGTTGATCTGCTGTCGTATTTTCGTCACAATATGGTTCAACAGAAATCGAGTGGTAGCCGGGATTATTTTTAACCAAAACATCATGGAGATCAAGAACAATACCTCTGTATCTTTCGAGTGCTTCCTGTTCGGGAATTTTTTGCCTATGTTCAATAAGTGCTGAAATATCCGGATGCTGTGCGACTAATGTGGGATTGGTCGTTACACCCATGATTGGTAATCCGCCATCAAGGAGTGCTTGAAGCACTGAAGGGTCGGCTCCGTCATAAAAAAATAATGGCCTTGGTGTTGCTTGAAGATGCTCACTCTTTCCTGTAAGTGTTTCAGCCATCATTATTTTTTAATTAGCTTGCGATGACAAGCCAGGTATGATCATACTATACCATACTTTCACTTTCTGTCAAGAGAAAAAGTAGTTAATGGATTATGAGGACAATAAATCTTTCTTGACTATGAATATATTGTGTGTTATTGCAATGATTTAAATAGCGTACATGCTTTTTTAAATGCTTCTTTGTCTGAAGGATAAGATAATAATTTCTTTACTTCCTCCTCAGTCGCAAATTTTGCATCCATCATCTCCCAATCATGATCTTTTGGATCTCCTGATTCATATTTCATAAGATAGTAAAAAACGGTTTTATCGACGAGGTATTTTTGTTTTGCGCCTTTTGCATGCGGTGATCCGTACCACTGATAGGTATATTTTACGACAATAGGAGTTGGATTGACGATTCTGGCTTTTATTCCTCCCTCCTCTTGCACTTCACGTATGGCAGCGTCTTCCTTACTTTCTTTTGATTCTTTATCAGCGATCAGTCCCTTTGGGAAAACCCATCCTTTATGTTGCGAGTGTTGCGTGATGAGCCAGAGGGTTACTGGTTGTTTGCTGTTGGTTGTTAGTTGTTTGTAGACAATACCGCCCGCGCTTGTTTCATCGATGGTCTCCATAAACTCCATTATAACAACTGGCAACTGCTCTGCGTGAATTGATCGATATCTGGTATATTTATACCATGCATATACATAAACATGTTCATAAAAAAAACAAAAGCGAGTCGCTTCTTAAGCCTCCCTTATCTACACAGACCGGTTCGGGATTTGTACTTTTACATAAAGGCGAAGAGGTGGGAGAGCATTTGACCGAAAAAAAAGAAGAAGTCATCTACATCATCCAGGGTGAGGCGCTAGTCACCATAGAAGATGAAAAGGAATATTTGGAGGCAGGGAGTTTGCTTTATATACCTCCCCATAAAAAACATAATCTGAAAAACGAATCAGACGAGGATCTGAGATACATGTATGTAGTCAGTCATTTCAAATGATCGTAATTAAAAATTGAAGATTGATTATTAAGAATTAATTCTTTTTCTTGTAGTACTGTCCTCCCATTTCATATTCGAAAATGGGTTTTCTGATTGGTCCAAAGATAAGTTGATACGCTATGGCTTTGAGCGACTTGTATAGACTAAAAAAAATTCCTTCCTTTTCAAATCTGCGTGTTGAGACATAAAGCATTGGTTTGGGGAAAACAGCAAATTTTTTTCCGAGTTTGTGAGCACGCTGAATAATATCAAAATCTTCACCGAAAAATATCGTATCATCAAAGCCTTTGAGCATCTCAAACAGCTCTTTTTTCATGAGGATACATGGACCGTTTGCAGCCGGTTTGATCTTTTGAAAAATAGTCATGCTGAGATTGAGAAGATTGAGTGTTATGGCGCCTTGCAGGTTGCTGTTTTTTGGTCTGTTCCATACGGTCATGGAATCGGGACGAGAATCATTTATATGTTTTTCAACACCTTCGATAAAGTCCTTTTCTACCTCAACATCCGCATCAAAAAAGACAAGCCAGTCTCCCTTGGCATGGTATGCACCATTATTTCGTGCCATGCTTACATTTTTTGTCGGGTGCGTTATGAAGTTCAAAGAGGGAAGCATATCTTTGAATGATTCCGCATACTCTTTTGTTTTGTCTTTTGATCCGCTGTCATTTATGATGACTTCAAAATTCCGTGATGTTTGAGTAGCCAGGCTTTTAAGAAGAATTGGGAGGTTGTATTCTTCATTTAGAGAGGGTATGATGATGGAAAAAAAATGCTCCATACCTGTATTATAACCAAATACTATCTTGCAAGGGATGATTATTTAGGGAGTCGGTGTGGGACTTGTGGTCGGGCTTGGGGGGCTAGATGATGAGTTTGAGCTGGTGCTTGAACTTGACGGGGCGGATGTAGGTGCTTCGTATATCTCTCCGCCTGTCACGATAACAATATCAAATTCGCTCTCATCATCAAGCTCAGAAGAGTCAAAAGTGATGTTCTCAAATGTAGGTTCAAGTGTATCTCTGATATCATCAACAATCTCATCAAAGCCAGATCGTGCTGAGATGGTGGTCTCTGTATAATCATATTCATCTGCGTTACCTGATTTGATGTTATCTGTATCATAACCAGCCTCCTCAAGCGCATCTACAACAATGCCAGCCTGACCTGGTGTACCTGTCCCGTTTAATACTTGGATTGTAACTGATGATTTTTCAATTTGGGGTTTTTCGGTTGGGGTTGGTTCTGTTTCCTGAACCGCTACGGTTGGGCTTGTGTCGACTTGGGCCGTATTTTGCGGCCTTCTTGCCCAAAGCACTCCGGCAATGATTGCCGCAACAAGGACAAACACCACTGCCACAATCACAGCTGTTGTTTTCTTTTCTTTTTTTTGCTGGTTTTGATAAGGAAAGACTGTTTCTGTCATATATGGTGCCTAACTACCCTAATTTAACCATTTTTTTCTCTGTTTTCAAGTGCAAAAAACACAAACCTGAAATTCTTGCGTTTACGCTATTTCCGACTCTGCGGAGGGGGCGAGATTCGAACTCGCGGTAGGCTTGCGCCCACATTAGTTTTCAAGACTAACGCACTAGTCCACTATGCGACCCCTCCCAAGAGGCGCATGCCGGAATCGAACCGGCGCAATAGGTGTTTTGCAGACACCTGCGTTTCCTCTTCGCCAATGCGCCAATCTAGCATCCTAAGCAAAGGCTTAAGAGTAAACTCTTCGCCAATGCGCCATAACAGCTTTACTAGTATATCAAAAAACGCTTGAAATTATGCATGTTACGCATGACTTCATTTGATAATAAGTAATAAATAGTTATAATTTGTACATGATAAAAGGGATGATACTTGATGTTGACGGTGTTATTGTGGGTGGAAAAAAAGGATATAACTGGCCAAGTCCGCATCCCGATGTGATTGCCGCATTAAAAAATCTTCGCAGACAAGGCATGATTATAAGCTTGTGTACGGGCAAAGGCACTTTTGCCATAAGAGATATTGTTCTTGATGCTCGACTGGATAATATACATATAGGAGACGGAGGGGCAATTGTTGTGGATTTCATAAATAACAGAATAATAGATAAACATATTATTGATAAGGAAATTGTTCAGAAAATTGTCAAGTCATTACTAAAAAAAAACGTCTATGTTGAGTTATACACGGTTGACGGGTATTACATACAAAAAGATGCGATATCCGATATAACAAGAAAGCATGCAGCTATCCTATACCGTGATCCGGTATTGCTTGAATCTTTGGAAAATGATGCTAACAAGCTTGAGGTAACTAAAATCACACCAGTGGCAAAGGATAAAAACGAAAGACAAATAATCGTCGACATAATCAAAGATTTTGAAAACATCCTTTCTCTGCAATGGGGAGTGCATTTAACAGCGAATCATTTAGAATTTGGGATAATAACTTTAAAATACATCTCAAAAAAAGAGTCGGCCTTACGAATTTCCCGTACAACCGGTATTGATATGTCTCAGATGCTTGGAGTAGGTGACAGCATGACAGATTGGCAGTTTATGGATATCTGCGGTTATGCATCTGCCATGGGGAACGCAAACGATGAGTTAAAACAATTGGTCAAAAAAAAGGGCGAAAAAGGGTTTGTTGCGCCAAGTGTGGATGAAAACGGCATACTTGCCGTATTCCGTCACTTCAATATTTTAAATAAATGAAGTAATTGGCGGGAGAAAATCCGTGTTGATGATACAATAGTAAAACCAATAGTTATCTATTTCATTTCCTTACTTGTTAATTACCAGTTGAAACATATCTATGAAATCAGAACAAATGATTGCATTTATTTTCGTTGCGTTATTTCTCACTTTTGTTATTGCAGCTTTTTTTATGACAAGAAAATCTGATGAGAAGACAGGTTCTAATCAGGTTACAAAGAGTACAAGCTCCCAAAGCTCATCGACTGATGCAACAAAAGAGGCATTACTTGAGTCGCAGGAGGAAAATATAGCTGCGGAAATTGATCAAAACAAGGTGTATATCGCTTCCCTCAATACAACTGAAGGTGTAATACGAATAGAGCTTAATGCAAAAATGACACCCAAGACTGCGGCCAATTTCATAACACTTTCAAAAAAAGGATTTTATGACAATACTATTTTTCACAGGGTAATCAAGGGATTTATGATACAGGGAGGTGACCCAAACGGAGATGGTACCGGAGGACCGGGATATAAATTCGATGACGAGAAATTTGAAGGAGAATATACGCGGGGTACGGTTGCCATGGCAAACAGCGGTCCCAATACCAACGGCAGCCAATTTTTCATTATGCACGCCGATTATCCTTTACCTAAAAATTATGTGATATTTGGAAAAGTGATTGAGGGGCTTGATGTTATTGACAAGATTGCTGAAGCCGAGGTTACGGATAATGGAATGGGTGAGGTATCAACTCCTGTAAGCCCAGTCAAGATTTTATCGGCTTCAATTGTTGAAGACTGAACAATATCCTAAGCAATATAGTATCCTTGTGCAAACAGTATAAGAAGGATAAAGGACAGGATTATTCCTGCAAACATGTATGCATATCGAAAAACCCTGCTGTCAATGTCCGCAAGAGCAATAAATATTGGAAACAGAGGAAGAATGTAACGCGGTAAGCCTGAGAGGGTGCCTGATAAAACAGGTATGACTATCGCAAAAACAGCAAATAAAGCATATGATTTTCTTATGTTTTGCTTCCACATTAGGTAAAAGGAAAATAGGACAAATAGAAACACTGACAATTCCAGAAACACAATCCACCATTCATAAACCGAGGGAGAGACAAGAATAAGCATTTTGATGTATCTATAGAAGGTTTGTAAAGGAAAAACCAGTTCTCCGGTTGCCCTGCCGTTTGAAAGTTCTCCGTGCTGCCGGATAAAATACACAGGATCCCCCCATTTTGCATAATTATATGCTGCATATATCAAAGTACCAGTTAAGGCAATAAGGGATGCTACGATTTTTCGTATGTCTTTTTGACGCTGCTCTACATATTCGACAAGTAATACAAGGAAAAACACAACGCCAACTACTCTAGTTGCAGATGCAAAAGCACCGCATATACCGGCAAGCCACCATTTGTTGTTCCTGCTAAAGTAAAAAACTAGAACACTAAGAAGAAAAAAAAGACTCTCAGAATATACAGCCCCAAAAAAAAATGATGTCGGAAAAAAAAGGAGAGCCAGAAGGCTTAGCTTTGACTTGTCACTATTGTAATCAAGCCTAAGCAATCGATACAAGACATAAAGTCCAAGTAAAAAAAACAAATTTGACAGGATTAGTGCTATTGCAAATGACAGAAAACTATAGATTTTGATATCACCAAAAACCAGTGCAATCCCTTTGATAAACATTGGATACAGCGGCAGGAACCGTGCATTGGTTGTATAACCTTGTGCAGCAATAGTCAGATAATGTACGCCGTCAAAGTTTGCCCAAGGGTAAAGCAAGGGATTTGGAAGTGGGGTAAACGGCTCTGTATATCCCCATAAGGTCGTGTACTCAAATCCTTTCCTGAAAGGAACCAGATATAGAAATACCAGTGGGAAACAAAGCAGTAATCGCCAGATGAAAAAAATGATTGCTGCGGTTTTTGGATTTTTCCACTCATCTTTTTTCACAGTATCCGTATTATACCTATTTTTATCCCTTGACAAAAGATTAAGCAAATTGTACTCTGTACACCTATACCTGAGGTATAGGTATTATCAATTTATTTTATATATAATTATGAATTCATCAAGAGGAAAAACACTCATAGGTTATAAAAAAGCAAAAAGCCTGATTCAGCGGATTATAGACATGATAGACAAGGGTGAATATTGCATTGATATCATGCAGCAGAACCTGGCTGTCATCGGTCTTCTGAAATCAGCACATCAACAGTTGATGGAAGATCATCTCAACTCATGTTTTAAAACAGCGATGGAAACAAAGAATGAATCAAGAAAAAAAAAGATGACTGCTGAGATCCTGAAAGTTAGCAGTTTGTATAACAAATGAAAAGGACTTTTATATCGATTAAAGGTATGCATTGCAGATCGTGTGAAATCCGTGTTGAAGATGAATTACTTAAGGTGCCGGGTGTTAAAAAAGCAGATGTAAATCATAAAACAGGGATAGCTTACATACATCACAGCAATGCTTCACTCAATACTGAAGAGATCTCAAATGCAGTATCTGGGGCCGGGTATAAACTTGGGGTAAATAAGAAAAGCACGGATTTTTTTTCATCCAATAAGCAAGACTATATAGATGTAGTACTTGCAGTTTTTATAGTTGGACTTATCTTTATTATCATAAAAGAGCTGGGTTTGATTGATATCTCTGTTGCCGTTACTCCTGGTTATGGTAATTTGGGGATAGCATTTTTAGTCGGAGTTACTGCTGGGCTCTCAACCTGTATGACACTAGTCGGAGGGCTTGTCCTTGGTATTTCCTCACGCTTTAATCAGACACATGCTCAAGCTTCATCAAAAGTCAAATTTATTCCCCATTTATTCTTTAATGCCGGCCGTGTTGGAGGATTTTTTTTACTCGGGGGTCTTATCGGTATGATAGGTTCCTTAATTCAACTATCCACCGGTTTTATTGGTTTGCTTACCGTCATTGTTGGAACTGTGATGATAGTTTTGGGTCTGCAGCTTATCGGCATTTTTCCGGGGTTATCAACTATCAGCCTGACTTTACCCAAGGTCGTTTCAAGAATTTTTGGAATAACTGAAAAAGCGCAAAATGAGTATTCGCATACCCGCTCATTTATTTTAGGAGTACTAACCTTTTTTTTGCCGTGCGGATTTACGCAGGCTATACAGCTTTATGCCGTTTCAACTGGATCTTTTTTAAAGGGCGCACTTGTCATGGCGGTTTTTGCCGCAGGGACAATGCCTGGTTTATTAAGTGTGGGTGGAATTACGTCTATTGTCAAAGGATCGTCTCAAAAATCATTTTTCAGATATGCTGGAGTTGTTATCATAGGACTTGCCATCTTTAATATCTTTAACGGTGTGAATCTTTTTCAGGTGTCAACCGGTGTATTTTCCAGTCAAACCGATATCAGGCTTGATGACCCAAACGTTTTAGAGGAAAACGGCATACAGACAGTCCGTATGATCCAAGATAATCATGGGTATAATCCAAACACTTTTACCATAAAAAAAGGAATACCAGTCAGATGGATTGTAAGATCAACAGATCCGTATTCGTGTGCCAGCAGCTTGATTATGCCTGCGTTTAATATACGTACCCATCTCACAGAAGAAGAGAAAATAATTGAGTTTACTCCATCCAAATCAGGACAGATTCCTTTTAGCTGCAGTATGGGTATGTATACGGGAAAATTTAACGTTATAGAGGATTAATACAAAAGTTAGAAGTCACAGATAACAAATGAAAGTCAATAATCAAAAAATTAAACTGTCACTTTCAGGTATGCATTGTTCATCCTGTGCGATTATTATTGAAAAATCATTGAAAACTACGCCTGGCGTACAGGATGCACAGGTAAATTTTGCGGCTGAAAAAGCATCGGTGACTTTTGACCAGTCAATTCTTAGAAAAGAATCTCTTTTGGATGTTGTCAAAAAAACAGGATACTCCGCAACTTTTGCTGATGATAATGATACAGGTTTCGAAATAAAGAAGAAAAAGGCGGAAACAGACAATCTATTTAAATCACTGCTTTTGAGTATTGCACTAAGCTCTCCTATGGTTTATTTTATGCTCTTTGATTTTATTAATCTACCGGGACAAGGACTTATCATGCCTTATGTCGGTATTATTTCAATTGTTCTAACAACTCCGATACAATTTATTATAGGACAGAGGTTTTATAAAGGAGCATGGTCGGCACTACGTCTGAAGACATTTAACATGGATTCGCTTATTGCAATAGGTACATCCGTTGCTTATTTTTATAGTTTAGCAAATTATATCAATCATGTTCTTATCACAAAATCCCTTGTCGGTATAAAAGGTGAAAGAATATCGGAGCTTTATTTTGAAACAGCAGCATTGCTTGTTACCTTTGTAATTTTGGGGAAATGGCTTGAGGCGCATGCAAAAGGACGTACGTCTGACGCCATACAAAAACTTATGGGTCTTCAAGCAAAAACAGCTCGGGTAATCCGGAATGGGAAGACTATTGATATATCGATAAATGAAGTGGTTATGGGTGATGTCATATTAGTCAGACCCGGTGAAAAAATACCTGTCGACGGCACTATAATCAAGGGATACTCATCGGTTGACGAATCCATGTTGACGGGTGAGAGTATGCCTGTTGAAAAAAAAGTGCACGATCAAGTGACTGGAGGTACCATAAATAAAACGGGAAGCTTTGAGTTTCAAGCAAAAAGAGTCGGGTCAGAGACAAAGTTGTCACAGATTATACGTCTGGTTGAGGAAGCACAAGGATCAAAGGCGCCAATACAGGATTTTGCAGATAAGATTTCTGCATATTTTGTACCTGCAGTTATCACATTCGCCATCATTGCTTTTGGGATTTGGTATTTGATAATTGGAGCTTCACTGTCTTTCAGTCTAATGGCTTTTACTGCAGTTATTGTCATTGCCTGTCCTTGTGCCTTGGGTCTTGCTACACCAACTGCTATCATGGTTGGTACAGGAAAAGGTGCCGAACACGGCATCCTTATTAAAGGTGGTGAGCCACTTGAAAGCGCTCATAAGATACAAACTATCGTTTTTGATAAAACCGGGACTTTGACCACAGGAAAGCCTGAAGTGACTGATATTGTTTCATTCACTGAGACAGAGGAAGACAAGGTGTTAGCGATTGCCGCCTCACTAGAAAAACAATCGGAGCATCCATTGGCTGAGGCAATTAATCTCTCTGCACAAAACAAAAAAAAGAAACTTATGACGGTTACTGCTTTTAAGGCAATCCCCGGATATGGGGTAGAGGGAGTCATAGATAAAGAACATTATTCTCTTGGCAACAGAAAACTTATGGAAACAAAAGGACTATCAGGAGAAAATATAAATAAAAAAATTATAAAACTGGAAAAGGAAGGGAAAACGGTTATGATTTTATTCAATAAGACGAAGATTCTTGGCATGATTGCTGTTGCCGATACTATAAAAGAAACTTCACGTGAGGCGGTTTTGATGCTACAAGAACGGGGGATAGAAGTATATATGATAACCGGAGACAATGCCAGGACTGCACAATCAATTGCCGCTCAAGTTGGTATAAAAAATGTCTTAGCTGAGATACTTCCTGAGGAAAAGGCGGAAAATATAAAAAAGCTCCAATTCCCAATAACCAGCAACCAATCACCAACAACTAAACAACAAAAGTTTGTCGCTATGGTGGGAGACGGTATAAACGATGCTCCTGCATTAGCGCAAGCTGATCTGGGGATATCTATGGGATCGGGGACTGATATTGCGATAGAAACAGGAGGCATCATACTCATTAAAAACGACTTGCGCGATGTTGCGTATGCAATTGAACTCTCGCAAACAACCATGAACAAGATAAAGGAAAATCTTTTTTTTGCATTGTTTTACAATGTGATGGGTATTCCCATTGCAGCACGGGTATTTGTTGGGTTTGGATTGGTATTAAAACCTGAGCTGGCCGGGCTTGCCATGGCCTTAAGTTCTATATCAGTAGTAACCAATTCATTGCTTCTGCGTACTTATAAACCAGGAGGGAAAAACACAATCTTGTCTATTGCTCCCTATATCATGGTTGCACTTTTTGGGCTTATGTTTTTCGAATTCGCACGAATAAGTTCCAGTATGGTTGGAAGATGAAAGGACGATTTTATGAAACAAATTCTTTCATATTTTCTTCATTTATTACAAAAGAATTTCCCTGTCCTGATACGATTTTATATGCAATTTTCCGTACCATTGCTTCAAGTTCGCGCTCGAGTGATCGGATACCAGGTTCAAAACCCAATGGTCGCACCATTTTTGCCCATACAAGTTCATCGATTTTCAACTGTTCTGAAGTAAGTCCTGATTCTTTCATAAAACGGGGGAGTACAAAGCGTTTGCCGATCTCGATCTTTTCTGCATCATTGTATGATGGCATCTGTATAACTTCAAGGCGGTCAAGTACGGCAGTTGCAATCGTGGTTGTATTGTTTGCGGTTGATACAAACAGACACTCCGACAGATCAAAAGGGTAATCGATAAAGTAATCTGTATATGAGGCATTTTGTCCGGGATCAAGAAGTTCAATCAAAACACCCATGATTGAAGCGCGTGACTCCGGGGTACAGCGGTCAAGTTCATCCAAAAGTATGACCGGATTTCTTGTTCCGGCACGTCTCAATGCTTTCATTATCATACCCGGTTCAGCTTCAGGCGCTGTTTTTGACTGTCCACGAAGGTCAAGTGCAGAAGAAAGTCCTCCAAAAGGTATTCTGACGAGCCTTCTTCCCATAGACTCGGCAATAGAACGGGCGAATGTTGTTTTACCTGTGCCTGCCAAGCCGACAAAAAAAAGGTTAGGAGCATGAAACCGGTCTGTTTTGAGATTCTTTTTTTGGAGTGCAAGGACTGAAAGATATTCAAGTATTCGTCTTTTGATTGCTTCAAGTCCAAAGTGATTTTGATCAAGAAAGGCTTTTGCTTTATTTATATCAAGTGTATCTTCTGTTTTTATATTCCACGGAATATGGGTAATCCAGTCAATATACTTTGCCGTAATATCAAGCTGAGTAAGACTGCCGCCATATTTTAATGTAAGGTTGATTCGTTCAATCTGCTGCAAAGCTTTGTCGTGAAGATTAGCAGGTAATTGCGCAGCCTGCAACTGATTGCGCAACTTTTCTATCTCTGACAGGCTATTTTGCAGATTGTTTTGGTTAGCAGACGAATTATCCACTTGACAAAATTAATTTTTTTTTATAAAGTTAAGAACGTATTTTCCTATTATTAATTATCTTACAAGTTTTTTTACAATAAATCTATGTCAAAACAAAAGGGTTCGACTATCAAACCTTTGTTTGATTACGTTCTTATAAAGCCTCTCGCATCTGAAGAAGTAACTCCCTCAGGCATCGTTATTCCGGATACCGCAAAAGAAAAGCCGCAGGTTGGTGAGATTATGGCTATCGGTCCCGGAGCGCATAACCCAGACGGCAAACTCATGCCCATTCTTGTCAAAGTAGGGCAAAAAGTAATGTATAAAAAATGGGGCGGGAATGAGATAAAAGTTGGGACACAGGAGTGGCTGCTAGTTGAGCAAAAAGACATTATGGCAGTTGTGGAGTAATGTTTTGAAAATAAGGAATTTGCATTAATTATAAATTACATACTATATATGGCAAAACAAATTAAATACGGAACAGATGCAAGAACCAAACTTCTTTCAGGTGTTAATCAGTTGGCTGATGCGGTTGCAACAACTTTGGGTCCAAAAGGAAGGAATGTAGCACTTGACAAAAAATGGGGAGCACCGACAGTTGTACACGATGGAGTGACTGTTGCCAAGGAAGTTGAACTTGAGGATGCATTTGAAAATATGGGAGCCCAGCTTGTCAAGGAAGCTGCATCAAAAACAGCTGATGTTGCTGGAGACGGTACGACAACCGCAACTATTCTGGCACGGGCAATTGTGTCTGAGGGAATAAAGATGATAACGGCAAACGCCAATCCTATGATTATGAGACGTGGTCTTTTGACTGCTAGCGAATATGTTGTTGATGAACTTAAAAAACTTTCCAAAAAAATCACTCTTGCAGACGCATCAAGCGTTGCAACAATATCGGCAGGAGACAATGATTTGGGAAATCTTATTGCTGATGCTTTAAAAAAAGTCGGCGGAAAAGACGGTGTTGTAACAGTTGAGGAAGGTAAGGGGCTTGTTACATCGGTCGATCATAAGGAAGGTATGCAGTTTGATAAAGGATTTGCTTCACCTTATTTTGCAACAGATACGGACAAGATGATTGCTGAGGTAGAGGATCCGTATATTCTGATAACAGACAAAAAAGTGACGGCAATTGCTGATCTTTTGCCATTTTTGGAAAAGTTTGTAAAAGTTTCCAAAAACCTGGTTATCATTGCGGATGACATTGAGGGAGAGGCACTGGCTACTCTGGTTGTCAATAAATTACGGGGTACATTTAACGCACTTGTTGTTAAAGCTCCGGGATTTGGTGACCGTAGGAAGGAAATGCTTGGGGATATCGCAGTATTGACAGGTGGTACAGTCATCTCCGAAGATCTGGGAAAAAAACTTGAAAATGTCGATATCGATGATTGCGGAAGGGCTGATAAAGTAAAATCAGATAAAGAAAATACAAGCATCATAGGAGGAAAGGGAAATAAAAAAGCAATAGAAGCGCGCATTGCACAGATCAAGCGTGAGATAGTTGATTCTACCTCTGATTTTGATAAAGAAAAACTTCAGGAAAGGTTGGCCAAACTTTCAGGTGGTGTTGCAGTCATAAATGTTGGAGCAGCAACAGAAGTCGAACTTAAAGATAAAAAAGAGCGGGTGATTGATGCAGTTGCAGCAACAAAAGCAGCTCTTGAAGAAGGTATTGTACCAGGTGGAGCTATTGCGCTTCTTGATATATCCCAGCGGATGCATTTGTCAGATGCGCAAAAGGCAAAAGTGTCAAGAGATGAGGCTATTGGTTTTGAGATAGTAAAAACAGCAATAGAGGAACCTTTCAAACAGCTTATGAGAAACGCGGGTGTTGATCCAGGACAACTTATTGCAAAGGCTCGTGAAGGATCAGCAAAAGGGTACGGATTTGATGTCTTGCAGGTTGAAGCTGCAGATGGGGCAAAACCCATCGATATGATCAAAGCCGGCATCATCGATCCGTTGAAGGTTGTGAGGACTGCAGTCCAGAACTCCATATCAATTGCAGCCATGATACTTACAACCGAAGCTCTCATGACTGATTTGCCGGAGAAAAAGCAGGATGTTCCTGCAATGCCTGGCGGTATGGGAGGCATGGGTGGTATGGGAGGATATTAAAAGACACGTTTTGTTAATAAAACCCCCTCCATTCGGGAGGGGGTTTTTAATCGTCTGAAGTTAGGCCCAGTCCAAGCATCGGAAGTAAAAAAAGATCGATAAATGAGGATATGACCTCGGCAATTATCCCGCTTGTGTATTCGGGAGAAACCTCTTTCATATATATATTTTATCTATGAAACGGAAATTGTGCATACACTGCTTTTTCACCCAGTTCCCTTTCAATTCTCATAAGCCGATTGTACTTTGCGGTACGCTCGCTTCTTGCAGGAGCTCCTGTTTTTATCTGACCTGTCCCCATCGCAACAACAAAATCCGCCATAAAAGGATCCTCGGTTTCTGCACTTCGATGAGAGACAATAGCGGTCATTTCTGCTTTTCTTGCCATTAGTATTGTTTGCACAGTCTCAGTGATTGTTCCGATTTGATTTAGTTTTATTAGAATTGAGTTACACGTTTTTTCATCGATACCTTTTTTAAGTCTTTTGATATTTGTGACAAACAAGTCATCTCCCATAACTTGCATCTTTCCTTCAGTTTTTTCATAAAGAAGTTTGAAACCCTTCCAATCGTCTTGATCAAAAATATCTTCCATGGATACGATAGGGTATTTATTCCATAACAAAAGGTAATATTCCACCAGTTCTTCTGTTGTCATTTTTTTTCCTTCCTTCTTTAACTGATATTTACCGTCTGTGCCTTCTGTATCGGCAGGTAGATAAAATTCAGATGCTGCTCCGTCAATTCCTAAATATATATCACTTTTTGGTTTATACCCAGCTATTTCTATTGCCTCTGTTAATACTTGAAACGGCTCCTCGTTGTTTTGAAACTGAGGGGCAAAACCACCCTCATCTCCAACCGCTATGCTGTATCCTCTTGATTTGAGAACCTTTTTTATTGTATGGTAAACTTCGACACCCATTCTAATTGCCTCTGTCGTATTTTTTGCGCTAACAGGAAACAGCATATATTCCTGTATGTCTGTTGCCCAATTTCCATGTTTTCCTCCATTTAAAACATTAAACATAGGAAGAGGCATGACATATGTATCAGAAGAGTCTGGATTGAGTTTTGATAGATATTTATAGAGAGGTTTTTTTTCAGATGCAGCAGCTGCACGTGCGACACTCATGGAAACGGATAATATCGCATTGGCGCCAAGTTTGCTTTTATTTTCTGTTCCATCAGCCGCGATCATCGCCCTATCAAGTTTTTCCTGGTTTTCTGCATCAATGCCTATAACAACACGGGATAATACATTATTTACATTTGATACTGCCTTTAATACACCCTTTCCTAGATATCGGGACTTATCACCATCCCGTAGCTCAACTGCTTCATATTTCCCGGTTGAGGCCCCTGAGGGAACTGCGGCCCAACCCTCTGATCCATCTTCAAGCACGGTAACGCATTCGATTGTGGGGTTGCCTCGACTGTCAAGAATTTCCTGTGCATGTATTGATTTGATTTTCATATGTCTTCCATAATTGGTAACAATGCTTATATGATAACAAAAAGTCACATGATATGTATCTATTTCTTATGGAGAAAATACGGATATATATTTTTTTAGTGCAGTTTCAACCCCGATATGCAAGGGTTGAGGAAATGAAGACACGGTAAACCAGCCAATCTTATCAATTTTTTCAGGATCATTATTTTTTACTTTCATGGGATTGACCAATATAAGAAACGGAAAAGCAATCCAGTGTGTTTTTTTTCCTTCATATACTCTAAAGAGAGTATAGGATAGAAGATTTTTTAAAATAACCGCGCTACATCCGTATTCTTCTTTTACTTCCCTCAAGACATTCTCCTCAAGTGTCTGGCCAAACTCGAGTTTGCCTCCTCCACAGTCCCATACTCCAACATCATCCCGGCATTTACTGCTCCTTTTATGGAGAAGAAACTTTCCTTTTCCGTCTGTACAATAAAAAGGAGTTGTTATACCTATAAAGTCAATTCCCGGCTCTTGCATCCTCATTGATATAACTGATTTATGTATGTTCAACTGACAGATATTTATCCGTCATACTTGCAACAAGATAGTCCACAAGACTTTGCATGCGTATTTTTGCACCTGCAACTACTTTATCTGCTCCTCCGTAATATAAGAAAATCTCCTCATTCTTTACAATAAATCCGCACGGAAAAACAACATTATTTACAATTCCTTCTTTTTCATAGTACTCCAGTGGCTCCAAAATGGGATAGGATGTCCGAGCCTTGACGCGCGATATGTCGTGAAGGTCAAGAAGAAATGCACCAAGCCGATAGTGGTGATCTATCTGGCTTATCCCATGATAAAAAACTAGCCAGCCGTACTCTGTTTTGAGAGGAGGTGCATTAATGCCGATTTTGATATCATCCCATGTTTTCGGTCTGGGAGAGATAATCATATTGTTTTCCAAGTAGGGTTTTTTTCGAAATTCCAGATCATCCACAACATCAATGACGATATTCGGTTCTATCCGGTGGAAAAATGCATATTTACCATTTATTTTTTCCGGAAATATACAACCGTCTTTATCAGCGATGTCAGGAGGGGATATGATCTTGGGATCAGACCATTTATCCCAGTTTCTTTTCAAAAAGTCCAAAACTCCAATTGAGGTCATGGCAAGTCGGGGAAGCTTTCCGTCGTAGGCGGTATAACACATATACAGTATTTTATCGATAAGGGTAACACGCGGATCTTCACATCCTGAGCCGCTTGCCTTATTGACTGCGATTTCTGATCTTGTGCGTGGGACATAAATAGGCTCAAGTATTCGTTCGTCAATATATATACCATCATAACTTATGGCACATCCTATATATGAGACATTATCCGCAGATGTACTGCGATATATGATATATGTTTTTCCATCAAGTTCAACTGCTGCAGGGTTAAAAACAGCAATATTTTCCCATGGATGTTCAGGAATAGGAAGTAACAAGGGGTTGTTGGGAAAACGTTTGCATTGTATTATCCCCGGTGTGTTTATCTCAACATGTTCCAGAAATGCATTAAGAGGAGACTCCGCAAGACAACAGAAGCTGTCTGAAGCGCCGTAATACACTTTAAGATTGTTGTTTTCGATAAGAGCTCCTGACGGAAAAACAACATTTTTTATCTGTCCTTCCTTCTCGTAAGTAGTTTCCGGTACAAGGCATGGGTCTTTTATGCGGCCGATAATCTTTTGCGGATCTTTTAAATCCAGAAGAACCGCCTCAATTCTGAAAATCCGACCTTCGTGAAAATAATTTTTTATGTATGAATGAAGAAGAAGCCAGCCATATTTTGTTTTGAGTGGCGGTGCGCCAATTTCAACTTGATCAGTGCTTACTCTTTGAAGCGGTATGCAATGGTCATCAAGACGTTCATACCATTTTTTCCAAAATTCTTCATCCCACAGAGTCTCAATTCTCTCAACTTGGGCATATGCGATTTTTGATGGCGGATTATCAGTATTGGCAGTGAGAAGGACCGTATATTTACCATTTATTTTTTCAGGAAACATAGTCATGCCTTTTGAATTAAACGGAGTTATAAGATGTTTTTCCGTTACAGTTTTCAAATCTTTTGATAAGGCGACTGCAGATTTGATATGCATACTTTGAGGAGGATATCCTGACAGGGCAGTATAAAAAATAAAATACATATTATCGATTTTTGTAATACGGGGATCCTCACACCCATACATATCCCAATCACAGTCAGGCTTGATGAAAGCAGTACGCTCATCAAAACTGATACCATTATGGCTCACGGCTTTTCCGATCGTAGAAAGACGTAATTTCTTATTCTTATAAAGAATCTCTTGTCCCATTGCCCGGTATAAGAGATGGTATGTTGTATCATCTTTTAATATCGATCCGTTAAATACAGCAAAAGATTCCCAATCATGTGTCGTATCCGGACTTAAGATCGGATTTTCCGCATGACGTTTAAGCAGACTCATTAATAGTTTACCTCTTGAATTTGTATACGTTCAAGAGAAGCGGTTTCCTTTTCCTGAAGTTCTTTCAGAAATGTTTGAAGACGGGCTGTTGCCACACATACTACAGAGTCAGCTCCGCCATAGTATACAAGGAGAGTATCTTTTACAATAACAGCCCCGCATGGATATGCAACTCCCGGCTTGAACCCGTTATTCTCATATTCTTCGGTAGGTCGGATAATGGGTTGATTTGTACGATGAAGAACTTTGGTTGGATCCTGTAGATCAAGAAGCATTGCTCCAATATGGTATTTACTGGCATCCCGGTCATCCACGCCATAATAGATAAGAAGCCATCCGCTTTCTGTTTTCAAAGGAGGCGCTCCTGCTCCGATCTTGCGGCTGTCCCACATGTTTTGCCGTATCTTTATTTGATATTGGCCTTTGAGCCATTTGGATGTGCCGTCAAAATTGAGATCATCGACAAAATCAATAAGAATATTTGGAAATACTCGGTGGAAAAAAACATATTTGCCGTGTATTTTTTCCGGTAGGAGACACCCGCTTTTGTCAATAATACCCGGTGGAGAGATAAGGACAGGCTTTGTCCAATGCCATCTTTGGCTTAAAAAATCCTTAATATGGATGGAAGTAAGCGCTAAGCGTGGAGGACTCCACCCGTCAAATGCTACATATGTCATGTATACACGATTATCGATTTGAGTAACACGGGGGTCTTCACATCCGCCATATGATCCTCCGGACATAAAGTCGTGTCTTGCTGAATTTGTCGTATTATTTTCAAAATGGGCTGAAGGGGAATATATCGGCGTGTCAGATCTTTCGTCAATTCGTATACCGTCCCGGCTTGTTGCATAACCGACTTTAGATACATAGTCAAATCCTTGAGCACGATATAATATATGCACCTTATTATCTGCATAAAGTGCTGCCGGATTAAATGTATTAAATGCCTCCCAATCATTTTTTGACCGGGGTTTGATGATGGGATTGTTTTTGTGTTTGTGCAGAGTCTTTGGTTTGGACAAAACAGTTATCGAGCGGGGGTCAATAAAAAAACCTGCAAAGTTTATGGCATAGATGATCTGATCCTGTACGTTCCAGTAAGATATCAGCCGGTTGTCCTTGTACAAGGTACCTATGTGCCTTGCATTTGTATCAGGCCATACATCTTTTTGCGACCAAATCGGACTGTTTGTTCTCCAAAGCAATGTTTCAGGTGACTGTTTGTCAAACAAGGCGAGGTAGGCAATGCGATAGGTATTTCCCCGGTCAACTTCTTTTTTAAAATACAAAAGTAGAAGTCCCTGATCTGTTTGATACACTCCACCAACTTCCAGAGGACGTGCATCAGTTATAAGCGGTTGCAAAGATGAGTCCCAAGTATATAAGTCCTTGCTGTATGCAAGATTGATATCGCGGCTTCCATAATATGAGACATATTGTTTATTGAACTTGAAGTCGGACACCATCACTGTTTTATCTTTCGGAGATGGTATAGAGCCAACATAACTTATGGTTGTATTATTCAGGATTCCAATTTTTCCGTAATTTTTTCCAAAAAGGATGAAAAATTGTTCTTCGCCCTGTGAAAACGAATGTATATGCGTGGTTATCGCTTTTTCTTGCAAAGGGTAGGTATAGACCAGATTATTACATTGGAAATCATATCCATCGCAGCTTTGGCTTAGTTCAAGTAACTGCGGATTTTCACGTTTTCGAAGAAGGAGGGATATTGCATTGTTTTTAGTAAAAATTCCTGCTGCCTCATAATTTTTCCTGTCTAATTTTGAGCGGAAAAAATTGGAGAGCTTCAGTTTGACCAAATCAATAGTATCCATAATAAACAATATATCCGCAAATAAATGGGCTTACTTTTATATTAAAGTATTTTTTATGTTTTGTGTAGAGTATTTATTCTGTATCAGCGTACCAGTCCTAGTGGCATATACCAGGTAAACGCCTTTTTACATACCGGGCAGTTTATCGGAGGTTTTTTTCCGGTATGGATATATCCGCAATTAACGCATTTCCACTCCAGTTCCTCATTGCTGTCATAAAGAGTCTTACTGTCAAGTTTTTTTGCCAGTATGATGTATCTTTCTTCATGTTTTTCTTCGACCTCCTTTAATTCACCAAATAGCAGTGCGGCTTCATTTTGTTTTTCCCTTAAAGCAACTTGTTCAAAATCAGGATACATCACAGTCCACTCATATTTTTCTCCTTCAGCTGCCATTTTAAGATTATCGGAAGTTTTACTATACGGCTTTATCTCGAGATTTCCTGGCGTAGTAACAGGTACATTAATAAGCTCAAACAATTCTTCAGCATGTACCCGTTCATTATCAGCTGTTTCTTCAAATATCCGTGCAATCCACTCGAGCCCTTCCTTATGCGCTATTTTGGCAAACATATAATATTTATTCCGGGCTTGGCTTTCACCGGCAAAGGCTTTAAGAAGATTTTGTTGTGTATTATTCATAGGTATATGATATCAGGAAAAACAACTATACGTCAATACACTCTCTATAATATTCGTTTTTTATCAGATTGAGTGTATAATTCAATTGTCAGTATACTTGTTATCCCAAGGATTTTTTCATGCATGATAATCTGCAACAACAAATAATCAAAAAAATACATGAGCTTATCAATACTTGTACAGTTTTAATACTGTTTCTTTTTTTTATCTTATATGTTGGAATTTTTTCACATCTTACTGTAAATAGATTCTTGAGTTTTGGTGCTCATTACTATGATCTGGGTATCATGGACCAGACGGTCTATAATACATCGCAAGGTTATTTTCTTGATATGACCAATCCTCATCTTTTGAAAAACACTTCCCGACTGGCTATACATTTTGATCCAATTCTCGCAATCTTTGCTCCTTTCTATAGTCTCTATGCAGATCCAAAGGTATTGCTTATTGCGCAAACCGTACTATTGGGTGCAGGAGGTTTGGCATTATATGTTATAGCACAACATACAACAGGGTCAAAATTGATCTCGCTTTTTATCTCTCTTTTATATTTTTTGTATTATCCGATGCAAAACAGCAATCTGTTTGATTTTCATGCAGTGACCATTGCAACCACAAGCCTGTTTTTCATGTATTTATTTTTGAAAATAAAACCGTTTCAGAAGCAATGGATGAATATGTTTTTAGGAATAATTTTTTTGACTATCAGTCTTTTGTGCAAGGAGCACATATCACTTACCACATTGTTTTTTGGTTTATATCTTTGGGTAACCGAAAAAAAGAAAAGTATTCCACTATTTATTATTACGCTAAGCATGACAACATTTATTATTGTAGTTTTCAAAGTCATACCTTATTTTAAAGAAGGACTTCCTAATGCTATAGAGTATTATGATTTCCGTAATCCTTTTGCCTTGTTCAAAAGACTTTTTGACTGGGAGAGTTATAATTATATATACAATCTTTTATTACCCGTTGGATTTATATCATTACTTTCACCTCTTCATCTTTTGATTGCGACTCCTGATATTCTTATCAATCTTCTGTCCTCAAACGGCAATATGAGGGGTTTTTACTTTCATTACACAGCAACCATCACACCCTTTGTTTTTATTGCGGCAACCTACGGTATAAAAAAACTCTACAGTCTTCTGGAAAAGAAGCTATATAAAAGGGAGCTTATTGCAATATTACTTTTGATTCTATTGACCGCGATTTATACCAATTGGAAAAAGGGAGCGCTTGTACGCGCAGATTATACAATTGATGTCAAGAGGCTTGATATGGTAAGGTATTGGCAGAGGCGATTAAAGGATGACCGTATCACGGTATCTGCAACCGGTAAGATCGCTCCTTTCTTTACAGCAAGAAGATATTTTATCGATTTTCTGTATGATCCGTCTTACATGAGTACAGGAAAAACAAAAGAAGATCTTTATGAGGAAATAGGTAAATACGAAAGGGCCGATTATGTGCTTATATATACAAAAGAAATTGATACTTCAAGTACCATTTCTATGACATATTACAATCATCTGAAAACCAACCCAAATTATCAGATGGTTGATGATAGAGAAGGAATTGAAGTGTATGAGAGAAGAGATATTATTAATTTAAATGAATAAAGTGTTTTTCGTATTTTTCGGGTAAAAACGTATGATCTACCAGTAAATTGTTAAAAGGATAAAAGCAATCATTTGATATACTTCAGTTTGAATTCAGTATTATTAGGTATTTTTTTTAAGTGATGAGATCGGTCATATTCACTAACAAAATATTCATAGGTTTATCTTTTGTATTAATTGCGGGGTATATTATCCTTTTTTCCTATTTTTCAATCACCCGATTGTTGAGTTTTAATGCGCATTATTACGATTTGGGGATCATGGACCAGGCCGTATATAACACATCTCGGGGAAGGATTCTTGAGCTGACAGACCCAAACTCGCAGACAAATATCTCGCGTTTGGCGATACATTTTGATCCGATTCTAGCATTTTTTGCGCCTTTTTACTGGATATTGCCAGATCCGATTATACTTCTAATAGGTCAGTCGGTGATCTTGGGTCTAGGAGGAATTGCGGTGTTGCTTATCGCGCAACATATCCTCAATTCACGTTTTTTAGCACTTATTAGCCTTTTTTTATATCTGAATTATTACCCACTTCAACTATCTAATATGTTTGAATTCCACGCAGTGACAATCGCTACGACAACCCTGCTTTTCGCATTTTATTTTTTAGCTTTATTCCCACTGAAAAAAAAGAGAAATAACTTTATCGTAGGTATGATTTTTGTTATTCTCACGTTACTTACGAAAGAGAATACACCGCTAATTCTTATTGCCCTTTGTGGATACTTGTCTATCAAAAGAAAGGAGAAAAAAGTTTATCTGTTTACTGGATTATCCATATTTGTTTTTTTTATCCTTGTTGTTTTTATTATGATTCCCTTTTTTAGGAAATCACAATCGTTTGCACTCTCATACTATGATTACCATCATCCGCTATCACTATTAAGGTGGCTTTTTTCTCTACGAAGCATACGCTATATGATATCTCTTACAGCTCCTTTGGCGTTCCTGCCTTTTCTGGCGCCTATGCAGTTTATGATAATCATACCGGAATTATTCATAAACCTTCTTTCTTCAAACGATAATATGCGGGCAATGTATTATCATTACACTGCGCTTATTGTTCCTTTTACGATTATCGCGACCATATACGGATTGAAAAGGTTATTATCTTATGTTCGGATTCCTTTAAAAAACAATGCTATAGGGTTATTGTTAGTGGGGGTAAGTATTGTTGTAAATATCCAATCAGGATTTACCGATTATGCTTCTTATCAAATACATGAAGAATCTTTGAATATGGTGAGAATTTGGAGGCAGAAACTAAAAGATGACAGGATAAAAGTCTCAACAACCGGATCCATCGCTCCATTTTTTACACAGCGGAAGTATTTTTACAACTTCTTTTTTGATCCGGCATACCAGACTCTTGGGATGTCTGAGGAGGAAATAGAAAAAAATATTGACAAACATACAATTGCCGACTATATCATTATTTATGATAAGGATATTTATCCTGATGATGAGCTACGAAGAAAATTCTATGAAGAATTGAGGACAAATGAGGATTATGCGTTTGTTGAAGGAAAAGAAAACATTGAAGTTTATCGAAGAGTAAAATGATATTGAATATTAGCTGTATATACGGATTGGTTCATATTGAGATTTAATATACATGATTGATTGTGGGCGAATATGATCCGAGGTTCGCTGTCTCCGTAATAATTATCTTTCCACCCTGTGATCTGAAATCCGTTTTTCAGATATAAAAGAATTGCCGGTGTATTGAGGGGATGGGTGATAAGCCAAATAGTGAGCATTTTTGCAACACATTTATTACAATTCTTTCAGCTTTCTTTAAGAAACACACAGTAATCTGATAACTGTGAGATGCGAAAAGAGCTTCGCAGCTTCATATATAAAATAAGGGCGGGTAAAGCGGATACAGGGAACCGCGATAAACCCGAAAAAAAGCAAGATACAAAAAACACAATAATACCAACATCATCTGAACTGTTGTTGTTTATAATCTTTTAGCTTTTTACTGGGGCATATTCAAACAAATGCTCCAGGTTTTTTTAGGTTGATTAATTTGCGGTTTGTATCACAATTTTTGTACCCAGTATATAGTGATATAAACTGATGCAATAAGTGCAAGGACAAGGACACACTGCCAAAAAACCTGGTAAGCAAACAAATATGAATCATAGGGAAATATGGTATGTATCAAAGTCTTTTTTGCGGGATTGCGGTCTTTTGAGGAAAACTGCTGGTTTAACCAGTATATTATCTCTCCAAAACTTCGGACTACCCAAAAATATGAAACAAACACTGCATACAAATACAGATCGTTTGCAAAAAAAACCACCAAAGAAGCCAAGCACCAAAATAAACCGATGATGATACCGTCTCCCCATACGAAAATACCAAGAAGATACAGGAAAGGAGTGGTGCCGTATACGTTTTTCCTGTATCTTGACTCTTGGTAACTTTTTAAGCAAATAAACAAATTCACAATCAAAAAGACTGTGATTATATATATGGTTGGATTATACACTTCTTCTTGAAAATAAAATTCAATTTCTTTGTATATCACTTGGCAAAAAATCTGAATATCCATCCAAACATGCTTTTTGTTTGCTCTTCCGCCTGTATCTGTTCTTGTAAGGCTGTATTTTGGTTTACAAGCGATTGTATGGTTGCCTGTATCATGGTTGTATCATCCTGATTTGTAAGACGGGTTTGGATTTGTTCAAGCCGGGCGATCCTGAGCTGGTTTTGTTCAATTTCTGTATTGATGCTTTTTATTGCATGATAATCCGTGCCAAGCAACAGTTTTTTCAGTCTTCCTCTAGAATTCAATTTCTCGACATTTTGACCGATGATATCCTGTGCTTTATTTTGATCTTGCGCAATTTGTCTGACTTCTTCTCCGACACCTCCTTCTGTACGCAGCATTTGAAGCTTTTGTACTTGTGCTGCGACTGAGCTTATATGTTCTTGTGCATTCTGGCTTCTGTTTTGCGACTCGATACTTGTCTGTTGCATTGTTCCTGTTTGCTCCTCTTCTTTAGTCTGGGTCTGTAACTGTTTTTCATCTCCTTGATTTTGAGTTTGTATTTGATTTTGGTTTTGCACTTGTTTGCCTGAGCTTCCTTGTGCATGGGATTTGAAATGTTCGATCATTTGGACAGGAAGGAACAAAGATAAAAGAAGTAAAAAAATTGCCGATAGTATTTTCATATAATCACCTCCTTTCGAAAACTTAAGAAAATTATATATTAAGAACCATTTAAAAGTCTATATCAAGTTAAAAAATGCAATTTGACACTTTTTCAGCATTCAGTTAGACTATATGAACATGAGTTCATATAAGTGTTGTACGAAAGATACTGTTGTGTTTAAAAATGTATCTTTATTGGCTTCACTTATTAGACTGATTGGCGAAGAAAGCAGATTGAAGATCCTTTGTATTTTGAAGCAAGACAAACATTGTGTGTGTGAAATTATCGAGCATCTCCAACTTTCCCAAAGCTTGATATCCCACCATTTAAAGGATTTAAAAGATGCAGGGATAATCCAAAATAAAAAAAAAGGGCCTCGTGTCTTCTATACGCTTACAAAAAAAGGCAAACACATTATTAATTTATTATTCAAACTATGAAAATCCAAGTATTGGGAAGTGGATGTCCCACCTGTAAGAAGTTACATGAGATTACCCAGAAGGCAGTGGTTGAAATGGGATTAAAAGAAAAGGTGGAGTATCTTAGTGGTTCTGAAGGAATGCAAGCCTTGATTGAGATTGGTTCTATGACAAGTCCGGTTCTGGCGGTCAATGGAACTGTGGTAATGTCAGGTTTTACTCCTGATATTGAAAAGATAAAGAAGGTTATCGATACAGGAATGAAAGTAAAAAATGAAGCTTCCAAGTGCGGATGCGGAGGAGGTTGCTGTTAAACTCCTATGGATATATTTAAGCCCATTCAACTTTTTGCTGACCTTGTCACGTATCAATGGTTCCGGATAGTTCGTCATTCCTATTGGGGCGATGCGATTAATTTCTTTATCTATGACACTATAAAGATAGGACTCCTCCTTATTCTGATAAATTACTTCATGGCATTAACGCGTTATTACTTTCCGATGGAGAAGGTACGGGATGTACTCCTTAAGCGAAGATGGTTTGGACTCGATTATTTGTTTACGGCCATACTGGGAGTTGTTACTCCATTTTGTTCCTGTTCCTCAATTCCGCTCTTTATCGGTTTTGTCGGAGCTGGGATACCTTTAGGAGTTACTTTTGCTTTCCTTATTTCTTCGCCACTAGTGAATGAATCCTCCCTTTATCTATTTCCTGCGATGTTTGGGATGAACGTAACAATAATTTACAATGTTGTTGGCATTTTTATTGCAATGATTGGAGGATTCCTTATCCAAAAGTTAGGAATGGAGAAATATGTAAAGCCAGAACTGCTTAAATTCAAGTCAAGAGTACAGGTAGAACAGGAAAATGGGGGAAGTCCACTTCCACTTGTTGAATTATTAAAGTACTTTTGGACAGATGGAATGATTATCACAAAAAACGTATTTCCCTATGTAGTGCTTGGGGTAAGTATTGGAGCGCTTATCCACGGATTCGTTCCTGCTTCACTTGTCGAGAAATATCTCTCTGTTAAAGCATGGTGGACTATTCCGCTTGCAACACTCTTAGGAGTCCCACTTTATGCAAATTCAGTAAGTGTTATTCCTGTTATGGAAGCGTTGGTCAAAAAGGGAGTTCCACTAGGTACAGCTCTTTCCTTTATGACTGCGATCGTTACCGTTTCTATTCCTGAATCGATGATATTGAAGAAAGTGATGAAATGGCAACTCCTTGCAGTATTTTTTAGTATAACAATCTTCGGGATAATGCTCATGGGATGGATCTTTCTTAAGATTGTTTGACTGGATTAGTCATGATATGCGTGACTTACAAGATGCAGAGCCTAACCAAGTATGCGGATTACCATCCCAACACCATCCTAAATTTGCTTGTTTTTTTGAGTTTATCCAAAGTGCAGGAACCCGTTTATCTCCGGGATGGCGCGAGGCAAGAAGAGAAAAACAGTTATTCTTGCTCAGAAATTCTGGATAGTGCATGATGACTGCAATTCCTTCATTTATCGTGAGGGGTGATCTTTTTTTATTTATAATCCTTGTCATTGCTTCTTTTGGAGGAAGGTTTATGCTTTGTTTTCCCCGATCTATATCAACCAATAGGTATGCATAAGTTTCTGGAGTGATCACACTATCAATTGTTTTGAAATCATTTGAAGTAAGAGGGTTTAATTTTACGACTCCTTTTGCATTGTTTTTCCTTACAAAAGTCATCATTTGTTCAGCTGTGATGTGTTTTTCGTTTAATACGATCACAAAGGGCAGCAGACCTTTTTCATAGTCGATAGGAGAAAAAGTTACACTTTTAAGTTTGGTTTTAAGAGCAGAAAGGATTTTTACAAAATCTTTCTCATTTAAACCACTTATCTTGTAGTAGCGTTTGTTCAGCAGATTCCGTACCTGCCTGTCAAATTCATGTCCTATATCCATATCAAAAATTGTTATGATTGATTATTGCTTCGATGCTGTGGAGCAACCCATACAAACAGTTAGCCAATCCAACTATTTAGATATTACTCTATATTGCTTGGGTTTAACTGGAACATCGATATTTTTTTCTTTAAGGGATAATGCTTTTCCTTTATCTGGTCCTGTTAATGCCGTGGAACTGTCATAGCGATTGATAAATGGGCTTCCATCACCTAAAGATTTAAGTATTTGTGGATTATTCAAAATGACAAGATCTCCCTTATCATCAATAAATAAAATACCATCGGTATTCGGGTCTCTGATAAACCTATCTGCAGAGGAGCTGTAATGATATAGAAAAGCTATGGTATCAGCAAGGTCATCCTTAAATAAGTCTATATGCGAAAGGGCTGATCTGATATGAGCATTGACAAAACTAGTAGCAGTAGCATCAGCAGGAACCGGAACAGGTTGACCTAGTTCCTGCATTTTATTTCTGATAAGTTTTAATAACATGTCAACCCTCATCTGTGGCGTAATTTTTGTTCTTTCTGGACGACCAGCTATATGTTCATGATTTAGTGGTTTTGGTTTAGTTATTGGAAGTTCCTCCGGAGTAAACTCTTTTTCTGCATCAGGGCCGGTCCAAACAAATGATTTAGTATGGCTTGCAATGTATCTAGCTCCATGCGGTTGGTTTCCTTCTGGTATATCAGTATGTATTCTGGCTCCAACCAGTGTTATCAATTCTCCATTACTGTCTAAGAATAATGCTCCACGATGGACCGGATCAAAAATAAACCGTTCTCCATAAGGATTCAAATAATATCTGGCGACTACAACATCCGCAAGATCTGCATGAAAAGAATCAACATGATCTAATGATCTAGCAACAACGGCATCAACATAACCTTGAGTATCACCGGGAAGATTATCAATTTCTTCAGGTGACATTCCTTTTCTTACTTTTGTTATAAACCGATCAAATTGCTGGCTAAGATACAAAGATTTGTCAGCAGGATTCATAATTTGTGCAGATTGGGCATAGTCGCCTGGAACAGGTAGGTTTATTCTTGTTGTCAGGCCATCTGGTTCTTGCGGCATATAATTATTTATGTAGTTTAATACAATAAATATGATTGGTCAACTTATCATTTTTTCACTACGAATATGTCAGAGATTTAATCATACTTTTCAAGTTTTACAGGATAAAAGTATGATGAATCTTAATCTTATTTTAATAATAAATTAACGATCTTGCTTTATGTCAAAGCCTACTGCTATAAGCCTAATATCTTTTATCTTTACTATAATACCTATATTATTGATAAACCAATAATAAATTTACAGATTAATTCGTGATCCTTATTTTATTTATTAATCTGATACCATCAGCATTTATTCTTGCCACTTAGTATCATCGTCATTTTCAGGGAGACTGATCTTGAATACAAGAAGTTTAAACTTCATTTCATTTTTATTCCATACATTATGGATGTCAGTTGGCGAGCAGATAAAAGCGTCCCCGGGTTTTGCTTCAAAACCAGTACCATTTATTGTGATTGTTGCATTACCCTCCAGGATATAAAATACTTCTGTTTGCTTACTGTGTGAGTGAAGTCTTTGTTCAGTGCGGGGAGGGATAGAGACAATTTGGAGCAAATGTCCCTTTTGTTGAAAATCATCTGGAGAAAATATGATCTTTTTTTCATAGTCTTTTTTAATAATTTCTTTAGCTTTGTTTGATTGAATGTATTTCATGTTTATGTTTTTTGTATTAAATTGAGCAGATTTTTAATGGCCTTGTATTGAGGGGTCAGTTCTTTTTTGACTGCAGAGAGTGTTATTAGATTCCATTTTTCATCGGCCTTATCATGTAGGAGTTTAATCCGTTTTTTAAAGGGTAAATTCGGTCCATAGGCCAAGCTTCCGAGAAATCCGGCGACCGATGCAAACCGGTAACAATCTGCGTTTGAACATATTTCTGATTCCAATGAAAAAAACCGTTTTGCTCCATGATGTTCCATGACGCATTTTAATATATTTTCTTTTTCTTCAGGACTTAAATCAGGATTTTTCGACAGTATTTCATCAGCCCTTGATACACTCATGTGCACATGTTCTTGCATTTTTCGCGCTTTGAAGGTCGGTCCAAGCATACAGTCCATAAGAAGCGTTCCGAGTAAAACTATGTTTGTATCTGCACTCAGTTTTTTTGCCAATACTTGACCTTTTTCTTTTGATAGGTTTAATTGGAAAAGAGAGGGAACTTCATATAATTCAGACTGTTTGGAAGCAAATGTTATTATGGTGTCAATAAGAGATTGTGTAATCATTTACTATTTTCTGTATTATATCAATTTAGAAAAATGGTTTATACTTTATGAATGCGCCTCAATAAACCAGACAAACTTCAAAAAGGCGACACAATCGGGATTGTTGCCACATCATTTCCCTTAACTGCTGATTTGTTTCCATATTATGAACTACAATATCAAAAAGCAGTTTCAGTAGTTAAAGACATGGGCTTTCATGTAAAAGAAGCAAAAAACCTGCGTAAAACAAAATGGTGGTATGCGGGCACTCCACAAGAGAGGGCAGACGATATTAACGCCATGTATGCTGATGGGGATGTAAAAGCGATTATCGTACATGAAGGTGGACAATCGGCCATAGCTACATTGGAACTTATTGATTACAATCTTGTTTACCAAAATCCCAAGCCTTTTATCGGGTTCAGTGATATTACCAACATTCACTTAGCAATGTACACCAAGGCAGGACTTGCGGGATTTCAAGGTCCTTTATTGACATACAGCCTCGGGAAAATCTGGGAAAAATATCTCCCGCAGAAAGCCGAAGAAGGAAAACAACTATTTGTAAAAAGCATAACATCAACCGAACCTTTGGGAAAAATAAATCCATTGACTCAATGGGAGTGTTGGCGTCCGGGAAAGGCAACGGGCATCTTGTTTGGGGGAAATCTAAGCAATATTGTGACGCTTCTGGGAACGCAGTATTATCCGAAGCTGGAAGATATAAAAGGATGTGTTTTTTTCTGGGAAAAAGATAATTCACCATCTTATTACATCGAAAAGCAATTATATCAGTTAAAGTATTCTGGGTTATTTAGGGTGATTTCAGGAATGATGGTTGGCAAATTACCCGGTATTAAGAAAACTGCGTGGGCTGGATTGGAGGAGCCAACGCCAAAGGAGATAATACTTGAAGTTTTAAAAGATTATGATTTTCCCATAATAGGGGAAGTAGATTTTGGTCATGAAACGGTTAGTATACCAATGCCCATTGGTCTTAAAGCCACGATTGATGCAGCAAACCTGACTCTAGAATTTTTAGAGTCTGCAGTAAAATAATAGGAGAATATAATGTTGTATTAGAATCTCTACGATTATGCATTATCAAGAAGCTTTATGGTGGCGTTGTTTACGTCTAGTCCAGTCGTGTCAAGACTGCTGAAGTGCCTCCCTGCGGTTACACATGGGTCAGAACTTTCATCACACACTTGATTGTTAATTACCCAAAGGTAAATGCAAATAACTGTACATTTGCATCATTAAATTCAAGTCGCAGTATGTGTTTTCCCGGAGTTGGCAGTTTTATGAGTTTATAAAGTTTATCTGTATCAACGGTTACACTTCCGTTTTTATTATCTTCACCAAAATACTGTATTTTATTATCGAGATAAACTGCAATTTTTGATGGTTTTCCAGTTATTCTCATGACTAAAAAAACTTCCTTTGCTTCGAAGTTAAATAATAGCTCCGATCCATTTTCTGGTACAGCGTATTCCTCCATAATTGTCCACCTTCCCTTAAAAGCAAACGAATTTGCAGGGAGTAAAGGAGGAGAAGTATAGGTAGAAGAAATATTTCGTTTAATTTGTTCCGGAGAAGAAAAGCGGTCAAGTCTTCCATATCCCAAATACGTTTCCGGGGTTCGTCCAAACGTTTGAATTTTTGGGTTTTGAGGCGGTGACAGTGTTGATACTCCAGTCTCTTTTAAGAGCTCTTGGATAACAGCTTCAGTTTTATCATATTCTCCCTCGCCAAAATGGGTATAGCGGATAAATCCATCTTTATCGATAATATATTTTGCGGGCCAGTAACGATTTTCAAAAGCTTGCCAGGTAGAAAAATCATTGTCTTGAACAACGGGATAGGTGAGATCAAAATCCTTTATGGCCTGTTTAAGGTTATTTTTATCTTTCTCAAATTCAAACTCAGGAGAGTGAACGCCGATAATAACCAAACCCTTATCCTGATATTTTTTCCACCACTGTTTGAGATAAGGAAAAGTTCTTTGACAATTAATACACGTATATGTCCAAAAATCAATCAAAATCACCTTGCCTTTAAGTTCTGCAAGTGTAAGTGGTTTTGTATTTAACCACTCTCCACCCGGAATTATTTCAGGTGCAAGTTGGTTCATTTGTTGCATCGGTTTCCCGAGATCTTTTTTATCCATATTTTTTGATTCAGTAATCTTTTTTAACTCTGTTTGAACAGCTTTATTATCTTCAAATTTCGTGAGACCAGCTCCGTATTGTGGAAATGCGTTGAGAATGTATGTCTGAATTTTTCGCTCAACGTTATTGAATATACCAATTGCTGTGACAATCATGAGTATACCAAAGACCCTTTGTATTTTAGCTGTATTTGCAAGAAGCCAGGGTACTTTTATTAAGATAGTTTGGCCACCAATCATGATTAAAAACATCGGGATCGCAGTTCCAAGTGAATAGGCTAATGTTATGACGAAAGCATCAAAAGTGACAGTTCCTGAGATTGCAAGTGAAATAACTGATGCAAGAATAGGTCCGACACAAGGCGTCCAAAGAAGACCAAGTGAAAGACCTATCAGAAGCCCTGGTCCAAATCCCGGTTTTACACCACCTCTAGGTAATAAGTCGGACAATCTTGAAAAAATTTTTTCAATGAACAATTGAAATCTTGGTACAAAGAGTGAAATACCAAATCCGGCAATTACAAATACGGAAACTGTTCGTAGCGTATCCGAAGATATTCCACTTATTTTAACAATTGAAGAAAGAAACAGAGTAAAAAGTGTAAAGCTTAAAATAAATCCAACTACTACACCACTAGGTCGAGCTTTTCCCGTATCTTTTCCTCCGATAGTTGAAGAAAGAATAATAGGGAGAACAGGAAGTATACAAGGTGATAATATAGTTACTATACCCGCAAGGAATGCAAAGCCAGTAAGTAGTATCATTATTGTGTTATATTGCTAATTAATTCTGCAATTCCGCCTCCATTCCATTTTATTATTTCTTTTCCTTGAATATCCACATATACAAATGTGTGTTGATAAGTTATATCGTATTTGGATTTCAAATCATTTTCCATGTCATAATCAGTTTTAAAGAGAATTACATCAGCGGGGATTTTATCGCTATTTTGAATAAACTCTTCATTTGCAATCTTACAGGTGGGGCACCACTTTGCATGAAAGAATAATACTCTTTTTTTATCTGACACTTGGTTGAATGAAGCTGCTGTGTAATCCGTATATCGAAAACGAGAAGATTGGGTTACTTTTTCGCTCCCTATTTCATTTGTTGATGAAATCTCATTTATTATAGTTGGCTGTTGTTTTATCAACCTCTCTGTAGGAGCATTTTTCTTTAAATTAAAAATGATAAATGTTGAAATAATTATTAAACCACCGATTAGAATAAATTTTTTCATATTATTCAGTATGAACAAATACTAGTACTAATATAGTAATAGTTATAGAAGAAGAAGTCAAATGCAATAATTGGACACTAAACTTTATGTGCCCTTATAGCATGCTATGAATAAATTTTTTGAGTATGTGAATACAAATTTCAGAGGGAGGGATTGCACCCTTCGCTCTACGAGCTTCGGAGTAGTAAACATCTCATATCACATAAACCACAAAAAAAGATGCCGTTTTGGACATCTTTTTTCTTGGTCCAGAGCAATGAAGAACATCCGAACCTTTTACGTATAATTATCGTAAATTAAATAATTTTTTGGTCGAATCAAGTAAAATAAGCTAGCAACCTATAGTATTGCTTTTTATATCTTTTTCTTCTATAATTGTTTTCTATTATTAGTTTTATAAACTAATTTTTTTTCTTAATAAAATGGCAATTGAACAAATTAGAGGGAAAAAAGACATTGTTTATGATATTGTGCAACCACCAGAGGGATGGCAACCAAAAATGCTTTGGTGGGTCGCCAGAGATGAACTTGGAGAACAAATATGCAAGAAATTACGGTATCGACCCTTAGCGAATGACCGCGTGCTTATTTCCTTATTAGCTGATCGTAACCAAGAAGCACTTCAGGTAATTGGCGATTATCTCCCAATGGGTAGATCTTTAGTTTTCTCTTTACCCGATGGTCCAGTTGTCGGCGGTGTTGAATATGGTCAAATTGAATTAGGTGGATTCGGTAGCCCAAAGATAACTCCAGAGGGTCTAGATGCGAGTAATGTGTGCAGGAGGGATTTAACCGAGCCTAATTATCCACCTTCAGCCGATAATTTTTTGTCAGCTCGGCCACGTATGACATCAACATCCTATATTGATAGAGATGGAGTGTGGCAATCAGATAGATATATATTTTCATTTACAGGTGCATATACGCTTGAGCAGGTCGTGAGTAAATTGGCAATCAACTTAGTTGTATTATCGAAGTTAGTTGACATTCATAACTTGCCATTTCTTGTTCCCTTTCCGTTATGCGTGGGACAATATCCCCAAGTTGTTGGACCCAATAACAAACCCGCATATTTTATTGCGTTTCGAATACCCTACGGAGGAAACAGAAGCGGCATAGTTAATCTTGATACTATGAGTCCTGAGAATAATGCCCGAACAGTTGCTCGCTTAAAAGAGTCAATACATGTAGTATCGGCCGTAAGAGCCCTACATGATCTTATTGGACTGGGACACTACCAGTTGGTAGGAGGTAATTTTTTATCAGTTCCAAGCGGATTGGATTATCTAGCTGATTGGAGTACGGCAAAGATAATTTGGCCAACAGGAGAAGATACGGCAAGGGCTTTAGATTTATCCCAAGTACCACTGTCTTTATGGAAAATGATAACAACTATGGACCCCAACATTAACCCTGTCAATTTAGCTGCTGAGTTAGTATCAGAAACATTACGACTGTATTTACATGAGGAAAAGTTTTCCTTTACTATTAAACCCGAGGGATTGGATTTGGGAGCAGGATGGTTAATGATGCTTTTACCATTTATACAGGATCGATTAAGAAAAGGACAAATAACCTCGGTCCGATTAAAAAAAGCACAACAGATTGAAAGACAGATAACGAACACAAAAAAAAGGCTTTTAAAAGAGCTTGATGTTTAATTATTAAGTAGCCGGTAACGAGGTCCATCAAATGTCCACGATGGGGAACAAAAGTTGACCAAAAGGTTCGAACGTCCAGTCAATCTTAGAATCTCGGAGTATCAGAAGGCTTTAAAAAGTGTGTCCAGGGCAATTGAGGGTATTAGAACTTTTTATACCCAAGTTTAGTATAGTAAATTATTTTGTTAAGAATTTTTCAATCTGTTCCATCACTACATTACAATCTTTTTGAGAAAATCTAAAATCGTGTACAATACCTGGTTGTTTTACTACGAAAGCGTTATTGGCTTTTAAAACAAGCCTTTCTGTTTCTACAGGTAAAACAGAAGTATCTCCCATGGCAATTAATAACATTACAGGTTTATGTATCTTTCCTATTTCCGTTAAAGCTGAATATTGAACTCCATCCTCAACAAATGAATAGGGTATTTCAAACAATCTTTTTTCGTTAAAATTATTAGGTAAATCTCGTTCTGAGTGCTTTAATGCTTTCCCACTCCATTTTTTGGATAAATTTGAAATATCAACTGGTGAACACAATGAGATAATTTTTGTCACCAAAGGGTTTCTGCTTCCTGCAATTATTGATATGAGGCCACCCAAGCTATGTCCAATTAGAATAATTTCTTCTGGTTTTTTGTCTGAATAACTTAAAATTCTTTCCTCAACCTGTTTCAGATAGTTTGTTATCGAATAGTTGTTAACATTGCCTGTTGACCAAAGATTACATGCATCAATTCGATCAACAGTATATCCTAGTTCTAGAAGTCTTTTTTCAAAGGTTGTCAAATGAGTATAATCAGGTGAATCCAAAAAGCCAGGAAGTAACAAAGCAAGTCTCATAAATTATTTTGTTGTTCTACTAATTGAAACTTCATCTGGAGAAAGTCCCGATGTTTCTGAAAGATATACTATCGTTTCAGCGAGTTTAGTTGCATCCATATATTGATTTACATCTGGCTTATCTTGAAGTTTGTTATAAAGAGCTGTATTTACACCACCAGGGTGGATACTTATCACTCGTATGCCGTATTTTTTAGCTTCTTGACGCAAGCTTTGTGAAAATCCAGTTAAACCAAATTTCATTGCTGAATACATTGTGTGATTAGGATAACCCTGTTTTCCAGCAGCTGAATTAATGAAGATGATTGTCCCACTTTTTTGCGTTTTCATCGTCTCATATAAATCATGGGTCAATAACATTGGAGCTTTAAGGTTTGTTTCAAAAATAGCACTTATTTGATCTTCCGTATTACTTTCAAATGGTTGAATATAGGTAATGCCAGCATTATTTACAAGAATATCTAATTGTTTATGTTTATTAACAATTAAGTCCCGCAATTTATTCCTTATTTCGCTTTTTGTTATATCTCCTAAAACGATATCTGCATTTGTTTTTCCTTTTACATATTCAAAACCCTCCTCATTTCTTCCTGAAAGAACAAGGGTATATCCTTTTTCAAGATATTTCTTTGCTATTTCCCGTCCTATACCGCTTGAGGCTCCAGTTATTAGCACAATTTTTTTCATATATGTAGATTATATCAAGAAGGTTCGAACGTCGTTCACTCGTCTCGTTAAAGTCCAGACTCATGAAGGATGTTAGAACTTTCTATGCTCAAATTTAGTATGGTAAATTACTTTCTTGCAAGAATAAGTATCCAGCTTACTTCTTTTCTACCTCCTGGGTCGGACGTGTGTAGTAACTTTATTATTTTGAAACCAGTTTTTTTCATGTATTCACTCATTTCATCCTCAGTAAAATATTGAAAAAACCTGTCATGATGAGAAAGAGAATCTGTGACAACATCAAATTTTTTATCTTTCTTCTCTTTTACGAAGATGTGAATAACTCCTTCGGTTTTTAAGACGCGATGGAATTCTCTTAAAGATTTAAGCACTTCATCTATCGATTCGAAGTGAAGAAGTGAAGCGTGTGACCAAATTCCATCAAAATGATCATCTTCAAAAGGTAAGTGAAGGAAATTCCCCTCAACGAATTGAATTTCTGGGTTATTCTTTTTAGCGATTTTTATGAGTTCTGTACTTAAGTCTATCCCGATAACTTTTTTACCTTTTTCATGCATAATCTTTGAGTCTCTCCCTGAGGCGCAACCTGCATCAAGAATGAGAGCCCCTTGAGGTAAAAGGGAAATAAAATCATCTATCTGATCTTTCGATGGAATGTTTTGAATAGAGCTAGCATATGAAGCCGCATTACTGTTATACCATTGGATAGTGTCATTAAAGCCCTTTATTTTCATTCCATTATTATATCAAAAGTTCAAATCCGCTTGTTATGTTCGAACCCTTGGTTAATAATGATGTGACAATCTGTGTAGTTGTATTTGGTAAATCTTGCCCAGTTACCTTATATTAAATGATCTCGAAGTTAGAACCTTTTTATATTGCTATGAAGGGCTAAAGTAGTAGTTTTGTGTTCCTTCTATCCTGGGTCCAGGGGGAGGGATTCGAACCCCCGTAGGGAAAACCCAGCAGATTTACAGTCTGCCCCCGTTGGCCACTTGGGTACCCCTGGTATAGCGATTATTATAGCACAAATCATGCTTAGCTACTTTAAAATAATCGGCTATATGGTAGACTTTACACATGTTTACGCCACCTGTTGTTTATGCCAATTGCCCGGTTTGTATTGTGACAGTTGGAGGAGGACTATATCTTGCAAAAAAACTTGGCATAGATGATCTTTTGGTCTCGATTTGGTTATCGGGGCTGAACTCTGCAATTGCCTATTGGATTGCATCAAATATGAAAAACAAACTGCTTAAAAACGGTTTTGGATGGGCTACCGTGTTTTTCATACTGACAATAGGATATCTTGTATATACAAATCAAATAGGGCATACAGGAAATAGTTTTCTTGGGATAGACAAAATCATAGTCGGCATGACCTTGGGCTTTGTTGTTTTTGTGAAAGCTGTTTTTCTTGATGCCCTTTTGCGAAAAAAAAACAAAGGCAGAGTATTTTTTCCTTACCAAAAAGTTATTATCCCTCTTTTGCTTTTACTCATAACAACAGCCATAAGTATGATTCTTATTAGTATTTATCAAACATAGTATGACAGATACACTGGATATGAAATCGTTCATGGATAAGATAAAAAAACTTGAAAAAGGCGAGAAACTTGATCTTTCATCCGGGGAAGATTTATCAATCGGGATAATGAATCTTATATCCATAGAAGAACATCTTTTTTTTTCAGGTGGAAAGACAGGAGAAGTAAAATATTACGAAATTCTTAATGAAGTAAGGAAGATTCGGGTAGATTTGTTGAGGCAGATAATCAAAGATTATGGCGGAGAGGTATGGTGCATAAGCAAACATCTTCTTGCAGCCTCTATGAGACTCATGGAAGTCGGGACTAAAGCCCTGAAGAACAATGAAAACAAAAAAGCCCAAGATATGTTTAAAAAATCATATGATCTGTACAATTTGTTTTGGGGTCTGAATCTGGGGGTTGTTAAACCGGGTATCTTGAAAAAAGACATACAAACCGAGTATGTCAAGGAAAAACCGCTGGAGTATACAGATGAGAAAGGAAATGGTTTTTTGGGAAAGATTAGCGCTGTGATTGGTAAAGTGCTGGATTGTTGCAGGGAGTAGACTCTGATTATTTTAGTTTACGTATACTTTTATCATGTGTTTCTTAATACCTTTGAAAGTTGTTCAAATCAATGGAAGGAAAGCTATTCTTGAAAACGGCATTCAAGCAATATATGATAAAAAGACAGGTATAATAAAAAAAGGAGATAAGGTTTTTGTGTATGGAAACCTGATCGTCAGTAAAACTCATGAAAATACAAAATAATATACAAAAGGGGATACTGCTTGCTCTTACAACATCCGTCATATCCGGAATTGCGATATTTTATTCTAAGATAACTGTTGTAAAAATCGATCCTTTGATAATGGCTACCATAAGAAACCTGTTTGTTGGATTTATTTTTCTTTGCTTGATTCTCATTCGTACTAGAGCAAAAGAACTAAAATCATTGTCCAAAAAGAACGTACTGCTGTTGAGTCTTATCGGGATTATTGGCGGAAGTATCCCTTTCTATCTTTTCTTTTTTGGATTGAAACTTATTGGAGCGCAGTCTGCAAATGTACTCCATAAGACTCTCTTTATCTGGGTGGCTTTGTTTGCAGCGCTATTTCTTAATGAGAAAATAAATAAAAGATTTATTTTGGCAGGTGCAATGGTATTTGCCGGAAGTTTTCTTTTTACACCGAGTACCCTTGTTTGGGGATTGGGTGAACAATTGGTTCTCTTGGCAACTTTGTTTTGGTCTCTTGAGAATATAATCGCAAAAAAGGTATTGTCAGGCGTGTCTTATGAGACTGTAGGTCTTTTTCGTATGGGACTCGGAGGATTGGTTCTTTTGCTTGTTACACTTTTGACAGGCAAAGGATCTATGATTTTGAATCTTGGTCTTTTAGATTTAATAACCTTATGTATTGGAGGAATTATTCTTTTTTTCTATGTCTATACATGGTACAAATCTCTTTCATATGCGCCAGCAGGTTTAGTAACCCTTATTCTTACTTTCTCGCTTGTTGTAGGCAACCTCTTAAGCGGTTCATTTGCTGGTTTAAGTCTAAGCCATAGTGATTTGTTTTCGATGATTCTAATCGCAGGTGGAGTCATTTATCTTTTGACATCAAAAATCCTTATTGACCCTTCAGATCAGAAATTCAAATGAATAAAAAAGGATTGTTGCTTTGCGCAAAATATTCAGTTGCTCCCAATTATTTCGGCTACTGCGGTCCAGATAAAAATCTAAACCTGATTGATCATTTGAAGGAAAATGCAGGGGATCGAGAAGTTGCGTCCATTTTATCCGAATTTGAGACGCTTTATCTTAATCTTAGATTTATCGCAGCAGAAAACAGAATAAAAGATTTGTTTGACAGCCGAGTGGTTGAAGCATATTGGATTGGAAACAGACTGCTTGATCATGTATCAAGTAGGGATTACGCATATCTTCTTTCCGAAAAATTCAATCTTCAAAAAAAATTAGGAATAAAGCAATTTGAAAAAATTAGGCAGAAGGTTATGTCCTTTCGTATGTATCCTCATCACTCGTTCCATGTATTTAATATCTTTAAACGGACAGGGTATGATCCTTCGTTTCATACGACCCAAACAATGGATGAATGTCGTATCTCCTGGGGCAAGGTAATCCTTCCGAAACAATCAGACAAAAAACTAAATACAACCAACATGGTTACGGTGCTGACAAAACCTCTGATTTTTCAGAAGGATAAGCTTGTATTCGGAAAAGACATATACAGAAAGATAAAACTCGATTACAATAATAAGCGTTTTTTAAAAAGTGTGCAAAACGGAGACTGGATTAGTTTTCACTGGGGATTTGCATGTGATATTCTGAGTTTGGTACAGGTTGCCAATTTGACTGCATATACACAAAAAGCCCTGGACTATTTTAATTCATAAAAATGAAGATATATATGTTTGGAAATCCTTTGGTCGACAGAGACAATACTGTCTTTTCCATAAGATCAAGTCTTATACATGATTTTCCGAGTATTGATTTTATTATTGCAGATCCTAACGGTAATTTTCCTCCTCAGGGTGAAAGGGATCTTATCATACTGGATGCAGTTAAGAGTATCCCACGAGTTATGCTCCTTGATTTTTCAGATCTTGCCCATATTGAAAAAAGTCCTGTATCTCCTCATGATTATGATCTTCTTCTTCATTTGCTGCTTCTTAAAAAGATGGGTAAGATCGACTCGGTAAAGATTATTGGTATACCGTATCATGATTACGCTGACAATAATAGACTCTTGAAAGAAATCTCTTTCTACATCAGATCTCTGCAATCAATTGAGGCAGCTAAACTCAGAGGATTATGACCAGTTTACTTTAAGAAAATGGGATGCGCAGGACATGCAGGGGTCAAAAGCGCGGATAAATTTCTCTACTTCGTATATAATTTTTTCTTTCATTGCATTTTTAGTCAACAGATCCTCAACAATTTCCCGTATCGCCCTTTCCATGATTACCTGGTTTTGGCCGGTTGGCACCACAATCTCACCCTTTATTACTAGGCCCTTTTGGTCGATGTCCAGTTTATAATACAGAGATCCGCGTGGAGCCTCTATAAGTCCAACACCCACAGATTCTTTTGGTTGAGGTTTGATCGGAGCTTCAGGACTTATTTCCTTTAGATTTTCAATAAGTTCAATGGATTGATCGATTGAGTGAAGTATTTCAATTGCCTGCGCCAGATTATTGTAAAAAAGGTTTTTTGTCGGAAAAAGTTTCAGGTATGCGGCTGATGTCTCTTTCGTTTTTGGATGCAGATATTGGGCTCCCAATATAAGACGTGCGATTGCTCCCACCATCATGAGATCTCCGTCAAAATTAAATCCGCGCGCATGTGAATAAGGTATAACGACTGCCTTCAGGTGATCTCCCATACTTTTTTCCTCAATGATTTGGCCTTTTGATGTATGTATTGTTCCTTGTAAATATGAAAAATCCGTTGAGACAAGGGATGTGAATACAAACGGAGCCTGGACTTCATGGAAAAAAGGAGTTTTAGCGAAAAGATCGATTAGTTTGACTATCTTAGGACGGATTCCGACAAGTACAGGAATAAGCTTTTTGAGATCGTTAACCGAAGGAAGTTTCATAAACCCTCCAACAACAGGTGTTGGAGCATGTACAGATCTTCCTCCCACAACTATTGAAAGCTGATTGCCTACTTCCTTTACAGCAAATGCATCGTCAAGAAACTCATGTTCTACAGGATTCTCCATATCAAAATCCAGTATGGAATTTTTTTTGAAAACATCAGGTAAAGCAAAGATATACAAATGGAGAGCATGATCCCGTATGATAAGTCCATGATAGAGAAGTTTTCTCAGAAGCATGGTTTGATCGCTTGGGGTTATTTGATATGCATTTTCAACTGCTTTGATAGATGCCAAAAGATGTGCGTTTGAACATGTTCCGCAGATTCGGCTTACTAATGTTGGTACTACAGTTGCAGGTTTTCCCTGGATAGCTTGCGTATAAAAACGTTTCCATTCGGAGATGCTGAACTTGAGATTAGTCACTTTTCCCTGCGTAATTTGGATATCAAGTGAAGCGGCGCCTTCGATTTTGGAGATTTCATCCAGCTTGATTGCATATGTTCCCTTTGTTATGTCTCCCAGATCAAAATTACTGTCGTGCATGAAGAAACTTTTCCATAATTTCTAAAAACATGGTTTCATTCATAGGACAACCGGGAATAGATGCGTCAACCGTCACTATATCCGCAAGTTTGAGGACCTTCTCTTTGTACTTGAATTTTTCCAGCACTTGTCTGATTTCTTCTTTTTGAGACTCGTTAAAATAATTTCTTTGGGCAGATGGAGAACCGGTAACAGCACATGATCCGATTGCAACAAGCGTTGTTGCTTTTTCACGGATTTTTTTCAGCTTATTTTCCTGTTCATCTGAGCTTATTGCTCCTTCAACAAATGCCACATCCATTTGCTGTATCTCCTGTGTGTCATCTTTGCGCAGTATTCGGGCATGGACAAATTCAAGGTGAGATAACCATTCTTTATAATGAGTGTTTAACAGTTCGGTAAAAAGTATAGTTGAATCTTCACAACAGGTAAAAGTAAACCAGCCGATACGTAATTTTTTCATATGTTTATTATTGTAGCAGAAAAAAAGAAGAACTTAAATCCAGTATCTGCTATCATTGATATATGACTTTGACCGAAGTATCATATTTCAGCAGGAAATTTGCACCGTTTGTGATTTTGGTTTTTGTTGTTCTTCTCATCATGTTCTATACAGTCAAGCTTTTTTTTCTTTTTAATGAACTAAATACGGTTGAGACCGTTGACCTGAACCCCATATTTAATGAGCTTAAACCCATTGAGATAGCTGAGGCAACTGCAAGCGCGGATCATAGCTATATAATTGACACTGTTGAAGGTGAGCCTGTTACGGCAACTGAGGCAGCCAAAGTCTTTTTTCTACCAAAAAGCCAATTCAGGTTCGGATATAAGGAAAAAATCGTGCTTATTGCAAAAAATCTTGGTTTTGATCCGCAAACCAAATATAGTCTGGTAGGAAAAACAGAAGCTTTATTTGATGACGGGAAAAGAAAATTACGCATTGATATAACAAACTTCAACTTTCAATATACCCAAGATATTGTGCACAGCCCGGAACTATTTGAGGTAAACACGACTCCGGAAAAACAAGTAGCTGAAAACAAGGCTATAGATTTTTTAAAATCTCTTGACAGACATCCTGAAGAATTAGCTCAAGGCCGTATGAATGCGATTTTTCTGCAGTATGATAAGGTCAGCAGTAAAACCGCAGTTCTTGAAGACAACATCGGCGCCAATATGATAGAAATTGATCTTTATCGCGCTGATATTGATCAGTATCCTATTGTGTCGCCAAAATATTTTAACAGCCAGAATTATGTAACTATGGTTGCAACACCCAATGATTATAAAGTAGTGAGTGCACAGGTGAAATTTTTTGAAAAATCAGAGGAACAGGTAGGTATTTATCCGATCATTGATGGACAGACAGCGCTTGATAGGCTTGCAACAGGTAGCGGATATATTGTATCGGGCGCCCATATCCGAGAAAAGGAAATTGCTATAAAGCGTATGTTTATGGGTTACTATGATCCGGATATCTATCACGAATATCTGCAACCGGTCTATGTATTTTTGGGTGATGATAATTTTGTAGCTTACGTATCTGCCATAACTGATCAGTACCTTATTGACTATTCGAAACTGTAGTACTGTACATTGTTGTTTATCCATTCCACCACATTTCTTGTATCGTTGAATCTGTCCAAGCTTTTCAAAATGACTATAATGAACTGATGACCGTTTTTTTTATAAAAGCTGACCAGATTTTCTCCGGCGTTTTCAGTATATCCTGTCTTTAATCCTCCTATCCCGCTGATTTCTCCAAGGAGTTTGTTCACATTGGTGAGTTTGTGGAAATACATATAATCGATATCCGATATCGTTATCTCCTTTGTCGATACAAAACGCGCCAGATATTTGTTTTTCAGAAGTTCCCTGGCAGCCAGGGCAAGATCAAAGGGAGTCGTGTATTGATCTGCATGATCAAGTCCTGCAGGATTTGCAAACATAGTTGAATTCATATGGATCTCTTTTGCTTTTTTGTTCATAAGGTCGATGAACTGTTCATACCCGACACTATCAGCAAACGCGTATGCAGCATCATTTGCCGAATGGACAAGGATGCCATACAGTAGGTTTTCGGCTGTAATTTTTTCTCCTGGCACAAGATCCATTATCTGTCCTTCAACAGAACTTCTTTTAACCGTAATGATATCATCCGGCTCATAAAGATCAAAAACGACAAGTGCGGTTACTATCTTAGCGGTTGATGCGGGAAAAAACTGTTTTCTGCTGTTACGTTGATACACCGGGGTAAAAGAAGGCAGGTCAACAATATATACACCTTCGGCTGAAACCTCAGGGTAATAATAAGGAGAAGCGAGAACTGGTACGGGCCCTATCTTTATTTCTTTTTGGGAGATGTCTTGAGAAAAGATGTCACGGTTATACGAAAAGAAATGATAATAATAGGAGTCGCCGGGATAAAAGAGAAATAATAGAGAAAAAAAAATAAAAAGGATGATAAAACGGTATCTCATGTATTTGGTTGTTATTACTATATTGAAAAACTATCAAGGATAGGTGAGCATACCTGAATATAGTCCTTATACTCCATCATAATTGATTTGGTATGCGCTCCTGCATTAAAAACAATCTCGTGATTTGTTCCAAGAGACTTGTCAACATAGACAGGTATATCAAAAAGATTGCCCAAGGGAGGGACTGCTCCAACATCCACATGAGTTATCTTTTTTACTTCTTCCCGTGTTGCCATGCGCAAATCTTTTATATTTTGATTTGCTTTAAATTGTTTGAGGTCAACTTTTTTATCCGCAGACAAAACGAGCATAATAGGTTTTTTGTCTGCATACATGATTAATGCTTTTGCGCCTTGGCTTAGTTTGGTATTCCGGACTCTTGAGGCGTCCTCAGACGTCAACACTGCCTCATGTTCCAATACTTTATAGGTTATATGGTTTGTATCAAGAAGTTTTATAATCTGATCAAAAACCGGGATGTTTGGATCTTGAGATACAGGTAATCCACCCTCTTTTTTTAATGAGAGACGGATGTCAATACGTTCCATGTCTCGTGGAAACAGTGTCGCCTGACGGATATTTGCAAGACCAAGTATATTCATGGTAATCCGTTCAAGCCCGAGACAAAAACCTCCTTCTGGAGGCATGCCGTACCTAAATGCCTGCAGGTACGGTACTTCAAACTGCTTTGGATCAACTCCCCATTTTTTAATATTTGAAACAAGCTGTGCATAGTCGTGTATTCTTTGTCCTCCGGTTATCCACTCCTGCCCTCGTCCAATCATATCAAAACTTAAGGTTTCCACAGGATTTTCAGGATCGGGGTACGTATACATCGGTCTTTTTTTTGTAGGATAATGGGTGATGAAAAGCAGTTCACTTCCGTGTGTCTCCTTTGCCCAGCGCCACATTTCTTTTTCGCCCTCTGGATCAAGATCAGGTTCCTCACGTATATCGCGCTTCGTCCGGTCAAAAATTATTTGCTGGGCTTCCTTTAATTTAACACGGGGAATGATACTACCGACCTGCGGGACATCGATATTATAAAGAGTAAGAATATCCTGATGTTTCTCTTTAACTGCTTTAAAAATTGAACGTACAAGATATTCGGCTGTGTCCATGAGCTCAGTCCAACTGTCAATAAAACCCATCTCAGCATCAAGCCCGACATATTCGGTAAGGTGTCTAGTGGTGACTGATGGTTCTGCGCGATAAGCGTGGGCAACGGTAAAGACTTTTTCAAAAATGGAAACCATTATCTGCTTATAAAACTGCGGGCTTTGTGCAAGATATGCACCGTGTTCAAAGTACTTGATAGGAAACACTTCGGCTCCGCCCTCGGTTGCGGTTGCGACCATGGTGGGTGCCTGAAACTCGGTAAATCCGGCATCTTTCATGCTAGATCTGAATGTCTGTACGATGGTTTCCTGCAGTTTGAATATTGCCTGAATCTTTGGATGACGGAGTGTAAGGGAACGGTAATCCAGAAGAATAGGTAAAGATACGTCAAGTGATTCTTTTGCTATATCAAAAGGAAGCTCTTCTGCTTTTGCAAGTCTGACAAACTCTTTTGCCTCAATCTCAACGGTACCGGTTTTAATCTTCGGGTTTATAAGTTTTTCAGGTCGTTTTTTTACTGTTCCTTTGATATAAACTACATCTTCGGGTGAAAGCGTTTTGAAATCTTCCCCTCCGACAACTTGTACGACACCGGTTGAGTCTCGAAGATCCAGAAACACTATCTTTTTATGATCACGTTTTGAGTTTATCCATCCTTTAAGTTCTACCTCTTGCCCGATTTTATCAGTAACATCGGCAACATATACACTTTTCATATGTTCAATAATACAAATATTTGGCGACCTTTACAACAAGATTGGATTTATCTTATAGTTGAAATCAGGGATTGGAGTATTATAATAGTGAATAATAAAAAACCATGGCCCATCCTGAATTAGTAAGAATTGTTCATGATCATTCCTATCAAGCATATCTAACACAATTCAAAATCTCCGCGAATATTGATCGAAGATGGAATGTTGATGCATATACTTTCAAGGATGGAACTCCATCAATTCAAGTCATGGTCGGTCCTATGGGTTCAGAAGAAGAATTACAGGCGCTTCCTCCGCATATAGGCGTTATGCCTTTTTGGATATCGAGTCAGTTTAATAGAGATTTTTCTGCTGTGATATTTGGTGTTGCGGAGATTGCAAATGCGTTAAGAAGGCGCGAACGAAGCAGAGGTCCACTAGTTGAAAGACTGATTGCAGCATGTCCATATTGTGAGTTAAGACAGGATAAAGACGGAGGAAAAGGGACGACACGAACAGTGGGTGAACCAAATATTCCACAAATTATTGGGAAATCTATAGGAGGAGACGATGGTGTTGACGAAATGGTTTTGCTTGGAGCGCATAGTTTTGAAGCGGTTGCTGCGCTTCGCAAATATATGAAAGTTGTTCCTGTAACGGCAACTCCCTTGTTTGCAGAATACGTTCGAGAAGAACTATTTCAGCATGAAGGGACAGAGAAAGTTGAAAACGTAATGAGATTGGATCCGACAAACGTACGTATCGTTGCTTTAGATAAAGGTAGTTTGCAGCAAAACGTTGTTTTTTCGCAAATGCTCGATCTTGATCCAGCGGACCATGTTATTGCATTTGATAAAACCAGAAAGGGGGAAAATATGGTTGATAAGTGCGCACTCATTTATGGAGATATGACAGATCTTGAAGGAAAAGATATCATAATTTATGATGACATTATCGATACTTACGGATCCATTGATGCAACTGTTGAAAGTTTAAAAGACAAATTCCACTGTAGATCTATAACAGTGCTTGCAACCCATGGTGTGTTATCGCATCCAGGAAGAAGAAACATAGTTCAGGCACTTCTAAAAAATCACAGCATAGATCGATTAGTAATGACAGATTCTCTTCCAAGGGCAAACTATCTTTTTGATGATGATGTATTGGAGCAGTTTATCACTATTATTCCAACAGCATCCATATTGGGTTCTATAACAGGAGATCTTGCAAGAGGTTCATATGAAGAAATTATCTCTCCTGATTATCAATTGGCAAATTTTATTTTAGATCCATTGGATAAAGAGGATATGTGGAATTACTTTCAAGCATCAATTGCAAAAAAAGAAAAAATTAAAGTATTTGAAAGTTAATATATTTGTAGAATTTTTCCTCTCAAACTCTCCCTCCCATTCCATCTGTTTATATCAAGACAATAAACTGCGGATATTTGGTTTCCTTTTATGATTTTTTTATATTCTTCAGCTTTGTAGAAGGCAATGAGTTCAATAGGGAATGATTCGGCATGAGTATCTTTGACAAAAAATTTTATATGTTCACCTTTTTTTCCGAATGTTTTTTTTTCAAGTATAGTTACTTCGCTTACAAAAGACGGGTTTGGGTTGCCGACACCAAATGGCGCAAGTTTTTCCAATTCTTTTGCAAGGTCTGATGTAGCAAGGGATAGAGGTATTTTCATATCTGCTATTATCGTTTTTTCAAAATCTTTCTCTTTTGCGATTTTTTTTATTTGTTTTTGAGTCAGCTCACGAAAACCGTCAAGTTCACTGTCTACTATTGAAAAACCCGCAGCTCCCTTATGTCCTCCGACACTTATAAGTCGTTTTTCCATAGAACGGAGAAACTCAGTTATGTGAAAGTCATTGACCGAACGTGCAGACCCTTTCCAAAAACCATCGCTTTTGGTAAGCACAATTGTTGGACGTGAATAGGTTTCGGCTATCTTTGAGGCAATAAGGCCGATTATTCCTTCATTCCATCTGGTCGAGTGCAACAAGATAATAAGTGGGAGGTTGTCTTTTTCAACTATTTTTTCCACCATTTGCTTTGCTTCTTTTACCGCGTCCGTTACCAAGTCTTGACGCTCTTTATTTGTTCCACCGATTTTTGATGCAATTTCCTTTGCTTGTTTATCATTGTGAGTGCACAAAAGCCGTAATGCATCAAGGGCATGTTCAAGTCTGCCCACAGCATTGATACGTGGAGCAATGATAAAACCTACCTCATAAGGCGTGATTGCTTTATCAGTAATTTTTGCTTCGCTTATAATGTGCTTTATTCCTGTTCTTTTTGTTTTTTTAAAGGCATGTAATCCATGATAGACAATGCTCCGGGAAGGACCGGTAAGCGGTATGAGATCTGCAATGGTACCGATTGCGGCAAGCACCAGATAATCAACTTCAAAGTACGTTGATAGTCGTTTGTCGTTAGTTTTCAAAATTGATTTGAAACTTGTATAAATTTCCTTTGCCACAAAATAAGCAACTCCTGAACCTGAGAGGGCTGGAATATGAAAAATTGCGTGAGCTTTGTCAGGCTTTTTTTCCGGAGCCAGATGGTGATCAGTAACCACAATCTGTATCCCGAGTGAGGCAGCATATGTAATTTCATTTGTTCCGCTTATTCCATGATCGACGCTTATGATGAGAGCAGGATCAAACTCTTTCTTCACCCGATCGATGCCTTTTTCTGAGAAACCATATCCTTCATGTTTTCGGTGAGGTACATACGGCATAACATCAAATCCAAGTAAATAAAGAGTTTCCCACATGATAGTGCCGCCGGTTATACCATCTGCATCGTAGTCGGTGTACACAACAATACGTTGTTTTTTGTTTTTGATAACGGTCAGAAGCGATATAAAATCATGCAGTTCCTTTTTAAAACCAAAATAAGACAATTGAATGGAGAGGGGTGAAGGCGGATTGAGAAATCCTTGTTTATCTTTTATATTCCTGTTTTTAAGAAGAATCTCAATGATTTTTTCTTTACTTATACTTTCTCCTTTTTTGATTTCCCGCATCCATTCAACTTTCATTGAGTAATTGTAGCAAAATAACCAATTCATTTTGGTATCATATATGCATGATTATTCAGATCATTATAGCGATGGTAATCGGTATCGCTGTTCTTGCAGCAGTATTGTTTATTCTTATCAACTATCTATTAAAATCAGCCCTTCCCAATTTTACGAAGACATCAAACGAGCAACTTATCATGATGGCAAAACAGCAGCTTACTGCAGAAAAGCAGGATATCAAGACTGATCTGGAGAACAAAAAAGAGATCATTGAAAAGTTGGTTAAGCGTATTCATGATGAACTCAGTGAAAATGATGACAGGTTAAGAAGTGCTGAAGAAAAACGTATAGGATCATTTAGCGAATTAAAGGAAGCAATCAAAGGTCAAAGTAAATTGACCGATCAACTGAGGATTACAACCGAGAGCCTAAGCAAAGTGTTGTCAAGTAACCAAATGAGAGGACAATGGGGAGAAAAGGTGGCGGGGGACTTATTGGAGATGAATGGGTTTGTGCGTGGTCAAAACTACGAGTTTAATAAAGAACAAGATACGGGAAAACGGCCGGATTTTACCATCTTTTTACCCAATAAAGCAAAGGTCAATGTTGATGCCAAATTTCCGTATCAGAACTTGAAAAAAATGACCGAGACAAACGATATCTCGGTTAAGGCCGATTTGAAAAAAATGTTTGAACGGGATGTGAAGGAAAAGATAAAACAAGTGACTACAAGGGATTATATCAATCCCGAAGACAATACTGTAGATTTTGTTATATTGTTTATTCCAAATGAAATGGTTTTTTCTTTTATATATGAAAGTATGAGTGAAGTATGGGTTGAAGCAATGAGACAAAAAGTGATTTTAGCAGGTCCTTTTACCTTTACGGCAATTTTACGCATGGTGAGTCAGGCATATGAAAATTTTAAATATCAGAAAAACGTACAAAAAATAATCGGACACATCAGAATGTTTGTTGAAGAATTCAATAAATACAATCTTGAATTTGATAAGATCGGAGAACGTATAGAATCGCTTTCCAAACAATATAACATGGTTAAGACTACACGCAGTAATCAACTGATGAAAACAGCAGAAAAAGTAAAATTAGAAGATGGTGGTAAGACATCAGTGCAACCTCTTTTACACTAAGCCGCCCCCCTTAAAGATTTTTGGTTTTAGCCAATCCTGCGCAGTTGATACTCCTTCTTTTGTCTGAGCTGTAGCTCCTACTTCAACAGTATCAATCCCTCCCTGTGATTTTTGTTCAAATGATGTGGGATTGCCTTGATTTTTACTTTGATCTTGCGAAGACTGCGGGGGTCTAAATGACTGAGGCATACGGGGTCCTTGTGATGCAGGTGGAGTCGAATTATTTGATCCCTGGGTTCTCTGCGGTTTTTTTACAGCACCAGCCTTGAGAAGCTGGGCTACGGATTCAAAAGTTTCCGCATTCACCGAATACGCCGTAAAGTTATTAGTTGCAGCAGCAATACCTGCGTACAAATTAGTGGCGATGTCTTTATCAAGCGTCACTTGAAGAGCCTGCACAGTTTTATATATCAACTCAGAAGTTGAAGAACTTGTTTTGTTCACAAAGTTAACGGTACCAAAAAACCCGTTCGTCAGATGACGATCTATATTGATGATATTTTTTCCTTGGAATTGTGTTTGATTGTCTGTGTAGATTTGCCCGATACTGTTGAGATTTGGTACATCTACTGTAATGATAAAATCAAAAGATCCTCCTGCATATGAATATGATACCTGGTCCGGGTTCAGTTTTGGAAAGCCCGGTCTTGGCGTGATACTTAAATTGAAAAATTCACCTTGAATATTGTAGTCAATTTTATCAATTGAGCCTTCACTATAAGGAAAAGATACTATAAGATTATCACCTCCGACTGAAAGATTGGATTGGATTTTGTCTGCTGCGACAAGATCACTTTGTGGAATAGTTGTTGAGACAAGATTGACTGTTTTACCCAATTTTAATAAGCCCAAATAAAGGCTGGTAGCAGCAGCTATTGCATCAACAGTTGGGTTTTGAGGAAGCACAATGATACCGGTTGAACCCTTTTGGATTACGTCAACAACGCGGTTTATGGTTTGTGATGCATTAGTAGGATACATATTATAGGATACATTTTACCACATCACCTACCCTGATGTCAAGAGGAGGAGACAAAACCATGCCTGATTCCTGGTCTTTTTTGACTTCCTGTACCTTTTTTGCACGCGTTTGAAGCGATACAAGCCGGGTTTTTCCTATTAGATTATTATCTCTATGGACCTGAAGTTCGTCTCCAAGGGCGATTTTACCTTTTGTCATCTTTACCCCGAATATCTTTTCACCTTCTATCATAAAGGATGCAAGAACTTTTGCTTCCCCTTTCAGATTTTTTTCCTGTTCTTCTTTTTCCTGAAGAAGATCTGCAACTTCGGTAAGTTCGTCCAAAAGTTCATAAATTATTGAATAAGTTTTTATAATGACTTTTTCCTGCTTAGATAGCTGTTTTGTTTCCGGATCCGGTTTGACATTGAAACCGATGACTATGGCTTTACTTGTTTTGGCAAGAAACACATCTGATTTATGGATATCTCCGACAGCGTTAAGTAGTATTTCCACGTTTTTGTTTTTGGATAGAGCCGCATTAATTGCTTCAAGCGACCCATGGGTATCAGACTTAATGACCAGATATAGTTTTTTTTCTTCCTTAGGTGTTGCTGTTATTGAAGCAAGGTTAAATTCCTCTTTCTCAGACTCACTTGGTTTTGTGCCGATGTCCTTCACTGGGTTTGATGTGTTTGTTATTAATGATCCGACTGACGGGGCTTCTTTAAACCCAAGAATTTCAAAGGGTTGAGAGGGTTGAACCGAATTTATCTGTACTCCCAAATCATTAATGAGGGATCGGATACGGGCAGATTGAGAATCAGCAAAAACCGTGTTGCCAACAGACAGCATACCGTTCTTGATAATAGCACTGACTGCAATTCCGCGTCTGTCTTTTTTTGTTTCAATTATATAGGCATGGGGTGCAGCTTGAGGGTCAAATGTAAGTTTTTTATCCGATGCAATAAACAGTATGGTTTCAAGTAAATCCTTGACCCCAATCCCTGTTTTTGCGGAGACTTTAACAACCGGTACGTTACCGCCTTTTCCTTCGACCAAGACCTCATATTTAAGAAGGTCATTTTTAATCTTTTCAGGGTCAGCCCCTTCTCTGTCCATTTTATTTATGGCGACTATAAAGGGTATATTTGCGGACTTTATGTGAGATATTGATTCGATAGTTTGGGGCATGAGGGAATCACGGGCGTCAACAACAAGAATTGCAATATCTGCAACATGAGCTCCTCGTGCTCGAAGTAGTGAAAAAGCCTCATGGCCCGGAGTATCAATAAAGGTGATACGACTTACAGGATAATCATTGAGATGTGTCTCCACTTCATATGCTCCTATTTTTTGTGTAATACCGCCATGTTCATCGGGCGCGATATGGGACTTTCTAATATAATCCAGCAATGTGGTTTTTCCGTGGTCGACATGGCCTAAAATAGCTACAACAGGTGATCGTGGTTGCATAGTTTTATAAAAATTTGTTTTTCTTTGTTTACGTTTGTGGTTTTTGTTCGGTAGTTTCAGGTTTGATTTCAGAAGATGCGGATTTTATTTGGATGATGTCAAGAAGATATCCGGTAAGCCGTGCCGCTAAATTCACATTTACTCCTCCCTTGCCGATTGCAAGAGGTGCTTGAGTCTCATCAACTGTTATTTTGGCTCTTTTAAGATCTCGGTCAATAACCACATCTGTTACTTTGGCGGGGGATAAGGACGCAATGATAAATAATTTATCATCATTGTTCCATTGGATTATGTCGATTTTTTCTCTTCCCTCAAACTCATCTGTTACAGTTTGAACACGCACCCCCTTTTGTCCGACGCATGCACCAACCGGATCAACTGTCCCGTGGCTGCTTGTAACCGCAATTTTTGCCCGTTCTCCGGGTTCACGCACTGTTTTTTTGATCTCAATGGCTCCGTTACCTATCTCCGGAACCTCTCTCTTGAAAAGTTCTTCAATAAGGCGTGGATCCGTACGTGAAACGATTATGCGTTGATTACCGAATTTATCATCTGATATTTCTTTGAGATACACGGCAAGAGATGTATTCACCGAGTAATTTTCCCCTTGTATTTGTTCTTCGCGGGGTAGAAGTGCTTCAGCTTTGCCTATATCCATATGAGCATTGAATCCATCATATCGGATAATCCTTCCGCGTATTAACGTGCCTATCTGTCCTTTGTAGTGGCTTATCACGGTTCTTTTTTCGGCTTCACGGATTTTTTGAAGAATTACTTGTTTTGCAGTTTGAGCTGCGATACGACCAAATCCAGGAGGAGTAATATCTTTTGCATCCTTATATAGTTTGGATTCGCCTGTTTCACGGTTAAGTTTTGCAGTTACATCATCGTCTTCATCAGTTCCGGGATATTCTTTTTTATATGCGGCAACAAGAGCTGTCTCAATTGACGCAATGACTTCATCAGGGGAAATACCGCGTTCTCCAGCAACCTGATTCAGAGCTAGTGCAAATTCGGTTTTGATAATTGTCATATGACCAGTTACAATCGTTAATTATTATTAGACTATTCTTTTTTTTCTTTTTCTACAGGTTTCTTTTCTTCAGTTTGTTTCTTTCCCTCTTCCTTTCCGCCCTCGTCGGCAGCTTCTTCTTCATCAGGTTTTGCAGTGATTACCTCAGGTGCTGCTGTTGCTGTTGTTTCAGTGACAGTACTTTCTTCTTTATGAGCGGTAACAGAAACAATAACTTTTTCAGGATCGGTTGTTATGGTATATGATTTTGATTTCGCCAAATCTCCTACTTTTATATCCTGACCAAGTTCTTTCAGAGTCGAGATATCAACATCAATTGAAGCTGGAATGTCCTGAGGAAGAGCTTCAACCGTAAGATGAGTTGATTGTGTGAGAAGTATGCCGTTTTTCTGTACAACCGCCTCAGACGATCCAATAACCTTTACCGGTACCTCAGTTTCTACTTTCTTAGCAAGATCAATTTTTCTAAAATCTACATGAAGTACAGTTGAATCAATAGGATGTCTTTGAATATGTTTAACCATGCTGGGAATGTCTTTTTTATCGAGTTGAAGGTATACAATGCCTGTTTCGTGAACGATTTTATACACGTTTTTAAAATCTTTATAGAGGACGCTGATTGATGTTGATTTAAAATCAGTTCCGTATATATTTGCCGGAAGCATGCCTTCTTTCCTTAGTTTTTTGACCTTTTTACCTGTTATGCTTCTTTCTTGTGCCATCAGCTTTATTTGTTCGGTGCTTTTTTGTGTTTTTTTCATATCAATCTTTAAGTAATTCAATAAAAAAAATTTTATCTGTTGATAAGTTTGTATTATAGATGATCTGATTATGTTTAACAAGGGGAGAAAAATTTTGATTTACCAAAAACATGTTGGATGGCAGGGTAATTTCAAGATTTAAATCATTATTTATTGACCCAGTTTGTTTTTGAAATAAAAGCTGGTAGATTGATCTGCCTCTATCAAAGGCTTTAAGGGATTTATATTCGATGGTTATATTTTTTTGCGATTGTATCGGTATCTCAAAGAAAAAACCCACTCTTTTAAACTGGCCTATTTCCTGATCGTAATTTGTTACAGGTTTATCAGCGACTGTTATTTGTTTGATAAGCGAATTTCGAGGTACAAGAATCTGCAGATAGTTCCGATATACACCTCCAGGAAAAATATCCTGCAGCGATTCGTTTCTGAAATGTATATTAAGATACGTGTGTACAAATCCTTCTTCGTCGATATGTATTTTGACATCCATTTTCCGGTTAACAAAAAAATTGGCTTTATTTACACCGAGGTTGGCATCATAAGGAAAAAGAAAATCGGTGTAGCAATTTTCCACCTGAGAAGGGCAGAAAGGCTCAATTATTCGACCTGACCAATAAAATGAGTCTATTATTTTTTGAAGATTCTCTTCTTCAAGATAAAATGCAATTTGTTTTTCTTCGGCTGACTTTATGATTTGTAATAAAATCTCTCTTTGCGATACCGTGTCCATATTGATTAGTATTTGCCGTGTTACCGCAGAAAGAAAGCTCTTTTTTTGTGTAGAACCGGGAAAAAACTCCTTTTCAGCATAAAGCTGGGTTTTGATATAAAAATTATCTGAATTGACTTTTTCATTAAAATCCGGAAGATATAAATCACCATAAGCTTTCAAAATATTTTTTATAGCCGATGTTGTTATAAGGATTCCTCCGTCAAATTCCGAAAACTGTTTTTCTTTAGCAAGAAAATATTTTGCTTGATAATAATTTTCATAGAAGTCTGGTGAAAATGCAGAGTCGCGCAAAAACCAGTGTGGTTGTGAAAGATAATCACGGATTGCCGGAGGTGGTGGTATATGTGCGGTTAATTGACCATCTGCATCATAAACATCATAGATTGAAAGATCTTCAAATGTCAGGTCCTTCATAGAGACTACACCATATGATCCGATAAAACCTCCTCCAGGGCGCAGTTCCATATTATTTGCAAATAAAAGAAGATATTTTTTTTCGTTTTTGTATGCAATTAGTTCGGAGAAAAAAGGAACAATTTTTTTTGTTTTGCCAAGCAGATGAATTGCTGATGTCAAACTTTCTTTATAGGGTTTTGTAATAGAAAGAGAGGTTGGTATTTTTTGATTGAGGTATATAAGATGTTCTTCAAGCTTGGATACATTTTTTTGTACCAGAATTATGATATCGCTGGTTTGTTTTTTTTCATCCGCTGTTTTATTTTTTTTAAAAACAAACGAAAATAGTTGATGTGTATCTTCCTGAAGAATCTGAGAGATGTTTATTACTTTGATAATTCTTTCATGAATGGAAAAGATATCATCGGGTATTTGAGCTAACGAAAATAAAAGAAAAGTCGGCCGGGCAAGGTTATATAGTTGTTTTGCCGACGTAACGTATTGTTCACCGTCTTTAATATGTTGAGCTGCAACTTTGTATTTTCCATCTTCCATTTCTTTAATTGCTTTATGTGCAGATAATCCTGCAGGAACAAGGGGAAGTAAAAAAGCCGTGTGGTATACGAATATGGCAAATAGTGCCACTAGTGTTATGTTTTTTTTGCTTATTAGTTTTTCAATATATCCAAAGATTTTATAGGTAAATGACATGTTATTTTTGATTTGCGGGACAGTATGAAGATGTCTGTCTGAGGATACATGTGTCCGGACAGAAAGATAGATTTCTTTTGATTTGGAGAGGGAAAACCAGATGATTTCCTCGATCATGCTTTCCGTATACGAGTGTGCATCAAGGCAGTGTATAATCTTAACATGTGGAATTTTTTCTTTTTCTATTGTTTTAGCTGTATTCCACGCTTTTTTGCTGTTTTTTGTATATATTAAAATGACTGACTGCCATCTTCCCAGTTCATTCCGTCTCCTGATAAATGTGTCATCATTGATCAGAAAACAGAAGTCAAAAATCGTCAACCCAGGTGGTAGGTTTGGAGAGAAATACACATCGTTGTCATATTTTTTCAGGTATTGCTTTAATCGTGATGTCAATACACTCTGTTTGCTGTCAACAACCAGGATTTTTTGTTTTCCTGAAATGATATGGGCCGTATTTACCATAATTGGATTTTTAAGATGATATACTATCTACATAATAATTGTCCGAAGTAATATATTAAAGGACAAATTTTATATGATAGACAATAAAATTATCAACCATAATGATACGGTAGCGGTGAAAAAAATCAGTCAAATGAAAAAAACCGTATTGGTTGGCGGATGTTTTGATATTCTTCATTACGGTCATGTATTTTTTTTGAAAGAAGCAAGAAAACTTGGTAGTAACCTTATAGTTCTTCTTGAGTCTGATGATTTTATCCGTACATATAAAAAAAGACAGCCTGTTCATCTACAAGAGCAGAGGGCTGAGATTTTGTCACACCTTGATATGACGGATAAAATTATACTTTTATCACTATTTGAGACAAAGGATTATTCTTTGCTTATTGCAAAGATTCAGCCAGATGTTATTGCATTTACGAAAGGCGACCCCCATCTTCATCAAAAAAAAATACATGCAGAGACTGTGGGAGCACAACTAGTTGAGATAGATTTGCTTGCCGGATTTTCAAGTTCAAACATCATTCCCTATGCGTCTGTTTCTTGCGATTGATTTACCCGATTTATGTAAACAGCAATTGTCTAAGCAGTTATATTCCCTTGAAAAGGAATATCCGTCATTTAACTGGGTGGATATACAAAACTATCATATGACCGTGCAATTTTTCGGTGAGACGCAAAAAAAACAGGACATAATAAAAAAAACAAATGATATTCTCTACGATCAGCAATCGTTTTATCTGTATGCAACAGGTCTTGATTTATTTATGGATGGACACATCACAATCTATGTGCGTTTCCGGAGAGAGCACATATTAGACAATCTGATTAAAAAAGTGCAGAATACATTTGGCCAGGAATTCAATTCGCTCAAAAAGTTTGTTCCTCACGTAACTGTATCACGATGTCGTATTCCATCAAAGCAGCAATATTTTCATTTACAGAAGAAAATTAAAAAGGTTGATATTGATCTTGATTTTAAAGTAACGCAGTTAACGCTTTTTGAAAGCAATATGCACTTCAAAAAACCTGTATATACCATGGTCAAAACATTTCTGTTTCTGGATAACAGCCAATAAAAAAACCATTCCCATAGGGAACGGTTTTTTTATTTAATAAACGAATTAGGCTGTTCCGATTTTATACATGCCTGTTCCACAATCAGGGCATTTTGCTTTCATTGCAGGTTTGCCATTTTTCATGGTTACTTTCTCAGGATTTGATACGTCTTTTTTTGCTCTACATTTTACACAGTACATTGATGTCATAGGTATTTCACCTCCCTTCATCTATTTAATTGTAAATAGCTTTGCCAAGCCTGTATTCATACTAGCAAAATAAAAAATAATTTCAAGCGTAATTACGCACAAGATAAGAAGGATGCTTTTTCGTAAATCGGTTTTGAAATAATTTGTTATTTGGACATCGTTTTTTTCAACGTGATGATTATTTGACAGTGCGTTATTTTCGGCAGGTGATATTGATGACAAGGATTGTTTTGAAGATCCGGATGTTTGTTGGTCAGGTCTCTTCATACCTAATCCTGAATGAATCCGGGCAGCCGCACGTGCTTTCATTTTCTTTGTCTTTTTGGGCATTTGCCTCCTATTGTAACCATATTGACACCTATTTGTAAAGAGGTTAAAATGGATACAATGATGATATATATGGTTCTTTCGTTGTTTTTTAGCTGGTTGGTTGTTTTATCTTTTGCTGCATACAAGGTTCGGAGTCACTATGTCCGGTTGACAACCCGTACAAGAAGACAGGGAATAGACGAGATACTTGATGTTTTGTTGAGGCAGATTGATATGGTCGCAAAAACACAGCACAGCTTGAAAAAAGAATTAAATCAGGTACAATCACATCTTACCCACTACTATCAAAAAATCGGGCTCGTTCATTTCAATGCTTTTGGTAAAGCCGAAGGAGAACAAAGCTTTGTTCTTGCTCTCTTGAATGAGCAAAACAATGGAGTAGTGATAAACTTTATATATATTCATGAAGGAATGAGGATATATATAAAACTTGTTAAAGGAGGCAAAAGTGATAAGCATGAATTGTCAGAAGAAGAAAGGCAGGCAATAGCAAAAGCGCAATAGACCAGATTATTACCAATTATCAAAAAAGTATGATTAATAAGAAAGTTGTTATTTTTGTAAGTATTTTTCTGTTTTGTGTATCGGTTTTAGCTTCTTATACATTTTTTTCAAATGCAGGAAATATCACAAAGTCCGTATCCCAGAAAGATCAGCAACCAACTGTCGATCCCGAATTACTGGAGCCAAAAACTGAGGAATGCCCAATCAACGGCAAGATGATGACAAAAAAGCAAAAAGACAGTTGGAGTGTAAGACGTCCACTTGGGATAGCAATTGAGAATAGTACGGATGCACGACCTCAGTCAGGTCTTTCTTCTGCGGATGTTGTGTATGAGGCTGTTGCTGAAGGAGGCATAACGCGTTTTTTAGCGGTATATTATTGTCAGGACGCTCCTATTGTTGGACCGGTCCGCTCTGCTCGAGTTCATTTCATAACTCTACTCAATGAGTATGGAGAGTATCCTTTATATGCGCATGTGGGCGGAGCAAATTGTAATAAAGAAACCGGCTCAGGTTGTGCCAATGGTGCCAAAGCAGATGCATTAGGGCTTATACGAAAGTTGGGATGGGAAGGCTATAATGATTTGAATCAATTTGGAGTACCTTTTCCGTATTTCTGGAGGGATTATGAAAGGCTTCCAAATAGATCTACAGAACACACAGTATATACATCAACAAAAAAATTGTGGGAATATGCCAAAAACAAAAGAGATTTAACCAACGTGGATGAGGATGGCGTCAGTTGGGATGAAAACTTCACATCTTGGAATTTTCAAGATGACGCAAAACCTGAAGATCGCGGAATTGCCGCAAAAATTGAACTTGGTTTTTGGAATGCCTTCTCAAATGATATGGCGGTTGTTTGGAATTATGATCCAAAAACCAATGTATACAAACGTACAAACGGAGGTATTGCTCATGTAGATAAAAATACTGAAAAACAACTGGAAGTGAAAAATGTCATAGTAGTTTTTGCGAAAGAGTCGCCTGCCAATGATGGGTATGATGGTGGTCACATCTTATATCAGTTGACAGGAACGGGAGACGCTCTTGTTTTCCGGAATGGAAAGGCGACTGAAGCAAGCTGGACCAAAAAAGATGGAGAGGCGCGTATGAAGTTTTTTGATGAAAACGATGAGGAAATCGAGATTGTCCGCGGTCAGGTTTTCATCGAAATATTACCGACAGGTAATAAAGTCAACTATTAATCGAATTATATGCTGCACTATATTATCACCTCAAAGACACGACGGAAAATTCTGGAGTTGTTTTATCATAATTTCGGCGAAACATACTATCTCAGAAAAATAGTACGTGAAATCGAGGAAGAAGTAAACGCCGTAAAGCGGGAGGTTGATATTCTTGAAAAGGCAAGGGTACTTCACCGGGAAAAAAGACTCAATAAGGTATTTTATTCGTTAAACCGAAGCTTTTTATTTTATGACGAGTTTCTTCGTATCTTCACTAAGACAAATACCCTTGCACAGACAATATATTCTAATCTTGCAAAGTTGGGAAAACTAAAATTTGTTGCGATATCCACTAAATATGCCAGAAGGATATCCATAAAAGAAGACGAGATTTACTTGCTATTTGTAGGTGTTGTTGTAGTTCCTGAACTTGAAAGTATTGTTGATCGTGCGGAAAAGGATTTTGGACAGGATATACATTATACCGTTATGACAGAGGAAGAATTCAGATTTCGTAAAAAAAATAATGATCCGTTTACATGGCGCTTTCTGAAGCAGCCAAAAGTTATGTTACTTGGTAGTGAGGAGGATCTTCTTAAATGAAACCAAAAAACTTCCTATATGTGGTTCTTTTGATCTTACTAGTCTGGATATGTCTGCCTGAGAATCTGCGCATAAAATTTAATATCCAAAAATCAAAAGTTGATTTCACTGTAAATCCTCTTTCAATCAATACCACGATATTCGGTATCCCAATAAAAAAAGAATTCAAAACTAAACTTGGTCTAGATCTAAAAGGAGGCAGTCACTTGGTTTTCCAGGCTGATGTATCAAAAGTCAATCAGGAGGATGTCCAGGACGCACTTGCTGGAGCAAGGGATGTGATAGAAAAAAGAGTAAATTTTTTTGGTGTATCTGAGCCTGTTGTACAAACACTTAAAGCAGGAAAAACATACCGGATAAGTGTTGATCTGCCGGGTATAGAAGATGTTGAACAGGCTGTAGGACTTATCGGTCAGACAGCGCAGCTGCGGTTTATGGAAGAGAGGGAAACTGATCCCAAAGAAGCTACAACAACAGCCCTTCTCGATCGTTTAACAAAAGATACGGGATTAAACGGTACGCATATCAAAAAGTCTAGTGTGACCTTTGACCAGCAAAATGGGCAACCTCAGGTTGCTTTGCAGTTTAATAATGAAGGAGCAAAGCTCTTTGGTGAGATTACTGGACGCAATATTGGAAAACCCGTCGGGATATTTCTTGATTTTTTCCCCATATCTGCTCCTACGGTTCAGCAGAAGATAACAGAAGGAAACGCTGTTATATCCGGTAATTTTACCCTGGATGAAGCAAAACAACTGTCAATTGCCATAAATTCGGGCGCTCTGCCCTTACCGATTAGACTGGTTGAGCAACGCAATATTGGTCCTACGCTCGGAGCACTTGAAATAAAAAAGAGTCTTGTTGCCGGTACGTTTGGGCTTCTTATGGTTCTTGTTTTTATGATAGGGTATTACGGTAAACTTGGAATAATTGCATCTGTTGCCCTTATTATTTACGGTCTAATATCCTTTGCAATCTTTCGCGCTATACCGGTTGTTCTTACACTTCCTGGAATTGCAGGATTTATTCTTTCAATCGGAATGGCGGTTGACTCAAATATACTTATTTTTGAGAGGATCAAGGAAGAGCAGAGAAAAGGAAGAAGCTTTGAAATTGCGGTACGGCTTGGTTTTGGCCGGGCAATAGATGCCATAAAAGATGCAAATATCACAACTCTTACTGTTGCTTTTATTTTATTTAATCCCATGAATTGGGAATTTTTGCCTCAATTTGGCATGGTACGCGGGTTTGCATTAACATTGGCAATCGGAGTAGCCACGAGTTTGTTTACAGGGATTGTCATAACAAGAAGATTAATTGACGCTTTCTATAAAGAAACATCTTATCCACAAATTCAAAACAAAAAAATATGATGAGATTTCTTAAATTCAGTTGGTTATACGCCCTGATTTCCATAGTAGTAATATCCGCAGGATTGTATACTGCTGTACGGTATGGATTTACCTATTCTATTGATTTTGTAGGTGGAACTGATATTGAATACCAGATAGATAAAAAGATAAGTTCTGGTGATATCAAAGCTGTATTTGTGGAACAAGGGATGCCTCCATCCACCTTGCGGTTGGAAAACAATATTCTATCGGTACGCTTGAAACCCATAAACGAAAAACAGGAAATAAGTTTGCGAAGGGAACTTGAGGCAAAATTTCAGACACCAGTAAAGTCGCTGCGCTTTGAAACCGTCGGTCCAGTGATCGGGAAGGAAACGATACGAAAAACATTCATTGCATCACTTTTAGCTATTCTCGGAATCCTTATTTATATGAGTATTGCTTTTAAAGATATATTTTTTGCAGTAGCAGCCATAGCCGCAATGGTGCACGATTTTTTTGTGGTTGTTGGTGTCTATTCACTATTTTCACACTTTTTTGGTGCCGAGATTGATACCATGTTTGTTACTGCTGTTTTGACCACGATGTCCTTCTCAGTTCATGATACGATTGTTATTTTTGATAAAATCCGTGAATATTTTGGATATGACATGTCAGGAGATATCGAATATTATGCAAATAAGGCGATAACGGAGACAATGGTGCGATCTATCAATAATTCAATGACAATTATTTTTATGCTTTTGGCGCTTACTTTGATGGGAGGATCGAGTATACGTTTTTTTGTAGCAGCTCTTCTTGTCGGTACTATAACCGGGACATATTCTTCTCCTTTTATTGCCACCCCTATTCTTGTCTGGCTTGAAAAAAGAAAGTCGCGAAAGTAATATACAGGTAAAACTTATGAAGATTGGAATTGATATGGATTCGGTTATTGCGGAGATATTGGGTCCGATGGTAGAGTTTCATAACCGGAAGTATTTTACTACACTTACGTCAGAAGATCATACTATGTATGATCTTTCTGCGGTTTGGAGATGTAGTCCAAGGGATGTTTTAACACGAATATATGAATATTATGAATCGTCATTTTTTGATTCGGTACAACCGGTTGAAGGGTCACTACAGGGTGTAGAATACCTGTATAAAAAATATGACCTGTACCTTATTACCTCCAGACCTCATATCATAGAAAACAAAACTGCTTCATGGTTGAATACATTCTTTCCGGGAAAGTTCAAAAAAATATGCCATACAAATCAGATATCCCAAGAGCATGAGATAAAGAAAATGAAATCAACAGTCTGCAAAGAAGAAGGGATAATGCATATGATAGATGATGCTCCGGATTATGCCCTAGATTGCGCAAGCGTCAACATACAGGTATATCTTTTTTCTGCTCCATGGAACTATAATTATCCCAGACATAAACACATCAAGCCTGTAAAAGGATGGGATGAGATAGTACAACTATTATGACAATAAAAAAATACATACTGGGAGAATTACGGATGAACTCATATCTTTTGGTTCATGATAATGAATGTATTCTTATTGACCCTGGTGACGAGGCAGGCTTTCTATTGGAGGAAATTTCACGGATGAATCTAAGATTGATTGCCATGTGCGCAACTCACGGGCACTTTGATCATATTATGGCAGCGGGTGAAGTACAGTTGAGTTTAAAAATCCCTTTATATATACACAAGGATGATCTTTTTTTGGTGAAGCGTTTAAAATCGACTGTTACTCACTATTTAGGGAAACGGGCCGTAGTTGTTCAACCCAGTATGATAAGAAACATCAATACTACTCCTTTGCGATTTGGGAACTGGAAATTCAGAATTTTTTTTACCCCTGGACATACACCAGGAGGAGTTTGTTACTATTTACCCGAAGAGCAGATATTGTTTACCGGTGACACCTTGTTCAAAAATGCCGTCGGTCGTACAGATCTATCCTACAGCAGCAGCGACAAACTTCATGACTCAATTAATCAATTAATTAAGTCAGTACCCGAGGAAACTGTTATTTATCCGGGACACGGGCAAGAGACTACAATTTTCAGCGAAAAAATTTATTTTTAATATGTCATTTGTACTTGATGTAAAATATTAATAGATAGTAAGATATGTTTATAAAACCAGATACAATCGATATCACAATTCATAAAATGTATGCGGAAGATGGTCTTGAGCTTGATGGTATTTTGTTTGAGCCAAAGAAAAAAACGAAAAAAATCATCATTCATATCCATGGAAAAGAAGGCCACTTTATACAAAACCATTTTGTTACTGTAATGGGCTATACCTATCCTCTTTATGATTATGCTTTTTTAACATTTAATAATAGGGGGCACGACTATATTGCCGACATGCTCAAATTATCAACACAGGGACTGGAATGGGTTACTCGCGGTACAGCATACGATTCTATTGAAGAAGCAAAGTATGATATCAACGGAGTTATAACTTATTTGCAAAATCTGGGATTTGACGAATTCATATTACAGGGTCACAGTATTGGACCTCATAAAATATGTTTTTATCTGGCAGATAAACCCAAATATCACATACACAAGATAATACTTTTATCTACTGCCGATGTTGCCGGCATATTAGATGTATATGTTCCAGAATGGAGAAAATATGTTTCGTTTGCTAAAAAACTTATTGATCAAGGAAAGGAGCTTGAACTAATGCCTATACGATTATGGAGTAATGCAATGGTTAGTGCAAAGACATATTGGGATTACACAAACGAAAATTCAAATATCTGGATATTTAATTTTACTTCTCCGGAAAAGGGTTTCAAACATTTCAACAAGATTGACACTCCTATGATTATTATCAATCCAGAAAATGATTTTGGTTGTCCGGGTGTAACTTCTGATAAAAGAATCAAACTATTAAAAAAAAATACTGTCAGCAAAAAAAGCACTTTTATCATATTAAAAGACGCAATACATAATTTTGCTCAAAGCGAGGAAAAGCTTACTGAACAGATTGTTTTATGGCTTAAGAATCAGCTAGTTTTTTAATTTCTTCAAGAAGATACTTTCTCTCATTTTTTACTCTTCCTTCAACAACCTCATTAAACAATTTTTTCAGGATGTCGCCGACTTTGCGGCTTGGTTTGATATTGAGAATACTCATCACATCAGTTCCGTCAATTTTGAGATCGGTTACTTTAAATGGTTCATGTTGTACTTCTTCAATCCGTTTTTTGAAAAGTTCATATCTCCATGATGTGGGTGTTGCACCAGACCCAATCCGGTCAGCAGTACGAAGGTCAAACATATCCTGCAGATATTCTTTTCCGACTTCACGTATGAATCTGCGAACTGCTCTATCGGTTATAACTTCAGAAACCGTAAATTGGTGGTATTTGACAAGGCGTACGAGCTTCTCTTTTTGTTTATTCGAAAGTCTCAAGCGGTCTGCAATATTGCCTACAAGCTTTGTTCCGACAACCTCGTGGTTGTGAAAGGTGATAAGCTTAGTATGTTCATCTTTATGATAAGTTTGAACTTTGCCAATATCATGAAGAAGCGCTGCAAGTCGGGTGATGGGGTCGGATGAGGGACAATTCTTAAGAGACATGACCGAATGAGTTCCGACATCATATATGTGGTGGCGCTTCGGACTTTTTTGGGGTACTGTAAAACATGCATCAAGTTCGGGTATGATGTACTTCAGAAGACCGGTGTTTTGCAGAAACAATATACCATCACTGGGGTTATTGCTTGAAATGATTTTTAGAAGTTCATCCCGGATCCTCTCCCACGAAATATGTACAATGAGTGAAGCATTTTTTTGGATTGACATCCTTGTTTTTTCTTCGATCAAAAAACCCAGCTGAGAAGCAAGTCTAATTGCCCTCATAAGCCGCAGGCTGTCTTCAGCAAATCGTTTGTCAGGATCTCCAACCGCCATAACTATTTTGTTTTGCAAATGTTTTTTGCCATCATAAGGGTCAATCAGTGTTTTTCCGTCAAAGGCCATCGCATTTATGGTGAAGTCACGACGTGCAAGATCTTCCTCTATTGTTTTCGCCCACTCGATTTTACCAGGGTGTCTTCTGTCCTTATAAAGCGACTCCTTTCTGAAAGGCGTGACTTCAAAAAGCAGATCATCCACAACAACGGTTACAGTGCCATATGTATTGTTGTAGAATGCTTTTGAAAAAAAAGTAAGTATTGTATCGGGTGTTGCATCAGTTGCAAAGTCCCAGTCATCGGTTTTTTTTCCGGTTATCAGATCCCGGACCGCACCTCCCACAACAAATACCTGAAAACCTTTTTTGAGAAATATATGCATGAAGTCCTGGATATTTCCCGGCAACTTGATCATACTGGTATTATACCGCATGGGAAGATTGGTTGGCATCGGTAAAGCCTGCTGCAATTTTTCGAACAATTTTCCGATACATTATGTATTTCATCTTCGACAGAGCTTTTTGTAGAGAAAACCATCCTGCATCAAGAAATTCATCTTCTAGATATATAAAAGGCGTTTTTTCTCTGCATTCAACCGTATACCATAAATCATAATGGGTTTTGCACGGATGAGTTTTTTTATTGATCCGCTTTATGCTGATATTTGCTAAAGTAACTTTTTCAGATGTAAGCATGTAGGACAGTTCTTCAAGAAATTCGCGCTTAATAGTGTCCACAGGTAGTTCATACCGATCAATATGACCACCGGGCGGAATCCAATCCATTGCCTTTTTGTGGTGGACAAGGTACACGGAGTTGCTTTTCTGATGCACTGGAAGAAAAAAACAGCATAGATGATTTTTTTTATTTCGGTCCCGTACTAAATCATGGCTTTCAGTCACAAAAGAGAAGAACTGTTTATAAATTTTATTTTCGATATAAGAGGTTTTCTTCAGTAAACACAAATTACGGATAAGGGACTCTCTTAACATCATATAAGTTTTTTAAGGATATCCAAATTTTTCTTATCCGGCCCTTTACCATCAAAGCCGGGTGTTTCGATAATAAATGGTAAACTCCTTAATTGCGGATGTGTCAGGATATACCTGAACTCATCCATGGCAATTGTACCAGCGCCTATATTTGCATGACGATCGCGAAAAGAGGCAAACGGATCATGACTGTCATTTATGTGCCACAGTTCAAGTTTTTTTAAACCGATTTGTTTTTCAAACAGATCAAGAATGATCTCAAGTTTTTTGGGTGTTGCCAAGTCATAACCTGTACTATGCAGATGACATGTATCCAGACATACTCTGATTCGGGGATCGGCTAGTGTTTTGACTATCGTACCTATCTCATCAAACGTAGACCCTATTTTTCTGTTTCCAGCATTTTCTATGATAAATAAAACTGAGGATGGCATTTTTTCAAGAACTTCCGACATGTGTCTTAAAAGGATCTTGTATCTCAGTTCTGATTTATTTTTTTTAAAAGAGCCGAGATGAACGATGCTTCCCTTTATCCCGAGCCGTGATGCAGTTTGTAGCTCATTTATCAGAGTTTTTTTTGACAGATTACCGATTCTCTCTTCATCTGCCAGATTGATAAGATAAGATGCATGAAAGTAAATTGGGTCAACCCTGAGTGATGTTTTTTTACGTATAAATCCCGATGAATCAATGTTTTTTGTTGATGCAATATGCCACTTTCGGGGCGACGAGGAAAACATCTGCAGACAGTTCCCTCCCATCTCCACAATTTTCTCAAGTGCATGTTCATATCCACTGGCTATTGATACATGGGCACCAAGTTTATATTTCATAAAGGGAAAGTAAACGTTTTTTTATATTCGGATGAAAGCTATATTTGCTGATATCTTCTTTGTATATCCATGCAAAATCAACAAGATTCTTTTCGAGTTTGACCGGAGCTGTTTTTTTAGCTTTACACAGAAAATGTTCACCGTGAAAATATGTTTTATCACTCATAAAGACATCTTCGCCAATCCATGTATATGATACGATTTCAAGGCCAACTTCCTCTTTTACTTCTCTTTTTAATGCGGAAATGATATGCTCATGCGGCATCACTTTACCTCCCGGTACGGTCCAAAGACCCGGATCAATTTTTTCGTGCAAGGATTTTTCGACAATCAGAATTCTATTACGGGTATCAACGATAAAGGAAGCAACGGCAAGGACAAGAGGGTACTTCTCGTACATACAGACTATTATATAATAAATTCCTCTTGACAAAATTAGCAGACATATATTATCATTGCTAATGCAGGAATGTTAGTATTTATCTCAATAAAAAAATATTGAGATCAAAAATCATATGGAAGATATTACACAACGACAAATAGATATCCTGAAGGTCATAATAAAGGAATATTCGGATTCAGGAGAACCTGTTGGTTCGGAGATTCTTGAAAAAAAGTACAAACTTGGAGTTTCACCTGCAACAATCCGTAATGAGATGGTAGCTTTGGCAAAAAAAGGATATATCAAAAAAGCTCATTTTTCTTCCGGAAGAGTCCCTTCTGCAAAAGGATTCCGTTTTTACATAAATAAATTGATGAAAGAAAAGGAACTGTCAACTGCAGATGAGGTAGCGTATAAAAACAGCGTATGGGATGAGCGTACAGAGCGTCACAAATTATTGACTCAAGCTACTAAAGTTCTTGCACAAAGGACAGGGCTTGTATCTGTTGCAACGACCAACAGCGGAGACATGTATTATGCAGGGCTTTCAAATCTGTTTGATATACAGGAGTTTATTAATCGAGAGCTTGAGCAGTATTTGTTTAAGAGGCTGGAAGAAATAAAGTATTGGGAACGAATCCTTGAAAAACTGGAAAAATCCGAAGATGACATATTTTATTTGCTTGGAGACGACGACATTGCAGATCCGATGTATGAATCGTGTGCAAGCGTTTTCAGTGAATTTGAAGGTGAGAAAATCCGTGGTATTATCGGAGTCGTAGGTCCAAAAAGAATGAGTTATGATACAATTTCTCCTCAGATAAAATATTTTTCTGCCTTGCTTGGCGAGATAATCAAAAGCCAGAATCTATAATTTCTATATAAACATGACTGATACAAAGCATGACAAACAGGCAAAACAATCATCGGCAAACACAATGAAGAAGGCGCAAGAAGAACTTGTGGCCAAGATGCATGAGCTGGACGCAGCAAGAAAGGAAAGAGATGAGTATAAGCAGAAATATCTGCGTGCCTTGGCAGATTACCAGAATTTCGAGAAAAGGGTTATTACAGATAAAGAAGCAACGATCAAGAATGCAAATAAATATCTTATTATCAAACTTTTAAATTTTCTTGATGATTTGGAAAGAGCGGAAATTTTTATCAAAGATCAGAATCTCAAAATCATTAAAGAATCTTTTCATAAGTTACTGGAAAAGGAAGGTCTAAAAGAGCTTGATGTGCAGAATAAGCAATTTGATCCGGTACAAAGCGAGGTGGTAGATGTGGTTGAAGGAGATGAAGACGGGCAGGTAGTTGAGGTTTTCAGAAAAGGATATGAATTTAACGGTAATATTATACGGGTTGCTCAAGTAAAAGTTGCCAAAAGAAAATAGTATAAGAAGGCCATGTTTTTCTAAACTTGTATAAAGTCCTTAAGTGCAAGAACCTTATATAAGTTCAGCAGAACTTAGATATTAAAAATTATTTTTTAAAAAAATATGTCAAAGACAATCGGAATTGATTTAGGGACAACGAACTCAGCTATGGCAGTTATGGAAGGCGGTAAACCAAAAGTAATTCATTCACAGGAAGGACGTAATGTTATTCCATCTGTCGTTGATCCGGTAAAGCGAATAGTGGGTGATGTAGCCAAGCGGCAAATGGCAATAAACCCGAAAAACACCATTTTTTCGATCAAACGTTTGGTCGGACGCAGGTTTTCGGATTCATCGGTCAAGCAAGATGCAAAATGGCTTCCCTATAAGATAGCGGAAGGAAAAGATGGAGCTGCGGTTGTTGAAGTTGCCGGAAAAACTTACACTCCGCAGGAGATATCAGCCATGATATTGCAAAAAATAAAGGCAGATGCGGAGGCGTATTTAGGTGAAAAGGTTGATAAAGCCGTCATCACTGTGCCTGCGTATTTTGATGATTCACAGCGCCAGGCAACAAAACAAGCTGGAGAGATAGCAGGTCTTGAAGTTGTTCGTATAATAAATGAACCTACTGCAGCAGCACTCAGCTATGGTCTTGATAAAAAACATGCTCATACTATAGCCGTGTATGATCTTGGAGGCGGTACGTTTGATATCACGGTTCTTGAACTTGGTGAGGGAGTGTTTCAGGTAAAGGCAACCAATGGAGACACTCATCTTGGAGGAGACGACTTTGATAAAGTTATTCTGGATTACTTGGCAGATGAGTTTAAAAAAGAAAACACCATAGATCTCCGCAAAGACCCACAAGCTTTGCAAAGACTTAGAGATGCAGCGGAAAAAGCAAAAATTGAACTTTCAACATCCCTTGAAGCGGAGATAAATTTGCCATTTATCACAGTAAAAGACAATCAACCGCTTCATATGGTTATTAAGCTGACTCGGGCAAAACTTGAATCTTTAATAGGCCATCTTATATTAAGCACTTTTGAACCCGTAAAAGCATGTCTTAAAGATGCAGGGGTTACAGTTGAAAAAATCGATGAAGTTGTGCTTGTTGGAGGAATGACAAGAATGCCCATGGTATTTGAAAAAGTAAAGGAATTCTTTAAAAAAGAGCCAAACCGTTCAGTCAATCCTGATGAGGTTGTTGCAATAGGCGCGGCAATACAAGCTGGAGTATTGACGGGTGATACAAAAGATGTTGTATTGCTTGACGTTACCCCTTTAACTCTAGGTGTTGAAACCTTAGGTGGTGTGGCAACACCGCTTATTCAGAGGAATACCACAGTTCCCACAACAAAATCAGAAATATTTTCAACCGCAGGGGACAATCAGACACAGGTAGAAATACATATTGTGCAGGGAGAACGTCCATTGGCAAAGGATAACAAGTCTTTAGG